>Ga0081538_10000539_pt1 | contig 41754 bp, 37 predicted proteins | sample TabmetS5T2R1_FD_71022 | JGI IMG/M metagenome (GOLD analysis project Ga0081538, IMG submission 71022) | Tabebuia heterophylla rhizosphere microbial communities from the University of Puerto Rico - S5T2R1 | ecosystem: Host-associated > Plants > Roots > Rhizosphere ... | reverse complement strand
GGCCGGGCCCCCTTGGCGACCCCCTCCCCCGCCGCGTCGTCGATCGTCGAGCCGAGCGGCTCGATCGCACCGGTGACGTCCTCGACGAGCAGCAGGCTGGAGTGTCCCCCGCTCACGAGCATCGCGAGACACGGCGCGGGCAACGGCCCGTGCTCGAGCTGGTCGACGGCGACGTGCGCCGCCAGATGGTTGACGCCGTACAGCGGGCGGCCGAGCCCGATCGCGAGCGACTTCGCGGCCGCGACGCCGACCAGCAGCGCACCCACCAGCCCGGGCCCGCTCGTGACGGCGACCGCATCCACGTCGGACAGCCGCACCCCGGCCTGCTCGGTCGCTCGCTCCACCATCGGGACCATCGCCTCCAGATGGGCCCGGCTCGCGACCTCGGGGACCACGCCGCCGAACCGGGCGTGCTCCTCGACGCTCGAGGCAATCGCGTCGGCCAACAGGGTGTGCCCACGGACCAGGCCGATGCCGGTCTCGTCGCAGGACGTCTCGATCCCGAGGATCAGCGGCTCGTCGGTCGTCATCTCTCCTGCTCCGTCGCCAGCGCGGCGAGCTCGGTGCGGTTGGCCACGCCGAGCTTGGCATAGACGTGCGAGAGGTGCGTCTTGACCGTCGCCCGACTGACGAACAGCCGCGCCGCGATCTCCGGGTTGGTCAGACCGTCCACGACCAGCCGGACGACCTCGCGCTCGGTCGGCGTCAGGCTCGCCCACCCGGTCGACGGCCGGTCCCGCGCGCCTCGTGCCCGCGTCGCGTAGGCCACCGCCTCGTCCAGCGACAGCCGGCCGCCCTCCGCCCAGGCGGAGTCGAAGTCGGCGGCCGACAGGGCGGCCCGCACGTCCTCGACCAAGGCGTCGTGGACGGCGAGGTCGACCGGCGGACGCGGATAGCCCATCTCGGCACGCCCGCGGTCGCTCGCCGCCAGGAGTCGGGCCGCCTCGGGCCAGCTCTCCTCCCGAGCGGCGGCGCGGGCGAGGGCGTCCAGGCTGTCGACGTAGTAGGTCCGCAGGCCGCGCTCCGTCCGCACGCTCAGCGCCTCGTGATGCCGGTCCTCGGCCCGACCCGGATCTGTGGGGGCGAGCAGGTACGCCTGCTCGTCGAGCGCCAGGGCGAGCTGCAGCGGACCGTCGAAGGCCCGGGCGAGCTCGACGCCTCGGTCGGCATGCCGAGCCGCCTCGTCGAGCCGGTCGAGTCGCCGCAAGGCACCGGCCAGACCCGGCATCGACCGGATCGCGGTCCAGTTGTCGGTGTCGGGCGCCGCGAACCGGGTCCCCCGCTCCAGCCACTCGACCGCGCCGTGGAGATCACCGCTCCACAGGTGCAGGTAGCCGACGGCCACCATGAATCCGACCACGTCGACGTCGGGCGTCGACTCGATCGACCGCACGATAGGCGCCATCAGCCGCCGGCCCTCGTCGATGTCACCCGACTTCCCTCGGGCGAGGGCGAGGTTGGCGATGTTGGTCCCGTACGAGAAGAAGTCACCGAGCGGCTCGGCGAGCCGGCAGGCCTCCTCGCCGTACGCGACGGCGGCCCGCAGGTCGCCGGTCCCCAGCGCGGCCCAGACCTCGACGCCGCGCGCGAAGGCGGCGCAGAAGCGATCGCCGCGGGGCTGGCTCGCGTCGTAGGCGCGCCTGGCGAGGGCGACGGCCTCGTCGTGCCGATCCCGCGTCGTGAAGGTGTAGGCCTCCTGCACCAGCGCCCAGTCGCGGGCGAACGCGTCGCCCGCCTCGGTGCCGACGTCGTGTGCCTCCTGGGCCTGCGCCTGACAGCGCTCGAAGTCGTAGAAGAAGTAGCGGTACGCCGACATCAGCAGGCATCGGGCCCGGCTGCGGTCGTCGCCGGTCTCGGTGGCGATCCGCAGACCGCGCTCGGCCTGGTCGAGTGCGAGGTCCAGTCGGCCGCCGACCATCCCCAGCATCGCGACGCCGCTGAGCAGGCGCGCCTGCAGCGACGAGACGTCGTCGGGCTCGAGGTCGATGGCCCGGCTCAGGAATCCGATGCCTTCGTGCGCCTGACCGCGGACGAACCACTGCCGAGCCATGGCGGCGGCGAGCCGGCGGCCGCGCTCGGGATCGGACGCCGCCAGCCCCCAGCGCAGGGCGGCCCGAATGTTGGCGTGCTGCCGGTCCAACGTCTGCCGCCAGGCGTCCTGGTTCCGCTCCAGCTCGGGCTCGGCGGCCTCGGCGAGCGCGAGGAAGTAGTCGAGATGGCGGTCCTGGACCGCCGCCGCCTCACCGGCGTCCCGCAGTCGCTGCTCGGCGTACTGCCGAATCGTGTCCAGCAGCCGGTAGGACACCTCGTCACGATCGTCGGTCACGACGACCAGCGACTTGTCGACCAGCCGCCCCACGACGGCGAGCACGTCGTCGGCCGCGACCTGGTCGTCGGCGCACACCTCGCGGGCGGCGTCCAAGGTGAAGCCGCGGGCAAACACGGCCAGCCGGCGAAACACCACACGATCGGCGTCGGACAGCAGGTCGTGGCTCCACTGCATCGACGCCGTCAGGGTCTGCTGCCGCTGGGTCGCGAGGCGGGGCCCACCGGTCAGCAGCCGGAACCGGTCGTCGAGCCCGTCGACGATCTGGGCCGGGGTGAGCGCACGCATCCACGCGGCCGCCAGCTCGATCGCGAGCGGGATGCCGTCCAGGCGCCGGCAGATCGTCTGGACCTCGGCGACCGGCTCGGCGGTACGGGCGGCGCCGGGCCGGATCAGCGCGGCGCGCTCGTCGAACAGCCGGATCGCCTCGTCGTCCACGAGCGACGGGACGCGCCACACGGTCTCTCCGGCGACGCCGAGCGGCTCGCGGCTCGTCGCCACCACCGACACGGCGGGGCACCTGCGCAGCAGGACGTCCACCAGGTGCGCCGCGGCGTCGAGGACGTGCTCGCAGGTGTCGAGGCACAGCAGCAGGCGCCGGTCACCGACCTGGCCGGCCAGCACCGACACCGGGTCGGTGGCCGGCTCGACCAGCACCCGCAGGGCCGCCGCCGCGAGCTCGGTGACCTGTGACGGCCGGGTGGCCGATCCGAGGTCGACCCACCACACGCCGTCCGGCCAGCGGTCGGCCGCCGCCGCGGCGGCCTGCGCGGCCAGCCGGGTCTTTCCACAGCCGCCCGCGCCCGCCAGCGTGACCAGGCGCTGCCCGGCGAGCAGCCGCTCGAGCTCACGCAGCTCCTCGGCCCGCCCGACGAAGCTGGTCAGCTGCGCCGGCAGGTTGTTCGGGAGCACGTCCAGCGACCGCGGCGGCGGGAAGTCTCGCGGCAGCTCCGGGTGACGCAGCTCGTACAGGTGCTCCGACCGCGACAGGTCACGCAGCCGGCGTACGCCCAGGTCCACCAGCGACGCCCCGTCCGGCAGGGCGTCCCCAACGGTCGCCGCGGCCGCCGACGACAGCACGGTCTGGCCGCCGTGCGCGACCTCGCGCAGCCCGGCCGCCCGCCACAGCTCGCCAGCCGAGTCGCCCGACCCCTGGCCGTCTCCCACGTAGACCGCGACCCGGACCCGGATCGCCACCCCCTCCGGCCAGTCCTCGGCGGCGAGTGTCCGTTGGATGTCGAAGGCCGCCTCGACCGCGGCCGCCACCGAGGTGAACCTGGCGAGGACGCACTCGTCCTGCCGCGCCAGCACCGCGCCGGCTCGGTCACCCACCGCGTCAGCGATCAGCTCGTGGTGCCGAACGATCGCGGCGGTCGCGGTGTCGGGCGCGATCTCCCACAGCGGCGTCGCGCGCTCGACCCCGGTCGTCAACAGGGCGGAACCACCCGCGGAATCCCGCGGCGCCCTCTCACTGGCCGTCATGTCGTCATCCCAGCAGGAGATGGTTTCACAACCCTTTCACTCCCGCCGCCGGGCGGCCTCGAAGGATTCAGCCACGTGCGGCTCGATCGAATCGGCCATCTGGCCGATGTTCGCGGTCGACTCGGCGGCGAGGGTGCCATCATGTCGACAGCTCGTACGCGTCTGCGCTTCTCCGTCGAGCATTGGGCCGCATTCTGGGCAAATCCCCATCCCGACCTCGCCGGCCGCATCGTGACGCCGGACGTCGTCGGCTACTGTCCGGGCGACACCGAACCCGTCCGCGGCGTCACCCGGTACCAGCAGCGGATCGCGCGGCTGCTGGCTCGGGTCCCGGACCTGCGGCTCGAGGTCGCCGAGCATGCGACCAACGAGGACTTCCTCTTCGTCCGCTGGATCGCCCGTGGGACCGGCCCGGACGGTGCGTTCACGTTCAGCGGGGTCGACCGGATCCAGCTGCGGGACGGCCTGGTCAAGGAGATCCGCACCTACTACGACCCCGCGAGCCTGCCCGTACTCCCATGATCAGCCACCGGACGCCGCCGGTATCGGCCACCTGGCCGATGTTGCCGACCGGTCCCCGCCAGCAGTCTCGGGTCATGCATCGACGCAGCCTCCGCCCGACCACGCGGCCGACCGATGAGTTCGCGGCCGGTCGCCGGTCTCCAAGGGTGATCGGGCTCGTCACATTGACAGGGAAGGAGCACCAACATGACTAGACGGTTCGCGGTCGCGGTCTGCGGCCGCCGGATCAAGTGGCTCGTGGTCGTGTTCTGGGTGGCAGTACTCGTGGTCGGCGGCATGGGCGCCAGCAAGCTGACCGAGGTGGAGAACAACGAAGCATCCTCGTGGCTGCCGGGCGACGCCGAGTCGACCAAGGCTCTCGAGGCCAGCGAGGCGTTCTCCGACCCCGACACGATGCAGACGACCGTCGTCTACCAGCGCGACGACGGGATCACCGAAGCCGACCGGCAGCAGGTCGCCGAGGACATCGAGGCGTTCGCCGCGATGGACGGCCAGCAGGCGCCGGAGCTGGTCGGGGACGACGCGACGGCCGACGACACGACCGTCACGATCGACGGCCGGATCGCCGAGCCCGAGCTGTCCGAGGACGGCCAGGCGCTGCGGGTCGTCGTGCCGGTCAACACCGGCGGTCCGGAGGGCTGGGAGGCGATGCCGGACGTCGTCGACCACATGCGGGACGTCGCGAGCGACGGAGCCGACGGCATGGTCACCCACGTGACCGGCCCCGGCGGCAATGCGGCCGACATGGCCACCGCGTTCGAGGGGATCGACGGCACGCTGCTGCTCGCCGCCGCCACTGTCGTCGTGGTGATCCTGTTGCTGACGTACCGCAGCCCGGTGCTGTGGGTCCTGCCGCTGATCTCGGCCGGCATCGCGCTCACCAGTGCGCAGGGCGTGATCTACCTGCTCGCCAGGTACGCCGATCTCACGGTCAACGCGCAGAGCACGGCGATCCTCGCCATCCTGGTGTTCGGCGCGGGCACGGACTACGCCCTGCTGCTGATCGCTCGCTATCGGGAGGAGTTGCACCGGCACGAGGACCGGCACGAGGCGATGGCCGAGGCACTGCATCGCGCCGGCCCGGCGATCATCGCCAGCGGCGCGACCGTCGTGCTCGGCATGCTGTGCCTGCTGGTCGCCGACATGAACTCCACGCAGGGTCTCGGTCCGGTGCTCGCGATCGGCGTCACCGTCGGCCTGCTCGCGATGATCAGCCTGCTCCCGGCACTGCTGGTGATCGTGGGCCGGTGGATCTTCTGGCCGAAGCGGCCGCACTTCGACAGCGTCGAGCCGATGACGACGCACGGTGCGTGGTCCCGAGTCGGTCGGGTCATCGCCCGGCGGCCCCGGGCGGTCTGGATCGGCACCGCGATCGTGCTCGGCGCGATGGCCCTGGGGACGACCAACCTCAACGCCACCAGCCTCACCAACGCCGAGCAGTTCGGCGGCGACACGCCCGACTCGATCAAGGGTGACGAGGTCGTCGCGACCCACTTCACCAGCGACGACGGCAGCCCGGTGCAGATCGTCACCGACGCCGCCTCGGCGGACGCGGTCAGCCAGGCCGCGGCCGAGACCGAAGGCATCGCCAGCGTCGGCGAACCGATGGTGGCCGGCGACACCGCGTACATCGAGGCCAACCTGGTCGGCAACCCGGTCAGCGACGCGGCGTACGACACGGTCGAGCGGGTCCGCGACGCGGTCCACGCCGTACCCGGCTCGGACGCCCTGGTGGGTGGCGCGTCGGCGTTCTATCTCGACACCCGGGTGGCGTCGCAGCACGACAACAACCTGGTGATCCCGATGGTGCTGATCGTCGTGTTCCTCATCCTCGTGGTGCTGCTGCGGGCCCTGGTGGCGCCGCTGATCCTGGTCGCGACGGTCGTGCTGTCGTTCGGCGCGGCGCTGGGCGTGAGTGCGCTGCTGTTCGGCGAGGTGTTCAGCGTCGCGAACTCCGACAGCGCGTTCCCCCTGTGGGTGTTCGTGTTCCTCGTGGCGCTGGGCATCGACTACAACATCTTCCTGATGACCCGGGTCCGGGAGGAGGCGGCGAAGGTCGGCAGTCGGCGGGGCGCCCTGATCGGGTTGGCCGCGACCGGCGGCGTGATCACCTCGGCCGGTCTCGTGCTGGCCGGAACCTTCGGGACGCTCGCCACGATCCCGATGACGTTCCTGATCCAGATGGGCTTCGCGGTCGCCTTCGGCGTCCTGCTGGACACCATCATCGTCCGCTCGGTGCTGGTCACCGCGCTCAATCTGGATCTCGGACGGCACATGTGGTGGCCGAGCCGGCTCGGGCGTCGCCAGCACGACGAGCAGTTCGAGGATCCCGACCCGAGGGAGGAGCGGGAGCTGATGCCGGTCGGCTGACCGCCCGGCGCGGACCCGACAACGTCCGGCAGGGCATGGCATCGGGCCATGTCCTGCCGGATAGGTCTGCACCGACGGCATTTCGGACGTGGCCGACCTTGGGACGATGGAGCGCATGACGCAGGTGCGGGTCCGCCGCGCTGGGGTTCGTCGAGGAGGACGTCCGACTCACCAGGGTTCTCTGACCGCGGCACGAAAGGACGTCGATGGCTGACGGGTCCGACCGGCTCGCGTCCCTGGCCCGAGCCTGGGACGAGGCGGCGGCGGAGTACGAGCGTTACTTCGTGCCACGGTTCGCGCCGTGGGTGACGACGGCGGTCGACGCCCTGCCCGACGCGCTTCCGCCCGGACCGATCCTGGTGCCGTGCTGCGGGACGTTCCCCGAGCTGCCGGCGCTGGCCTCGACCCATCCGGGTCGGGAGATCGTCGGCATCGACCTGTCGCCCGGGATGGTCGGCCTGGCCCGGGATCGCGCGGCATCGTGGCCGTCCGCGTCGGCGCGGGTGGGCGACGCCACCGGGCTCAGCGACGACTGGCCGGGGACGAGCGCCGGCGTCGTGTCGGTCTTCGGGCTCCAGCAGCTTCCCGACGCACCGGCCGCCATCGCCGACTGGGCGGCGACGCTTCGGCCCGGCGGCGTCCTCTCGGTCGTCTACTGGCCGGCGGCGGTCGAGGCGGACGGTCCCTTCGCGCTGCTGGACCGGGTCCTCGCCTCACACCGAAAGCCCGGCGACGGCGCTTGGGAGGCCCACCTCGACGCGGCCGTGGTCGCGGCCGGCGCGACTGTGGTTCGGCACGCCGACCTCTCCCATCCGATGAGCCATCCCGATGCCACGACGTTCTGGGAGGCGATGACCACCGGCGGTCCGCTCCGTGCGCTCGCGAACGCCAGGGGCGAGGACTTCATCCGTACGGCGGGTGCCGAGTTCGTCCGGCTCGCACCATCCGGACCGTGGCGGCACCGACCACGAGCGGGTTGGATCGTCGCCCGGCGCGACTGACGTGGACCGTCCCGGTTCGTCCCGGGTCGCTAGCCCAGTCGTCGCTCGAGGACCACGGCGTCGCGGTCCGGGCCGTAGTACGCGCGGCGTCGGGCGATGCGGACGAAGCCGAGCCGGTCGTACAGCGCCAACGCCGCCTCGTTGGCCGCCTCGACCTCGAGAAGCATCCGGTCGCAGCGTCGGGCCCGGGCCTCGTCGAGCAGCGCCTCCACCAACGCGCGGCCGACGCCGCGGCGACGCCACGGCGCCGTGACGGCGATCCGATGCAGGTCGGCGACGCCCGCGACCGCGGCGAGCAGCCCGAAGCCCACGATCTCTCCAGCTTCGACGGCGACGACGAGATGCCGCAGGTCCGGCACCTGGTCCCACTCGTCCCGCCAGGCCGGCTCGCTCCAGGCGTCGATTCCGAAGGCCTCGACGTCCAGGGCCCGGACGGCCGCGAGATCTTCCGACCGGCCCGGTCGCACCGTCACGAGACAGGCTTACGCGGGCTCGGCGCGGCGACGTCGGGCCGGCGCAGGTACAGCGGCTCGGCGGCGAGCTCGGTCACCGCGCCGCTCGCGACCGCGTCGGCCAGCACCCCGGCGTCCGGGTCGAGCGGCCCGTCGGCGGCCGACAGCACGTCGGGGTAGAGACGCGCGCCGCGGCCGATCGCGGGCAGCCCGGCCGGAAGCTGTGTCGCCACCGCCGCCGGCCGATCGACCGATGGACCGGTCACCCGGTGGCCGGCGGCGTCGTAGCGGGCCCAGTAGATCTCCTTGCGGCGCGCGTCCGTCGCGACGACGAACGGGCCCTCGATGCCGTCGCGCCGAGCCTGCGCCGCCAGGACGTCGAGGGTGCAGACCCCGTGCAGCCGGGTGCCGAGCACGGCCGCCAGCGTCCGCGCCGTTACCACGCCGACCCGCAGGCCCGTGTACGGCCCCGGCCCGACTCCGACCGCGACGTCGGTGAGTTCGCGCCGGTCGGCACCGGCGTCGGACAGCACCGCGGTGATGCCCGGCGCGAGCAGCTCGGCATGGCGCCTGGCGCCCTCGCGGGCCCACCGGACCACTGTCGTCGAGCCGTCGTGCAGCGCGACCGAGACCGTAGGGGTCGCGGTGTCGAAGGCGAGCAGCAGCACGGCCAGGACCCTACGGGACGAGCGTCGCCCGCAGCGGGACGCCGAACCAGCGCGCCCCGTGCGGTCGCACCGTGACGGTCCGGGGGTCGACGTCGCCGGTCGCCTCGGCGGCCCGGTCGAGCCGGACCTCGAGGCGTTGGTCGCTCAGCTCCTCGGCGATGCCGACGCCCCACTCGACGACGGTGACCGACTCCTCGACCGCGGCGTCGATGTCGAGGTCGTCGAGCTCGACGGCGTCGCCGAGGCGGTACGCGTCGACGTGGACCAGCGGCGGGCCGGAGTCGAGTGCGGGATGGACCCGCTGGATCACGAACGTCGGCGACGTGACCGTGCCTCGCACGCCGAGGCCGGTGCCGATGCCCTGGGTGAGGGTCGTCTTGCCGGCACCGAGCTCGCCCGCCACGACGAGCAGGTCGCCGGGTCGCAGCAGGGTCGCGAGGCGCCGACCGAACTCGCGGGTGTCGTCAGCGGTGACGAGCCGGGACGAGACCGACAGTGTCTTGCCGTACGTCAGGTACGGCTCGCTGCGGTCGACCTCGCTGTAGCCACGGCGCCGCCAGAACTCGATGGTCTCGGGCAGCTCGACGCGGGCGAGCAGGCTCAGTCCGTCGAGGCCACGCGTCGCCGCCACCGCCTCGGCGCAGCCCACCATCGCCGAGGCGACACCATGACCCTGGTGTCCGGGGTCGACGCTGACCCGGCGCAGCCCGAGAACGCCCGGCTGCGGCCGGTCGAAGAGCATGCCGCCGACCGGCTCGCCGTCGCGTCGGACGATCAGCCCGCCGTGCTCGGCCAGGAGGCGCCGTACCTCGTCCAGGCCGACGTCGGTCGCGGTGGCCGGCGGGTCCAGCGTCGGGCGGGCCCCGAAGGCCCGTCGGATCACGTCACGCAACTCCGCGGCGTCGTCGGGACCGGCGTCGACCACCGACAGGGCGGTCACGGTAGCGGCACCCCGCATCGGTCAGCGTCCATCGGCGTCGATTCTCCCAGGGTGGGCACACGCACCGACGAGGAGTCCACGCGGCGGGTCGGCTCGCCGTCGCGACCGACCGGCACGGAGGTGGCATGACGACGGCGGTGGCGCTGTTCACCAGGGACCTGAGGGTGGCCGACAACCCGGTCCTCGCGGCCGCGGCCGCGTCCGACCGGATGGTCGCGCTGTTCGTCCTCGACCCGGCGGTGCTCGACAGCGACTACAACCGGCCCAACCGGGCCGGCTTCCTCGCCGAGAGCCTCGCCGACCTGCGGGCCGCCATGCGCCGGCGCGGCGGCGACCTCGTGATCCGTGCCGGCGACATCGCGACCGAGGTCGACGCCCTGGTGCGCGAGGTCGACGCGGACGTCGTCCACGTGGCCGGTGACGTCAGCGGCTACGCGCAGCGGCGGGAGGAGCGGCTGCGCCGTCGGCTGGCAGCGGCCGACGTCGAGCTGCGGGTGTGGTCGGACGCCCTGTTCGTCGTGCCGGCCGGCGCGGTCACACCCGCCGACCGGGACCACATGGCGGTCTTCACGCCGTACTACCGACGGTGGGAGACCGCCACCGTTCGGCAATCGGCGCCGACTCCTCGTCGGCTCCGAGCCGTCCACGTCGCATGCGGCCGGCTGCCGGCGGCCCACGCGATCTGCGCCGGCGAGCAGTCGCCGGACCGGCCGCGCGGTGGCGAGCGACCGGGGCGGCGTCGCATGCTGTCGTGGCTTCGAAACTCCCTCGACGAGTACGTCGACCGACACGACGATCTGGCCCGGGACGCGACGTCCCGCCTGTCGCCGTACCTGCACTTCGGCTGCCTGTCGCCATTGGAGCTGCGACGGCGCGCCGAGGAACACGGCGGCCCCGGTGCCGAGGCCTTCGTCCGTCAGCTCGCGTGGCGGGACTTCCACGCCCAGGTGCTCGCGGCCCGGCCGGACACGACCGCGGTCGACTACCGGGATCGAGGCGACCGGTGGCGGCGCGACGACGACGCGCTCGCGGCGTGGCGGGAGGGACGGACGGGCATCCCGATCGTCGACGCGGCGATGCGACAGCTCGCCCGCGAGGGCTGGATGCACAACCGGGCCCGAATGCTCGTGGCGCACTTCCTCACCAAGCTGCTGTACGTCGACTGGCGCGCCGGCGCGGCCCACTTCGTCGATCTCCTGGTCGACGGCGACGTCGCCAACAACACCATGAACTGGCAGTGGACCGCGGGCACCGGGACCGACACCCGACCCAACCGGACCTACAACCTGATCCGGCAGGCCCGGCGGCACGATCCCGACGGCGCCTACGTACGCCGGTACGTGCCCGAGCTCGCCGCGATCGCCGGCTCGGACGTCCACGAGCCGTGGGCACTGCCCGAGAGCGCCCGCGCCGAGCTCGACTACCCGGCGCCCATCGTCGACCTGGAACGGGCCCGCGAACGGTTCCAGCGGGCCCGTGGTCGCTGAGCCCTACCGTTGTACGTCGGTCTCGGCGAGCCGGCGCAGCCGCCCGAGCGAACGACGCAGCGCCGCCTGCCACAGCGGCTCGGTCAACCGCCAACCGGCCCGGCCGACCGACCCCAGCGGGAGGTCGACCGACTCCCACCAGGTCACCCGGCAACGGCCGATGTCGATCGCCGCGACGTCGAACCCGGCCTCGCCGCGCACCACCGGCCCGAGGTGCAGCACCTCGCACCGGTACGGCGGATCCCATGCCGTGATGACCATCGGGTCGGCGAACCCGACGCGGCCGACTCCGGTCCAGGCCTCGACGCGGCCGCCGACCCCCTGCCCGTCGCCCGCGACCGTTCGTACTCGGGTGAGCGGGATCCAGTCGGCCTGCCGCGGCCAGTCGACCAGCAGCTCCCACAACCGCGCGGCCGGCACGTCGACCGTGGCGTCGGCTCGCAGCACGGCCCTCACGACAGCAGTCCGGCGACGACGCCGAGGTCGGCCCGCAACGCCAGTGCGGGAGCGCCGCTCGGCCCGAAGCGCAGCGCTGCCGCCGGATGATAGGTCGGGACGACGACCCGACCGGCACGCTCGTGGACCTGGCCGTGCACCTCGCCGATGCGAACGCCGCGGCCGAGCGCCCAGGACAGCGCGGTGCCGCCGAGGGTGACGACGACCTCCGGGTCGATCACGTCCACCTGCCGGTCCAGCCAGGGGCGACAGGTGTCGAGCTCGGCCCGTTTCGGAGTGCGGTTGTCCGGCGGGCGACACTTCACGGTGTTGCAGATCGCGATCTGGGATCGGTCGAGGCCGACCTCACGGAGCAGGTCGTCGAGGAGCCGTCCGGAGCGGCCGATGAAGGGCAGGCCGCCTTCGTCCTCGCTGCGTCCGGGCGCCTCGCCCACGAGCAGCACCCGCGCTCCGGGAGGATTGACCCCTGGCACGACTCGCTGCCGCGACACCGCGAGGGCGCAGGCGGTGCAGTCGGACATCGCGGCAGCCAGCGACGGCCAGTCGTCGAGGGCCGGGGCGAGCGCGGCGGGAGTCGTCACCCGGGCCCCGCGAGCTCTTCGATCAGCTTCGTGATTTCGTCGGCGCACTCCAGCATGATCATGTGGCCGGCGCCCTCGAAGACGACCACGCGCGAGTCGGGGACGAGGTCGGCGATCCGATGGGCGTGCCGTACCGGCGTCAGCAGGTCGCGACTGCCGACCGCCACCATGGTCGGGATGCCGTCGAACCCGGCGAGCGAGGCGTACTCGTCGAGGCCGGAGATCAGCGGCCAGAAGTCCCAGACCACGGATGCCTCGCTGGCCGAGATCATCGCGTCGGTGAAGGCGGCGTACTCCGGCGGGACGTCCTCGTCGCCGAACGCGAGCCGCTTGGTCGCCCAGTACGCCGGCCCGCTGGTGACCCGGCGGCCGGCCCGCACCAGCCGCGGGACGCGGGCGCCGAGCGCCAGCAGGGCCGGGGACCGGGTCTTGAGGGCCCGGCCGACGCGACCGGGAAGCAGCTGGCCGAGGTCGCCGGCGCTCGTGCTGAGCAGCGCGAGACCGATCACGCGGTCCTCCATGACGTCGGGTCGCTGCTTGGCGTACTCCATGATCGTCATGCCGCCCATCGAGTGCCCGACGAGGACGAGTGGACCCTCCGGGGCGGCCGCCTCGATGACGCTCTCCAGGTCGCGGGCGAGCTGGCCGACGGTGCAGTCGCTGGCCTCGACCGTGCCGGAGCGGCCGTGGCTGCGCTGGTCGTAGAGCACCATCCGATGCGACGGCCGGAATGCCAGCCGTTGCAGGTGCCAACAGTCCAGGGTGAGCATCCACCCGTGGACGAACACGATGGTCGGCGCCTCCGGATCCCGCGACTCCGGCTCGTCGATCTCGACGTGCAGGGGCACGTCGCCGTCGCCGGCCACCGTCATCGTCTCGCCACGCAGCCCCCCGAGCCGATCCGGCGCCGGCGTCGCCTGCCAGCTCCGGCGGGCGCGCCGGCGCTGCGCGCTGGCCGTGGCGACCGCAGCCGACGCCGTGGCCGCGGCCGCCACCGCGCCGGCCACGCCGATCCGACGCAGCGGGCGCCTCATGCGTCGGCCCCCACCCAGCGGCGAATCGCGCGACCGCGGACGCCGGTGACGATCTCGTACGAGATCGTGCCGGCGGCCTCGGCCCAGTCCTGCGCCGTCGGTCGGTCGCCGCCGCCCGCGCCGAACAGCTCGACCGGGTCGCCGGGCCGCGCGTCGGTGTCGCCGAGGTCGACGACGAACTGGTCCATGCAGACCCGACCGGCGATCCGATGCCGCCGGCCGGCGACCGAGACCTCGGCCCGGTTCGAGACGTGGCGCGGCACCCCGTCGGCGTATCCCAGCGGCACCAGACCCAGCGTCGTCTCGCGCTCGGTGACGTACGAGTGGCCGTAGGAGACTCCGCTGCCGGGCGGCACTCGTTTGACCGCGGCCAGCCGGCTTTGCACCGACATCGCCGGCCGGAGACCGAGCTCGGCGGCCGACGACAGCTGCGGCACCGGCGTCAGTCCGTAGACCGCGAGGCCGCAGCGGACGACGTCGAGGTGCGAGCTGGGTCGGGTCAACGTCGCGGGCGAGTTGGCGAGGTGGCGTACCTCGGGCTCGAGACCGGCCGCTTCGGCGACCGCCAGCGCCTCGACGAACGCGGCCTCCTGAACCTTGACGGACGGATGGTCCGGCTCGTCGGCGCAGGCGAGGTGCGACCAGACGCCGGTCACCGTGACGACGCCGGTGGCCTGTGCCCGGACCGCCTGGGTCACCAGCTCCGGCCACTCCTCCAGCGGCGCCCCGTTGCGGGACAGCCCGGTGTCGACCTTCAGCTGCAGCCGCGCCCGCGCGCCCAGGCGCTCGGCGGTGGCGGCGATCTCGGCCAGCTGCCAGACCGACGACGCCGTCAGGTCGACGGCCGCCTCGATGGCCGCGTCGTAGGGCTCACCGGGCGTGGCCAGCCAGCACAGCAGCGGTCCACGGTCGCCGGTGGCGCGCAGCGCGAGCGCCTCCTCGAGCACGGCGACCCCGATCCACTCGGCGCCGGCGGCCCGAGCCGCCCGGGCGACCGGCACCATGCCGTGCCCGTAGCCGTCGGCCTTGACCACGGCGAGTACGGCCGCCGGCGCCGCGATCTCGCGCAACCGTCGTACGTTGTGTCGAATCGCGTCGAGATCGATGACGATCTCGCCCCGAGGCTGGTCCTGGCTCATCGAGGTCGATTGTCCCAGGGTGGCCGACGGGTCGGCCGGAAGGTGCCTCGATAAGCGTCAGCCGAGCCCGGCCTTCGCGTCGGCCGTCACCGTCACGCCCTCGGCGAAGCTCGCCAACTGCTCGTCGGTCCACCCAAGCGCGGGTGGGGACTGGACCTGGACGAAGTGGCCCTCGCCGTCGTCGTAGGTCAGGATGGGAAGATCGGGCCCTGAGTACCGGCTGACGGTGCCGTCGTGGCCGTTCACCTCGACCGGCTCACCCGGCGGGAGTTCCTGCGGGACATTCGACGACAGCAGCATCACGACCAGCTTGCCCGCGAAGGAGCCCGCATTGCTGTTGTCACCGTTCGCCGCGATCACCAGGTCGTACCTGGCGTGGAACGGCACGTCCGGCTGCTGGATGTACCAACCCGCGGGGACTTGCTCGACGATGAACCCGTCGGGCTGCTCGCCGGTGTAGGTCACGAGGCGTACGCCGGAGGACGCGTCCGGCGATGCCGACGAGTCGGGGCGGGCGGTCGGCGCCTCGCCGTCGCCGTCCGGGCTCCCGACGACGATGGTGGCCGCGACCAGGGCGGTCGCGGCGACCGTACCTCCGACCGACGAGGCGACCGCGCGACGGCGGCGGCGACGGACCAACCCGGTCCGGCCCCGTCGGACGTCCGCGTCCACGACCTCCGGCGACGGGGGGACGTCGACCGACCGGGCGGTCTGGCGGAGTAGCTGCTCGATGTCAGTCATGTGGGTCCTTCCTTCCCGACCCCGGCGGAGCCGTCGACTGCGTGGTCACGCGTGCCGTCGGACAGCTCGGACAGAGCGGCCCGGAGCTGAGCCAGCCCACGGGCGGTCTGGCTCTTGACGGTGCCCTCGCTGCAGCCCAGGGCATCGGCGGTCTCGGCCACGCTGGCGTCGTGAAGATGTCGAAGGATGACGGCGGCCCGCATCCGCGGCGGTAGCTCGGCGAGCGCTCGGAAGACGGCCGTCTCGGTGTCGGTGGGCTCCCGGTCCTCGACGGCGACGTCGGGCACCTCGGCGTGCGCCCGCTCACGACGGATGTGCGGCCGGCGGCGTTCGTCGAGGTGGGCGTTGACGAGCATCTTGCGGGCGTACGCGTCCCGGGTGTCGCCTCGGATTCGGGACCAGGACAGGTACAGCCGCAGCAACACGGTCTGCACCAGGTCCTCGGCCCGGTGGGAGTTCCCCGCCGACAGCAGCGTCGCCGTCCGCAGCAGGCCGCCCCGGCGCTGCACCACGTACGCCCGAAACTGGTCGTCGCGGGCCGAGTCGGACGTCCTCCTCATACCCCTTCTACGCCCGGCGCGGCCGGCGGGGTTGCACGTTCAGGCGCGAAGCAGTCCCGCGACGCGCCGCTGCACCAGTCCCAGGCCCTCGAGGCCGGGCAGGGTGTCGATCCTCGCGTCGACCCGCGCCGCCGCCTTGAGCCCGTCGTCACCGGCCAGCAGGTGGGAGACCAGGTGCCGGACCTCCGCCCGCGGCATCACGTTCGCCCCGACCGGCTGCCAGGCCAGGTTGAGGGCGAGTCGGGTCAGGCGACGGGCTCGACGGCTGCGCTCGAGTCGGCGCCGCGCCTGGCTCACGTAGAACCCGATGTGTCGCGTCTCCTGGGCCGCGATCCGCGACAGTACCTCGGTCAGGACCGGGTGCCGCTCGATCTGGGTCAGCCGCAGGTACCCGGCATGGGTGAGCCACTCGTTCACCGCACCCCAGCTCATGTGCGTGGCGACGAAGTCGTCCCCGATCAGGTTGGCGAGGACCGACTGTCTGATGGGCGAGAGGCGGTCCTTCCAGCCCTGGCGGAGCCGAACCGCGCGCACGTGGTCCTCGCCGGTCGCGATCCCGTGCGCGGCGAGGACGTCGGCCAGCACCTCGCCGTGCCAGTGCTCCTCGTAGTTCCACATCGTGAGGAACGTCGTCACCTCGGGGTCGGTGTGGCTCGGCGTCACCAGGACGTCGCGCAGGTAGCAGACCGTATGCGACTCGATGTCACACATGTAGCGCAGGACACGCAGCGTGCCGGGCGATAAGGGACGGTCGCGAAAGGCCCCGAGGTCGACGTCGTCCCACCGGACCGGGGCTGCCATACGGGCGTACTTGTCCACGGAGAAGCTCATGCCTGGCGTTCGTCGCCGGCGCCGACCCGGACGGGTCCCACCCCGACCGTGCGATGCCGCCGGGAATCCCGACCAATCCGCCGATCCGCCGGCTCCGAACCACGGGCGACTCATCTGTTGTCGAGCGTTTGGAGTCCGACCGATGAATACCCGTCTCCCCCGCCGAGTGGCCGCCACCCTGGCCGGTGCGGTCCTCGTGCTGTCCGCGTGTGGCGACGACGGCGACAGCCCGGCGTCCGAGTCCGAACCCTCGACGTCGGAGTCCTCCGACCCGAGTTCTGACGACACCGGCTCGACGTCGTCGGAGGATCCGTTCGCGCTGACCCGCGAGGCGGCCGGCCACATGCCGATGACCGCCGACGCGCTCGCGAGCGGCTTCGACCAGGCGTTGAAGCTTCCCGGCAACGGCAGCTCCGAGGCCGCGTCGCTGCGGGCCGGGCTGACCTACCTGCTCACCGAGCACGTCTACCTCGCCGGCATCGCCGTCGACACCGCGTACGTCACCGGCGCCGACTCGCCCGAGTTCGAGATGGCAGCGGGCGCGCTCGACCAGAACTCGGTCGCGCTGGCCGACGCGGTCGGCGCGGTGGCGGGGGCCGACAAGCGCCAGACGTTCCTGCAGTCCTGGCGAAGCCACATCGACGACTTCGTGTCGTACGCGGTCGCGGCGAAGGAAGGCGACCCGGCTGGCAAGCGGCAGGCGCTGCAGAACCTGACGGGCTACCAGCGGGTGGCCGGTGACTTCTTCGAGGAGGTCACCGGCGGCGCCCTCCCGGCCAGCGCGGTCCGGGCGTCGCTGGACGAGCACATCAGGACGCTCGCCGCAGCGATCGACGCGTTCGCCGCCGGCGACGGCACCGGCTTCGACAAGCTCAAGGCGGCCGCCGACCACATGCCGATGACCGCCGACGCGCTGGCGACCGGGATCGACCAGGCGACCGACATGGCCGGCGATCCGAACGACCAGGCGTCGGAGGTACGGGCGCTGCTGAACGCCGAGCTCACCGAGCACGTCTACCTCGCCGGCATCGCCGTCTTCACGGCCTACGTCGACGGCGCCGACAGCGACTCCTTCGCGGCGGCCGCGAAGACGCTGGACGCCAACTCGGTCGACCTGGGCGACGCGGTGGCGAGCCTGACCGACCAGAGGACCGGGGACTCCTTCCTCCAGGCCTGGCGAAGCCACATCGACGACTTCGTCGCGTACGCGGTCGGCGTTGCGCAGGGCGACCAGGAGGCCCAGGACGCCGCACTCGCGGGATTGCGGGCCTACGCGGAGGCCTCCGGGAAGAACTTCGAGACGCTCACCGGCGGCGTGCTGCCGGCCGACGCCGTCCAGCACGAGCTCGAGATGCACATCGACTCGCTCACCGCGGCCATCGACGCCATGGCCGCCGCACTCGTACGGTGAAGCATGGTCGGCGAGCACTCTCGGCGGCTGCGCAGCGTCCCGGGCGCTGCGCAGCCGGACGCCGACCAACTGCTGCTCGCCACCGCCCGGGGTGACGAGGCGGCGCTCGGAGCCCTCTACGACGTCATGGCGCCGGCCGTGTACGGGTTGGCCCGCCGCGTGGTTCGCGACCCGGCCCGGGCCGAGGAGATCACCCAGGACGTGTTCTTGTCGGTCTGGCGGTTCGCGACCCGGTTCGACCCGGGCAAGGGCTCGGCCCGCACCTGGATCCTCACCCTGACGCACCGGCGGGCGGTCGACGTCGTACGCTCCGACGACGCCGCCACCCGCCGGGAGCAGCGCGCCGCGGCGTACGACACGCCGTTCGACACGGTGCTCGAGGAGGCGTCGGCCCGGCTGCAGGGCGAGCAGGTCCGCGAGTGCCTCGAGACCCTGACCGAGCTGCAGCGCGAGTCGGTCCTGCTGGCGTACTACGGCGGCTACACCTACCCGGAGGTCTCTGCCCTGCTGGATGTCAAGCTGCCGACCGTCAAGACGCGGATGCGGGACGGTCTGATCCGCCTGCGGGACTGCCTGGGAGCGTGGCGATGAACGCCGACGTGCACGCTCTGGCCGGGGCGTTCGCGCTGGACGCGCTGCCCCCGGACGAGGCCGCGGCGTTCCGCGAGCACCTGGCGCAGTGCTCGGCCTGTCAGGACGAGGTCGCCGAGCTCCACGTCACCGCCGCCCACCTCGGCGTCGCCGTCGCCGAACGGCCACCGCCACGGGTCCGGGAGGCGGTCCTGCGGGCCGCCAGCCAGACCCGCCAGCTGCCTCCGACGACCCGAGTCGCCGCGGCGACCGAGCGGCACCGGCCGCGCCGGCGGGTGTGGCTGGCCGCGGCCGCCGCGGCTGTCGTCGTCGCCGCCGGATCGGCCGGCCTCACCGCGACGCTGGACGACGACGGCTCCGCGCCGGTCGCCCAGGATCCGGTGGCGCGCGTGGTGACCGCTCCGGACGCCGATGTCGAGGTCGCCCGGCTCCGTGGCGGCGGGCGACTGACCGTGGTGGCGTCGGAGCAGGTCGGCCAGGCGGTCGTGCTCAGCAAGCGGCTCCCCCCAGTCGGCACCGACGAGGTCTACCAGCTGTGGCTGGTCGACCCCGACGGCGAGGCCCGCTCGGCCGACGTCCTCATCGACGCTCCCGGTGCCGCGAACCTCGTGCGCAGTGTCCGCCCCGGCGACCAGGTCGCCATCACCCGAGAGCCGGCGGGCGGGTCCGAGCAGCCGTCGATGGCGCCCCTGGCGGTCACCGACCCGGTGTGACGCGCCGGGTCGGCGGTCGTCGAGCGCGGCAGGCTCGAGGAGAAGACGGGGAGAGCTAGTCGGTGCAGGGCTGCGGCGTGTCGGTGGTGCCTGACGGGTCGCTCACGTTGACGCAGGGCTCCCGCCACGGCACCGCGAACGACTCACCGCCGGCCTCGACATGGACCTTCGCGTCGTCGGAGAAGTCTGCGGCGGCCTGGTAGCGCACCATCCAGAAGCCGTCCTCGACGGTCGCGTCCTCGACATGGCCGTCCGGGAAGGTGAAGCGGACGGCGTCGACGCCCGCCGGCACCGGTCCGGCGCCCCAGAAGTACCGCGCCGGCTCGTTCTCGGTGCCGGTGTTCGCGCTCGACAGGGCGTAGGTCCAACGCTCGTTGACGCGGGGCAGCGTCGTCCCGTCCTTGAGGCGCGCCAGGAACCCCTGGTCGGCGCCGAGGGTGGAGTCACAGGCCCACCACCACTGGTCCGCGTCGTCGACCAGGACCTGGACGACACCGTCGGGCGTGCGCAGCAGCGGGCCGGTCTTGAGCGGCCACCGTGCGAAGTCCGGGTCGTCGGGCGCCTCCGCCGGCGTCAGGTAGCCGGCGTCGAGCTGGCGATGACACCACGCGACCGGGTCGGCCGGCAACCCGCCGCTGTCGATCGAGGGGCCGGCGACCGAGCCGCCGTCCGGCGCGCGACGCGGCGGGTCGTCGGCCGGCCCGCCGCCGGACCAGGTGGAGATTCCGGTCACCGTGACGGCGGCCAGTCCGACGGCGACGCCGCCGGCGAGCGCCGGGGTACGGAAGGCGTGCGTCGGTCGGGACGCGGACGTGAGATGACGGCCCAGCGTACGGCGGATCTCGGCCTGCCGATCGGCCGCGAGATCGCGTTCTGGCGGGGGCGTGAGCTGATTCATGATTCCTCGGTCTCCTCGAGGCCGGCCAGGCTGCCGGCAAGACGGTTCCGAGCCCGCGACAGCCGGGACCGGACGGTGCCGATGGGGATGTCGAGCGCGAGCGCGGTCGACGCGTAGTCCAGACCCGCCCACAGGACGAGCTCGACGACGTCGCGCTCACCCCGCGGGAGCCGCCGAATCGCGACCTGGACGTCGGCCATGCGTCGTTCGTCGTCGACTCGGGACGCGACGTCGGCCGCATGGTCCGGGGCCGCGACGTCCGCCGCGAGCTCGGCCAGGAGCCGGCGATACCGGCGATGCGAGCGCCGCTGGTTGCGACAGACGTTGGTCGCGATGCCGTACAGCCACGGCAGGACCGAGCCGTCGACCATGCGAGCCCGGGTCCGATGCCGCCAGGCTTCGAGGAAGGTCACCGACATGAGGTCCTCGGCGGCCTCCCACGACGCGGTCCGCCGGAAGCAGTGGTTGTAGATCGCCCGGGCGTGGCGGTCGAACACCACACCGAACGCGGCGCCGCTCTCGTGCTCGACGTCGGCCCACAACTCCTCGTCGGTCTGCCGCGCGGTGTCGGCCGGCGCCTCGTTCTCGACCATCCCCATACCCTGGTATGTCCGTCCGGCCCGATCGAGTTCGCGCCGTCCCCCTCTCATTCCGTCCGGAGGCGGGCGATCTCGTCGCAGGCGAGCCCGACGGCCGCCGCGCCGGACATGGTGCGCCCCTTCGCGGTGAGGGCCTCGAGAGCCTCCGGGCCGAGCTCCGCGGAGAGTCGGCGGCCCGCGGCTTCGAGGCGATCGGCCTCCGTGCCGTAGACGCTGGAGGCCCGGTCCGGACAGGCCGCCGCCGCGTAGAGCACCGCCGCCGACTCGTACGCCTCCAGCCGGACCAGCAGTTCCGCGAAGTTGCGCAGCGTCGTCCACTGCTGCATCCAGTTCCCGGTCCGCCGCCACCGGTCGATGACGCCGGCGAACGAGCCGAGCGCGCGCCGGTCGTCCCCGTGTCGGGCCAGCAGGGACGCGATCGAGACGGCCGCCACGCCACCGACGAACTCGTTCGCGACCGCGTCGGCGACCCGGCGAGCCTCCTCGAGCAGGTCCAGCGCCCGGTCCGGACTCACGTCGAGAAGGCACTCGCCCTCGGCATAGAGCGCGTACGCGCGCGCTGTCGGGTTTTCCGAGGTGCGGGCCCGGTCCTGGGTCTCGCGGATGCTCTCGGCAGCCTGCGCCTGGTCGCCGGCGTACGCTTGCGCGATGGCCTGGCTCCCCAGGTTGAAGACCTCCGCCGGCAGGTCCCCGGCGTGGCGGAACGCCTGAGCGGCGCGGCCGTAGGCCTCCGCGGCCTCCCGCGGCCGGCCGCCGAACAGGGCGGCGTCGCCCACCAGCTCGATCGGCAGGCCATCGGCCTGGTCGCCGGTCACCCGATCCAGTTCGGCGACCCGACCCGCGTGCGCGGCCGCGGTCGCCAGATCGCCGCTGGTCCAGGCCGCGATGCCGGCCGACGCCAACACCGTGGCGGCCTGCGGGTGTCGGTGGGCCGCCGCGAGGTCGGTCGATCCGGCGACGGCCAGCTCGAGCGCCGGTGCCGCCCAGCCGAGGAGCTCGTACCGGTTCCGCCAGAACGCGTACCGGTGGAGAGCGGCGGACAGCCGGAGTGCGAGGTCGGCGGCTCCCTCGTCGAGTGCCCAGCGGTGGACGATCCGGAGGTTGTCGACCTCGGCGTCGAGCCGACCGGCCCACTCGAGCTCGTCCGGCCCCGTCAGCCCATCGGCAGCATCCGTTGCGAAGTCCACCAGGCACTCGGCGTGGGCCTGCCGGATCGCGGCAGCCTGCCCGTGGAACTCGAGGCGGTCCTGGGCGTACGCCCGCAAGGTCTCGAGCAGGTGGTAGCGGCCCGCGCCATCGCCGCGGACCACCATCGACTTGTCGACCAGACCGGCCACCAGATCGGCCACTCGGGCGGCCGGAAGGGCGGCGCCGCCACACACGCGTTCGGCGTGGGCCAGCGTGAAGCCGCCGGCGAAGACCGACAACCGCTCGAACAGCCGCCGCTCGGGCTCGCTCAACAGGTTGTACGACCAGTCGACGAGCTGGCGCAGGGTCCGATGCCTGGTGTCCGATCCCCGCCGACCGGAGGACAGGTCCAGGCGCCGCCCGAGCCGGTCGACCAGGTCGGTGAGGCTCAAGGCGGCGAGCCGGCCGGCAGCCAGCTCCAACGCGAGTGGGAGGCCGTCGAGGCTCCGGCACAGCCCTCCGACGAGCTCGGCGTTGTCCGCGGCGATGCTGAAGTCCGGACGGACGGCCCGGACCCGCTCCTCGAACAGGTCGACGGCCGGTGCGCGGCGCTGCTCGGCGGCGTCCGCGTCACGATCGGGCACCGGCAGCGGTTCGACCGGTTGCACCTGTTCGGCCGCGACGCCCAGCCGCTCCCGGCTTGTGGCCAGCACCGACACGTCCGGGCAGGTTCTCGTGACCGCTTCGACCAGACGGGCGACTCCGTCGATCACGTGCTCGCAGTTGTCGAGGACGATCAGCGTCCGCCGGCTCTCCAGGGCCGCGGGCAAGGCCTCGTCCGGCGGCCGGTCCGGAGCCAGGATCACGCCCACGGCGGCCGCGACGGCGTAGGGGACGGCGTCGGCGGCCCGGACGCCGGCCAGCTCGCACCACCAAGCACCGTCCGGGAAGTCGCCGGCGACCTCCGTCGCCACCTGCAGGGCGAGCGCGGTCTTGCCGACGCCGCCGGTGCCGGTGAGCGTCACCAGCCCGCGTCCGCGCAACCGGTCGGCGAGCTCCGACCGGGCGGACTCCCGGCCGACCAGACCGGTGAGCACGACCGGGAGACTTCCGATGCGTGGCCGCTCGTCCGGGGCGGGATCGCGGAGGGACTCTCCGGTCAGGATCTCCTGCTGCAGCGACCGCAGCCGATCGGACGGGTCGAGTCCGAAGTCCTCCCGCATCAATCGCTGGTAGGACCGGAAGCTGTCGAGCGCGTCGGCGGCCCGACCGGCCCGGGCCAACGCCGTCATCAGGAGGGCGCGGGCGTCCTCGCGGAGCGGATGCTCGGCAACGAAGGGTTCGAGCGCTACGACGGCCTCGGCGACCCGGCCGGCGCCGAGCTGGGCCCGGGCCTGGGTCTCGTGACCCACCAGGCGCAGCTCCTCCAGCCGGGCGGCCTCCGGTCGGGCGAACTCCGCGTCGGCGAACTCGGCGAACGCCGGACCGCGCCACCAGCCGAGCGCCTGGCGCAAGGTCTCGGCGGCGCCGGCGGGATCGACGGGCAGCGACCGCTGTGCCTGCCGTACCGCGTCCTCGAACCGGTGGGCGTCGATCGCGGCTGGTTCGAGGTCGAGCAGATAGCCGGGCGGGCGCGTGACGATCGGCGACCGTCCGGCCGCGCCGGTGCGCAGCTCGGCCCGCAGCCGGGCGACGTAGGTCCGCAGGGAGGTCAGCGCACTCGGCGGCGGAGCGCCGTCCCACAGCACGTCGATCAGGCGGTCGACGGACACGACCGAGCCGAGCCGGACGGCGAGCGCCGCCAGCAGTCGCCGCTGCATCGCGCTGCCGATCGCGACTCGGCCGTCCGGGCCGCGGACCTCCAACGGGCCAAGTACCCGGAGGTCGAGGGGAGCGCCGCCCGTCACCTTCTGAACCTACTTCAGGGAGGCCATGACGCCGCCGCCGCGGCGTCCCGCTGGCGATCGCCATCCCGGCGCAATCGGGCCGCAATCGGTCCGGCGCAGGCTGCTGTCGGAAGGGAGAACACCGCATGGACACCATCACCACCGATCCAGATCCGGCCCGCGCCACCGCGCTCGTCGACAAGCTGGTGGCCGACACGATCGCCACCTTCGAGCTGGCCGGCGTCTACCTCGGCCTGCGACTTCGGCTCTACCAGGCTCTGGCGGACCGCCCGTCGACCGCGCCGGAGCTGGCCGCCCGCGCCGACATCGACGAGCGGTACGCCCGGGAGTGGCTCGAACAGCAGGCCGTGGCCGGGATCCTCGAGGTCGACGACGCCGACCGGCCCGCCGGGCAGCGGCGCTACCGGCTGCCGGCCGCGTACCGCGAAGTCCTCGTCGAGGAGGCCCATCCCTCCTTCGTCGGGCCACTCGCCTACGTCGCCAGCATCGGCGGGCTGCTGCCGCGCCTCGTGGAGGCGTATCGAACCGGCGACGGGATCCCGTTCGCGGACTACGGCGTCGACATCCGCGACCACATCGAGCAGCTGAACCGTCCGATGTTCGAGTCGGACCTCGGGTCGACCTGGATACCGGCCGTCCCCGACCTCCACGACCGTCTGAGCTCCGACCCGCCGGCCCGGGTCCTCGACCTGGCCTGCGGCTCCGGCTGGTCCTCGATCGCGATCGCTCGCGCATACCCCAAGATCCACGTGGACGGACTCGACCTGGACACGGCGTCGATCGAACGGGCCCGGTCCAACGCGGCCGCCGCCGGCGTCGCGGACCGGGTCGACTTCGCGGTGGCGGACGCGGCCGATCCGATCGACGCCGGGTCGTCGTCGGCCGGCTACGACGCCGTCCTGGTCTTCGAGGCGCTGCACGACATGGCGCGGCCGGTCGAGGCCCTGGCCGCCGCTCGCGCCGTCCTCGCGCCCGGCGGCTGCGTCCTCGTCGGCGACGAGAAGGTCGCCGAGCGCTTCGTCGCGCCGGGCGAGGAGATCGACCGTCTGATGTACGGCTTCAGCATCGTGCACTGCCTGCCGGCCGCGCGGGTCGACCCCGACTCGGTCGCCACCGGGACGGTCATGCGGCCGGAGCTGGTGCGCCGCTACGCCCGCGAGGCCGGACTCTCGACGGTCGACGTGCTGCCCATCGACAATGACATGTGGCGGTTCTACCGACTACGGGAGTCGTGATGGCGTACGTCGAACCGGGCCTGCGTGCCGGATGGGAGCCCGACACTCCCGTCGAGGACACGGCGGTCCGTCGCTTCCTCACCAGTTGGGTGGCGGCGAGCACTTCCCCGATCGCGGCGATGGGCGGCGACTGCCACTCCGACGACGGCTTCGCGGCGACGAACCTCGGCCGGCCCGCCGGATTCCTCAACAGCACGACGCTGCTGGCGCCGCTCGGACCGGACACCACGGACGCGACCCTGACGGCGATCGACGCCTTCTACGCGGGGTCGCCGGCCGGGGAGGTGCTGTTGTTCAGCGCCTGGCCGACACCCGACCTCCGTCCGTACGGCTGGCAGCTGGAGGGCCATCCGCCCGTCATGCTTCGGACGCCGGCGCCGGCGTCGGCGGACCCGCGCCCGAGCGACCTCGACGTCGTCGAGGTCCGAGACGCCGGCGGACTGCGGGCCTTCGAGCAGGTCATGGTGCCCGGCTACCCGTTCGACGACACCGATCCAGGGCCGGGCGGCTTCCTCGACACTGCCGTCCTCGCCGACGACCGGATGCGGTGCTGGGTCGGCTGGCGGCAGGGCCAGCCGGTCGGCGCCGCCGCCACCTTCGTCGACTCGGGCATCAACAACGTCACGATGCTCGCCACCCTGCCCGACCACCGCCGGCGCGGCTACGGCGAGGCGCTCATGTGGCCGGCGACGCTCGCCGAGCCCGACCTTCCCGCCATGCTGCTCAGCAGCGATCCCGGCCGACCGTTGTACGAGCGGATGGGGTACGTCGCGTTGTTCCGATTCACGGTGTGGCATCGACGGTTCGGCGAACCGCCCCGGTGAGCCCCCCAGAACCGCGGCGGCCAACTCCCCGGAGGATTGGGATGTGACCGGTCCCCTCGTCGTCGCCGCGGCGGCTGTCGTGGAGGACGGCCGGCTGTTGGTGGTCAGCAAGCGCGCCGCACCGGAGGTCTTCTACCTGCCCGGTGGCAAGCCGGAGGCGGGCGAGGACGTCGCGACCGCGGTCCGTCGCGAGCTCGTCGAGGAGCTCGGTGCATCGCCGACGTCGATGACCCCGTTCTGCGTCGTCGACGAGATCGCGGCGCTGGAGAGCATACCGATGCGGATGACGGTGTTCCTCGCGACGCTGGACCGGCCGCCACGTGCCGCGGCCGAGCTCGCCGGTCTGACCTGGACCACGGGAGCCGATCGCGTGGCGCCGGCGCTCGCGCCCGCCGTCGCGCACCACGTGGTGCCCCGCCTCGTCGAGCATGGCCTGCTCCGTTCCGGCCGGACGGGCGGACGTCCGTAGGTCCCGGCGCCTCGGCCGGGGCGCCCGGCGCGACCCGGGCGCCCGCAACGGAAGAGGTGCGCGCGCAACCGATCCGTTGCGGGAGCCGGAGGCGGCCGACGCACAGCCGTGGGGCGATCAGCGGCGGCGCGGCCAGCGGTGGCGCGGTCAGGGCGCGGCGGTCAGCGGCGGCGCGGTCAGCGGCGGCGCGGTCAGCAGCGGCGCGGTCAGCAGCGGCGCGGTCAGCAGCGGCGCGGTCAGCAGCGGCGCGGTCAGCAGCGGCGCGGTCAGGGCGCGCTGGCGGCCCGTGCGGTCGGCGGCGCTCGCGCCCGCCGTCGCGCACCATGTGGTGCCCCGCCTCGTCGAGCCTGGCCTGCTGGGTGACGTCCGGCCGGGCTGAGTTCCGTAGGTCCCGTCGGCTCGGCACCGCCCGGCGCGACCGGGACGCCCGCAACGAAAGAGGTGCGCGCGCACCCGATCCGTTGCGCGGACGCCGGAGGCGTCCGACGCACGGCGGTGGGGCGATCAGCGGCGGCGCGGTCAGCGGCGACAACGTCGGCAGCGGCTCGGCCAGGGCGGGCTGGCGGCCCGCGCGTCAGCGCTCTGGTGGCGTGCGGTCAGGGGCGCGCCGTCGTCAGCTGCCGCACTACGCCGGGGAGGGCGTCGGCCACGTCGGAGGCCACCACCGGCCCGCGGTCGGAGCCGGCGGTCGCCGCCGCGCCGTGCAGCCAGGCACCGGCGGTGGCCGCGTCGTGGGCCGCCAGTCCGGAGGCGGCGAGGGCGCCGATCAGCCCGGCGAGCACGTCACCCGCCCCTGCCGTCGCGAGCCAGGGCACGCCGGTCGGGTTCGCGGCCACCGGCCGGCCCGGGGTCGCGACGAGGGTCCGCCAGCCCTTGAGCAGCACGGTCGCCTGCCAGCGGTCGGCGGCAGCCCGTACGTGGTGTAGCGGCCGCGACTCCACGTCGGAGCGAGACACACCGAGCATGGTCGCGAGCTCGCCGGCGTGCGGGGTCAGCACCGCGGGCACCTCGAAGCGGTCCGGCAATGCCGCCAGCCCGTCGGCGTCGACGACGACCGGCACGTCGTCGGCCAGGGCCTGCCGGAGGGCGTCGGAGGCGGACTCGCCGCCGCCGGAGCCGATCACCCACGCCTGGACCCGACCTCGTCCCACGACCGCCTCGGGAGTCCGATGCCGCACGAGACCGGCGACGGCGTCGGGGCCGACGTAGCGGACCATCCCGGCGAGCCCACAGGCCGCACCCGCCACGGCCAGCAGACCTGCGCCGGTGTAGTCGGCGGAGCCGGCCGCCACGCCGACGACGCCGCGAGTGTACTTGTGGTCCGCCCGGACCGGCGCGGGGAGCAGGGCGGCAATGTCGTCGGCCTGGAGTGCGGTGAGAGCCGGCTCGCCGAGGCACGGGCTCAACCCGATGTCGACCAGGTCGACCACGCCGGCCGCCGCGGCCGCCGGGGGCGCGAGGAGTCCGACCTTGTGCGTGCCGAACGTGACCGTGACGTCGGCGATGACGTGCCGCTCCGGAGTCTCACCGGTGTCGACGTCGATCCCGCTCGGGACGTCGACCGCGACCATCGGAACGCCGAGCCGGTCGACGGCGTCCATGTGCGGCAAGGCGGCCGACCGCAGTCCGGGCTTCCCGCCGATGCCGACGATGCCGTCGAGGACCAGATCGGCGCCGGGCGGGATGACATCGGCCACCCGACCCCCGGCTCGGCGCAGCGCGGACAGTCCGCCGGGATGGGCCTTGTCGGCCGCCAGCAGCACCGCGTCGACGTGCGCCCCGCGCCGAGCCAGTCGAGCACCGGCGTAGAGCGTGTCGCCGCCGTTGTCGCCCGCGCCGACGAGCAGCGCGACGCGGCGGCCGTAGACCCCGTCGAGCAGGTCGGCACAGCGAGCGGCGAGGCCGGCCGCGGCGCGCTGCATGAGCGTGCCCTCGGGAAGCGTCGCCATCAGCGCCTGCTCGGCGCGTCTGACCTCCGGCACCGGGTGCGCCGACCGCATCAGCCCTCCACGTCGAAGCTGAACATCATCCCGCTCTCGTGATGCTCCGCGATGTGGCAGTGCGCCATCCACCGACCGGGGTTGCTCACGTCGAGCAGGATGTCCACCGTCTGCCCGGTCCGCACCAGCACGGTGTCCTTCCACATCAGGTTGTCCTCGACCACGCCGTCGCGGCTCAGGACCAGGAACCGCCCGGCGCCGTGCACGTGGAACGGATGATGCATCGGATGGTCACCGGCCATCTCGTTGAGCAGCCGGATCTTGACCTGATCGCCGACCCGGAACCGCCAGTCGATCTCCGCGTTGACCAGGTCCGTGTCGCGGTCCACCAGCATCCAGCGCATGTTGGCCGGGGTCGTCAGCCGGTTGACCTCGACCATGTCGTCTTCCCACTCGATGCCGGCCGCGTCGGCGCTCCCGTCACCACCACCGTGCTCGTGACCGCCGGGCTCGTGACCGCCGTGCTCGTGTCCACCGTGCTCGTGACCACCGGCCGCCTCGACGAGCTGGGCCGGGACCAGCTTCATCCCGCACTGCGGGCAGTGGTCCGGCTTGTCACTGACGACCTCCGGATGCATCGGGCAGACGTAGGTCGTCTCGGCGTCCGAGCCGCCCATGTCCATCTCGGCGATGAAGGCCAGGGTCCGGTCGGGGGCGGCCTCGACGTACGCCTCGATCCGACCGCGCTCGGCGGCCAGCTCGGCGTTCGTACGCAGGAGGTCGAACTCCTCGGCGAGCGGCGGCTCGACACGATCCGGACCGACCGTGATCGCGGCCATCGGATAGACCCGTGCGGGCGTGTGGTGCTCGAGGGTCAGGTCACCCGGCTGGTCGAAGCTGACGTCGACCACCACGCGCTCCGACGGTGCGATGAGGACGTCGTCGACGAACCGCTCGTGCTCGACACGCCCGCTGTCCCCGCCGACCAGCTTCATCCGCGCCCCCGGCAGCACGACGCGGAACACCCGCGTGTTGGCGGTGTTCGTCAGGTAGAACCGGACGACCTCCCCGACCCGTACGGTGAACGACGGACTCGTCTCACCGCCCACCAGCAACAGGTCGCCGAAGCGACCCATCGCGGCGTGGGTCGTCTCGGCCCGGTCGAAGGCCGCCACCTTGCCGTCCTCGAGCAGGATGTCGTCGAGCGTCAACGCGATCTCGCGGTGGACGCGCGGCCAGTAGTCGGGGTCGGTCGGCTCGACCAGGATGTTCCCGTACAGCCCCATCTCCTGCCCGTAGTCCTCGCGGACGTGGGGGTGGTACCAGTAGACGCCCGGGTCCGGGAACCGGCATCGGGCCGAGAAGGTCCCGCCGCCGACCGGGATCAGCTGCTGCGTCTCGTGCGTCCCGTCGTAGCGGTTGTCCAGCCGAAGCCCGTGCCAGTGGACGGTCGTCTCGTGGTCGCCGTGGTTCACGACGTTCACGACGATCTCCGAGCCCTCGGTGACCTTGAGCGTCGGACCGGGGATGGAGCCGCCGTAGCCCAGCATCCGCACGCGCTCGGATCCGAGTCGTTTGGCCACCGGCGCGATCGACAGCTCGAACTCGGCGCCGTCGGCGATCTCGACGATCTCCGGTGGGCGCGCGTCAGGGAGGCCCGCGACGTCGGTCGGGAAGTGCTCGGCAGCGTTCATCACTGTCACTCCTTCGTTCCTGCGTCGAACCGGCCGATCTCTGCCGCGATGTACTCCGCGTCGTCCTCGACCCAGCCGAGCAACGCGGAGCCGCGCGTATGCATCCAGGTCAGTCCGAGGAAGTAGAGGCCGGGCGACGACGTCACACCCCGTCGGTGGACGGGGCTCCCGTGTTCGTCGACGACGGGAGCCTCGATCCAGGCGTAGTCGCTGCAGTAGCCGGTCGCCCAAACGACCGCGCCGACCCGAAGTGTCGCACCGTCGGTGAAGGCTACGTGGGGTCCCTGGGTGTCGATCGCCCTCGGTCGCAGACGCACGCCGTGTCGCCGCCGCAGCGTGCGGGGCCGGGATCCGATCAGCGGGTCCCTGCCCGACATGCGACGACCGATTCGCGAGTCGGCCGACTTGCGGATCAGCCCGGTGGCGTCGAGATACCAGAACAGGTCCCGACCGAGGATGCGCTGCGGAAGCGGTGTCTGCCGCGAGCCGATCGACAGGTGGACCTCGTGCGAGCCGGCCAGCTCCTCGGCGATCTGGAATCCGGAGTTCCCGCCGCCGACGACCAGCACCGGTCCGGTCGGAACGTCCGCCGGGGATCGGTAGTCGCTGCTGTGGAGCTGGCGGACGCTCGGGTCGAGCCCCGCGGCGATCGGGGGGACCCGCGGCCGCTGGAACGGCCCGGTCGCGATCACGACCTGCTCGGCCTGGTACGTCCGGTCGCCGGCCGTGACCTCGTACGTGCCGTCGACCCGACGGAGCGATCGGACCGGGCTGTCGAGCTGAACGGGGAGCTCGAACCGACGGGCGTACTCGGTGAGGTAGGCGACGACGTCGTCGCGAGTCGGGTAGCGGTCCGGGTCACCGGGAAAGGCCCATCCGGGAAGGCCGCTGTAACGCGCCGAGGTGAACAGCCGCAGCGAGTCCCATCGCCGGCGCCAGGCCGCCGCGGGCTCCGCGGCCGCTTCCAGAATCGTGAAGTCGCGGCCGTCCCGGGACAGGAGGTAGCCGAGCGCGAGCCCCGCCTGGCCGGCTCCGACCACGATGACGTCCCGCCGCTTCGTCATGTCGCTCCCCTCGCCGACGTCAGCCTTCCAGCACGACGACGGCCGAGGCGATGTCGCCGTCGTGCGAGATCGACAGGTGAGCGGTCCCGACCCCGAGCCGGTCCGCCAGCGCCGCGACCCCGCCGGCCATCGTCAGCAGCGGCTTGCCGTCGGGGTCGTTGCGGATCTCGGCGTCGCGCCAGGACAGTCCGTCGGGCGCGCCGAGCGCCTTCGCGAGGGCCTCTTTCGCGGCGAACCTGCCGGCCAGCGAGCCCAACGGCAGGTCGCGCTCGGCGTCGGTGAACACCCGCTGCCGCAGGGCCGGCGTCCGCTCCAGGGTCTGGCCGAAGCGCACCACGTCGACGACGTCGATCCCGACCCCGACGATCATCACTCCACCGTGACCGACTTGGCGAGGTTGCGCGGCTGGTCGACGTCGTGGCCGAGCCTGGTCGCCAGCGCACACGCGAACACCTGCAGCGGAACCGTCGACACCAGCGGCTGCAGCAGCGTCGGCACCTTCGGCAGCCGGATCACGTGCGAGGCGTACGCCGTCACGTCGTCGTCGCCGTCCTCGACGAGCACGATCGTGCGAGCGCCCCGCGACCGGATCTCCTGGATGTTGCTCACGACCTTGTCGTGCAGCATGTCCCGACCCCGCGGCGGCACGACCACGAAGACCGGGACGCCGTCCTCGACGAGCGCGATCGGCCCGTGCTTCAGCTCGCCGGCGGCGAACCCCTCCGCGTGCACGTAGGCCAGCTCCTTGAGCTTCAGCGCACCCTCCAGGGCCACCGGGTAGCCGACGTGTCGACCCAGGAAGAGGTACGACTTCGCCTCGACCAGCTCGTCGGCCAGGGCCCGTACCTCGTCGGCCTCGGCCAGCAGCCGCGCGATGCCGTCGGGGACCGCCTCGAGCGCGTGCACGATGCCGTTGATCTCGTCGCCGTACTTCGTGCCCCGCACCTGCGCCAGGTAGAGCCCGAGCAGGTAGCAGGCGACGACCTGCGCGAGGAACGTCTTCGTGGCGGCGACGCCCACCTCCGGGCCCGCGTGGGTGTAGATGACCGCGTCCGACTCGCGCGGGATCGTCGACCCGTTGGTGTTGCAGATCGCCAGCACCCGGGCGTGTTGCAGCCGGGCGTGCCGGATCGCCATCAGGGTGTCCATCGTCTCGCCGGACTGGCTGATCGCGACGACCAGGGTGGACCGGCCGACGATCGGGTCGCGATAGCGGAACTCGCTGGCGAGCTCCACCTCGCAGGGCAGCCGGGTCCAGTGCTCGATGGCGTACTTCGCCACCAGCCCGGCGTAGAACGCGGTGCCGCAGGCGATGACGATGACCTTGTCGATCTGCCGCAGCTCGTCGTCGGACAGCCGCATCTCGTCCAGCTGCAGCGACCCGTCGCTCGAGTGGCGACCGAGCAGCGTGTTGGCGACCGCCTCGGGCTGCTCGTCGATCTCCTTCAGCATGAACCACTCGTAGCCGCCCTTCTCGGCGGCTGCGGCGTCCCAGTCGACGTGAAACTCGCGCGTCTCGGCGGGAGCGCCGTCGAAGTCGGAGACCGTGACCTCGTCCGCGCTCAGCACGACGACCTGGTCCTGGCCGAGCTCGATCGCCTGGCGGGTGTGCTCGATGAACGCGGTGACGTCGGACGCGACGAAGTTCTCACCTTCCCCGCGACCGACCACCAGCGGCGAGCTGCGCCGGGCCGCGGCCACGACGTCGGGCTGCTCGGCGTCGAGGACCACGAGGGTGAAGGCGCCCTCCAGCAGCCGGCAGACCGAGCGCAGCGCGGTGCCCACGTCCTCGCCGTCGGCGAGCCGCTCCTCGAGCAGGTGCGCGACCGCCTCGGTGTCGGTGTCCGACGTCAGCTCGTGGCCGCGCTCCTCCAGGCCGGCCCGAAGTGCGGCGAAGTTCTCGATGATCCCGTTGTGGATCACCGCGACCCGGCCGTGACAGTCGGTGTGGGGGTGGGCGTTGCGGTCGGTCGGCGCACCGTGGGTGGCCCAGCGGGTGTGGCCCACCCCGGTCGTCGCCGGCGGCAGCGGGTCCTCGGACAGCAGCTTGTCGAGGTTGGCGAGCTTCCCGGCGCGCTTGGCGACCCGGACCGTGCCACTCTCGAGCAGCGCGATGCCGGCGGAGTCGTAGCCGCGGTACTCCAGGCGCCGCAGGCCGTCGATCACGATCTCCTGCGCCGGCTTGGCTCCGACGTACCCGACGATCCCACACACGTGCGTCAGCCTACCGACGGGCCGCCGGCCGCCGATCGCTCGAGTTCCGACCTACGGTGGGTGTGGACGCCCGTACACCCACCGTAGGTCGGAACTCGAGCGATCCACCCGCCACAATGTGGCCATGTCCGCGTCGCCGTACGTCGAGCTGGATCGGGCCGCGTGGGCGGCGTTGGCCGAGCATGCCGACCAGCCGCTGACCGCCACCGAGGTGGCCCGGGTGCGGGGCCTCGGCGACGAGCTCGACCTCGACGAGGTACGCCAGGTCTACCTGCCGCTGTCGGAGCTGCTGAGCCTGTACGTACGCCACACCGCGGCCCTGCATCGGGCCACCGAGGAGTTCCTGCGGCAGCCGTCGGCGGACCGGACGCCGTTCGTCATCGGCATCGCCGGCTCCGTCGCGGTCGGCAAGTCCACGACCGCGCGGTTGCTCAAGGAGCTGCTGTCACGGTGGCCGCAGCATCCCAAGGTCGAGCTCGTGACGACCGACGGCTTCCTGCTGCCGAACGCCGAGCTGGCGGCGCGTGGACTGCTGCAGCGCAAGGGGTTCCCCGAGTCGTACGACCGCAAGGCGCTGCTGCGGTTCGTCATCGACATGAAATCCGGTGCCGAGGAGGTGAAGGCGCCGCTCTACTCACACCTGCGCTACGACGTCACCGACGACTACGTCGTGCTGCACCGGCCGGACATCGTGCTGTTCGAGGGGCTGAACGTGCTGCAGCCGGCCCGGGCCCGGTCCGACGGCCGCCGCGGCCTCGCCGTGAGCGACTTCTTCGACTTCTCGGTGTACGTCGACGCCATCGCCACCGACATCCGCCGCTGGTACGTCGAGCGCTTCCTGCGGCTGCGCGAGACGGCGTTCCGGCAGCCCGAGTCGTACTTCCGCCGCTACGCCGACCTCAGTCACGACGAGGCGGTCGCCCGTGCCGAGTCGCTGTGGGACGCGATCAACGGCCCGAACCTGTCCGAGAACATCGCACCGACACGCGGCCGGGCCTCCCTCGTGCTCCGCAAGGACGCCGACCACTCGGTCCGGTGGATCCGACTCCGCAAGCTCTGACGACTTCCCGGGTCAGGTGAGGTGGCGCTGCCACTCGTCGCAGAGCTCGACCGGCTCGAAGCCGAGGGCGCGGTTGACCGCGTTCATCGCGTCGTTGGCCGGCGAGACGAACGTGTGGACCCGCCGATGGTCGGGTAGCACCGCCTGCAGCTGCCGGAGGTTGGCCGCCTTGACGGCGAGGCCGAGCCGGTGGCCGCGATGCGTCGGGTCGACCAGCGTCTCGCCCTGGAAGCCGTCGGGGTCGTCGGCGTTCACCCCGATCTCGGTGTAACCGACCAGGTCGCCCTCAGGGGACACCGCCGCGCTCACCAGGAACCGCTTGCCTCGCGCCGCCAGGTCGGCCTCGGTCTCGCGCAGCCGCGCGACGGTCCACGCGTTCGGCTCCACGTCGAGGTCACCGGTCGGCGCCTCGACGTTGAAGCGGCTCATCAGGTCGCAGTACGCCTCGGCCCACTCCTCCGGGCACCGGTCCAGCCACGACACGACCCGATAGCCGTCGCGAGCCGGCACGTCGAGGTCGATCGCCGCCGGAAGATCCAGGATCTGGTGCGCCTCGCGCAACGCCATCGAGTAGCCGCGCGCGGCCGCGAACGCCGTCCCGGGCCAGTCGGCGGCGTCGGCCGGGTACGTCACCTCGAACACGGCGACCCGCCGGCCGGCCCGGCGTACGCAGTCCTCGGCCTTGTCGAGCAGCGCGCCACCGACGCCGGTCCGCCGGTGGTCCGGATCGACCGACACCGATCCCGACGCCAGATGCGTGTTGTCCGCCAGCGGCAACGTCAACGTCGTGACCCCGACGATCGTCGAGCCGCGCCAGGCCGCCCATGCCGACTGGACCCGCATCGACGTCGGCCGGGTCAGCGTGCCGCGCAGCGACTCGGCGCCGATGACCGACGCGTACTCGCCGCGACCGTGCTTCTCGGCACGCTCGAACACGTCGTACGCCGCGGCGAACTCCGCGTCGTCGAGCACGTCCAGCGGGCGTACGACGAGGTCGCTCATCCCGGGACCTCCCCCTGCCAACGGCCCTCGTACTCCACCGCCTCGAACCCGAGGGCGTCGTTGACGGCGATCATCGGGCCGTTGGACTCCGCGTTCCAGGTCCGCAGCGACCTCCGCTCCGGGTGCTCGGCCTGGACCCAGGCGAGGTTCGCGACCTTCAGGGCGAGGCCGAGCCGGTGGCCGCGATGCTCCGGGAGCACCAGCGTGTCCCACTGGTAGACGACGTCGGGGTCGTGCTTCGGCACCACGAGCTCGGTGTGCCCGGCGATGCTGCCGTCCGGCGCGACCGCGACGTGGAGATACCGATCGCGCTGCTGGGCGTCCTGCTGCGCCTCGGTGTCGCGAAGCCGGGCCTCGTCCCAGACCTCCGTTTCCAGCTCCAGCTCGCCGGTCGGCATCTCGTCGACCATCGCGGACTTGAGCCGGCAGTACGCCTCGACGTACTCGTCGGGGCAGGCGTTGACCCACCGCACGAGGCGGTAGTCCCGGTGTTTGTCCACCGCCTGGCTCGCCAGGGCCTCCAGCCGCTCCGCCGGCGCCGGCAGCGCCAGCCACCGCTGCAGCTCCCACTGTCGGAGGGTCATTCCGAGCCGGGCCGCGAACGCCTCGCCGGGCACGACGGTGTCGTCGGGCTGGTCGCACCGCCGACCGGGGATCTGGCACATCCAGCTCGATCGGCCGCGCTGCCGGAGGTCGGTCGCGACCTGCCGCGCCAACGCCGTGCCGATGCCGCGACGGCGATGCTCGGGCGGCACGAAGACCGCGGCGAGACCCAGCTCGAGGTTTTCGGTGAGCGGCAGCTCGATCACGGCGACACCGACGACGTCGCCGGCCTCGTCGGCGATCAGGCCGTAGTGCTCGACCGCCGACGACGTCCGCCGGAACGGCACGACGAACTCCGCCAGCGACCAGGTGTCCGCGTGCGGCCGCTCGAAGTCACTGGCGGCCGCGTAGGCAGCGTGGAAGGCGGCGAACTCCGCGTCGTCCTGCGGGTCCAGCCGGCGAATGGTGACCACGGATCGACAGGCTACGCGGCCGGGTCGACCGGCTCACCGCATTTTCGGCCCGGTCCGCGGGGCGCTAGAACGCCAGGTGCTTGCGGACGACCCTCGCCAGCTCGTCGGCGACGTTCTGCGCCTGCGAGGGGGTGGCGGCCTCGACCATGACTCGGACCAGCGGCTCGGTCCCCGAGGGACGCAGCAGGACCCGGCCCGACTCGCCCAGGGCCGCCTCCGCCGCGCTCACCGCGTCGTTGACGTCGGGATGGCTCAGCGCCCGCGACTTGTCGACGCCGGGGACGTTCACGAGCACCTGAGGCAGCGGCGTCACCACCCCCGCGAGGTCGGCGATCGCGGTGCGGGTCTGGGCCATCCGGGCGGCCACGTGCAGCCCGGTCAGGAGCCCGTCGCCGGTGGTCGCGTGGTCGGACATGATCACGTGACCGGACTGCTCGCCGCCGAGGCTGAAGCCGCCGGCTCGCATCGCCTCCAGCACGTAGCGGTCGCCGACGGCGGTCTGCTCCACGTCGATCCCGGCCTCCCGCATCGCCCGGGTGAATCCGACGTTGCTCATCACGGTCGACACCACGGTGCCCGACGCCAGCCGCCCGGCGTCGCGCATCGCCAGCGCGAGGATCGCGAGCAACCGGTCGCCGTCGATCGCGTCACCGGTGGCGTCGACGGCGAGGCACCGATCGGCGTCGCCGTCGAAGGCGAATCCGACGTCGGCCCGCTCCCGAACCACCGCGGACGACAGGTCGCCGAGGTGGGTGGAGCCGCAGCCGTCGTTGATGTTGAGTCCGTCCGGCCGGTCGTGGATGGTCAGGACTCGGGCGCCGGCCCGCTCGAAGGCAGCCGGCGCCATCTCGTACGCCGCGCCGTTGGCACAGTCGAGCACGACGTCGAGACCGCCGAGCCCGTGCGGCAGCGTCGAGACGACATGGCCGACATAGCGGGCGGCGACGTCGTCGCGCTCACGTACCCGGCCGACGCCGCGGCCGACGGGCCGCTGCCACGGTTCGCGCAGTCGGGACTCGATGGCGTCCTCGAGGGCGTCGGCGAGCTTGTGACCGCCGCGAGCGAAGAACTTGACGCCGTTGTCCGGCATCGGGTTGTGGCTGGCCGACAGCATCACGCCGAGATCGGCGTCGAGGTCGGCCGTCAGATACGCCACGCCGGGAGTCGGCAGGACACCGAGCCGCCAGACGTCCACACCGGCCGAGGCGAGACCGGCCACCACGGCGGCTTCGAGGAACTCCCCGGATGCGCGCGGGTCGCGACCCACGACGGCCACCGGCCGGTGCCCTTCGAAGGCACCCGCCTCACCGAGCACGTGGGCCGCCGCGACCGAGAGATCGAGTGCGAGCTCGGCTGTGAGGTCCCGGTTGGCGACCCCGCGTACCCCGTCGGTGCCGAAGAGGCGACCCATCGGGGCGGGCCTAACGCTTGCTGTACTGCGGCGCCTTCCGGGCCTTCTTCAGCCCGGCCTTCTTGCGCTCCTTGACGCGGGCGTCGCGCGTCAGCAGGCCGGCCTTCTTCAGCGCGGGGCGGTTGACCTCCGAGTCGACCTCGTTGAGGGCGCGGGCCACGCCGAGCCGCAGCGAGCCGGCCTGGCCCGTCGTGCCGCCGCCGTGGATGCGGGCGATCACGTCGAACCGGTCGACCAGGTTGGTGAGGACGAACGGCTCCTTGATCAGCTGCTGGTGGACCTTGTTGGGGAAGTACGCGTCGAGGTCCTTGCCGTTGATGGTCCAGTTGCCGCTGCCCGGCACGATGCGGACCCGGGCGACCGACTCCTTGCGACGTCCGGTCGCGGCCGCCGGCGCCACGGTGGCGGGACGGTCCGACGCCTCCGGAGTCGGCGAGCTCTCGGAGGTGTAGGCGACGGCGTTCGCCTCGGTGGCGTCGTCAGCCTCGGTGGTGGGGGTTTCGGCCACGGTGGTCCTCACTGCGCAATCTGGGTGATCTCGAACGGCTTGGGCTGCTGCGCGGCGTGCGGGTGGTCCGGCCCCGCGTACACCTTCAGCTTCTTCAGCATGGCCCGGCCGAGCTTGTTCTTGGGGAGCATGCCCCACACGGCCTTCTCGACCGCCTTCTCGGGGTGCTTGTCGAGCAGGTCCGCGTACGGCACCGAGCGCAGGCCGCCGGGGTAGCCGGAGTGCCGGTAGGCGACCTTGTCGGCGCGCTTGCTGCCCGACAGCGCGACCTTGTCGGCGTTGACGATGATCACGAAGTCGCCGGTGTCGACGTGCGGCGCGAACACCGGCTTGTGCTTGCCGCGCAGCAGCGTGGCGGCCTGGACGGCGAGCCGGCCCAGGACGACGTCGGCGGCGTCGATGACATGCCACTGACGCTGCACGTCACCGGGCTTCGGACTATACGTACGCACGGATGTCTGGCCTTCGTTCTCGATGATCGGATGCCCCGAGGCAGGCGCACCCGCAGCGAACGGCTGTCGATGCGCACAACGACCGCCCAGAATACCCAGGCGGCGGCAGGCCGGTCAAAACGACCGGGCCGACCCCGCTCGGGTGCCGATTCCGGTCAGGTTCTGTCCCGAAGCCATCGTACGGTCGGGACCGCCCTCCTGAGCCGACGAGACGAGAGGACCCCGGCATGATCGATCGAGACGGATACCCCCACGGAGTGCCCTGCTGGGTGGACACCACGCAGCCCGATCCGGAGGCGGCGGCCCGGTTCTACGGCGCGCTGTTCGGCTGGGAGTTCGAGCCACGGACGTCGCCGGGCGCCGGCCCGCCGTACCTCGTCGCGCGGCTCGACGGCCGCGACGTCGCGGCCCTGACCGGCGGCGCCGCCGCCTCGAGCGCCGACTGGCGGACGTACGTCTGGGTCGACGACGCCGACGCGACCGCCGCGAAGATCGCCGAGGCGGGCGGCACCGTCGACGTCGCGCCCACCGACGTCGGCGACCACGGCCGCACCGCGGCGTTCACCGACCCGACCGGCGCCGGCTTCCGGGTGTGGCAGGCCGGGACCCACCGGGGCGCGGCGATCGTCAACGCCGCCGGGTCCTGGAACTGGAGCGACCTCAACACCGACGAGCTGGAGTCGGCCCGCGACTTCTACGCCGCCGTCTTCGGCTGGCGGGCCACCGCGGTCGACTTCGGCTTCGGCGAGTCGTGGATGTGGCGGGTGCCGGGCTACGCGGAGTTCCTCGAGCGCAGGGACCCGGGGCTGCGCCGTCGGCACGCCGATGCCGGCGCTCCGGAGGGCTTCTCCGACGCGATCGGCTGGCTGCTCCCGGCGGGCGGCGGGCCGTCCCGCTGGGCGGTGACGTTCTCGGCCGGGGACACCGACGCCACCGCCGAGCACGCGGCGAGGCTCGGCGGCGAGGTCGTCACGGCGCCCTATGACGCCGGACCGACCCGAGCGGCGGTGCTGAAGGATCCGCAGGGCGCCGTCTTCGCGATCAGCACGTACACGCCGGCGAGCTAGGGGCGCAGCCGGGCGATCCGGCCGGGCGGCGGCGGTTCGACCGTCTCCGGATGCAGGATGTGCGCCAGTGCCTCGACGCCCTCGACCGTGCGTGGCCCGGGTCGGGTGACGTACGCCCCGGCGTCGACGGCCCAGACGGTCGTGGCCGGCAGCCGGTCGAGGACGGCCCGGCCGTGCTCCATCGCGGCGTCGAGCCCGAAGCCGCAAGGCGCGACGATCACGACGTCCGGTTCCACCGCGTCGAGCGCCGGCCAGGTCGTCGTCACGGACCGCCCACCCGGGTCCGCGCGCAGCGCCCGGCCACCGGCTGCGGCGACCATGTCCGGGACCCAGTGGCCGGCGAGGAACGGCGGGTCAGTCCACTCGAGCACGAGAACCCGCGGCCGCGGCCGGCCGTCCAGGCGACGCGCGAGCCGGTCGAGTCGGGCGCCCAGCTCGCCGCGGAGCCGCCGCCCGGCGTCCTCGGCGCCGGCTGCGACCGCCACGGCGACCGCGCCGTCGAGCACGTCGTCGAGCCGACGCGGATCGAGCGTCACAAGCCGCGACGGGTGGCCGACCCGCTCCATCGCACTCGCGACCTCACCGGCCGGCAGCGCGCAGACCCGGCACAGGTCCTGCGTCACGACGACGTCCGGTGCGATCCGCGCCAGGGCGGCGGAGTCGAGGGTGTACACCGGTTCGCCGGCCGCGATCCGGGCCCGTACCGCGGCGTCGATCTCGCCCGGCGCCAGTCCCTCGGTCGACAGGCCGGACACGACCACCGGATGCCGCTCCCGGGTCGAACGCGGGTAGTCGCACTCGAAGGTCACGCCGGCGAGGCTGCCCTCGAGGCCGAGCGCGTAGACCCACTCGGTCCCCGACGGCAGCAGCGACACGATCGAGGACACGTGGTCAGGCTAGGACGCCGATCGCGTCGGACGCCCAAAGGCCGGCCCCGGGTTTCGACCCAGACCCAGTTCCGGCATAGGTTGGTCGCACCGGACCCCCGGGGTCTGCAGATCGTCACAAGGAGTTTCAACGTGTCCGAAGAGCGGGCCAACGGCGACACGCTGACCGTCAAAGACAATCGCACCGGCCAGGAGTACGAGCTGCCGTTGACCGACGGCACGATCCGAGCCTCCGACCTCGCCAGCATCAAGACCGCCGATGACACACCGGGCGTGGCCGTCTACGATCCCGGATTCGTCAACACCGCGTCGTGTCGCAGCTCGATCACGTTCATCGACGGCGACAAGGGCATCCTCGAGTACCGCGGCTACCCCATCGAGCAGCTCGCCGGACAGTCCACCTTCCTCGAGGTCGCGTACCTACTCGTCCATGGCGTTTTGCCGGACAAGCACCAGTACGAGCAATGGGTGCACGAGATCACGTTCCACACGTTCGTGCACGAGAACATCAAGACCTTCATGCAGGGCTTCCGCTACGACGCGCACCCGATGGGCATGCTGATGGCGGCCGTCGGCGCGCTGTCGACGTTCTACCCGGAGTCCCGGCTGATCCAGGATCCCGAGAACCGCCACATGCAGGTGGTCCGGCTGATCGCCAAGATGCCCACTCTCGGGGCGTGGGCATTCCGGCACGCGCAGGGCAAGCCGTACGTCTATCCCGACAACGACCTCTCGTACGCCGAGAACTTCCTGTCGATGCTGTTCCGGATGAGCGAGAAGCGGTTCGTCGCCGACGAGCGGCTGTCCAACGCCCTCGAGGTCCTGTTCATCCTGCACGCCGACCACGAGCAGAACGCCTCGACCAACGCGGTCCGCTCGGTCGGCTCGACGCAGGTCGACCCGTACTCCTCCGTCTCTGCCGGCATCGGCGCGCTGTACGGCCCGCTCCACGGTGGCGCCAACGAGGCCGTGCTGCGGATGCTGCGCCGGATCGGCTCGGTCGACAACGTCGCCGAGTTCATCGACGGCGTGAAGAACGGCAAGGAACGCCTGATGGGCTTCGGCCATCGGGTC
>Ga0081538_10000538_pt1 | contig 41759 bp, 37 predicted proteins | sample TabmetS5T2R1_FD_71022 | JGI IMG/M metagenome (GOLD analysis project Ga0081538, IMG submission 71022) | Tabebuia heterophylla rhizosphere microbial communities from the University of Puerto Rico - S5T2R1 | ecosystem: Host-associated > Plants > Roots > Rhizosphere ... | reverse complement strand
AAAGAGCGTAGCTGCAAGGCTGGTGAGGGCCTGGGCTCGGGTCGGCGAGTCCTCGTCGGCTTCCTCGAGCGCCTGACGGTTGAGCTCGGTGGCTGCGTGGACGTCGTCGTCGTACGCGCGCGTGAATGCGAGCCGGACGAGGACGCTCGCCCGCTCGGGCCCCGCAGGCAGCTCTGCGGCGAGGCCCTCGAACATCGCCCGCGCGCGGCGGCTGTCTCCCGACTCGAAGTGGTAGTAGGCGGCATCCGAGGTTCGGCGGCGGGCGTCCTCCGCGCGGTCGGCCGGCGTCAGGTGGGCGGCGTGCTCGATGAGCTCGGCAGCCGCCGCGGGGGAGCCGCGCGCGGCGGCTCCGCGCGCCGCCTCCTCGAGCGCGGCGGCCACGACGGAATCGGGCCCACCCGCGGCGAGCGCGAGGTGGCGCGCACGCTCCTCGGGATCGACCACGATCTCCGCCAGACGACCGTGGAGCTCCGCTGGATTCTCCGTGCTGCCGTATGCGGCTGCGGCGAGTAGGGGATGGGTGAAGCGGATGCGTTTGCCGTCCAGCTCGACGACCTCGGCCTCGACGGCCGGCTGGAGCACGCCGTGGTCTCCGGCGGCCGCCTCCGAGACGAGCGCGAGCGTCGGCTGGGAGAGAGCGGCGGCAGCTTGGAGTGCGGAGGCGGTCTCGGCAGGGAGCGAGGCGAGCCGCCTGCGGGCGAGCTCGTCGACCTCCGCAAGCACCGGCAGGCGCTCGCCGGGGTCGAGCGGTCGCCCGTGACGTTCGAGCGCGCGGGCAAGCTCGAGCGCGAAGAACGGGTTGCCGCCCGAGCTGTCGTGGATCCGCCGAAGCATCGGCCGCGCGAAGGTGGTGTCGAGGCGGTCGCGGAGGACTCGGGCCACTGCCCCGAGGCTGAGAGGGCCCACCCGGACACGGCGCACTCGCCCCTCCGGAAAGACCGACTCGAGCGCGATCGGGATCCGCTCCTCCTCCCCACTACGGCAGGCAGCCAACAGTCCGACCGGCTCATCTCCGAGACGCCGCAGCGCGAACTGCAGCATCGTCGCCGAGGCCCGGTCGAGCCACTGCAGGTCGTCGATGGCAACGAGCACGGGCGCGGCGTCGGCAAGTGCGCGCAGAGTGCTGAGAACGCCGACGCCGACGGCCCGCCGATCAGGTGGCCGCGCTTCGGGCTCGCTCAGGAGAAGGGCGACGTGGAGCGCCTCCCGCTGTGGACCAGGAAGAGCGTCCTGGACCTTGCCGAGCTGCTCCGCGAAGAGATCGCCGAGCGCGACGAAGGAGAGGCTCGACTCGGCCTCGACCGGGCGCGTCGAGACGACACAGAACCGCGACTCGGTAGCCGCCGCGATCCCTGCGCGTAGGAGGGTCGTCTTGCCGATCCCGGCCTCACCTTCGAGCAGCAACGCTCCAGGGAGAGACTCCGTCGACTCGAGGAAGGCGAGGACGACGGCCAGCTCCTCGTCCCGGCCGACGAGGTCGGGGACAGTCGCAGTCACGCTGGTGTACGAATCATGCCGCGGGACTCCACACCTGCACCTCGCGCTCTGCCTTCGCCGTACGCAGTCACAGGATAGATCTGGACGTCCTCGGCCTCCAGTCGCGAGCCCCGCGCTACGCACCCTCGCCGAGCGCCTCGACGTGACCCTGCGGCCAAGCTTCTTCGCCGGTCGCACCAGGATCGCGTTCTACGAGGGACACGCCCGAGCCGGCAGCTCCCGCCAGCGGCTCGAGCGTCTCGATCACGATCTGCGCTCGTACTCGGCATAGATAGCGTGGAAGTGCGGCGCGTGATGATCGCGGTAGTACATGGCGGTTACGATCCGTAGAAGCTGCTGATCCGCGGTATGCGAATCATCACCCGCCCTCGCCCGACAGCGTCGCCTGTCAGTTGCCGCTGATTCAACTGCAGCGAGGTTCACCAGAGGTCTACGCGGATGTCATCTCCGGTCATCGTGAGTCATCTCCTGCCGGGCGGATCCGGCGTTACGGAACGACCTGAGGTGACTCCTGGTGACTGATTCCTGCACGCCCAAGTCGGGCTTGAGCGGGTCGACCGCTGGGTTCGGCACTCGGCCACTATGGGTTTTCAACAATCGCGTTCAGAGCACCGGCGCGTCCGCGGCGCCCGTCGAGAGACCCGCGCGCTCCGCCAAAGGTCTCTCGACGCGGGAGGTCGGCAGGCCACGAGCCTGCTCGCTACATGACTGGGCGGCAGAGCGACATCGGGTCCGTCGGGCACTGGTCGAGGTTCTGAACTCGGGCGGAAGCTACTGGGCCTTCGGCCCGGACCACCTCAGGTCGTGGGGTCAGCGCTTCGGCCGAGCCGCACGGCTGGGTTCACTTCGCCGGCGCCGAGCCCTCCAATCTCCGGAGCCTTCATGGAGGGCCGGCGAGTGCGTCGCCCGCGAGCTGCTCGCGGAGGGGTAGATTCGGCGCGTGCGCCGTCTCCTGGTTCTCGTCAGCGCGACGGTCCTGGTCGAGTCGACCTTCTTCGCGGTGCTCGCGCCGCTCCTTCCCTATTACGAGGACGAGTTCGGCCTCTCGACGTCGGCGCTTGGGGCGCTGTCCGCGGTCTACGCGGCCGGGGCACTCGCGGGCGCGCTTCCGAGCGGTGTCCTGGCCGTCCGGCTGGGCGTGCGCCCGACGATGGTGGGCGGTCTCGCCGTCATCGTGGTGACGAGCGTCGCCTTCGGGCTTGCGGACACCGCATGGGTGCTCTACGCGGCCCGCTTCGGGCAGGGCATAGGCAGCGCGCTGACGTGGGCGGCCGGGCTTGCCTGGCTCCTGGCCGCGGCTCCGAAGGAGCGGCGCGGGGAGCTGATCGGCATCGCCATGGGGGCGGCCGTCGCCGGCGCCCTGCTCGGCCCTCTGCTCGGAGGCATCGCCTCGCTTACGGGTCCGGCGCCTGCCTTCGGCGCCGTCGCCGTCGCGGGCGTCCTCCTCGCGGCCTGGGCTTGGACCACGCCGGCCGCGCGGCCGGCGGAGAAGCCCCAGGCGCTCCGCGATCTTTTCGGCGCCTTCCACGAGCGCGCGGTGCTCTCGGGGTTCTGGCTCGTCTCCCTCTCGGCCTTCCTCCTGGGCGTCATCTCTGTCGTCGCCCCGCTCCAGCTGGACGACCTGGGCTGGGGGGCACTGGGCATCAGCGCGGCGTTCCTCGTCTCCGCCGGGATCGAGGCGGTGATGAATCCCTATCTGGGGCGCTGGTCGGACCGCTCCGGCCGCCTCGCGCCCGTGCGGGCCGGGCTCGCCGGATGCATCGTGCTGTCTTTCATCGTCCCCTGGGTGGGGCTCCGCTGGCCGGCGCTTCTCCTCGTGATCGCGGCAGGGGTCTTCTACGGCGTCTTCTGGGTGCCTGGAACCGCGCTCCTCTCGGACGGCGTCGAGGCGGCGGGGCTCGAGCACGGCCTCGGCTTCGCGCTCCTGAACGTGGCCTGGGCGCCGGCGAACGTAGTCGGCTCCGCGCTGGCCGGCGCCCTCACCGAGGCGGTCGGCGACGCGGGTGCCTACTTCCTCGCCGGCGCGCTCTGCCTCGTGACGCTTGCAGCGGCGCAGCGGGCGGTCTTCCAAGGCTCGCCCGCGCCGGAGACTGGTTCGGCCTAGCCGGGGCAGCGCGCCTGTTGAAACCTGCCGGTTCTCCCCAGGACCCCCACCACGCAGACCCGCACTCGGCGCCGAAAGGCGCCGTCTTCTCAGGTGCCACACGCTCTGGCGTTCTCCGGGTTCGCATCGAGGACGATCTCGCCGCCACCGACGGCGGCTCTCAGCGGCTGACAAATAACGGTCGAACTGCAGCATCTGCCGATTCCGACCCTCGTCCTGCGCCCGCCCCGATGTGGGGGAGGTCGCTGGTCGACGGGCTGGACGACTCCCTCCGTTCGCGCAGCCGTTGAGAAGCACAGTCACACCGACCGCCGCCAACGACCCTCGCGCTGGACGTCCTCGCTGAGCCGATTCGCGGCGAGGAGCAGCGCGCCTTGGCCCCAGGGGACCACGAACCCGGTCGGGACGCGCGGGTAGTGCGAGGCACGGGTCGAAGCCCAAACGGCCGCCGAGACGCCGGCGAGTGCGCCGTCGTCCCGCACCCGCACACGAACGTGCTCCCAGGCGGCGCGGGCGCGCTCGCGAAAGGCGTCAGGGAGAAGGCCGCGCTCGACGCCAGCTGCGAAGCCCGCGGCAGCAAATGCAGCGGTCGAGCTCTCGTGGCCCGAAGCCGGGTCGTGCGCGACCGACGGCCACCCGCCGTCGGGCTGCTGGAAAGAGGCGAGCGCCTCTGCAAGGGACAGAAAGGCTGACCGGATCTCGTCGTGCTCGACGTGCTGTAGCAGGTCGAGGAGGCCCAGCAGCACCCACCCCTGCCCCCGCGCCCAGCCGTAGCCGTAGCGTTTGCGAGTCCTCTCGAGCCAGAAGTGCCAGACGAGACCGCTCTCGTCCTGAAGGAGGCGAAGGTGGGCAAGGGCCTGCTCGACCGCGAGTTCGAGAAGTCGGTCGTCGCCCGTGAGGCGCCCGAGGTGCGCGAAGAAGGGTGGGTCGAAGTGGAGGCAGTCGACGAAGACGCCGGCTCCCGGCGCGTCGAGCAGGGCTTCCTCTTCGGACGAGAGCGGCTCGCCGGAGTAGGGCCGGCGCAGCGGTACACGCTCGAAGGAGACGAAGGCTCCCTCGACCCGCCGTCGCGAGGCGAGGAAGCTGGCGAGGGCGCGCGCGCCCTCCAGGATCGCCTCGTCGCCCGTTCGCTCGTACGTGAGGCATATCGCGTGGCCTGGGGTCGTGTTGTCGAGCTCGCGGAACGGCTCGCGGCGTGCCGCCCACGCCCGCAGCGCCCCGTGAACGAACCCCTCATACTGCGGCTCGCCTAGGAGTTCGGAGGCGGCGAGGAGCCCCTCGAACCCGATCGAGTCCCCGTAGTGCCAGAACTCAAACGGATAGCGAACGAGCAGCCCGGCGGACCGGTGCAGCCGCTCGCCCGAGGTGCGCACGGAGGTCCACCAGTTACCCATTCACTTCCGGACGGCCGTCGACGTAGAGGGGCAGGTTGACGCAACAGCGCGATCCCCGCGCGCCATGCTTCGGCGGTATCGCCCGAGACGTGCGGGGTGGGGACAAGGTTCGGTAGCGCCCAGCGCTGGCACTCGGCCGGGGTCGCCACGTCCAGCCGTCGCTGAGCCCTCCGCGGGCACCTGGCGGGCCCACCTGAAGCTGAATCGATGTCGCCTTCGCTCGTGGCTGGTTAAGCTGGAGAAGGAGCAGAACACCGTCCAGCCGACGCGTTCTCGGCTACCCCTGCTCCGCGATAACAGGGTTTCGCAGCGTTCCAATGCCTTCGAGCACGACCTCGACTTCGTCCCCGTCCGTGAGCGCCACAGGATGATCACGGAAGATGCCGACTCCGGCTGGGGTCCCGGTCAGGATTAGGTCGCCGGGCTCGAGGGTGAACACGGTCGAGGCGTGTGCGACGATCGCAGGCACCCCGATAATCAGTTCCGACGTCGAGGAGTCCTGCAAAGCCTCGCCGTTCACGCACTGGACGATCCGGAGGCCCCGAGGCGTCGCCGAGCTCGTCGACTCCGACGATGGCCGGCAGGACCGGGCAGAAGGAGTCGAAGCTCTTGCCGCGTAGCCACTGGCCGTTGTTGAACCGGAGGTCGCGGCGCTGACGTCGTTCGCGCACGAGTAGCCGGCGACGGCGGCGAGCGCGTCGTCGGCGGACACACGCCGGACGCGCCGCCCGATCACGACCGCAACCTCGGCTTCGGCGTCCACGTGCGAGCTTTCGGGTGGCAGGACGATCGGGTCGCCGGGCCCTCGCAGGGCGTTTGCGAACTTGCCGAAGAGGAGCGGGGCTCCGCAGGCGGCTCGAGCCCCTGCTCGGTCGCATGGTGGTAGTTGAGGCCGACGCAGATGACCCTGGCCGGCTCGGAGCGGCCGAAGCGCTCTTGCCAGAGAGTGTGGAAGCGTTCGAGGGCCACTAGACCTTCTTTCCGGGGTTGAGCAGGCCTTTCGGGTCCCAGGCCCGCTTGATCCCTGCGTGGAGCGCAAGCGCGCGCGGCGACCACTGGTGCCGGAGCTGACCCCGCTTCACCCAGCCGACCCCGTGCTCGCCAGAGATGGAGCCTTCCAGCCGGACCGCGAGCGCGAAGAGCTCCTCGGCGGCCGCCGCCGAGCGGGCGAGCGCGTCGCTGTCTTCGTGCGCGAGCATGAACGTCGAGTGGAGATTCCCGTCGCCCGCGTGCCCCCAGCTGCAGGCGTCAAGCGCGTGTCGCCGCCCGATCGCCAGAGTCTCCTCGACCGCCTCGTGGAGCCGCTCGACCGGAACGACGATGTCCTCGCTCACCTTCCCGCCCTGCTGGGCCGTCACCGCGATCGAGACCCCGTCCCGCCAGCGCCAGAGCGCGGCGATCTCCCGGCTTCCTTCCGGGACGACCACGGCGGAGGCCCCCTCGCCGAGCGCCTCGACTAGCTCCGCACGGAGCGCCTCGGCGGCCTCGGCCGAGCCGTCCGCCTCGCTGACGACGAGGAAACCGGCGTCGGCGGGCAGCGGGGCGGGGAACGCAGCGCCTGAGGCGGCGATGGTGCGGGCGTCGAGATACTCGAGCGCGGCGGGAAGAAGCCCGCTCCCGAGGACGCGCTCGATCGCGGCGCAACCCGCGTCGGCGTCGGGGTAGACGGCGGCGACAGGGAGGAACGCCTCGGGGGCCGGCAGGAGCCTGAGCCAGGCCGCGGTGACGATCCCGAGCGTCCCTTCCGAGCCGATCAGGAGGCTCCTGAGGTCGTACCCGGCGACGTCCTTGCGAATCGGGCCTCCGACCGAGATCACCTCCCCGGGGGGAACGACCGCCTCCAGCCCCGTCACCCAGGCGCCGGTGACGCCGTACTTGAAGGCGTGGGGCCCGCCCGCGTTCGTGGCAATGTTGCCGCCGATCTGGGACTGCTCGGCCGCACCTGGGTCGGGCGGGAAGAGAAGGCCGTTCTCGCGCGCGAGTCTGCGCACCTCCACCGTCGTCACCCCCGCCTCCACGTGCATGCGCCAGAGCAGGGGATCGAATGCGCGGACGCGGCGGAGCCGTTCCAGAGCGAGCACGATGCCGCCGCCGATCGGGACCGCCCCGCCGGCGAATCCGGTGCCTCCCCCGCGCGGAACGAGTGGGACGTCGTGCTCGTAGCACCAGGCGAGCGTCCGCGCCACCTCGTCGACCGACTCCGGAACGACGACGGCGTCCGCGTGCCCGCTCAGGCCGCGCCCCTCGGTCGCGTCCCGCAGGTAGCGGACATCGCCGCCGGAAAGGACGCGTTCCCGGCCGAGAAGCTGCTCGAGTGCTCGGATCGAAGAGGCTGCGGTCGTCGTAGTCATCGACGCTATCGGCCGAGCCAGCCGCCGTCGACGGCCAGGACGTGACCGTGGACGTAATCCGCCGATGGGGAGACCAGGAACGAGACCGCCTCCGCGACGTCCTCGTTGCTGGCCCACCGCCCGGCGGGAATCCGCTCGCTGATCTGCCGGTGGCGCGCGGGATCCGCCCGGAGCGGCGCGGTCTGCTTGTTCTCGACGTAGCCCGGCGCGACCGCGTTGACCCGGATCGACGCGCCTGCCCACTCATTCGCAAGCGCGCGCGTCAGCTGCGCGACGCCACCCTTGCTGGCCGCGTACGCGGATACGTTGAGCCCGCCCTGAAAGGAGAGCACGGAGGCGACGTGCACGACTACGCCGCCGCCTCCCTGCGCGACGAAACGGCGGGCCGCCGCCTGCGAGAGCGCGAAGACCGAGGTCAGGTTGACGGCCATCACGGCCTCCCACTCCTCGAGCGTGAGCTCGAGTGCCGGCCGGCGCAGAATGCGGCCGGCGTTGGCGACGGCGATGTCCAGACGGCCCAGCGCCTCGGCCACTTCCTCGACCGCGCGGGCGCCCATCCGCGGCTCTTCCAAGTCGACGCGGACGACGTGGGCGCGGCGGCCGAGCCGACGGATCTCGTCGGCGACATCTGCCGCCTCGCCTCGCTGGGCGAGCCCGACGTCGGCGCCGTCGTGGGCCAGCCTGACCGCAATCGCACGTCCGATGCCGCGGCTCGCACCCGTGACCACCGCCGCCTTGCCGGCGAGCGGCAAGCCGTCCGCACTCATCGCTCCGCGCGCTCCGCGCGGGACGCCTCCGGGTGGGTGCGAGCGGCAAAGTGCTCGAGCGTCTCTCGGACCGCGACCGGGAGGTCGGTGCGCGCACCCGCGCCGAGCGCCTCGTCCGCGCTCGGGCCGTCGAGCTCCGCGGGTATCGGCAGGGGATCGCCGGCGAAGGTCAGGAGCCCGCGGGCGCTCGGCCACACCTCCTCAACGACCGCGATCAACTCCTCGACCGTGACCACCGAGCCGCGCAGGTTGGCAACAGTCGCGCCGCGCGGCTCGGCAAGCGCAGCGGCGATGAACGCGTCGGCGACATCGGGCGCGTACTGGAGGTCGAGCTCGCCGCCGAACGGAATCCTGTAGGGAAGGCCGTGGGCGGCCGCCTCGAGCGCAAGCGTGGGCGCCGCGGTCAAGCCCTGGTCGCGGCCAGGACCGAAGACCGCCCAGGGCCGAAGGCCCACGGACGAGACCGCGTTCTGCGTGGCAAAGATTCTCGCGGTCTCCTCGTTGCAGACCTTGAAGACGCCGTAGAGCGTCGCCGGGCGGGGGGCTCCGTCCGGGCCGAAGATCGCGGCCGAGCTCGCGTATACGAGCCCTCGGATCTGCCCCCGTGCGGCGCGGACGGCCTCGAACACGCGAACGGTGCCAACGACGTTGACCGCCGCTCCCCGCGCTGGGTCGGCCTCGACGAAGGGGATCTGGAGCGCGGCGAGGTGGATAACCCGCGTGACCCCGTGCGCCTCGATCACCCGAGCGAGCAGGCCGTCCGCGACGATGTCTCCCTGGACGAAGACGACGTCCGCCAGGCGCGACGCGGGAACGAGCCGACGCAGCCGCGCCGATCCCGAGTCGAGGTCGAGCGCGACGCACCGGTGCCCGTCGTCGAGGAGGCGCTTCACAACCCAGGAACCGAGACAACCCTCGCTGCCGGTGACGAGAAAGCACTCACTCAATAGACCGCGCGTCCTCCCGAGAGATCGAAGCAGGCGCCGGTGGCAAATGCCATCTCCTCGCTCGCCAGGAAGGTGATCAGGTGCGCGACCTCCTCCGGCTTGCCGACCCGCCCGAGCGGGATCCGTGTGACCATGTAGTCGACGTGCTCCTGCGTCATGTCGCCGAGCATGGGGGTGTCGATGACCGCGGGCGCCACCGAGTTGACGAGCACGCCCGTCCCCGCGACGTCCTTGCCGATCGCCTTGGTCATGGCGATCACGGCCGCTTTCGAAGCGGAGTAGGCCGCCGCCATCGGGTTGCCCTCCTTGCCGGCGATCGAGGCGACGTTGACGATGCGGCCGTAGCCGCGCGCAAGCATGCCCGGGAGCGCCGCCCGGTTGGCGAAGAAGACGCCGCTCGAGTTGACCGCGAAGACCTGCTCCCATTCCGCGTCTGAGACGTCCACCGTCCGCAGGGACTCCCCGCTGATGCCGGCGCAGCAGACGAGTGCGTCGAGCGGGCCGAGCTCACGCTCCACGAGGGCTACCGCCGCCTCGAGCTCGGCCGAGCGCGTCACGTCGGCGCGGATGCGGAGCCCGTCGCCGTTGTCTAGGCCCGGGTCGAGGTCGAGGATGGCGACTTGCGCGCCGGAGGCCGCGAGCCGCGCCGCCGTGGCCGCCCCGATCCCGCTCGCCCCGCCCGTGATGAGGGCAACACGTCCGCGGAGGTCGAACTCGTTCACCGGGCGGGCGACGCCTCGTCGAGAAGCGTGACCACCGGGCGCATCCCTTCGGCGCGGCGAGACAGGTCGAACGCCTCGTTGATGCGCTCGAGCGGAAGGCGCGTCGACACGAGCTCGTCAAGTTGCAGGCGGCCGGCCAGGTAGAGCTGGATGATCCGCGGGATGAGGATGCGCGGGTCCAGCGAGCCGTAGGCAGAGCCGACGATCCGCTTCTCGTACGTGACGAGCTCGAGCAGGTCCACGGGCACCGGCCGGTCCTGCGGCATGAGGCCCACGACGCACGTCGTCCCCCCGGGCCTAGTGAGGTCGACGCCCAGACGCATCGCGTCGGCGTTGCCGACGGCGACGATCGTCCAGTCGAAGCCCCGCTCGGGTGCGAGCCGGCGAAGCTCCTCGACGCGCGCGGCGTCCGTGACGTCGAGACCGTCCGTGGCGCCGAAGCGTAGGGCCTGCTCCAGCCGCGCCCGCAAACTGTCCGCCGCCACGATCTCGGCGGCGCCGCGCAGCCGAGCGCCCTGGATCGCGTTCACCCCGACGCCGCCTGCTCCTATGACCGCTCCGCGGCTCCCGGCCGCGATCTCGAGCGTCTGGACCGCGGCTCCGACGCCGGTGATCACCGCGCAGCCGATCAGCGCCGCGACCTCGAAGGAGACCTGCGGCGGAAGCGGAACGGCGCTCCGCACGGCGACGACGGCATGTTCCGCGAAGCACGAAAGGAGCGCGTACGAGGCGATCGGGCCGTCCGAGCCTTGGAGCGGCGTCCCGCCGGTCGTGAGGACGCCGTCCGACATCGCGGCCAGCGAGCGCCAGCAGAGGATAGGACGCCCGCCCGCGCAGTGCTCGCAGGCGCCGCACCCGGGCGCCGAGCTGAGGACGACCCGCGTCCCGACAGCGAGGTCCGTGACGTCCGGACCGACAGCCTCCACGGTCCCCGCTCCCTCGTGGCCGAGGACGGTGGGGAGCGGAAACGGCCAGTCGCCGTCGGCCTGCCCGACGTCGGAGTGGCAGACGCCGGCGGCGTGCAGGCGGACGAGCACCTCGCCGGGTCCCGGGTCGCGCAGCTGGATCCGCTCGACCGTCTGCGCCTCACCGAACCGCCGGAGCACCGCCGCCGTCGTCTCGACCGGCATCTCAGGCCTCTTGACTTTTTCGGCGGCGAATGATTTGGTCGCGCAATCGGTTTCCTACCGAAGGAGGGAACGTAACACGCTGCTCGGGCCGGGGTCAACGTTGAGCCCGGAAGCCACGGGCAGCCAAGTCACTCGGGAGATGAGAGGGGCGCGCCATGGGTGAGACGAGAAGTCGACCGACCGGACACAACGAGGAAGAGAAGCGGCCGCGGGTGCCGCTTGTCGTCTTCGAGCGCCCGCTGAGCCGCCGCGATCTCCTCCGGGGAGCCGCCGCAGCCGGCGTCGGGCTCAGCGCGACGAGCTTCCTCGCCGCCTGCGGCGGTGACGACGACGACGCGGCAACGACGGGCACGCAGGAGCGGGGGGAAGGCGAGCCGAAGCGGGGCGGACGCCTGCGCGTCGGCCACGTGGGCGGCGGCAAGGCGGAGAACTTCAACCCTGCGCTGGGCTCGACGTTCATCGACGCCTCGCGCTACCTCAACGTCTACGACCTCCTCGTGCGCGTGGAGCCGGACCTCTCGCTGGCCCCCGGGCTCGCGCTCGAGTGGGAGCCGAACGCCGACTCCACCGTCTGGCAGTTCACGCTCCGCCCGGACGTGGTCTGGCACGACGGCAAGCCGTTCACGGCCGCGGACGTCATCTACACGATGCGCAGCTGGGGAGACAAGAAGCACACCGCGCACGCATCCTCGACGAACATCCTTCTCGACGAGCTCCGCGCGGTCGACGACCTGACGCTCGAGATTCCGCTCAAGGGCCCGAACGCGCGGCTTCCGGACTCGTTCACCCAGCAGAACAACGTCGTCATCCAGGACGGGGTCACGGACTTCACGCAGCCGGTCGGCACGGGGCCGTTCATGGTCGAGTCCTTCACGGTCGGGGAGCGGAGCCTCGCCACCCGAAACCCGAACTACTGGGAGGAGGGCAAACCGTATGTCGACGAGTGGGAGGACATCTCGATCTCCGACAACGCGGCCCGGCTGAACGCCCTCCTCGCGGGCGAGATCGACATGATGAGCCAGATCGAGCCGACGCAGGCAAAGGTCCACCTCGAGTCGGGCCAGATCCAGGTGCTCCGGGCTCCCAGCCCGACCGCGGTTCAGGTGTTCTATATGGCCGTCGACATTCCCCCCTTCGACGACCCGCTCGTCAGGCAGGCGTTCCGCCTCATCCCCGACCGGCAAGGCCTGATCGACAGGGCGCTGCTCGGCTTCGCCACCGTCGCGAACGACCTCCCGGGCAAGGGCCTGTGGAACTTCGCCGCCGACCTCCCGCCGCGTGAACAGGACATCGAGCAGGCGAGGTCGCTCCTCGCCCAGGCCGGCCAGGAGAACCTCGAGGTGACGCTGCACACCTCCGAGATCGTCCCCGGGTTCGTCGAGGCCGCCACCCTCTTCGCCGAGATGGCGAGAGAGGCGGGCGTGACGGTGAACGTGAAGAAGGAAGACCCGAACGCCTACTTCGACACGTCGAAGATCTACACGAAGCTCGACTTCGGTCAGTCGTTCTGGACGTACACGTCGCTCAACATCTGGTACGAGCAGGCGCTCCTCTCGGACGCGATCTGGAACGAGACCCACTGGCGCGACCCCGAGTTCGACCGGCTCGTCCGCGAGGCGCAGGGCGCGACCGACGAGGCGGCCGCCGTCGATCTCTGGGAGCAGGTCCAGCAGATCCAGTACGACGAGGGCGGCTACATCGTCTGGGCGAACCTCGAGCTCATCGACGCGGTCGCAAACCACGTAAAGGGCGTCGTCCCGAGCGCGTGGTTCAACCTCGGCGGGTGGAACTACCGCGACGTGTGGCTCGACGTCTAGACCGCTGGCCGAGACAACGGTAGAGACCCGGCTCGCGACGACCCCGCCGGCGCAAAGTCGGCGGGGTCACCCTCTGCTCTGGTTCGTCGTCCGGCGGGTCGCCGCGGCCGTCCTGACGCTCTTCGTCGTCTCCATTCTCGTCTTCGCGGCGACGGAGATCCTGCCGGGCGACGCGGCCGGCGCCATCCTCGGCCGCACGGCGACCGAGGAAAACCTCGCCGAGGTCCGCGAGCTCATGGGCCTCGACCGGTCCGCGACGGAACGGTACTTCGACTGGCTCGGAGGCCTGGTCCGGGGCGATCTCGGAAACTCGGCCGCCGGCTACGCCCAGGGCGGAGAGCTCCCAATCTGGAACGACGTCAAGTGGAAGATCCGCAACTCGCTCGTTCTGGCAGGGATCACCACCCTCGTCATGGTCCCGCTCGCGCTCCTCCTCGGCGTGGTGTCTGCGCTTCGGGCCGGCCGGCCGACGGACCACGCCATCTCGGTGGGCTCGCTCGCGGTGATCTCGCTACCGGAGTTCGTGATCGGGTCCCTGCTCATCCTCGTCTTCTTCGCCTGGCTCGACGTCCTCCCCCCGGTCTCGCTGATCGCGCCCGACGTGAACCCGCTCTCGGAGCCGTCCAAGCTCGTCCTGCCGGTTCTGACGCTTCTCGGCGTGACCACGGCCGCGTCCATCCGCATGGTCCGGGCCGGGATGGTCGAGGTGCTAGGGACCGGCTACGTCCAGATGGCGCGGCTGAACGGCTTCCGCGAGCGCCTCGTCGTCTGGCGCTACGCAATCCGAAATGCCCTCGCGCCGAGCGTGCAGGTATTCACGCAGAACATCCAGTTCCTGATCGGCGGGATCATCGTCACGGAGTTCCTCTTCTCCTACCCCGGCCTCGGCAAGGAGCTCGTCGACGCGGTGAACATCAGAGACGTCCGCGAGGTCCAGTCTCTCGCCATGTTCATTGCGGCCGTCTACATCTTCCTCAACCTCGTCGCCGACCTGATCGTCGTCCTGCTCGTGCCCAAGCTGAGGACCTCGGCGTGAGCGCGGCCGCTCACGCCGCCGAGAGCCTGCGCGAGCGATTCCGCTTCCTCGGAACCGCGACGGGCGCGATCGGCTTCTTCCTGCTCCTCCTCGTCCTCGCGATCGCGGCCCTCGGACCGTTCTTCGCGCCGCACAGTCCGACCGAGCCGATCGGCGTCCCCTTCGAGCGGCCGAGCGCGGAGGCGCCGCTCGGCTACGACGTCCTCGGCCGGGACGTGCTCTCGCGCGTTCTCTGGGGTGGCCGCAGCGTCCTCGCGCTCGCGGGCCTCGCTACCCTCCTCGCCTACGCGGCCGGGGGCCTCGCCGGCCTCGTCGCCGGCTACTCCCGCTCGCTCGTCGACCCGATCATCATGCGCGGTGCCGACGTCCTCATCTCCTTCCCGGCGCTCCTCTTCATCCTCGTCCTCATCACCGGCGCGGGGACGAGCAAGGCGGCGCTCGTCGCCGGCGTCGCAATCGTCCAGGCCCCTCTCGTCGCAAGGATCCTCCGCACGGCGACGCTCGAGCAGTCGGTGCGCGGCTTCGTGGAGGCGGCGGTCGCGCGGGGAGAGGGAACGTTCGCCGTGCTGCGCCGGGAGATCCTGCCGAACGTCGTCTCGCCGATCGCGGCCGACTTCGGCCTGCGCTTCACGTATTCGGTCATCCTGGTCGCGTCGGTCAACTTCTTCGGGCTGGGCCTGCAGCCGCCCGACGCCGACTGGGCGCTCATCATCAGCGAGAACCGGGACGGCCTCACGCTCAACCCCTGGGTGATCCTCGTCCCGGCCGGGCTCATCGCCACGCTCACCATCTCGCTCAACCTCCTCGGCGACTCCGTCGCCCGAGCGCTCGGCCGATCGCGAGCAGGAGTCCTCGCATGACCGAGGCGGCGGCAGCGCTCGCTGTGAACGGCCTCACGGTCTCGCTCGCCGGGGGCGAGCCGATCGTGGAGGACGTGTCGCTGGCCGTCGCGCCGGGAGCGGTGCTCGGCCTGGTCGGGGAATCGGGGAGCGGGAAGACGACGACGGCGCTCGCCCTCCTCGGCTTCTGCCGTCCGGGCGTCCGCGTCGTCGCCGGGGAGATCACGGTGGCCGGCGAGACGATGAGCGGACTGGGTGAAGCAGCCGCGCGCCGCCTGCGGGGCCGGCTCGTCTCGTACGTCCCCCAGGATCCCGAGAGCTCGCTCAACCCCGCGCTGCGCATCCGCCGGGCGATTCAGGACATGCTCGACGAGCACGCGGCCGCCCGCGAGCTCTCGACGGTCGAGGAGGCGCTCGAGAGCGTCCACCTGCCGGCGACGGGCGCGTTCGCGGAGCGCTACCCACACCAGCTCTCCGGCGGTCAGCAGCAGCGGGTCACGATCGCGGTCGCGCTCGTCTGCGAGCCGCCCCTCGTCGTGCTCGACGAGCCGACGACTGGGCTCGACGTCGTCACGCAGGCGCGCATCCTCGCGGAGATCGAGCGGCTTCGGCGCGAGCGGAGCCTCGCGATGGTGTACGTCTCGCACGACCTCGCGGTTGTCTCCCAGGTCGCCGACCGGATCGCGGTGATGTACGCGGGCCGGATCGTCGAGGAGGGGCCGACCGCGGCGGTGCTCGGCGAGCCTAGGCACCCGTACACGCACGGCCTCGTCGCGTCGATCCCGGACTATGCCCGCCGCCGCAGCCTGCGCGGGATCCCCGGCGTGGCGCCCGGCCCCGGAGACCGCCCGCGCGGCTGCGCCTTCGCGCCCCGGTGCCCCCTCAAGGTGGAGCGCTGCGAGCTCGAGCTCCCCGAGCTGGAGGAGGTGGGAGGAGGGCGCCGCGCCCGCTGCTTCGAGTGGCGGCGGACAAGCGCGCTCGTGACCGAGGCTCGGAAGGAAGCGCGGACCGGCGCCTGGGAGGCCGGCCCGCTCCTCGCCGTCGAGTCCCTCAGCGCGGAGCATGGCCGAGGCCACGCGCGGGTGGTCGCGGCGCACCAGGTCACGTTCACGCTGGCGCGCGGGGAGTGCGTCGCGCTCGTGGGCGAGTCCGGAAGCGGCAAGACGACGATCGCGCGCGCCGTTGCCGGCCTCCATGCGCCGTCGTCCGGACGCATCCTGCTCGAAGACGTCGCGCTCGCCTCGAAGGCTCGGAAGCGTCCGAAGGAAGCCCGGCGCAGGCTCCAGCTCGTTTTCCAGAACCCGTACGACTCGCTCAACCCGCGGCACCGGGTGCGGGACGCGGTCTCACGGCCGGCCGTCGTGCTGCGGGATCTCCCACGGCGGAAGGCTGAGGCGGAGGTCGGGGAGCTGCTCGAACGCGTGCGGCTTCCGGCCCGCCTGGCCAACCGCTTCCCCGACGAGCTCTCCGGGGGCGAACGGCAGCGCGTGGCGATCGCCCGCGCCCTGGCGGCGCGACCGGACGTGCTCGTCTGCGACGAGATCACCTCCGCGCTCGACGTCTCCGTCCAGGCGGCGGTGCTCGAGCTGCTGGGGGAGCTGCGCGTGGAGCTCGGGCTCGCGCTGCTCTTCATCTCCCACGACCTTGGAGTCGTGGCCGCGATCGCCGACCGGGTCCTCGTGCTCGAGCAAGGGGTGGTCCGGGAGGAGGCCCCGGTCGAGGCCCTGCTCACCCACTCCGAGGACGAGTACACCCGGCGGCTGCTCGAGGCCGCGCCGCGGCTGCCCGTGAGGAGCGCAGCGTCGTGAGCACCCGAATGGAGCCGCTCGTGCCCGTCGAGCGCATCGAGCTCGCGTGGCAGGGGATCGACCACGCCGAAGGGCTGGCGATCGACGAGGACGGGACGGTCTGGGCCGGCGGCGAGGAGGGCCAGGTCTACTGTGGCCGCCTCGACGGCGAGCCCGAGGAGGTGGCGCGGCTGCCCGGTCGCACGCTCGGCTTCGCCCTCGACGGCGACGGCAACGCGTTCTGCGCGACGATCGCCGACGCGGGGGTGTTCAGAATCCAGCCGGACGGCACGGTCGACCTCGTCTCCCGGGGCGCGCCGGATCGCCCCGGCGCCGAGCCCAACTGCCCGGCGTTCCTCCCCTCGGGCACGCTCCTATTCAGCGACTCGGGACAGTGGGGCGCAGACGACGGCTGCATCGTCGCAGTCTCACCCGACGGGGATACGCGCGTGGTCGACACGAAGGCCTCGCGCTTCCCCAACGGCCTCGCCGTCTTCGAGGAGGGGCGCACGCTCGCCGTCGTCGAGTCGAATCTGCCCGGCGTCTCGGCGCTGGCGATCGGCGCGAACGGGGGTCTGTCTGATCGCCGCGTGCTCGTCGAGATGCCGGGCATGGTCCCGGACGGGCTCGCGCTCGACACCCGCGGCCGCCTGCTCGTCTCCTGCTGGGCTCCCGACGCCGTCTTCGTTCTCGAGGCCGACGGCAACCTCGAGCTGCTCGCGCACGATCCCCTGCGCTACCTGCTCCACGAGCCGACGAACATCGCGTTCGTCCCTGGCACGACGCGGCTCGTCGCCGCCAACTACGGCGAGCGCTTCCTCTCCGTGCTCGAGCACGATACGCCCGGCGCTCCCCTCCCGCGCCCGCGCTTCGGGTGGAACCCGTGAGCGTGATCGTCGTCACCGGAGCGGCGATGGGCATCGGCCGGGCGACCGCGGCCCGCTGCCTCGCCGACGGCGGACGCGTCGTCGGGGTGGACGTGGACGACGCGGCGCTCGCGGACGCGGCGCAGGAGCTCGGCGAGAGCTTCGTGCCGGTCTCCGGCGACGTCGCCCGGCGGGCGACGCACGAGCACGCCGCGGACGAGGCGGAGCGCCTGGGGACGCTGACCGGCTGGGTGAACAACGCGGGGATCGAGATCGCGGGCCGGGCGCACGAGCTCCGGGACACCGATCTCGAGCGCACGCTCGCGGTCAACCTCACCGGCACCGCGTACGGCTGCTCGGTCGCCGCCGGCCGCTTCCTGCGCGCGGGAACCGCCGGCGCGATCGTGAACGTCAGCTCGCTCCAGGCGGTGGCGGCCTTTCCCGACTCGTTCGCCTACGAGGCGTCGAAGGGCGGTATCGACGCGCTCACGCGTCAGGTCGCCGTCGAGTACGGGCCCGCCGGAATCCGCTGCAACGCGGTGCGACCGGGCGCGATCGACACCCCGATGTCGCACAGGACCGCGGCCGAGGCGGACGACCCGGAGGCGGAATGGGCCTCGTACGCTGCGCTCCACCCGCTCGGGAGGATCGGGACCGCGGAGGAGGTCGGGGCCGTGATCGCGTTCCTGCTCGGCCCGGACGCTTCGTTTGTGACCGGCGCCTGTCTCGCCGTCGACGGCGGGGCCGGCGCACGCTGCTACCCCGTGCGGAGCGATGGAAACTGACGGTCGGCCGGTGACGCGGACGCGGCTCCTCGATGTCGCGCGCGCCGCGGGCGTCTCCAAGTCGACAGCTTCGCGGATCCTGAACGACTCGCCCGACATCTCGGTCCGCCCGCACACGCGGGAGCGCGTGCTCGAGACGGCGCGGCGTCTCGACTACCGACCGCACGCCGCCGCGCGCAGCCTGCGGCGCGCGGAAACCGGCGCGATCGGCCTCGTCATCCCGAACCTCGCCATGCCCGTCTACGCGCGGATCGTGCGTGGCGCGTTCCACCGCGCCCTCGAGCGCGACTTCGTCGTCCTGCTCGCGGAGGACCTCGTTCCCCGCGAGACGAACGAGGTGTTCACCCGGCTAGTCCGGGCCGGGCGGATCGACGGCTTGATCGTCGCCTCGGCCCGTCCGGGGCACCCCCTCTTCCGCTCGGTGAAGCGGCTGGCGATCCCGCACGTCTTCGCCAACCGAGCGGTGCGGGGCAGCGGGCGCAGCATCGTCATGGACGACGCGAGCGCGAGCAAGGCGGCGCTCGAGCACCTGGTGGGGCTCGGACACGAGCGTATCGGGCACGTGGGAGGTCCGCGGACGCTCGATCCGGCTCGGCGGCGCGCGGCCAGCTTCCGCAAGCACGCCGAGCGACTCGAGCTGGCGCAGGCGCCCGTGGACGAGGGCGAGTTCACCGAGAGCGGCGGCTCGCAGGCGGCGCGCCGCCTCCTCCGCGAGCACCCCGGCCTCTCGGCGCTGTACGTGAGTTCCCTCGCGCAGGCTGTGGGCGCGCTCCACGAGGCCGCGCAGGTCGGCCTCCGCGTTCCTGACGACATCTCGCTCATCACCTACGACGATATGCCGCTCGCCGACTACCTGCGCCCGCCGCTCACAGCCATCCGTATGCCGCTCGCCGAGCTCGGTGCGGCCGCGGTCGACGCGCTCGTCGAGCAGCTCCTGGGCGGGGAGCCCCGTGACGTGGTCGTCGAAGGCGAGCCGGAGATAGTCGTACGTAGCTCGACCGCGCCGCCCTCGCGGTCGTGATCGTCCTGCGCTCCACCGACGTCCTCGTCCGGGTCGACCCGGGCCACGGCGCCGAGATTCTCGACCTGGTCGAGCTGAGGACGGGTCGGCAGCTGCTCGGCCGCCCGCCCTTCGACTCGACCGCCCCGGTCGCAGGTGACCTCGACGAAGCTACGTGGACGGCTGCCTACCGGGGTGGGTGGCAGGTGCTCTTTCCCAACGCGGGCAGCGCATGCCGGGTCGACGGACACCAACATGGGTTCCACGGGCGGGCCTCGAACGACCCGTGGACCGTGGAGGCGCTGGAGGAAAGTTCGGCGGCTTTCACGTGGAGCGGTGCAGGCGTGAAGGCAGAGCGACGTCTCCGGCTCGCAGACGGCGGGCTGGCCGTCTCGGTCGAGGTGGCTGCCGAGGGAGAGCGGGTGCCGGTCGTCGCGGTGGAGCACGTCGCGCTCGGCCCCGAGCTCCTCGACCCCGAGGTCTCGCTCGAGCTGCCGAACGCGCGCGCCTTCGAGTTGGACGAGGCGATGGGGCCGCCCGTGCCGCCCGCGGATGCGACTCCCTGGCCGGACGTACGCCTCCGGGACGGCTCCCGCGAGCGCGCGGACCGCTGGCCGCTCGACCGCGAGCGTAGCCGACTCTTCTGCGCCTCCGACCTGTCCGTCGGCCGCATCGTCGTGCGTAACGCGGCCCACGGCCACGGCCTCGAGCTCACGTGGGAGGCGGACTGGCTCCGGCACGTCTGGGTCTGGCACGAGGTGCGGACCTACGGAGGCCCCTGGCGGCGGCAAGCCGAGCTGCTCGTGGTCGAGCCCGCGTCCGTCCCGCACACGCTCGGCCTCGCGGCCGCAGTGGAACACGGCCAGGCGCGCCTGCTCGACCCGGGCGAGCGCTGCGGCTACGCCCTGTTTGCACGCCCGCTCGCTGCCGGGGAGGATGAGGGACGGTGAGCGCGCAGGTCTCCCGCATCGCAGAGATCGAGGCGATCCCCCTGCGCGCCGCGCCGGTCGACCCGTCCGACCTGGATGGATCGGTCGAGACGATCGTCGTGCGGATCACGGACGAGGACGGGCGCCAGGGGATCGGCGAGGCGGACGCGCCCAGCCGGATCGTGCGCGAGCTCGTTCTCATGGACGACCTCTTCGACTGGAGCCGCGGCCTTCGCAACGCACTGCTCGGCGCCGACCCGTTCGAGATCCCCGCCCTCCACCGCACGCTCTACGAGGCGACGATCTACCACGGCCGACGCGGTCTCGGAATCCACGCGCTCTCCGCCGTCGACATCGCGCTCCACGACCTCGTGGGAAGACAGCTCGGCCGTCCCGCCTACCAGCTTCTCGGAGGGGCACGGCGGGAGGCGATCACGCCCTACGCGACGATCTGGCCCGGCGGCGTCAAGGGCCGCACGATCGACCAGATGATGGAGGCGATCGCAGCACAGTTGCGCCGCTCCCTCGAACTCGGTTATCGGGCGGTGAAGATGGAGGTGGTCTTCGGCGACCTCGTCAGCGACCGCGAGCTCGTCGAGTGCGTCCACGAGGGCCGCAGGCTCATAGGAGAGGACATCGTCCTCGCCGTGGACTTCGGGTACCGGTGGCGCGACTGGCGCGCCGCGCTCTGGACGCTCGATCGCGTCGAGGACTGCGACATCTTCTTCGCCGAGGCGACCCTCCAGCACGACGACCTCGCCGGGCACGCGAAGCTCGCCGAGCGCGTGAAGACGCGCGTGGCCGGCGCCGAGTTCGCGGCGACGGTGCACGAGTGCCGCGAATGGCTCGAGCGCGGTCGCGTCGACGTCCTCCAGCCGGACGTCAACCGCTGCGGCGGCCTCACGGAGCTCCGGCGAATCGCCGACCAGGCGGCGCTGCACGGAGCGCTCGTCGTCCCGCACGGGTGGAAGACCGGGATCACGGCCGCCGCGGAACGCCACTTCCAGGCCGCGACCGAGAACGCCCCCTTTGTGGAGTTCCTCGTCCCGGAGCTTTACGCCTCGCCGCTTCGCGCCGAGCTCGTCCGGCCCGAGCCGGATGTGCGCGACGGCACGATCCACCTCCCGACCGAGCCGGGTCTCGGCGTCGAGCTGGTCGAGGAGGCCGTCACGAAGTATCGGGTCGACTAGCGGCTAAGCCAGGAACCCGCCGTCGACGGCGAGGGTCGTCCCCGTCGTGAAGGACGACGCCTCCGAGACGAGCCACAACGCCGCCTCGGCCACCTCATCGGCGCGGCCCATGCGCCCGAGCGGATGCATGGCCGTGAGCCGGGCTCGCTCCTGCGCCACCCGGACGGCGTCCGTCATCCCGGCATCGATCACCCCAGGCGCCAGGGCGTTCGCCCTGATTCCGTGGCTCCCGTACTCGACCGCGATCGTACGTGTGAGCATCTCCACGCCCGACTTCGACACGCTATAGGCAACGTCGTCGGGCCAGACCCGATGGGCCGCCACGGAGGTCAGGTTGACGATCGCCCCCCCGCCGCCCGCGACCATCAGGGGCAACGCGGCGCGGCAGACGTAGAAGGCACCGGAGAGATTGACGGCGATCGTCGTGTCCCAGCTCTCGATTGGCATCTCGCCGGTCGGCACCCATTCACAGTCGACCGCGGCGGCATTAACGAGCGCATCGAGCCCTCCGAGCTCGCCGTGTGCGCGCGACACCGCCTCGGCCGCCTCCTCGGCCCTGGCCACGTCGGCCGGGACGGCCAGCGCACCCTCGCCTTTCCCCTCGAGCTCGCCAGCAAGCGCCCGCAGACGGTCGGCATCCCGCGCGACCAGCGCCACCGAGGCCCCCTCAAGGGAGAAGAGGCGCGCGATCGCCTCGCCGATGCCACGGCTGGCGCCGGTTACGAGCGCTCGTCTGCCCCGAAGCCGTTGTTCGGTTGTGGTCGCCACTGTCGCATTCCAGCACAGGCGCCAGGCCCCATCCAATAGCGACGTCGCTCCGCGGGCTCGAGGCTGCGAGCGTTGAGCCGGAGTCGTTCGGGACGACCGTCTCGCCGGCCGCGAGGTCGCCGGCTCGCGGAGGGGCGACTGCGGCTGCGAGTGTCTCCCGCGTGCTCCCAGGTGCCGCCCACCCTCCCCTGTCGGCCGTCCGCGGAGCCGGTGACGAGCCCGCTCGGCCTCGGCGGCCGGCGTCCTGTCGGTGGGCAAGGCGTTCGTAGTGATGACGTCCGCCCCTGCCTCAACCTAGCGGCGGTGGACCTCCCTGGTAAGCTCGGGCGCCTCGTACAGAGCCCGCGTTCCCCACAGCTCGCCGATGTTGCGCTCCCGCGGAAAACCGAGCCGTTCGAGCTCGGAGCCGACCCCGCCGTCCAGGAGGACGGTGTGGCCGCTCCGCCATAACTGCTCGAGCCGTTCGTACCGGGGAGAGGTGCTCGTCAAGGCACGCACGTCCTCGCGCGTGCACTCTAATCGCGTCCGATGAGAGGCAGGGTGGCCGTCGTGACCGGCGCAGGCCGCGGGATGGGCCGGGCCACCGCCCTCGCGCTCTCCGAGCGAGGCGCCCGCGTCGTCGGAGTTGCGCGCACGGAGAGCGAGCTGGACGAACTTGCCCGTGAGGCGCCCGTGGAGATCGTGGTCGAGTCCGTGTCGACCGAAGAGGGTTGCCGGCGCATCGTCGAGGAGGCGCGGCGGCTGGGCCCGATCGCGATCCTGGTCAACAATGCCGGTATCGGCTCCTACGGGGAAAGGCCCATCTGGGACCAGGAGCCGGCCGTCTGGCGGGCCTCGATGGACGTCAACCTCGACGGCCCCTTCCACCTCACCCGCCTGGCCGCCAGGGACATGATCGAGCAGCGCTGGGGTCGGATCGTGATGGTGAGCTCGACTGCCGGCGAGGTCGGTGCGGCCGCGACGTCGGCGTACTGCGCGGCGAAACATGGGCTCCTCGGCCTCATGCGGGCGGTCGCGCAGGATGTCGCTCCCTTCGGCGTCACCTGCAATGCCGTCTGCCCGGGCTGGGTGCGCACGCAGATGGCCGAGACGCACACCGAGCACGAGGCGAAGGCGCGCGGCATATCCGTCGAAGAGATCTGGGCTGAGCGGGCAAGCGAGTATCCGGCAGGCCGCGTCCTCGACGCCGAAGAGGTCGCCGCCACGATCGTGTTCCTCGCGAGCGAGGAGGCGAGCGGCGTGAACGGCGAGGCGATCACCGTCGCCTTGGGCTCCCTCTGGTAGCCGCGGCGCTCGGCATCGACGTCGGCTCGAGCGCTGTCCGCGCCGCGGTGCTCGACGCGGGCGGGCGCCTGCTCGGCCGCGCGGCGACGCCGCTCAAGACCCGCATCGCCGAGCCCGGGCGGGCAGAGCAGGACCCGCAGGCCTGGCTCGCGGGAGCGCTCGCGACGGGGCGCGAAGCCGTGGCTCGGGCGGACCAAGTCGACGTCGTCGCGGTGGGAATCGGCGCCCTCGGGCCCGCACCGCTGCTCGTCGACGAGCACCTCGGGCCGCTCACGCCGGCGTTCCTCTTCGCCCTCGACCGGAGGGCCGAGGAGCAGCGGGCACGCCTTGGGGTCGGTGACGACCACGCGCTGCCCAAGCTTCTGTGGTGGGAGGAGAACAACCCCGGCCTCTTCGCTCACGCCGCCTGGGCGCTCGACGCGACCGGGTACCTCGTCGCAAGCCTCACCGGTGAGCCGGCGATGGACTCGATCACCCGCGCCGCCTACGAGCATCCCACGGGCGGGGTCGGAGTCTCTCTGCCCCCGCTCCTCGACCCGCTTGCCGTTGCCGGCCGTCTCCGTTCCGAGCAGGCACGAGAGCTGGGCCTGAAGCCCGGAACTCCCGTCGCGGCGGGCACGTTCGACACATACGTGGACATCGCGGGCACCGGCGTCGTCCCAGGCGACGCCTGTCTTCTCCTCGGGAGCACGCTCGCCGTTTATGCGGTCGTGACCGAGGCGCAGGCCGTGCCCGGACTGGAGCTCACGCGTTACCCGGGCGAGGGCCTCTTGCTCGGCGGAACGACCGCTGCGGCGGGCAGCGTCCTGCGTTGGCTCGCGGCACTCCTCCGCGGCGACGAGAGCGAGCTCGCGGGCGCGGCTGGAGGCCTCGACCCGGGTAGCGGCGGCCTCCTCGCTCTTCCTTACCTGGCGGGCGAGCGCGCCCCCTTTTCCGCTCCGGACGCGCGCGGGGCGCTCGTCGGGTTGACGCTCGCCACCGGGCGCGCGCACGTCTATCGTGCGCTCGTCGACGCGCTGGCGCTCTCCGCCGTTGCGATCGCCGAACACCTGCCGGAGCGTCGAGCCTGGCGGGCGTCCGGAGGCGGGTGCCGAAATCCGACCTGGCTTCGAGCGACGTGCGATGCGCTCGGCGCTCCGGTCGAGGTCAGCGAGTACGCGGGCGAGGCCGTCGGGCCGGCGGTGCTCGCGCTTCGCTCTGTCGGCCTCGATCCCAAGATAGGTATCGCCGCGACGGTGGAGCCGAACGCGGCACGGACGCAGCGGTACAAGGAGCTCTCCTCCCATTACCGTGAGCTTGACGAGCGGCTGAGGGAGCTATGACGCCTGCCACGATGCGCGCGGTACGCCTTCACGGTCCCCGCGACCTTCGGGTCGAGACGCTGCCGATGCCCGAGCCCGGCGCCGGCGAGTTGCTCGTCCGCATCGAGGCATGCGGCATTTGTCCTACTGACGTGCGCAAGTTCCTCGTCGGCACTCCGGAGGCCAAATACCCGCTCAATCCCGGTCACGAGTGGGTGGGACGCGTCGAGTCGGTCGGCGGGGGCGCGCCGACCTGGGAGGTCGGGGCGCGGGTCTACGGCGACACGTACGCGGGGTATGCGGAGTACGCGCTGCTTCAGGTAGAGCCCGGCGACTGGTCCTACGGCGCTCTCGAGGTGCCTGCGAATCTCCCGGCGGAGCGGGCCGTCTTCGTCGAGCCCCTGGCCGATTGCTTGCACGCGGTGCACGATCAGGCCCGGGTTCGGGCCGGCGAGCGCGTGGTCGTCGTCGGAGCTGGGCAGATGGGGCTCCAGATCGTGCTCGCGGCGGTCTCTGCCGGCGCTCGTGTTCTGGCGGTCGATCCGCTCCCCGAGCGTCGCGACCTCGCGCTCTGCTGCGGCGCGCACGACGCGGTCGACCCCGACCGGTGGGAGAGCGAGGGTGAGCGGGCGGACGCGGTGATCGTTACCGTCGGCGATCCCGCCCTCGTCGGCCTGGCTGTCGCGGCGGCTGGGCCGGGCGGCCGCGTCGTGCTCTTCGCCGGGTTCGGCGCGTGCGGCGAGGCCGTCGTCGACCTGAACCGGCTCCACTACGAGGAGATCATGCTCGTCGGAAGCGAGTGGATCGGCTCGCCCCCCAACCAGCGCCGCGAGCGTTATGAGGACGCACTCGCTCTGCTCGTCTCGGGTGCCGCTCCGCTCGAGCAGCTCGTGACCGCGCGCTGCGGGCTGGAGGGCATCCAGGAGGCGTTCGAGGCGCTTCGGGAGCACCGGAGCCTGAAGGCGGTCGTCGTCCCCTGAGGGGTCATTGCTCGTCCGGGGGCCGCGTATGGTCGTGCAGGTGCTGGCGGTCGCGTCGCCCGGCCGCCTCCTCGGGCCGCAGGTCGAGCGGGCCGAAGCGGGAGGACACCGGAACGGCCCTTCCCTCAGCAACCGCCTGACGCGCGGCATCGACGATCTCGAGCAGGTGGAGATCGTGCGCCGGGTCGGCGAGGGGAGGGCGATCCTCCTGCAGCGCGAGCACGACTTCGCGCAGCCCGTCGGCCCAGAGCCAGGTCGGGTCGATCGCCTCGTACTCCTCCCACCGGCCCTCCTTGTTCCGCCAGATCTCGAACCCGCGCGGGTCCCAGTCGTCGCCGAGCAGGTTCGCCGTGCCCTCCGTCCCGTAGAGCTCGAGGCCCGGCCGTCGGTAGCGTTGGATCGCCTGGCTAGAGACGACCGAGGAGAGCGCGCCGGCCTCGTGGCGAAGCAGGACGTGAGAAACGTCCGGATCCGGGCTCGCGATCGTCGCGCCTGCCACCTCGCGCCGCTCGACCGCCCTCGTCTCCGCGGCAAGCACCTTCGCGACGGGCCCGAGGATAGCCGTGAGGCTCTTCAGGTTGTAGATCCCGGCTTCAGCCAACGGCCCGACACCGCCCGCGTGGTACCAGGAGGCCCAGTGCGAGCCGGCGTTGCCGTACAGGCCGCGTGCGGAGTGGATACGGCCGATGGCCCCGCCGCGCAGCTCCCCCCAGAGGGCCCGGAAGGTGGGAGCAAGCTGTACGAACGGCGCTGCGAGGAGATAGAGGCCCTTCTCGCCGGCGAGCCGGAAGAGCGGCTCCGCGACGGCTCGCGAGAGGGCGACCGGCTTCTCGGCGACGACGTGCTTCCCGTGTTCGAGCGCGAGGCGGACCAGCTCCGCGTGGCTCTCGGGCGGCGTGAGCACGACGACGACGTCCGCCTCGGACTCGAGGACCGCGCCCGCGTCCTCGACGAGACGCAGCCCGGGCCGCCGGGCGTGCAAACCGTCCCACGTCTCTCGCCGCCGGGCGCACACGAGCCCTTCGCGCGCCTGGCCGCGCACGACCAGCCGGTCGAGCACCTGGAGATAGGCGGGGAGGACATTGCCCGCGCCGACGATGCCGACCTCGACCATCCTCAGAGGATCTCCCTACCGAGGTCCGCGTACAGCGCTGCACTCACGAGCCGAACGGGCTCGGACACGCCGTCGAGCTCGCGGGCGACGGCCTCCAGGGTTCCGTACGAGGGAAGTGTCCAGACGGCCAGTCCCGGTGGATCGGGCCCCAGCCGGCCGATGCGCTCCACGAGGAGGTTGAGCTCGAGCCCGGACTGGCCGCGGCGATCGTCGAAGAATGAGCGGACGGCGTCGCCGCCGACGCCCGACGCCGGCTCGAAGAACTCGGCGTAGTACGGCCCGCCGCCTCCCGGAACGGGATCGAGCAAGGGCTCGTAGCAGCCCGCTGCGTCGATCCGTGCGGCGAGCTTGAACGGCTCCTCGAAGGGCGCGGCCTCCCCCGAGGTGAAGATCCGCTCCCACTCCGCAATCCGCTCCAGGCCCGCGGCGGCGTTGAACCAGACGGCGACGTATTCGGGCTCTGGGCCCACGCGCCACGTCCGCCCGAGGTTGAGGACGAGGTGGTCGTCGCCGTACTCGCCCGCCCAGGCGGTCTGTCCTCGGCCGGCGACCTCGTGGAAGGCCTCGAGCGAGACTCCCGGCCGCCGGCTGATGTACTCGATGTAGACGAACAAGCTCCCGCTTTCTGTCGCGCGGGGGATTATGGCCGCTCGGAGATTCCTACGATGTAGACAGCGGCTCCGTAACGTGGTTTGATCGCACGGCGAACCCGAGGACGGAGGCGGCGATGAATCGATACTTCCTGACCCCCCTCGACCGGCGCGAGCTGCTGAAGGGAGGCCTTGTGGTCGCTTCGATCGGCGCCGTGCCCTCGTTCCTTGCTGCCTGCGGCGGTGACGATGACGGAGGAGAAGCGGCCACGCCCACCGCGACCCAGGCGCAGGAAACACCGACGGTCCCAGAGGCGAGCGGAACCATCGACTACCTCTCCTGGGAGGGGTACGACGTTCCCGACGCGACGAAGGCCTGGCGGGACGAGAACGGCGTCGAGTTCAAATCGACGTACATCGGGAACCACGACGACATCCAGGCGAAGATCGCCGCGGGCGGCGGCTCCTACGACCTGATCACGTACTACCAGGGGTACAAGCCCCTCTACCAGGAGCTTGGAATCCTCTCGCCGATCGACGTCACGAAGATTCCGAACATCGAGAACGAGTTTCCGTACTTCCAGTCCGACGTCGGCAACTTCTGGATCGATCCCGACGGGACCTGGACCGGCGTTCCCTGGACCTGGGGCTCGATCGGCATCACCTGGGACGACAAGGTCCTTCCAGGTGGGCTCACCTCCTGGTACGACCTCCTCGATCCGAAGTTCGAGAACAAGATCGGCCTCCCCGACGACCCCGTCGGCTCTTTCACGCTCGCGGCCCATACGCTCGGGTACGACCCGGCCATGGTGACGCAGGAGCAGAAGGCGGAGATCGTCGACCTGCTCACGCGCATCGTCAAGCACGCGAGGAGCGTCGCGCCGTCGTTCGGCGACATGACGACCCAACTCGTGAACGGCGACATCGTCGCCTGCTGGCAGGGCTGGGCGGCGATGAACAGCTTCGCTGCGGACGCCGGCAACACGACGGTCAAGACGATCGTCCCGGAGGAGGGCAGCTTCTCGTTCTGCGACCTCTACGCGATCCCGACGACGGCCGACAACGTCGACACCGTCTACAGCTACCTCAACAACGTGCTCGAGCCCGAGGTGAATGCGGCCGCGGCGGAGTTCCTCGTAGCGGGGGTCACCGTCGAGGGCGCCGTCGACTTCCTCGACGAAGCGACCAGGAGCCTCTACCCCTACGACGACCTCGAGGGACTGCTCGAGCGGGCCCCCTTCTACAACAACCCGCCCGTCGAGTCCGACGAGTTCGTCACCTACCAGGAGTGGATCGACACCTGGCAGGAGGTCAAGGCGAGCACGTAGCAAACGCGCTTTGAGCGTCGTCGCCCACGAGGCCAAGGAATCAGCCTGGCGGAGCCGAGAGCTGAGGCTCGGGCCGCTTGCCCTGACCCTGCCCGCCGTCCTCGGCCTCATCGTCTTCTTCCTCGCGCCGCTCGCAGCGTTCGTGCTCTACAGCTTCCTCACGGCAGGGCTCTTCAGCGTCTCGGGCCCGCTCACGCTCGACGCCTACCGGCAGGCGGTCTCCTCCGGCGTCAACGGCACGCTCGCCGTGAACTCGTTCGTCGTGGGGATCTGCGCCGCGTCCGTCACGCTGGCGGTCTCGCTGCCGATCGCGTACTGGCTGCGCTACGCGGCCGGGCGCTGGCAAACCCTCGTCCTCTTCTTGATCACGTCGACGCTCTTCGCCAGCTATCTCGTCCGCATCTACGCCTGGCGCTCGATCCTGGGCGAGAACGGCCTCTTGAATTCGGGGCTCGAGCGGCTCGGCCTGATCGACGAGCCGCTCAGCTTTCTGCTCTACAACCGCTTCTCCGTCACGGTTGCGCTCGTCCACATCTTCCTGCCCTACGTGGTGCTCGTGCTCTACGCCGGCCTTCAGCCGCTCACGCCGGCCCTGCTCGAGTCGGCAGAAGATCTGGGCGCGAACGCGTGGAAGCGGTGGCGGCGCGTCATCCTCCCGCTGGTCGCAGCTCCCGCGGCTACCGCCTTCCTCTTCGTCTTTGTGCTCTCGGCGGCGGACTACGTGACGCCGCAGTTCCTCGGCGGCACGAACGGCGCCATGCTGGGAGTGCGGGTGCAGGCAGCGATGACGGGCGTCGGCGACTGGCCGCTCGGTGCGGCCCTCTCGCTCCTCATGCTCGCCGCCTTCGTCCTCTGCTACGGCCTCACGGCGCTGGGGTTGCGTCTTCTGCGGCTCGACCGGATCCGCTTCGTCACGTAGATGGACGCGCGCCGAAGAAGCCCCTTCACTGCGGCCGTTACGTTGGTCGCACTCGTCTTCCTCTTCCTTCCGCTCGTTCTCGTCGTCCTCTTCTCGTTTCACAAGACGGGCGGTCTCTCGTTCCCGTTCAAGGGCTTCTCGCTTCGCTGGTACCGCGACACATTCGGCTCGTTCGAGTTCCGCGAGGCACTCAAGAACTCGGCGGTCGTCGCCGTCTGCGTCTCCGTGGCAACGCTCGTCCTGGGGACGCTCGCCGCCTACGGAATCTCACGCACCACCTCGCGTCTGCGCGGCCCGATCGGCCTCCTGTTCTTCCTGCCGATCACGCTCCCGGGGCTCTTCATCGGGATCGCGATGCTGGTCGCCTTCCGGCGCGTCGAGCTTCAGCTCTCGCTCGTGACGGTGGCGATCGCGCACTTCGTCTATGTCTTCCCGTTCTTCCTCCTCATCGCGAAGGCGACCCTCGATCGACTCGACCCGGCTCTTGAGGAAGCCGCTGCCGACCTCGGTGCTTCCCCGTTCAGGGTCTTCCGGAAGGTGACGCTGCCGCAAATCTGGCCGATCCTCGTCGGCGCGACCTCGCTCGCGTTCGCGCTCTCCTTCGACGAGTTCATCATCACGTTCTTCGTGATCGGTTCCGACTCGACCCTGCCCATGTACATCTGGTCGAGCCTCCGGCGTACCATCGACCCGTCGATCAACGTTATCTCCACGATGCTCATGCTCATCACGCTCCTCCTCTGGGTCCTCGCCTTCGTCTTCACGCTTCGAGCCGGGCGGGGGCGTGCCCGCGCGGTTGAGCCCATCCTCGGCGGGGAGGAGGTATGAGCGACCGCCTCGTCCTCGAGGAGATCACGCACCGGTACGGGCGGGAGGTCGCGCTCGACGGGGTCTCGCTGGCGATCGAAGAGGGCGAGCTCGTCACCCTGCTCGGCCCGTCGGGATGTGGGAAGACGACCCTCCTTCGGATCGTGGCCGGGTTCGTGCGGCCGAGCGAGGGCCGGGTGCTCTTGGAGGGGCGCGACGTCACGAGGGCTGCGCCCTACCGGAGGCCTGTGAATATGGTCTTCCAGCGCTCGACGCTCTTCCCGCACCTAGACGTCTTCGAGAACGTCGCCTTCGGCCTACGCATCGCGGGCGTCCCGCGCGGCGAGGTGGGAGGCAGGGTCGCCGACGCGCTGGCGCTCGTCCGCCTCCACGGCTTCGAGCGCCGGCGGGCGCACGAGCTCTCGGGCGGGCAGCTGCAACGGGTGGCGCTCGCGCGCGCCCTCGTCAACCGGCCGAAAGTGCTCCTGCTGGACGAGCCGCTCTCGGCTCTCGACCTCAAGATCCGCCTCGAGATGGAGGCCGAGCTCCGGCGCGTCCACCGGGAGACCGGGGCTACCTTCGTCTACGTGACACACGATCAGCGGGAAGCGCTTGCGCTCTCGGATCGCATCGTCGTCATCAACGAAGGGCGCGTCGAGCAGATCGGCACTCCCGACGAGATCTACCGCGCGCCGGCCTCGGTCTTCGCCGCCCGCTTCGTGGGCGATGCGAACGTGATCCCGGTCGAGGTCGTCGGCGCCGATGGTGCGAGCGTGACCGTCGTGGCGGGAGACCTTCGCCTGGCAATCCGTCGTCCCGACGGCCTCGGCAGGGGGCCTGCCTGGCTCGTCGTTCGGCCTCAGCTGGTGCGGCTCGCGCAGAACGGGGATGCCGGGGTACCGGGGGTGGTGCGCGACCTCGCGTTCCGCGGTACCGGGTTCTCCTACCGGGTCGACGTCCCGGGGCTGCCCGACCCCGTCAAAGCCGAGATGTCGGCCGAGTCGGCGCCGCCCGTGGACGTGGGGAGCGATGTCCGGGTCTCGTGGGATCCGGCCGCCTGCCGGCTCTTGCCCTGGGAGCCCGGGGACGGATAGCCGATCAGAGGAGGGAGCGCGCTGCGCCTGCCACCGCTTCCGCAGCGGGCACCGCGGCGTCCTCGAGCGGGCCGCTGAACGGAACGGGTAGACCCGGCATCGTCACCCGGCGCGCAGCGACCGTGCCGCCACCCTCGACTGCGGTGGCGACGACCTCGGCCGCATAGCCTCCCGTCGGGGGCCCCTCCTCGACGACGACGAGCCTGCCGGTTCGTGTCACCGACTCGAGGATGGTGTCGACATCTAGCGGGCTGAGTGTGCGGAGGTCGATCACCTCGCCCTCGATGCCGTCGTCGGCCAGCCTGTCGGCTGCGGCGAGAGCAGTCTCGACCGCGGCCAGCGCTGCCGCGATGGTCACGTCGCCGCCCCGGCGACGCACCGCCGCGCGCCCGATCGGCGTCGGCTCGCCGCCTTCGGGAACCTCTCCCTTGCGGCCGTAGAGCATCTTGTGCTCGAAGACGACGACGGGATTCTCGTCGCGGATCGCGGCCTTCAGCAGCCCCTTGGCGTCGGCCGGCGTCGCCGGGGCGAGGAGCTTCAGGCCCGGCTCGCCGAGCAACCAGCCGGTCGGCGTCTGCGAGTGGCAGGCGCCGAACCGAGCCCCGGCGCCGACCGCGCTTCGAACCACGAGTGGGACGCTCGCCTGCTCGTTCGAGAGATACCAGTACTTCGACGCTTGGTTCACCAGCGTGTCGACGACTAGACCGAGGAAGTCGCCGAACATGATCTCGACGACCGGGCGAAGGCCCTTGACGGCCGCACCGAACGCCGCGCTCGTGAAGGCGAGCTCCGAGATCGGCATGTCGATGACGCGATCTCGGCCGAACCGCTCGACCAGTCCTGGCGTGGCGTTGAAGACGCCGCCCGGCTCGACGTCCTCGCCCAGGAGGATCACGCTGGCGTCGCGCTCCATCTCCTCGGCGATGCCGTCGCGCACAGCTTCCCGGTAGCTGAGCTCGGGCATCAGGCTTCCTTCGTCGCGCTCACGGGCAGACTCGGATCGGGGAATGCCGCGGCGCGAGCCTCCTCGAGCGCCGCCTCGATCTCGCGGTCGAGGGCCTCGCCGATCCGCTCGACCGAGCTCGGGTCGAGCTGCTCCGCGAGGCGGGGCAGGGGATCGCGCGCGAGCCAGGCCTCCACCTCGGCTTTGGGCCGGTATTTGCCCGGATCCACCCGTGAGTGCCCCTTATGGCGGTAGGTGCGGCATTCGAGTAACGTGGGACCGCCGCCTTCGCGCGCGCGGGTGACAGCGTCTTGCGCTCCTTGGCGCACGGCCAAGACGTCGTTTCCGTCCACGTCCGCAGCGGGGATGCCGTACCCGTCGGCCCTCGGGGCGATGCGTCCGCCGGCCGTCACGCGCTCCATCGCCGTCCACTCGCCGTACAGGTTGTTCTCGCAGACGTACACGATGGGCAGCCCGCGGACGGAGGCGAGGTTCAGGCACTCGTGGAAGTACGCCTGATTCACGGCGCCGTCGCCGAAGAAGGCGACCGCGACCGTTCCGTCCTCCATGAGCTGGGCGGCGAGAGCTGCTCCTGTGCCCGCCCCGATCGAGCCGCCGACGATACCGAAGCAGCCGATGACGTTGTGCGCGAGATCGACGACGTTCATCGAGCCGCCGCGGCCGCCGTTCAGCCCCGTTCCGCGACCGAGGAGCTCCGCGAACAGGCGCGCCGAATCCACCCCCATGGCCAGGCACGCGCCGTGACCGCGGTACGTCGCCGCCACGGTGTCGCCGGGCTCCAGCACGTCGCACACCCCGACGCTGACCGCCTCCTGCCCCTGGCACAGATGCGTCGTGCCCTCGATCTCGTTCCGGAGGAAGAGGAGATGAACGGTGTCCTCGAACCGGCGGATGCGCAGCATCGCCGCATAGAGGCGCTCCAGCTCCCCCTGCTCCACCGGGCGACCTTATCGGCGTGTGGACTACGTGTCCAGAACGTGGGAGTATGCCGTCGAGTGGAGCGCGGAAACTCCATCCAGGTGCTGGGCAAGGCGGCCCTCCTGCTCGACCGGTTGGCCGAGGAAGAGGAGGCGAGCGCGGCTCAACTGGCCGAGCTCGTTGGCGAGCCTCGCAGCACGGTCTACCGCCTCCTCGCGAACCTCCAGCAGCACGAGCTGGTCGAGCCCGGGAGCCGGCGCGGCACGTATCGGCTCGGCCTGAAGCTCTTCCGACTCGGCAGCGCCGTCGTCGCCCGCTTCGACGAGCGCCGGGCAGCGTTTCCCGTCATGGAGCGCGTCCACGAGGTCACGGAGGAAACGGTGTTCCTCTGCATCCGGCGCGACTACGAGGCGGTCTGCATCGAGCGGATCGACGGGCGGTGGGTGCAGTCCATGGGGCTTCGGCTCGGGGGCTCCTTGCCGCTTCACGTCGGTGCGGCGCCGCGGGCGCTCCTCGCCTACGAGCCCCTTGGCTTCTGGGACGAGTACCTCGGCCGCGGACCCCTCGCCGCGCTCACTCCCAACACGCCCACGAGCCCGAAGCGCCTCGTCCGCGAGCTCGAGCGCGTCCTGGAGACCGGCTGTTCAGTCAGCGACGAGGACGTCGTCTTGGGGATGGCCGCCGTCGGCGCACCCATCTTCGACCACCGCGGCGAGATCCGGGCCGCCGTCTCTATGAGCGGCCCTCGCCCGACCATCCTCGGCGACCACGCCGAGGCGAGCCGGGAGCTGATCACCGGCGCCGCGGCCGAGATCTCCCGTGCCCTCGGCTTCGCCGCCGAGCCTCGGGCGGCGCCGGCATCCGTGTAGGAATGGCCATCCGCCTGGGCGTCGACACGCTCTGCTGGCACCTGCGCCTCGAGACGGGCAGCATCTCGCCGTCCCAGGTCCTCGAGGAGGCGGCCGACGTGGGCGCCGAGACCATCCAGGTGAACCTTCACCACGTCCGCGGTCTCGAGCTGGAGGAGCTCGAGACCCTCGCGGAGCGTGGACGAGACCTCGGCCTGGAGCTCCTCGCCTCCGGAGACTTCCTCGGGCGCGGGCGGGAAGGAGACGAGCCGTCGGTCGGGGTCGGTCGCATCGAGGCGTGGCTCGAGCGCGCCCTCGCGCTCGGGAGCCCGCTCCTGCGGGTCGTCTCCGGCTTCTACCGCGCAGACCTGGCCGGCCGCCCCGAGCTGATCGAGGCCGAGCGGAGGTACGTCTGCGCCGTCCTCCGCGGCTCGGCGCCGGCGGCCGAGGGCGCGGGCGTCAGGCTCCTGCTGGAGAACCACTCGGACTTCACCGCCTCGGAATACGAAGGAATCGTCGCCGACGTCGGAAGTGAGCGGGTGGGCGTCTTCCTCGATCTCATCAATCCGATCGCGGCGCTCGAGGATCCGGTGGCAGTCGTCGAGCGCCTGGCACCGCTCGCCCACGCCGGCCACGTGAAGGACTACGTCTTCCGCTCGCTTCCCACCGACGACGGCTATCACCGCCGCGGGTTCGAGGTGCTGTACCGCTACCCGGGCGAAGGCGTTGCCGACCTGCCGCGCCTGCTCGCAGCGCTCCGACGCGGAGTGGGGGAGCGATCCTTCTTCCTGACCGTCGAGGGCCTCGACAACCGAGCCGACGTCGCCGACCAGCGCGAGCGACTTGCGCCGAGCCTGGCGCGCCTGCGGGAGCTGGCAACATGAGAGCCGTCGTTTTCACCGGGTCGGGTGGGAACGAGGTCGTCCGGGTCGAGGAGCGCCGGGATCCCGTGCCGTGCGGGGAGGAGGTCGTCGTCAGAGCGCGGTTCGCAGCGCTGAACCCCGCCGATCTCGTCCAGCGGGCCGGCTCATACCCGGCGCCGGCGGGGAGCCCGCCGGATATTCCGGGCCTCGAGGTCACCGGCGTCGTGGAGGCATGCGGTGAACGCGTGACGGCGTGGCGGAAGGGTGACCGGGTCTTCGGGCTCGTCGGCGGTGGCGGACTCGCAGACCGGGTGCTCGTGCACGAGCGCTGTCTCGCCCCCGTCCCGGAGCGGCTGGACGACCGCGACGCTGCGGCGGTGCCCGAGGCCTTCATCACAGCCCATGACGCGGTTCGGAGCCAGGCAGAGCTGACGGCCGGAGAGACCCTGCTCGTTCACGGCGCCGCCGGCGGAGTGGGAACCGCCGCCGTCCAGATCGGCCTTGTGACCGGGGCCCGTGTCCTCGGCGTCGTGCGCTCGGAGCGCGCCTCGGCCGCCGTTCGCGAGCTGGGCGCCGAGCCGATCGAGAACGAGACCTTCGCCCACCGTGTCGACGAGGCGACGGAGGGGCGGGGCGCCGATGTCGTCCTCGAGCTCGTCGGCGCACCGCACTTCGAGGACGATCTGGAGGCGCTCGCCCTTCGCGGCCGGGTCGTGATCGTGGGCGTTGGAGCGGGCCAGGAGACGACGATCCAGCTCCGCACGCTCATGCAGAAGCGCGCGGTCGTGCGTGGGACGGTCCTTCGGCCGCGTCCCCTCGAGGAGAAGGCCGCCGCGGTACGTGCGTTCGAGCGCGAGGTCCTCCCAGCACTTGCAGACGGCCGCATGCGGCCCCTCGTCGACTCGGTCTTCCCGGGGGCCGACGTGACGGAGGCGTTCGACCGGCTCGCGGGGAGCGGCAAGGTCGGCAAGGTGCTGATCGAGTTTTCGTGACAGGGGCGATCGAGACCCTCGCCGGGCGCCCGGTAGGCCAGGTCGGGATTATCGTGCGCGATCTCGAAGCCGCGCTCGAGCGCTACGAGTCGCTCTGGAGGCTCGGCCCCTGGGCCTGCTTTGTGTACAGCCCGGCGACGGTTCCGAAGCTCACTTACCGAGGGAAGGCCGGGCGGTACTCGATGCGGATCGCGCTCGCCGGCCAGGGTCCGCAGGTCGAGCTGCTAGAGCCGCTTGAGGGCCCGAGCATCTACGAGGAGTGGCTCGAGTCGCGTCCGGAGGGGCTGCATCACCTCGGTGTCTACGTCGAGTCGCTCGACCGCGCGGTCGACTCCATGGCTGCGCGCGGCTACGACCTGCTCCAGTCGGGGTACGGGTACGGCCTCGACGGCGACGGCGGCTACGCGTACTTCGACACGGAGCGGGATTTCGGCGTCATCCTGGAGGCGCTCGAGGTTCCGCGCCGGCGCCGGCCGCCAGACTTCACTTGGCCGTAGTCGCGCCGTCGACCATCAGCGCGGACCCGGTGACGAAGGACGCCTCGTCGGAGGCGAGGAAGAGGGCGCAGTTCGCCACCTCGCGGGCCGTGCCGAGCCGGTTGAACGCCGACACCGCAGCGTACTCGGCGCGGAGAGCCTCGGGGTCGTCGGCGAGCTCGAGGAACTGGTCTGTGAGCGGCGTGTCGATCACTCCCGGACAGACGCAGTTGGCGCGAATCCCCCGCGGGGCCAGCTCGAGCGCGAGCGCGCGCGTGAACTGAAGGAGTGCGCCCTTGGTCGCCGTGTACACGGCGTCGTTCTCCCAGGCGATGAAGGAGTTGATCGAGGCCATGTTGACGATCGACCCTCCATGGGGCATCGAGGGAATCGCGGCGCGGCACGCCCAGAAGGTGCCTGTCATGTTGACGCGGAAGAGCTGTTCCCACTCGTCGTCGGTCGTGTCGACGACGGAGGGGCCGTGCGGGAGATCGATGCCGGCGTTGTTGGAGAGGACGTCGATCCGGCCGAATCGGTTCACGACCTCGCTCACGACCGCGTCGACGGCTGCGCGGTCGCCGAGGTCGAGGAGGAAGGAAGGCGGCCTACTCCCGGCCACCCGTTCGACCTCCGCGCACGTCTCCTCGACGTGCTCGGCCGTCCTGGACGTGACGACGACCTCGGAATCCTCCTCGGCCAGGCGCACGCAGACCGCTCGGCCGATGCCGGACCCGCCCCCGGTCACGAGGGCCACCTTGCCCGTCATGCGCCCGCCTGCGGCGGCGGTCACTCGTGCTCCAGCCTTCTTGGCCGACGGGGATCTCCCGGCTGCTCGACCGCATCCCAGTCGGTGAACCGGTAGCCCGCGGTGAGGCCGCCGTCGCAGACGACGATCGAGCCGGTCATATACGAGGACTCCTCGCCGAGGAGGAAGGCGTAGACGGCCGCGATCTCGGCCGGCGCTCCGGGCCGGTCGAGCGGAATGCGCGTCCGGTGCTTGCTCCACTGGGAGGTGTCCGCGACGATGTCCTCGGTCGCGGGGGTGAGCACCCACCCCGGGGCGACGCCGTTGACCCGGATGCCGTAGGGCGCGAGGTCGACTGCGAGCGACCGGATCAGCTCTGCCACCGCGCCCTTGGAGATGTTGTACGTCGCCTGGTGCTCCTCGCCGATGAAGGACGCGGTCGAGGCGGTGCAGGCGATGGTGCCGCCTCCCCGGCCGGCCATCTCCTTTGCGACCGCCAACGCCATCAGATACATGCCCCGCACGTTGACCCGCAGCTGGTGGTCGAGGTGCTCGAGCGGCGCCTCGAAGATCTCCTCGAAGTAGCCGATCCCCGCGTTGTCGGCGAGCGAATCGAGCCGCCCGAAGCGCTCCAGCGTCAGCTCGACGGCCCGCGCCGCCGTCTCGGGGTCACCCACGTCGGACGCGAGCCGGGCGATCTTCGCCCCGCGCTCCTCGAGCTCGCGTGCGACCTCTTCCAGCTGTCCGGCGTCCTGGGGCGCCGCGACCAGGCAGAGGTCGGCGCCTTCCGCTGCCAGGCGCTCGGAGATCGCCTGGCCGATGCCGCTGCTCGCGCCGGTGACGATGACCGCTCGCCCGGAGAAGGCGCCCGGCGGGCTCACGCGCTCGACTCGACCTCGGCGAGCGCCAGGCGGGCGTTCCCGGCGCGGATCGCGTAGATCTCGAAGTCGTCCGTGTTCGCGCGCGGCGGGTCGACCGCGAAGACGTGCAGGAGAGCGTCGCCGGGGCTCAGCCCCTCCGCCTCCGCCTCGCGCGAGGCTTCTGCCAACGCGTTGAGGTAGGCGAGGTCGGCGTCCGCGATCGCACGCGCCTCGTCCGGGGAAAGGGCCGGCCCGTGCCCGGGCACGACCCAGCGCAGCTCGATGCGGTCGAGCGCCTCGATGAGCCGCTCGCAGGCGGCCGCTGCCCTCTCGGGCGAGGCTGCAAGCAAGGGATAGGTGATCGCCGAGAGATGGTCGCCCGGCAGGAGGATCCCCTGCTCGGGCAGGGCGAAGGCAAGCCCCTCGCGCCCGTGGCTAGGCGCGTCGAGCGCAGCGACGCGAAAGGCTCCGCAGGCGAACTCCGTGTCCGCCGCGACGACCCGATCCACGCGCAGGCCCTCGGTGGCCCATTCGGCGCCCCATTCGGCGCCCGCGGCGTGGAGCTCGTCGACGACAGAACGAGAGTCGATCCTCCGTGCAGTCTCATCGCCCGCGACGACCTTGGCCTCCGCGAAGTACGGGATGCCGCAGATGTGATCGAAGTCGCCGTGCGTGACGAGCAGGTGGACGGCGTCGACCGCCCGCCGCTCGACCTCCTTTTGGATCTCGGCGATCTCGTCCGGCGTCAGGGCCGGGTCGCAGAGCAATGCCTCACCGTCTGCGAGTGCGAGCAGGGAGTTCGTTTGCCAGAGGGGCGCCTGGAACTGCCAGACACCCTCGCCAAGATCTCGAATCGCCGCTGTCGTGCCTGCCCTCTCCACCGTGGCGAGCGATCATAATGGGCGCGCGCTTCCGAAGCGGATATGACGACCTTTCTCCCGAAGATGCTCGACCTCGAGGTGCTCGACGAGGCGATCGCGTCGGACAACATCCCGTGGGTCCCGCAGGAGCCCGGCCGCTGGTTCAAGCCGCTCCACTTCCTCACCGCGAGCGGCACCTGGATCAACCTCGTGAAAATGGAGCCCGGAAAGCGGATCCGCCGCCACGTCCATGCCGGGGGCTCCGTTCACGCGTACGTACTCGAGGGCAGCTGGCGCTACCTCGAGCACAACTGGATCGCGACCCCGGGGTCGTACGTCTTCGAGCCGGCCGGTGGCGCTCACACACTCGAGGTGCTCGGCGCCGAGACGATGGTGACGCTCTTCATCGTCAACGGTGTCATCCAGTACCTCGACGACGAGGGCAGCGTGGACCAGCAGGACGACTTACGAAGCCGCCGGCGGCTGTACCTCGACTACTGCCGCGAGCAAGGCATCGAACCGGTCGCGCTCGTCACCTGACGGACCGCGATGCCGGCCGAACCGCCCTCGCACCCCTCCGCGGTGACCGTCAAGTGATACGCGCTCCGCGGTCTCCAGTGACTTAGACGTTGGCTGAGGCCGACAACGCCGCAGGTCTACCAAGGGTCTATGCGGTTGTCATCTCAGAAGCTCGCGAAGCTCTGGAGAAGGAGTACGCGGCCTAAGGAACGTGCTGTGTACAGCGGAGCTTCGCGTCCGCCAGGGTACAAAACGGGTGTTCTCTAAGTTCCTCTTCGTCCGACCCGAGGCTCCACACAAGGCTCCATGCCTGCCGCATGTTGGAGCCTGTGCAAGCTCGCAGTGAAGCGCAACCGCGCCCCGATAGGGCCGAGAACGGGCATCGCCTCACTCTCGAAACAGGTGAGGGCGGCGCATGTCCCTTGAGCTTGGCGTTAGCTCGCCCCTGGAAGAGATGGTGTCGCAGTTAAGGTGACCCGCCGTAGCCGACACCCACGCAGTCCGTTCCGCCTTTTGTCTCGCCAGACAACGCGCTCGACGTTTACCCGAGGTCTACGGCGTTGTCATCTCGGGTCATCGTGTGTCATCTCCAGTCAGGGCGATTTCGGCGCGAGGAGTGACCTGAGGTGACTCCTGGTGACAGGTGGTGACAGCGGCTCAAAACTCGTAATGAAGGGGTCCCCGGTTCGAGTCCGGGCGTCGGCTTTCATCCCATTTGCAGGCACTTTCGTTACGCTCGTCAAGGCCGGAAGGCTCGAGAGGGCGGGCAGGGTACGAAACGGGTACATCTCTGACCGGTTCTCAGGTTGTGAAGGGTCCCCCGCTAGGGCCAGACTCGGCCTGTTTGCAGGTGCTTCGTTGTCCGGGATGGGATGACGACGGCCTCGCCGGCAATGTCCGGACGTGCCCGCGGGTGGACGGACGTGTCCGCGGATGCCCGTTTCCCCGGTGACGCTGCGGCAGCCATCTCGGAGCACCCGTCGCTATGTGGTTCCGACCGCGATGGGTGCGGTACCAGCGACGACGGCGGCGACCAACGGAGCTGCGCGGCGTTCGTCGTCCGCGTCAGCCGGTGCTGCTCGCACTGGAGGAGAGCACTGGCCGAACCAACTTCGCCGTTGCGGCGTTGAACTTCGCCGGTTCGTCCATGAATGGCTCGTGGCCGGATTGTTCGAACCAGACGAGCTCCTTCGAAGGCACGGTTAGCGCGTCGATCCAGCCAGGCTGGTCTTCACGGGGACCCAGTGATCGTTGCGCCCGAGGAAGAAGAACACCGGCATTTGCAGCGCGGGCGCCAGCTCTATCAGGCTCAGGTGCGAGACCTCAGCCCACATTGCATCGAGCGAGAACCGGAAGCCGCGCAAGGCGCCGGGCAGATCGAGAATCGAGGACTCCGAGCCGCTAAGCGCCGCCCGGGCGAACGTCCACAACGCCCACGGGCGCATGCGGCCCTCGAGCCGCGACAGCACCGTGCGCTGCGTCCATAAGCTTTGGGCGGTGTGCGGCGGCGGGCCGATCGCTCGCAGCTTCTCCGCCGCCCTGCGCTTGCCGAGGCGCTCCGCCTCGGCGAGCGCGAACGCGTACGTGGCCGCCTCGGCAGCTGCCCAGTCGCCAATCTGCCCGCTGCCGACGTACGCCCCGACCTTCTCGGGGAAGTGCGCAGCGTAGAGCGGCCCGAGCACCGAGCCCCAGGAGTGTCCGAAGATCGCCACCTTGGTGTTGCCGAGGCGCTCGCACACGGCCTCGATCAGCTCGTCGAGATCGGCGATGAACTGCTCGACGGTCATCGATGATCGAGGGATGTCGCGGTGAGACGACTTGCCGGCGCCACGCTGATCCCAGTAGACGACCGTGAAGCTCTTGTCGAGCGGAGCGTTGAAGTACCGGAAGAGCGCCGTCTCGCTCAGCCCCGGCCCGCCGTGCAAGAGGACCAACGCCGGGTTGGCAACGCTCTCGCCACGGATCATCGTCCACTGATCGAATCCACTGAGGAGGCGATATCCGACCTCGGCGATGCTGTCGGCGAGGACCTCGCCTTGCGGCCCGCGAAACGGCGGCGTCTTGCCCGGATGCCTCACGAGTCCCCAAACAGTGCCACTCCCGTTGCAAGGCGCGTTTCCGCGGCGGCCGCGCTGGCCGAGCTCGTCCATCGTCGCGGGCTCGAGCGTGCCAGCGAGAAACCGGTCACGAGCGTGGCGCGTACAGAGGACCGTTAGTCCGTTCTCCGCGCGGAAGGGGGTACTCGAGATGTCGAACACGTCTTCGCGATGGTCGCGTCGCTCTGCGATCTGGATCGTCGCGCTTTTCGCTGCGCTCGCTGTGCCGGTCTCGGCGACCGCTGCGGTCGAGACGTTCCATCGTTTCGAAG
>Ga0081538_10000537_pt1 | contig 41775 bp, 35 predicted proteins | sample TabmetS5T2R1_FD_71022 | JGI IMG/M metagenome (GOLD analysis project Ga0081538, IMG submission 71022) | Tabebuia heterophylla rhizosphere microbial communities from the University of Puerto Rico - S5T2R1 | ecosystem: Host-associated > Plants > Roots > Rhizosphere ... | reverse complement strand
GCAGGACGAAGGCTTCCCGTTGACCCTTGTCCTGCTCGACATCGACAACTTCAAGCTCGTCAACGACCGGTACGGTCATCCGAGCGGGGACAAGATCCTGGCCCAAGTCGCCGCTCGTCTGCGCCAGGGCGGCGAGGCCTTTCGCCTCGGCGGCGACGAGTTCGCGCTCCTGCTCCCGCGCCGGGACGAGCATGAAGGCCTCTCGATCGCGCGCTCGATCATCGAGCGCATGTCCGAGACGGAGATCGACCTGGGCGAAGTGCTGAACATGTCGGCCGGCGTCGCCACGTATCCCCAGCACGGCGTCGAGCGAAGCGAGCTCGTGCGCGTCGCCGACAGCGCCCTCTACCTCGCCAAGGAGCAGGGAAAGAACACCGTCCGCGTCTACCGGCCGGACGTGATCGAGCTCGTTGAGCTCCGCCGCCTCGCCGAGGGGCCCGACCGCGCCGCCCGCCTGCGCGCGGCCGCGAGCCTGGCGCACGCGGTCGATGCCCGGGACGCCTACACCGGCAGCCACTCGTATATGGTCGGCGAGCTCGCGGCCCGCGTCGCGCGGCGCATGGGCCTCGATTCGGAGTCGATCGAGCTGACCAGGCTCGCCGGCAGCCTCCACGACCTCGGCAAGCTCGCCATTCCGGAGGAGATCCTCCGCAAGCCCGGCCCGCTGAACGAGGCCGAGCGGCTGGTGCTCGAGCGGCATCCGCAGATCGGCTACCGGATGCTCGATTCCCTCGGCGTCGAGCCGGTCGCCACCTGGGTCCTGCATCACCATGAGCGCTGGGACGGCGACGGGTACCCCGAGCAGAAGGCCGGCACGGAGATCCCGCTCGGCGCGCGCATCCTCTTCGTCGCGGACGCTTACGACGCGATGACCACCGACCGCGTCTACCGGGGGCGACTCTCCCACGATCGCGCGATCGCCGAGCTCGAACGCTGCGCCGGCACCCAGTTCGACCCAGAGGTCGTGGCGGCGTTCAAGGAGGAGTTCGACCAGCCGCGGCTCGAGCTGGTCGTTTCCGAGAGCGCGTAGGAGGGCCGGGCGGCACAGCCGTCGTTTCGTGAGGCCCTCCTGGACAGGCCTGAAGGCCCTCAATCCCGCTTGATCCCCCGGTTGAGGCTGTTGCACAGCCTCCCCTGAACCGTTCCTTCCAGCACAACGGCCGCGCGCGTTCCTGTGGCCACGTCTCCCAGCGGAAGGAGGTGAGCGCGCGTGATTCGATGGAAGCACCACTACGTTCGGGCACTGCTCGTCGTCGGCGCCATTGCGGCGTATGCCGTTGCAGCCGGCGCCGGGTTCCGCTGGTACTAGGCCGGCGGCCCTTCCACGACCCCACCACGCTCCGACATGAACACCCACGGATACCCGCCTCGGCTCTACTGGTACATCGCCGCCGTTCTCGGCGTCGCCGTGCCTGTGGCCGCCGGGGCGGCGGTGGGGGTGGCGCTGGATCCCCCCGATGTCTCGACCGGCATCGGAGTGGTCCTCTTCTTCGGGCTCGCGCTGCTCGCGGACATGAAGCCCGTGCCGCTCGACGTCGAGAACGAGCGCGTCGTCTCGCTCGCGTTCGTCTTCGTCGTCTCGAGCCAGATCCTCTTCGGCTGGGAGTACGCCGTCCTGAGCGCCGTGGTCGGCGTCCTCGTCTCGCAGATGGTCGAGCGCAGGCCGTTCGCGCGCTCGCTCTTCAACGCCGCCGTGTACGGGCTCGCCGCGTTCTCCTCGGCCTTTCCCGTCTTCCTCTTCGGCGACTCGAACACGCTCGAGCGCATCACCCTCTACGCGTTCACGGGCGGCGCCCTCTACGTGATCGTGAACGTCGTCCTCGTCTGCGGCGCGCTCGCCATCCTCGCGGCGCGGCCGCTCCGCGAGTTGCTGCACGACAACCTGGGCCACTCCGGCCCGGCCTTCGTGATCATGGCCTTCCTCGCCGCCCTGGCGGCGTCGCTGTGGACGACAGACCCCTGGCTCCTCGTCCTCCTCGCCGGGCCGCTCTTCACGCTCACGCTCTACCAGCGCTCCGCGCTGTCCACGAAGGTGGCGACGCGGGACGCGCTCACCGACAGCCTCACCGGCCTCGGCAACCACCGCTCCTACCAGAGCCGCCTCCGCGAGGCGCTCCAGCGGGCGGGAGAGGCCGGCGGCCAGGTCTCGCTCTGCCTCGTCGACGTGGACGAGTTCAAGGGCTGCAACGACCGCTACGGCCATCCGCTCGGCGACCAGATCCTCGTCGAGCTGGCGCGCCTCTTCGTCCAGGGGCGCGACGACGTGGCGGCGTTCCGCTTCGGCGGCGACGAGTTCGCCCTCCTGCTCGAGGAGAACGAGGACGAGGCCTACCGCTTCGTCGAGGACCTGCATGATCGCATCGCCCAGACCGACTTCCCGCACCACCAGCCCGTGACGATCACCGTCGGCATCGCCTCCTTTCCCCGCTACGCCTTGACGGCCGACGAGCTCCAGCAGGTCGCCGACGGCGCGCTCTACTGGGCCAAGCGCCACGGCAAGAATCGCTCGTGCGTCTACAGCCCCTCCGTCGTCCGCATCTACTCGCCCAACGAGCTCGGCGAGATCGCCGAGCGCCAGGCGCGGCTCCGCGCGGCCGAAAACCTCATCCGGATCGTGGACTCGAAGGACACCTACACGGGGGAGCACTCCCAGGCCGTGGGCAAGCTCGTCGAGGCGATGGCGCGGGAGCTCGGAGTCGACGAGGAGACGGCGGAGCAGCTCAAGCTCGCTGCCCTCCTGCACGACCTCGGCAAGATCGCCATCCCCGACACGATCCTGAAGAAGCCGGGCTGCTTGGAGCCGGACGAGCGCCGGCTCGTCCGCGCCCACGTCCAGTTCGGGCACTCTCTGCTCGAAGGCCTCGGCATCGAGCCCGTGGACGACTGGGTGCTCCACCATCACGAGCACTGGGACGGCTCCGGATACCCGGACGGCCTGGCGGGCGAGGCCATTCCCTTCGGCTCCCGCGTGATCCTCGTCGCTGATGCCTACGACGCGATGACGAGCGAGCGGAGCTACCGCACGGCGTACACGGCCGCTCAGGCTCTCGCCGAGATCCGTCGGCGCACCGGCGCGCAGTTCGATCCAGCGGTCGTGAGCGCGCTCGAGCGCTGCGTCGTGCGCGGCCTCGACGAGGCCGGCCGACAGCTGCACGCGGTGGCCGACTCCGCTTAGATGCCCGCCCAGGGATTGAGCCACCCGCGGATGGCGGCTGCGACGCGGCCCCGGATCGTCGCGCTCGCCCTTGCCCGTACCTTTGGGTACAGGCGGTGGACGATCGCGGCGCCCGGCTTGGTCTCAGCCGTCCCCGGCGAGCACCTCAAGCCCTGGACGGACATCTGATGGCACAGCTCCTCCCTATCGCGCTGGCGCTGCCGCTCGCCCTCCTCTGTGGGGGCCGCCTCGGGCGCATCTCGTCCTTGAAGCTCCGCGGGCTCTGGCTCTTCTTCCTCGCCTTCGGGATCCAGGTCGTCGCCTTCCCCTTTGCTTTCCTGCCGTGGACGACCGGCGAGGACGCGGCGAAGGCCCTCTGGCTCGTCTCCTACGGCTGCCTGCTGGCGGCGGGCGTGCTCAACCGGCGGATCCTCGGCGCGCAGGTGATCGCGCTCGGCATGGCGCTGAACCTGGTCTCGATCCTCGCCAACGGGGGTCGGATGCCCGCCACGCCGGAGGCGATGGAGGCCGCCGGGCTCAGCTTCGCCGTCAAGCACAACAGTGTGGCAGCAGCGCAGCCGAACGTGCCCTGGCTCGTCGACCGTTTCGCGGCGCCTGAGTGGGTGCCCCTGACGAACGTCTTCTCCGTCGGCGATGTCGTCATCGCGATCGGGGCCTTCGTGCTCGTCTTTGCGGCGACCGGTGCCAGGGTTCCCGGGCTGCCGCCCCGGCGCTCCGAGCAGCCCTCGGGCTGAGCGGCGTATCCTCGTCGCATGCGACGAGGCGTCACCGTGCTCGTCGTGGTCACCGTCGGGGCGATCGCGCTCGCGGCGGGGATCGACGCGCTGCGCGGCGGCAGCGAGCTGGAGCCAGCCTCCAAGGGCCAGACCGGGCCGCCCGCCTCGTCGACATCGACGGATCCTGAGCCGATCCAGCCCGCCTCTGACGAGCTCGGCGGCACGCTCTACTACACGGACGAGGCCTGCGAGCTGCGGGCGATCCAGCTGCCCGGACAGACGCCGGCCGAGGCGCCCACCTGGGACGAGTGCCGCTTTGTCCTCTCGCCGGATGCCACCAGCGTCAGTGGGGCCGGTTCCGCCTGGGATCCGACCGGCGACCACCTCTTTCGCGCCGACGGCGGGCGAATCGTCGTCCTCTCGTCGGATCACGAGCCGGAGGGCTCCTTCTCCGGCGCGGCGGCGTCCTGGCGGCAGGACGGGACCCTGACCTACTTCGCCGAGGGGGCCGTGAGGACATGGCCCAGGGGGGCAATCCTCCTCTCGCAGGACGACCTGGCGGAAGCCGTTCGGGCGCACCCCTTCGTTCCCGACCAGGGTCACGTCCAACCCGTCGCCGTCAAGGAGCTCGCGTGGATCGACAAAGAGCGCGCCGTCGCCGTCCTCGCCGGAGTCATCGGCCGAGCCTCGCCGGAAACCATCCTCGCCTTCTTCGACGGACACCGGCTCACGTCGATGAGATCCGAGGGCGGCCTCCGGATGTCCGGGCTTCGCGTCAGCTCCAGCGGGAGCTACGTCGCGCTCAAGAGCGGTGAGTCATTGCTCATGCTGGACACGAGGGGAGATGTGCTTCCCGCGCCACACCTGAGTGGGTACCGGGCGATCGCGTGGTCACTCGGCGAGCGCTGGATTGCGGCCGCCACGGGTCGCGGGACCGCTGTCTTTCCCACGGGTGAGCCCTCGGTGGAACGGCAGCTCCCCATCCTCGCCCACGACCTCGTGTGGCGCTGAGGCCTCTGGACGCCGTCGGGTCGCTGGTCGTCCCGCTGAGCGGCGTATCCTCATTCCCATGCGGCGTGGAGTCACCGCGCTCGTCGTGGTCGTCGTGGCCGCGATCGCGCTCGCCGCGGTCGTCGACGCGCTGCGTGGCGACGACGAGCCCGAGCCGGCCGCCCAGCCGGCACCCGGGCAGTCGTCGACCTCCACTGCCGAGACCCCGGAGGCTCCGCCGGTCGAGCACGAGCCGGTCTCCGGTCTCCTCTACTACACGGATCAGGACTGCCGGCTCCAGGCGGGCGAGCTTCCCGACCTCACGCCCGCCGAGGCGCCGAACTGGGACGATTGCCGCTTCGTTCTCTCCCCGGACGGACATCGTGTCGCAGGCGCCGGTTCCGGCTGGGACCCGCACTCCGACCCGCTCCGCGGCCGTCTGTTCCAATCGGAGGACGGGAGGATCCAGGTCGCGACGAACGCTGGGCCGGAGGGCCGGCCGTTCCGCGGACGGGCGCCGGCCTGGCGACCCGACGATGGCACGTTGACCTACTTCGCAGACGGCGCGATCAGGGAGTGGCCGAGCGAAGACGTCGTCCTTTCGCAGCGGGCGCTCCTGCGGGCCATCGCACGCAACACCTTCGTGCCGCTTGGCGATCGCTTCCGCGCGGTCTTCGTGCGTGAGGCCGCCTGGCTGGACGACAGGCGGCTCGCCGTGATCATGACCGGCGATGCGGACCAGGATGAGGATCTCCTGGCGGTGTACGAGGGCGACAGACTCGATGCACTCGCATTCGACGAGCCGGGCGGCTTCACGAACCTTCGTGCCAGCCCGCAGGGACGATACGTTGCGGCGGAGACCTCGGGCCGACGAGGCCAGGGTGAGTACGTCATCCTCGACGACTCAGGCGCATCAATCGACACGCTGGGCATCAGAGGGTATCGGACAATCGCGTGGTCTCCGGACGACCGGTGGGCGGCAATCGCCGCGGATGGCGGGGTCACCGTTTTTCGGCCGGGTAATACGGGGCCGCCGGAGCTCGAGCTCGACATCGACGCGCAGGACATTGACTGGCGCGGCGAGCTCGGCCCGCCGCCCCTGGTTGACGCCGGCGAGGTCCGGAACTGGCTCGGCAGGGTCGGTGGAACCGGCAGGCTCCTTGTGACCGTGCCCGGGTGCCGGCTGCGCGCGCTGCGCCTTCCCGACCTCGTGTGGGACGAGGAACCAGACGTGCCCGCGCCGTGCCGGTTCACGCTCACCCCCAACGACGCTCCGCTGGACCAAGGGATCTCCGTCTCCCCCACCGGGGACCTCCGGGCGACGTGTGAGGGGGGCGGCCTGCGCGTCTTCGAAAACGACGGTTTCCGGGCGGAGCTCCCGGGCGCGTGCGGCCCCGCCTGGATGGGCGACGGGACGCTCACCTTCGTGCGCAACGGCGGGCTGTGGCGAGGAATCGAGGATGCGCATCAGCTCGTCTCCCGGGAGCAGGTCAGCGAGATCTTCGGTCGGCCGTCGGCGCTCGAGGAGGTCACCTGGGTCGACGATGAGCGCTTCTGGGCCGTGGTCCGCTCGGGAGGAAGCGCGATCGTGGCGCTCATGTCGACCGCGAACAGTCTGGCCTTTTCGCCCACGTTCACCACGAGCGCGATCGAGGACCTGCGGGTGAGCGCGTCCGGGATGGTCGCCGCGCGGACCGACCAGGGGGTCGTGTTCTTCGACAGCGGCGGGCGGCGCGCGCTGACCTTCCCCAACGGTCGCGCAGTCGCCTGGGCTCCGGGGGAGCTCTTCGCCGCAGTGGCGACGCCGAGCGAGGTCCTGTTCGTGGCGCCGGTCTCGCGCGAAGTCCTGCCCGTCTCGCTCGAGGTCAGCGACCTGGAGTGGGTCGTCCCGTGACCTCCGCAAGGCGACGCTCGAGGAACACGCGCTCCGTCGGCTGACGCGTCAGCTCGAGCGCCCGTGCGTACGACTCGGCGGCCTCCGCGTCCCGCCCGAGCCGGCGGAGGAGGTCGGCCCGCGCAGCATGGAGCAGGTGGTAGCCGGCGAGGTCGTCGTCCAGCCCCGCCATCAGCTCGAGACCGTGCTCCTCCCCTTCGGCCATCGCGACCGCGACCGCCCGGTTCAGCTCCACCACAGGACTCGGCGCGACCTGCCTCAAGAGCCCGTAGAGGTCGGCGATGCGCCGCCAGTCCGTCGCCTCAGCGGACGGTGCCCGGCAATGCTCGGCCGCGATCGCCGCCTGGAGGCCGTACGGCCTCGGCGGAAGGCGCTCGACGATCGCCAGCCCTTCCTCGATCTGCTCGCGATCCCACAGGCCACGATCCTGGTCTTCCAGCAGCACGAGCTCGCCCTCCGGGCCGGTGCGCGCATCGCGCCGGGAGTCCTGGAGGAGCATGAGCGCGAGCAGCCCGGCCACCTCCGGCTCGTCCGGCATGAGCGTCCGCAGGACGCGGGCGAGGCGGATCGCCTCGGCGCAGAGCTCGCGCCGCACCAGGGCCTCGTCGGAGGTGGCGGCGTAGCCCTCGTTGAAGATGAGGTAGAGGGCGGCCAGGACCGAGCCGAGGCGGTCCGGCAGCTCATGGTCGGGCGGCACGACATACGGGATGCGGGCGTCGCGGATCTTCCGCTTCGCCCGCACGAGGCGTTGCTGCATCGCGGGCTCGGTGGTCAGGAAGGCGCGCGCAATCTCAGGCGTGCTCAGCCCTCCGAGGGTGCGGAGCGTGAGCGCTACCCGCGCCTCGGGAGCGAGCGCCGGATGGCAGCACGTGAAGATCAGTCGCAGCCGGTCGTCCGGAATGGAGCCGTCGTCGATCTTGTCCGCCTCCTCCGCGGGCACGAGCGCCTCCAGCTCGCGCACCTTGTCCTCGAGCCGGCGTGCCCGCCGAATCCGGTCGATGGCCTTGTTACGCGCGGTCGTCGTGATCCACGCGCCGGGGTTCCGCGGCAGGCCGCGCTCGGGCCAGATCTCGAGCGCGACGAGGAAGGCGTCCTGCACGGCTTCCTCGGCGAGATCGAAGTCGCCAAGCACGCGGATGAGCGCCGCGACCGCCCGTCCCGACTCCTCGCGGAACAGGCGGTCGACGGCCTCCTCCGGCGTGCCTACCGCCGGGCCTCCGCTGCGTTCGAGTGGGCGCCGGAGCCCGCGGCCTCGTAGTCCATGACGGGGCGCACCTCGACCTTACCGCCCGGCATAGGGATCTTCCGCGCCCAGGCGATCGCGTCGTCGAGGTTCTCGCACTCGAGCAGGTAGAAGCCGCCGAGCTGCTCCTTCGTCTCGGCGTACGGCCCGTCGGTGACGATCTGGTTGCCGTCCGGCTGGATCGCAATGGTCGTCGCAGTCGCCGTCGGCTGCAGCCCCTCACCGCCGAGGAACGCGCCGGCGTCCTTTGTCTCGACCGTGTAGGCGTCCCACTCCTTCATGCTCGCCTGCATCTCCTCGGGCGTGCGGTCGGCCCAGCGGGCCTCATCGCCCCAGAGCGTCAGCAGATACTTCATCGCAGAACCTCCCGTGGTCGTCGGGCGGCGCGTTTCGCCGCCTGCACAGGGACGACGAACGGGCCCCGCCCGGATCGACAGCTCTCAGAGAGGAATGTTGCCGTGCTTGCGCGGCGGGCGCTTCTCACGCTTCGTGAGCACTGTCGCGAGGGCGTCGCAGAGCACCGGGCGCGTGCGCCGGGGCTCGATCACGTCGTCCACGTAGCCGCGCTCGGCTGCCGTGTACGGGTTGGCGAACTGCGCCCTGTAGTCGGCGATCAGCTCGGCGCGGCGGGCCTCTGGATCCTCCGCCTCCTCGAGCTCCTTGCGAAAGACGATGTTCACCGCCCCCTCCGGGCCCATGACGGCCACCTCGGCGGTCGGCCAGGCGAAGTTGAAGTCGGCTCGGATGTGCTTGGAGCTCATGACGTCGTAGGCGCCGCCGTACGCCTTGCGCGTGATGAGGGCGATCTTCGGCACGGTCGCCTCGGAGTACGCGTAGAGGAGCTTCGCCCCGTGGCGGATGATCCCGCCCCACTCCTGTGCCGTCCCCGGGAGGAAGCCGGGCACGTCCACGAAGGTGACGAGCGGGAGGTTGAAGGCGTCGCAGAAGCGCACGAAGCGGGCCGCCTTCACGGACGAGTCGATGTCGAGCGTGCCCGCGAGCGCCCTGGGGTTGTTGCCGACGATCCCGACCGGGTGGCCGCCGAGGCGCGCGAAGCCGACGACGATGTTCTCGGCCCAGAGCTGGTGCACCTCGAGGAACTCGCCCTCGTCGACGACGCGCGCGATCACGTCGCGCATGTCGTACGGCTTCGTCGGCTCGTCCGGGATGAGCGTGTCGAGCTCCGGGTCCTCGCGGTCGGGGGGGTCCGCCGGCGCGAAGTACGGCGGCGGGTCGACGTTGTTCTGCGGCAGGAACGAGAGGAGGTAGCGCGCGTCCTCGAGGCAGCTCTCCTCATCGTCGGCTGCGAAGTGGGCCACGCCCGACTTGGAGGCGTGCGTGAGCGCCCCGCCGAGCTCCTCGAAGGTGACTTCCTCGCCGGTGACCGTCTTCACCACTTCGGGCCCCGTGATGAACATGTACGAGGTCTCCTTGACCATGAGCACGAAGTCGGTCATGGCCGGCGAGTAGACCGCCCCGCCCGCGCACGGGCCCATGATCAGGCTGATCTGCGGGACGACCCCGGACGCCTGGACGTTGCGCCAGAAGATCTCCGCGTAGCCGCCGAGCGAGACAACGCCCTCCTGGATGCGCGCCCCACCCGAGTCGTTGATCCCGATCACCGGGCAGCCCAGCTTCACCGCCAGGTCCATCACCTTGCAGATCTTCTCCGCGAACGCCTCGGACAACGTCCCGCCGAAGACGGTGAAATCCTGAGAGAAGACGAAGACCTTGCGGCCGAAGATCGTCCCGTAGCCGGTGACGACGGCGTCGCCCCACGGACGCTTGTCCATCATCCCGAAGTGGGGGTTCCGGTGGCGGACGTAGCGGTCGAGCTCGACGAAGCTTCCTGGGTCGAGCAGCTTCTCCAGGCGCTCGCGCGCGAGCAACTTGCCGCGCTCGCGCTGGCGGGCGACGGCGCGCTCGTCCCCGGAATGCAGGGCCTCGTCGCGGAGGCGCTCGAGCGCGGCGAGCTTCGCCTCGGTGGACTGGAGATCCTCGGCCTTGGCCATGCGCGGAGCTTAGAGCTCCTAACGCCTTGATGGCCTGTCGACTGGGTGCGATGGGTGGTTTGAGGCAAGGACGCAGGGAGCGCCCTTACCCAAGTCGTAAGGGGGCGACAGAGGACGCCGCCTCGGGCCGCCCAGCGCGGCCATGCGGCATCGCCCTCATGGCGTTGGGAGCTCTGGCTTCGGCTCGGCATGGAATCGGCACATTCCGCGCGCCACAGGTGCGCTTTTCGGCGTTAGCGTCAGACGTGGGTGGTGGCCCGGGGTGGCCCCGGCGCGTGCGCGCGCGTGTGACCGATCAAGCGAGATCGTCGGGCAACAGGGAGTACATGACCGCGTCCCGCCGCCGACCCTTGAAGTCGTGGAGAGAGCGCAAGACGCCCTCGCGCTTGAACCCGGCCTTCTCCGCGACCCGCTGCGAGGCCGTGTTCTCTGGATCGGTCGTCAGCTGCACGCGGCCCGCACCGAGCTCATCGAACGCCCAGCGCGCGAGCAGGCCGAGGGCGCGTGTGGCGATGCCGCGGCCACGAGCCGGGCCTCGGATCCAGTAGCCAATCTCAACAACTCCCTCCTCGTGCACGCGCGCGCCGATGCCGCCGACGAGGTCGCCGGACGTGCGATCGACGATCGCAAAGGCCTTCTCTTCCGTCGTCGCGATGAACTCGCGCGCGTCCCTCTCTGAGTACGGGGACGGGATACGCGTCCAGCGAGCGATCTCTGAGTCGGACCGCAACGCCTCCGCCAGCGCCGGCACGTCGGCCTCCGTGAACGGACGGAGCGCGATCTCGCCGTCCTCGAGCTCCACGCTCCCGAGCTTAGAGCACGGTCTCGCCCGGGACGTACGGGTGAAACTCGGGCTCGAGGCGACTGGCCACGGCGGCCGGGACGCCGCACCCGCACACGGCGAGCGCGCCCTCGCCGAACCCGTCGAGGCCGAGCCGGTCCTCGATGTTCGCCCCGTTGATCGCCGCGGTCACGAACGCGCCGAGGCGGAGGTCGGCGCACACGAGATAAAAGGTCTGGCTGAGGTGCGCGGCATCCATCAGCAGGACGGCGTAGGAGCGCTCGTGCCGCGGGTGCTTCCAGAAGTTCCTGTAGAAGCGCGTGGTCAGGACGAAGAGGCAGTGGGCGGAGCGGGCGTAGGGCTGACCCGAGGTGAACTCGTAGGCGAGCTCACCGACCTCCTCCCGCGAGAGGCGCTCCATTGGCTCGAGGACGTGATTCGCGACGCCGTAGTGGTAGAGGCCCGGCTCGATCCCGTCGACGTTCGCGACGAGCGGGTAGACCTCAGACGGGTGCAGCCCACTGCCCGACGGGCTCGTCTTCTTGAGCAGAACGAGGCGGTCCCCGAGCCCTGCGTATCCATGGCAGCCGAACGCATAGCGGAGCAGGGCGGAGAAGTCGTCACGCGCCATCGCCGTCTCCGGGGCGAACGCGCGTGTCGTCTTGCGCCGCAGGAGGACCTCGTAGAGGGCGCCCTCCCGCGTGACGAGGGGCAGCGGTGTGACGGCCGACGCGTCGTCCGCGACCGAGTGGAAGTGAGCGGGAGGCTCGCCGTGGAGGGCGATCCAATCCTCGGCGGCGCGGGGATCGAGCTCGCCCGAGGCCGTCGGGTCCTCGTCCGGCGCCTTCTCGAGGTCGACGTCGCGCCACTTCGTCAGGAAGTGGTAAAGCGCGGCGTAGACGTTCCACTCGGTCGAGGACAGCAGCTCGTCCCGCCGCCGTAGCTCGCGTAGCAGCGTGTCCGGCTCGTCGCTGACGACGAGGCCTTTGCGGGCCAGCTCCGCGACCGTCGCCTCGCTGCCCTCCAGCTCGCCGACGTCGACCCAGGCCTTCGACGGCATGGACACGAGCAGATCCAGGTCAGCCCTGGAGATCGCATGCGTCTCGCCGGTGAGAATCGAGAGGGCGAGGATCCGACGCACGGGCTCGAGAACCGCCTCTCCGCGGAGGAGGAGCGGGAGGTCGAGCGACTCGCCGTCCTGGCAGTAGAAGAAGACGTACTCGGTCCGTCGGACCTTCGGCACCGCCCGTCAGCGGGCAGCGGGCCGCGCCGCCACACGCAGCGCGGGCCAGAACTTCGGGCGCGGCGGGAACGAGGTGCGCGCGGGGGCGAGGTGACCGCCGACCATGCGGCTGAGCACCTCCGCCATCTGCGAGCGTGAGGGCAGCACGACGTCGGCGGGGAGCTCCCGAGGCGAGAGCTCGATGTGATACTCCGCGAGCACGCTCGTCGGGTTGCCCGCCAGCCGCGCCCGGAAGTCGTCGTCCGTTGCGAGCCTGCGGACCAGTTCCTCACCCGCCCGCAGGTCACGTGCAGCGGAGGCGGGCCAAGTCACGCGGACGCCTCCTCGAACTCGCGCGCGACGCGGTCGAGCGCTGCCCCGTTTTCCTTGTCCTCATAGCGGGCGCGCGCCTCCGCCAGGCTGTCCGTATAGTCCTGCTCGCAGGCGCGTTGCACGACTGCCTGGTCGAAGAACGCATCGCCCTGCAGGTTGAGGCTGTCTGTCTCGTTTGCGCGCTCGACCCCCTCCTGTGCGAGGCGCAGGGCGTGGTCGCATCGGTCCTCCTCCTCGGACCGCGCGAGTGCCTTTGCCAGAGCTCCCCGCCACACGACCTGGGTATAGGCATCGTCCGCGGCGGCGAGTCCTCTGGACTTCCTTGCGAACCGTTTCGCCTCGTCGTCTCGCTGCTCCTCGTAGAACGCGTGGGCGAGGAAGGCGGCCGTCGTCGCCCGCCTGCTTCTGTCCCCAATCTGCTCAAGCGCCTCGTAACCGCGGCGGAGCTTGCGCCTCGCGACCGGAGCGGAACCGGCCAGCAGCTCGACAGGCCCCGAGTAGAGCGGCAGCGCCCCGAGCCATCCCGTGAGCGCGTACGCTTCGCCCAGCCGTCCGCTCTCCATGTAGCGCCGCCTCGCCTCTTCGAACTCGCCGAGCATCGCATGGAGCCCCGCGCTGACCGCCAGGACGGACGCCTCGAGGGCGTGCGACTCACTCGCCTGCGCGTCCTCCAGGATCTGCTCACACCGGTTGCGACCTTCCTCGGCGGGCGTCGGACCGAGGAGGAGCGCGCGCGCCTCCCAGCCCAGCGCCGAGTTGACGAGCGATCGTCCTTCGGCGCCCCCTAGATTCTCGGCGGCCTCGCGGGCCTCCTCGAGAGGAGCCATCATCGCGGCATACGCGCCGGTCGTCCAGTTGACCTCGGCCTGGACGATCTTGGTCCGCGCTTGTACGTCGAGTGCCGCGCCCGGCTCGACCTTCGAGGCTTCCTCCAGGTCGTGGAAGCTCCCTGCGCTTGCCGCCATGTAGTCGCGGAGCGAGGCCACCTCGAGGAACGCGAAGCGCTCAGGCGCCTCTCCTTCCGGATTCGCCACCTCGTTGAGAAGCTCCTCGGCTCGCCGGAGTTCGCCGATCGCCCTCAGAGACCTGCCGAGGTCCGGCACGACGGGCAGGCGCTGGTCATCGTCGTCCCGGGCCAGAGCGGCCGCAGCCTCGAAGAGCTGCGCCGCGACGCGCTTGTCCCCGTGCGCGAGCGCGACGCGCCCCGCGTTCGTGATGCTGTCGAAGTCGATCGGGGTCGCGGCCGTTTGTTCCCTCCTATGCGGGCGCGGCGACCATAACCGCGGTCGTCGCGGCCCGTCAAGGCGCGGAGCCGGCCGTCACCGTTCGGCGAGCGCGGTCCGTGCCCTCTCCGCCGACACGAGATTCCCCTTGCGCTCGTAGAGCGACAGCGCACGCTCCGCCGCGGCGACCGCGTCGGACGGGCGGCCGACAGCCCGGAGCACCTCCGCGAGGTCGAGGAGCGCGTCGCCATGCAGAGTGAGCCCGTCCGTCTGCTCCGCGAGCGCCACCGCCTCGCGGGCGAGGAGCTCCCCCTGCGCGCCCTGGCCTCTGCGCGCGAGGGCCTTCGCGCGGACTCCGCGCCACGCGATCTGGGAGAACGCGTCGTCGGGGGTGGTGGCGCCCTCGGAAACCCCGGTGAAGTACTCGGCCTCCTCGTGGCGCCCTTGGGCGAAGAGCGCCTGTGCCAGGAAGGCAGCTTCCGTCGAGAGCCTGCCCAGCTCGCCCATTTCGATGAGCGCTTCGTAGCCCCCACGGAGCTCGCGCTCCGCCGCGGCCGGGTCACCGGCCAGGAGCTCGATCGGGCCGGTGTAGAGCGGGAGCGCGGCAAGCCAGGCATTAAGGCCGAACTCCTCTGCGATCGCCTGGCTGTGCCCGCAGCTGGCCCGGGCCTCGTCGAACACACCGGCCTGCGCCTTCAGCGCGCCGATCATCGCGAGCGTGACCGCCTCGAGCGCGGGATCACCCCGCGCCTCAGCGTAGATGCCCTCGCAGCGGCGCAGGCCTTCCTCGACGGGCGTGGGGCCGAGATGGGCCGCTCGGGCGAGGCCGTTGAGGATGAGCGAGCGGCCGCGCTTGTCCCCCGCTCGTTCTGCGTGCACGAACGCCCGCTCCAGCACGTGCTGCATCTCCGCGTAGCGACAGAGGTCCCAGTACGCCTGCGCGCGAAGAGTCCAGGCCTTCGCAAGACCGTGGTCGTCGCCAAGCTCCTCGAACAGCTCGATCGCGGGCTCCGCCGTCTGCAGAACGCGCTCCGCTTTTGCTGCAGGGTCGATGTACTCCCGGAGGTACTCCCGGTCGATCCGGGCAAGCGCCTCGAGCGCCCGGTCGCCCCGGGCCGCCGCCGCTGCCATCACCTCGCGCAGGATCTCGTCCGCCCGCGCCAGGTCGCCCGTCTCACGGGCCGCCTCGGCAAGCGCAGGCAGGAGCTGCAGGCGCTCGCTGCTCGCCTCGGGAAGCAGAGCCGTCGCCCGCCCGAGGAGATTGAGGGCGCCGGGTACGTCGCCGCGCGCGAGAGCGCGCCTGCCTGCCCCGCCTAGCCGCCGGCCCGCCCGAACGGCGAGGTCGGCGGACGCCTCGTCCAGGGTGCCGAGCTGCGCGCGGAGGCGATGGCCCTGCTCGAGGTGGTAGCCGACGACCTCCTCGTACTCCCCCGGTCGGCGATCCAGCCACTCCGCGAAGCGCTCGTGAAGTTCCGAACGCGCTGCGAGCGGCATGGCCGCGTACGCCGCGTCGCGGATGAGGACGTGGCGGAAGCGAAAGCCGTGCCCACGTCCGGTTGCCTCGCGCTCGGGGACGACCATTTCCCTACGGACGAGCCCCATCAGGATGCCGCTCGCCCGCGGACCGAGCTCGGCGGGCAGGAGCTCCTCGAGCGCCTCCCACCAGAAGAGCCGCCCCATGACGGACGCGGCTTCGATCACGAACCGCTCGTCGGCCGTGAGCCGGTCGAGCCGCGCCGCCAGCACGGACTGGATGGTCGGCGGCACCGCGCCCTCACCCGTCGCCGACCCGCCCTCAGCGATCATCGCCAGCATCTGCTCGACGAACAGCGGGTTTCCTTCGGCCGCCTCCCGCACCCGCGCCCGCACTGCGACATCGAGCTCGAGCGTGCCGAGTCGGTTCTCGATCAGCGTCTCCGTGTCGTCCTCGGCGAGCGGCTCGAGCAGCACCGTCGAGGCCCACGCCTTCCGCGCCCATGTAGGGTGCTCGTCGAGCAGGTCCGGACGCGCCAGGCAGAGCACGAGGAGCGGCGCGTCTCTGCACCAGTCGCCGAGGTACTCGACAAGATCGAGCAGCGTCGGCTCGGCCCAGTGGACGTCCTCGAGGACGAGCACGACCGGGCGGCGGCGGGCGATCGCCTCGAGCAGCTTCCGCACCGACCAGAAGGTCTGCTCGCTCGTCGCGACCGACTCGACGACGCCGAGCAGCTGGGTGATGCGGTCGGCGACGAGGCCGGCGTCTTCGCCGCCGTCGACGAGCGCGGCCACCTTGGCGTGGACGGCGTCGCCAGCATCGCCGTCGGCGATGCCGCCGGCCTGCTTCACCGCCTCGACGAGCGGCCAATAGGTGATGCCCTCCCCGTAGGGGAGGCAGCGGCCGACGAGGACGGTCGCGCGCTCGCCGACCGTCGTGACGGCCTCGGACGCCAACCGGGACTTGCCGACCCCGGCCGCCCCGATCACCGTCATGAGCCGACACGCCCGGTCTCCGACGGCGTGGTCGAAGGCCTCGCCCAGCCGCTCGAGCTCTTGCACCCGGTCGACGAGCGGCGAGTCGAGGCGGCGCGCAGGGAGGGCGGCACCCGGCGCGACGTCCGCGAGGCGATAGGCCTCGACGGGCGCCTCCTTCCCCTTGACCTGGAGAGCCTCGACCGGCTCCCCCTGCACGGCGTCCCGCAGGAGGAGGTAGGTGTCGCGGCCGATGAGCACCTCCCCCGCCTCGGCGGCCTGCTGGAGACGCGCCGCCACGTTCACCGCGTCGCCCGTCACAAGCATCTGCCCGGCCGTCGCGTCGCCCGCGACCACCTCGCCCGTGTTGATGCCGGTGCGCACGGCGACGCGAACGCCCCAGTCCCGCTCGAGCTCGGCGTTCAGCGTCTCGAGCGCCCGCCGCATCTCGACGGCGGAGCGAACGGCGCGGAGCGCGTCGTCCTCGTGCACCGCCGGAATGCCGAACACGGCCATGATCGCGTCGCCGATGAACTTCTCGACCGTGCCCCCGTGGTGCTCGATCACGGCACTCAGCTCGTCGAAGAGCCGCCCCATCACGCGCCGGACGGACTCGGGATCGAGCCGCTCGCCGAGGTTGGTCGATCCGGCCACATCGGTGAAGAGCACCGTGACCAGCTTGCGCGCCTCCCGTGGAGCTTCGACCGGGGCGGCGAGCGCGGCGCCGCACGAGGCGCAGAAGCGCGCGCCCTCCGGGCTCTCCGCTCCACAACGACCGCACGCGGCCATGGCGCGAGTGTACGCGGGTGGCAGGACTCTCTCAGGGCCGCGCCCGGGCGAGGCGGCGAGACCCTACGGGGCCCGATGCGCGTCGTACGTGCCGAACTCCTCGCGCAGGGCGTTGCAGATCTCCCCCACGGTCGCGTAGGCGGCGAGCGCGTCCCGCATCGGCACGAGCAGGTTGCCCTCGCCGCGTGCCGCCTCCCGCATGCGCGTGAGCGCCCCGTCAACAGCGGCCGCGTCCCGCTCGGCGCGCACGCGCTGCGTCCGCTCGACCTGGCGCCGCTCAGCGGCCGGGTCGAGGCGATGGAGCTCCATCTCCTCCTCGTCGGCCTCGGCGAAGCGGTTGACGCCGACGACGACGCGCTCGCCCGTCTCGACCTTGCGCTCGAACTCGTACGCGGCCTCTTCGATCTCCCGCTGCTGGAAACCCTGCTCGACCGCGGCGACGGCGCCGCCGAGCTCGTCGATCCGCTCGATCAGCTCACGGGCCCGCTCCACGAGCTCGGCCGTCAGAGACTCGACGAAGTAGGAGCCGCCGAGCGGGTCGGCGGTGTCGGTCCCGCCGGCTTCGAACTGGAGGATCTGCTGCGTGCGAAGTGCGACGCGGGCGCTTCGCTCCGTCGGTAGCGCGAGCGCTTCGTCGAAAGCGTTCGTGTGGATGGACTGCGCGCCGCCGCAGACCGCCGAGAGCGCCTGCACGGTCACCCGGGCGACGTTGTTCTCCGGCTGCTGCGCGGTCAGGGTCGAACCGCCCGTCTGGGCGTGGAAGCGGAGCGCCTGCGCCTTCGGGTTCGTCGCCCCGAAGCGGTCCCGCATGAGCTCCGCCCAAAGCTGTCGCGCGGCACGGTACTTCGCCACCTCCTGGAAGAAGTGGTTGTGCGCGTTGAAGAAGAACGAGAGCCGCTCGCCGAACTCGTCCGGCGAGAGCCCGGCCGCCACGGCCGCTTCGGCGTAGGCGATGCCATGCGCGAGCGTAAAGGCGATCTCCTGGACGGCCGTCGAGCCCGCCTCGCGGATGTGGTAGCCGGAGATCGAGATGGTGTTCCAGCGGGGGAGTCGCTCGTGGCAGTAGGCGAACACGTCGGTCGTCAGCCGCATCGAGGGGCGTGGCGGGAAGATGTAGTTCCCGCGCGCGACGTACTCCTTGAGGATGTCGTTCTGGACGGTGCCGCGCAGGCGCTCGCCCGCGACGCCCTGCTTCTCGCCGACGAGCTCGTAGAGCAGGAGCAGGAGCGCGGCCGGGGCGTTGATCGTCATGGAGGTCGAGACCTCGCCGAGCGGGATCGCCGCAAAGAGGACTTCCATGTCCGCCAGCGAGTCGATGGCGACGCCGGTGCGCCCAACTTCGCCGGCGGCCCGCGGATCGTCGGAGTCGTAGCCGAGCTGCGTGGGGAGGTCGAACGCGACCGACAGCCCGGTCTGGCCCTGCTCGAGCAGGTAGCGAAAGCGTTCGTTCGTCTCTTCAGCCGAGGCGAAGCCCGCGTACTGGCGGATCGTCCACGGCCGGCCGCGGTACATGTCCTTGTAGGGCCCGCGCGTGAACGGGAACTCGCCGGGGACACCGAGCTCCAGACCCTCGACGTCGCCTTCGGTGTAGACGGGCTCGACCTCGATGCCCGAGTCGGTCTCGCGGTGATCGCCGGTTGTGGCCATGCGAAAGATCCTACTTTCGGCCGATCTTGAGTCGCGTGGCCGGGCGTGCGATAGTCGCCGCACGCCCTCGCGGGGGAGGAATGACCACCGTTGAGTTCAAGAGCCGTCTCGACACGCGCGGAGACGACATCCTCGCGGTCCTCGCGCGTCCCGGCTGGCGGCTCTGGGACCGGAGTGTTCCTCGGAACCCCGAGCAGCGGAAGAGCCTCGAGCGGCACTTCACCGCAATCGAGGAGGCGCTTCGCCTCGACGGCGACGGGAAGCTCGACGACGGCAAGCGGACGAGGCTGGCCGACGCCCTCGACATCACGCCTCCCGACCACCCGGATGCGTACGGTCAGAGGTTGGAGACGATTGACCAGGCCCTGATCGCCCTCGGCGACGACTGCTTCCTCTGCGCCCTGCTCGAGATCGAGTACGAGCGCGACCGGAGCGACCGCGGCGGGGGTATCACGACCTGGAGCACGCTGTACAAGCGGAAGCCGATCCGGGCCTCGGTCGAGTTCTTCGACCACGGCATGCTGACGGAGAGCGCCGAAACCGAGGCGAGGAACAAGCTCGCCGTGCTCTACAGGGCCCGTCAGTCCCTCTACGGGCTGCACCGCGCCCGCGCCGGGATGAAGGCGAGGCGCCTCCTCTACCTCGCGCTCGTCCTCGGCCTCCTGGCGGTCGGGATCATCGCCGTCGTCTCCGCCCTCACCGCCGACGTCGGCCCCGTTGACGGCCTGCTCGTCGCGTTCGCCGGGGCGCTCGGGGCGACGACGAGCGCCGCCTTCAAGCTCCGCGACCAGATCCCGCGGCTCAGCGCCCTGCGCACGTTTTGGTACGCCTTCGCCCTCCAGGTCACGCTCGGCGCGTCGGCCGGCCTCTTCCTCTGGATCGTGCTCGAGAGCGGATTCATCGAGTTCGGCAGCGGCGTCGGCGGCGAGCAGTGGGCGGTCGCAGCCGCCGTGGCATTCGCGGCGGGCTTCTCGGAGCCGTTGCTCCTGAAGACGGTCGAACGGATTCTGGGAAGCGGCGACGAGGATGCCGAGGAGACGTAGAGCGCCGCTAGTCTCGACCCGTGCGCATCGTCGTCAAGCTCTTCGCCGGCCTCCGCGAGCGGGCCGGCTCCGCCGAACGGCAGCTCGAGCTGCCGGAAGGGGCGCGTGTAGCCGACGTCTGGGCGCCCCTCGATCTCGGCGAGGAGCCCGAAGGCCTCCTCTACGCCGTGAACAAGGAGTATGCGCCGGCCGCGCGGCGGCTCGACGACGGCGACGAGGTGGCGCTGATCCCGCCCGTCTCGGGCGGCGCCTTCCGGCTGACGCCCGACCCCATCGACCTCGGCGCGGTCGTCGCGGAGGTCACGGACGACCGCGCAGGCGCTATCGCCACGTTCCTCGGCACGACGCGCATCGAGTCGCGAGGCCGCACGGTGGTCCACCTCGAGTACGAGGCCTACGAGGGAATGGCCGAGCAGGTCATGACGGAGCTCGCCGAGGCCCTGACGTCCCGCTACGACCTCTGCAAGGTCGCGATCACCCATCGCATCGGCCGCGTCGGTATCGGCGAGGCGAGCGTCGCCATCGCCGTCTCGGCGCCGCATCGGGAACACGCCCTCGCCGCCTGCAAGGAGGCGATCGACACGCTCAAGGTCGACGTCCCCCTGTGGAAGAAGGAGATCTACGAGGACGGCGAGGAGTGGATCGGGCGCGGCTCGTGACCGCACCCGATCCGGCAGCCTCGCTCGGCTAGCTCGTCGGCGCCCGATAGGCCCAGTTGGCGAACCAGTAGACCTCGCTTGCGACCGTCGCGTTCAGCGAGACCTGGAACCCCCATTTGTTCGTGCCCACGCCCCAGATGCCCCCGCCCGTGACCGAGGGTGTGAAGCCGCCCGTCGAGTACGGGTAGATGCAGACGTATCCCGGCGGCGCCGTCGGGTTCGCGGAGGTCCCCGTGCACGTGGTGCCCGTCTCGTCGAAGCCGTTGATGACGACGTGGTCGTCGTCCAGCGGGACCGGTGCCACCCGCGGCAGCGAGGCGTTGAAGCCCCACTCTCCGGTCGTCGTGGTCTCCACCTGACCCCCGATCGTCCCTCGGATCGTCTCGCCCGGCTTGACGATCGGCCGCTCGTAGCGCGTGTCGGCCCTCGGCCGGATGTGGTGTTCCAGTTGTGCGTCCAGCTGGCAACGTGCGCGCCGACCGGGCTCCCGACCAGGAGTATTACCCCGATCACCATGCCGGTCGCGAGCAGCGCGAGGGCCTTCCACCGACTTCGTTCACCAAAGACTCCTTTGGGAGGCGTTAGGACTGGGTCGCATCAAGCGCCAGCGGTCGGCTGGAGGCACCAGCCGTTCGAGGGATTCGTCGGAACGTCGACGGGGGCCCGAAGGCCCCCGTCGACACATGCCCGGAAGCGAAGCTTCTCAGCCTTGGTTGTCGAGGCTTGTGCTTCCGCTGCTCGGAACCACCCTCGCCGGCGCCGACGTCCTCCCGCAGTCGACGATCAGGTGGAAATCACGATCCGCCGACGTGCCGGCAGAGTCCCACGTCTGGATCCAGACGCCTCTGACGCTCGCATTCTCTCCGACGACCGCGATTTCGCCAGGAGGGGGGTTCCCCGTGGCGCCCGTCAGCCCGGTCGAGGCGACGTAGACGCAATTCCTGACGTTCCTCGCGAATCGCACCTGGTAGATGCCCGCGCTACTCCGGTTGACGGACACCGCGCGGTTTCCGCGGACGATGGCCTCGCCGTCGCCGTCCACGACCGCCCACAGGAGCTCCGTCTCATTGACGTAGCGTGCATCGGCCTTGGGCTTCAGGTGACCCCAAAGGTGGGTCACCGTCCCGCCGACGTGCGCGCCTGCCGGAGTCCCCACCATGACGACGCCGATCGCCATTCCCGCCGCTAGCAGCGCGACGAGCTTCCACCTTCGTTCCTTCTTCATGCGGTCTCCTTTTCGCTCTCGCTTGACCGGCGGAACAGAGCAGGAGGCTCTCTTCCCGCCGCGGTGGATCAAAACAGCATCGGGAGTGCGTTTCAACCGCCCGATCGGCAAGCTCGAAGCACACGGCTACGATGAGTCGATGAGCAGCCTGACGCCCCAGCAGGACCCCGAGACGCGGCGCTACGAGGTGGATCCGCCCGCAAACGAGGGCGAGCACGCCCACCGCGACTACGAGCCGATCCACCCCCGCGGCCGCCTGAGCGAGCTCGGACGCAAGCTCTGGGCGCCGATCGCCGCGGTCGGGCTGCTGATCTTCAAGTTCAAGGCGGCGATCCTCGCGATCTTCAAGCTGAAGATCTTCGTCACGTCGGCGTCGATGCTCGTCTCGATCGCGGCGTACGCCTGGATCTGGGGCTGGCGCTTCGCAGTTGGGTTCGTGCTCTTGCTCCTGCTCCACGAGCTCGGCCACGTGCTCGAGCTGCGGCGGCAGGGCGTGCCGGCCTCCGCGCCGCTCTTCATCCCCTTCCTGGGCGCGGTCGTGGGCATGAAGCAGATGCCGCACAACGTCTGGAAGGAGGCGCAGGTGGCGCTCGCCGGCCCGATTCTGGGCAGCCTCGCCGCGCTGGGCTGCTGGATCGCCGGGGAGGCGCTCGACTCCGAGCTTCTCGTCGCGCTCGCCTTCACCGGCTTCTTCCTCAACCTGTTCAACCTGATCCCGCTCTCGCCGCTCGACGGCGGGCGCGCGGCGGCCGCCCTCCACCCGGTCCTCTGGGCGGTCGGCCTCGCCCTGCTACTCGGGCTGACGATCCTGCGCCCGAACCCGATCCTCATCCTCGTGCTCGTCATCGGCGGGATCGAGGTTTGGCGACGGTGGCGCGACAGGAATGAACCCCAGGTGGCCGCCTACTACGCCATCGAGCCCTGGCAGCGCGCCGTTGTCGGCGTCACCTACGTCGCACTGGCCGCCCTGCTGGGTGTCGCCATGAGCGCGACGCACATCGAGCGCACGTTCTGATGTGCGCGTACGACCCCGACGACGACCGCCTGATCCTCGAGAGCACCGAGGGCGCCCAGCTCCTGCACGCCCGCCGCATCGGCGACGAGTTCCTCCGCGGCTTCGACACAGTCGCCGACCTGCCGAAGCCGGCGGTGACCATCTTCGGCTCTGCGCGGGTGAACGAAGTTCACTCCGCCTACCGGCAGGCCCGCGCCGCCGGGCGCCGCTTCGCCGAGCTTGGCTTCACAGTGGTCACCGGCGGCGGCCCCGGGGTGATGGAAGCGGCCAACCGCGGCGCGAAGGAGGGCGGAGGGCTCTCGGTCGGCTTCAACATCGTCCTCCCGCACGAGCAGCAGTCGAACCCGTACCTCGACGTCGAGATCGTCTTCGAGCACTTCTACGTCCGGAAGACGATGTTCGTGAAGGCCGCCGAGGGATTCGTCATCTTCCCCGGCGGCTTCGGAACGCTCGACGAGCTCTTCGAAGCGATGACGCTCGTCCAAACCGGGAAGATCCTCGACTTCCCGGTCGTCCTCGTCGACTCCGCCTACTGGCGCGGCCTCGTCGACTGGATCCGCGACCCGCTGCTCCAGGAAGACATGATCTCCCCCGAGGACTGGGACAACCTCCACGTCATCGACGACGTGGACGAGGCCGTGCGCCTCGTCGTCACGTGCTACGAGCGACGCTGCGCCGAGTCCCCGGCCGAGCCGGCCAAGGCCGACGCGCAGTAGCCCGGGAGGGAAGGGAGCGGGGCGGGCGCCACCCCGCGACGCCCGCCCCTGCGGGAGGGCTAGCGGACCCGCTCGCCGCGTTCGACCTCGCCGCGCCAGGCGCCGGTCTCGACGCCGCGGCTCTCGATCAGGTCCTTGAACCGCTCGAGATCGCCCTTGACGCGGCGGTTGTCCACTCCGAGGGCGCTTCCGAGCTGCTCGAGCAGGCCGTCGGTCTCGTGCTCCATCTGCACGGTGACGCGGGTCTCCATCTCGCCGAGGCGATGGAACGTGACCACGCCGGAGTTGCCGTGACCCTCGATCGCCTTCCAGGCGACGCGCTCGTCGGGGTGCTGCTCGGTGATCTCGGCTGTCCAAGCATGCTGCTTGCTGCCCGCCTCCGCGACCCAGCGAAGATGCGTGTCGTCGACCTGGTCGACGGACTGCACGCCGTCCATGAAGAGGGGGAACTCCTCGAACTGCGTCCACTGGTTGTACGCCGTGCGCACCGGCACCTGGACGTCGATGGATTCTGTGATGCTGGCCATTCGTCCTCCTAGGTTGCCTACCCGACGCCTACCCCAGCAGCCGGCGCCGAAACGCGACCCAGGAGGGTTTGGCAGGATGTCGCTCGTCGCCGGGGTGCGATGGTCGTTCCGAGGCAAGGGACGCAGGGAGCGCCCGTAGCCAAGGCTACGGGCGCGACTGAGGACGCAGTCCTCGGAGCGAACAGCGCGGCCCGGCGGCACAGCCGATATCGCGCCGAACCCTCCTAGCCGCGGAGGTGCTTGACGAGGCGCCAGGCGCCCGGCAGGAGCATCCCGGCGAGGTAGAGCTTGAGCAGGTCGCCGACGATGAAGGGGGCGAGGCCGTCCTCGATCGTCTCTGTGAAGCCGAGGTTCTGATCCTCGGCGAGCCAGGGCAGTCCGACCGCGTAGACCAGGACGCTGCCGGTCAGCATGGCCGCGACGGCGGAGTTGAAGTGCCGGTCCCAGCGGCGCTGGGCCAGCCAGCCGGTGACGAACGCCGCGAGGACGAAGCCGACGATGTACCCGCCCGTGGGGCCGGTGAGCACGTCCCAGCCGTGTCTCCCGTCGGCGTAGACCGGCGCCCCGAGGGCGCCCACGAAGAGGTAGAGCCCGAGGCTCGCGAGCCCGAGCAGAGCCCCGAGCGAGGCGCCCGTCAGCAGGACGGCGAAGGTCTGGCCCGTGATGGGAACCTCCGTGCCGGGGATGTCGAACGAGACCTGGGCCGCGAGGGAGACGAACAGGGTCCCGGCCAACACCAGCAGGACGTCGGTGATCAGCCCCGAGCCGGGGAAGACGGCCAGCCTGAGAGTCGCCGCCTGCGGGTTCATCGCGGCGGGACTCTAACCGACTAAGAGTTCCTAACGTAATGATGGCCCGCCGTCTGGGTGTGCTGGGTGGTTCGAGGCAAGGACGCAGGGAGCGCCCATACCCCCAGCGGTATGGGCGCGACCGAGGACGCCGCCTCGGGCCGCCCAGCGCGGCCAGGCGGCACCGCTCTCATTGCGTTAGGAGCTCTAAGCCGAGGACGGCAGGTAGAAATAGTCGCCTGGCGGCGTGCGGCCCGGGCCGTAGATGGCCGTCGGGTTCTCCGGCTTGTAGCGCGTGAAGAAGCTGTCCTCGCGGATGAGCTTGCCCCGCTGGAAGACCTTGCGGTAGACGGTGACGTCGAAGCCGGGCCCGCCCGCCGCGGTGCGCGTGACGGAGTTCGGCGGCGCGCCGGGATCGACGGCGTACTGGAGCTCCGGCTGCGTGTAGTTCGTCGGCTCGCTCGTCGTCGACTCGACGCGGCGCCCCTGCTTCGTGCCGTAGAACGTGACCGTGAACGTCGCGTCCGTGTAGCTGACCTTGATCAGGATCGCGTTCTTCAGGTCGTTCCGGAACACGAACTCGGGGCCGCCCCAGGAGACCGTCGCGTCACGTCCCATCGGGTAGTGGCTGATGTAGAAGGCGTGATTCGAGCGGGCGAGGATGGGCAGGCCTGCTTCGAACGCCGCGTTGAAGATCGTCGTGGCCGTCTGGCAGACGCCGCCGCCGATGGAGGGGATGAGGACGCCGCCCCAGATCATCTGGCCCTCGCGGAAGCCTCGCTCGACCGTCCGCGGGCCGATCTCCTTGTTGTAGGAGAAGGTCCCGCCCGACTTGACGATCGTCCCGTCGAGGTAGTCGCCGAGCAGGTGCACGTTCCAGATCCGGTTGGCGGACGAGGCGCCCATGTCGGTCGTGAAGGACGAGACCTCCTCGCGGATGCCGAGCGCCTTGGCCTCCTTCGTCGTCAGGTCGGCGGCAAGCGTCGTGAGCCCGACCGTCGCGATCCGCTCTCCCGGCCCGAGACCCCCTGCCAGGACGGCCTCGCGCGCCTTCCGGACGTCAAGCGTCGTCCCCGGCTTCGAGGGGACGACGCGGACCTTCTTGCCGACGATCCGGAAGTCCGCGTCGACCGGCGCGCGAAGCTTCGCCTTCACCATCGGGAGGAGCGCCAAGCGGAGGCCGTCCCGATCGAGGTCGACCTTGTAGGTCCCGGCGGCCGGCTCGAAGCGGACAAGCGCCGCCAGCTCCCCCGGCGAGAGCTTCCCCACACGGTTGCCCCTGAACTGGATCCGCACCGGGGACGCGAGCAGGGTGCGCGCCTCCTGTGCGACCGCCTCCGCCTCTTCGGTCGTGATCGCGGGCTGGACCTCCTCGACTACCGCCGTCAACCGGCGGGAGCCGGCGAGCGTCGCCGCCTCGACGGCGCCGAGGAGCGGGTCGACGTCCACGGTCGTCCCCGCCGTGCCGGGCCGGACGACGACGATCTTGCCGTCCATCCTCACCCGGGCGTTGACGGGCCGGTGGGTGAGCTCGAACAGCCGGTCTGCGATTGCCTGCCGCTCGCCGGGTTGGAGGTCGAGGACGGGCGCCGCCTCCTGCGTGAAGGCGAACGGAGCAACCAGCGCACCGAGGCGCGAGAACACCGATTCTCGTCCGGCTTGGTAGGCGCGCTCGGCCGTCGCCGGCGCGTCGAGGCTCCACGCCCTCGCCGGACGGACGACCAGCACCTGATTTCCGACCGAGACCCGCACGGGCCTCGCCAGGCGCGGCCCCAGCTCGGCCTGCAGCCGGGCCTGCGCGTCCTCGCGCGAGAGACCGCCGAGATCGACGCCCGCGACCGAGACGCCCGGGAGCACCGCGTCTCGCACCGTGTAGGCGCGGACGAAGAGCGCCACGCCGGCGGCCATGACGAGCAGCGCGACGACAAGGCCGATCCTGGCCGCGCGACTCCGACGGCGTCGGCGAAGGGCGCGCGGGGACCTGGCGGCGATCTCGGCCATGGCCCAGGAGGTTAGCGGGAAAGCCGGGCACTATCATGGGCGCTCCGTGGCCTCTTCCAACCCGTTACGGGAGCTGCCTTCGGTCGACGAGCTCCTCGGTCGACAGGAACTGGAAGCGCTGGTCGCCGAGCACGGCCGCCCGCTCGTGCTCGCTGCGGCCCGCGCCGCGCTCGAACGCGCGCGGGAGGAGGTGAAGGCCGGCTTTCCGCCGGGCGACCTCGCCGAGCGGACGACCCTCGAGCTCGAGGCGAGCCTGCGGCCCAGCCTCCGCCGGGTCCTCAACGCGACCGGGGTCGTCGTCCACACGAATCTCGGCCGGGCGCCGCTGGTCGGCGCTGCGCTCGAGCGCGTCCGCGAGATCGGCGCCGGCTACTCGAACCTCGAGTACGACCTCGAGACCGGCAGCCGCGGCTCGCGCCAGGACCACGTCGCGATGCTTCTGCGGGAGCTGACCGGAGCGCAGGCGGCCCTCGTCGTCAACAACAACGCGGCCGCCGTCCTGCTCGCGCTCGCCGCCCTGGCCGAGGGGCGCGACGTGATCGTCTCGCGCGGCGAGCTGATCGAGATCGGAGACGGCTTCCGGATTCCCGACGTGCTCGCCCGCTCCGGCGCGACCCTGGTCGAAGTCGGGACGACCAACCGGACGCGGCTCGCCGACTACGAGCGCGCCGTCAGCGAGCGCACCGCGGCCCTTCTCCGCGTCCACCAGTCGAACTTCCGCATGGTCGGGTTCACCGAGCAGGCACGAACGCGCGACCTGGCGCGCGTCGCCGACCGGCACGGGCTGCCGCTCGTCGAGGACCTCGGCTCCGGCGCGCTCGTCGAAACCGGGGACGAGCCGACGGCGCGGGCGAGCATCGAGGCCGGCGCCCACGTGGTCACCTTCTCCGGGGACAAGCTCCTGGGCGGGCCGCAGGCGGGCATCCTCGCTGGGCGCGCGGACCTGATCGAGCGGATGCGCCGCCACCCGCTTCAGCGGGCGCTCCGCGCGGACAAGCTGACGCTCGCGGCGCTCGAGGGAACGCTGCGCCTCTATCGCGCCGGGAGCCGCGACGTCCCGGTCCTGCGCATGCTGGACGAGCCGGCCGAAACCGTGCGCGCCCGCGCCGAGCGGCTGGCCGGCCGCGCGGGTGGAACTGTGGTGGAGACCGTCGCTCGCTCCGGCGGCGGAGCGCTGCCGGTCACGGAAATCGAGAGCTACGCGTGCGCGCTCCCGCTCGAGTTCGCCGAACCGCTCCGCCGCGGCGAGCCGGCGGTGGTCGGGATCGTGCGCGACGACCTACTCCTGCTCGACTGCCGGACGCTCACCGACGGCGAGGTCGACGAGGCCGCGGAGGCCGTGGCCAGGTGCCGCTCACTGTAGGGACGGCGGGTCATATCGACCACGGCAAGACCTGGCTCGTCCGGGCGCTGACCGGAAAGGACACCGACCGTCTACCCGAGGAGCAGGAGCGCGGCATCTCGATCGACCTCGGATATGCGCCGCTCGTGCTGGCCGACGGGCGCCGGCTCTCCCTGATCGACGTCCCCGGGCACGAGCGTTTCGTCCGCACCATGGTCGCGGGCGCGACCGGAATCGACCTCTTCCTGCTCGTCGTGGACGCCGGAGAGGGAGCGCGCCCCCAGACGCACGAGCACCTTGCGATCCTGCGCCTGCTCGGGATCGAGCACGGGGTCGTCGCCGTCACCAAGGTCGACTCCGTGGACGAGGAGACGCGCGAGCTCGCGCTCCTGGAGGCGCGGGAGCTCGTCCCGGGCGCTGCCGTCGTGGCCACGAGCGCGAGCACGGGCGAAGGCCTCGAGGAGCTTCGTGCCGCGCTCGCCGCAGCCGCCGACCGGGTCGAGCAGCGCGGCGCCTCACGTCCCACCCGCCTCTTCGTCGACCGGGTCTTCACGCTTCAAGGCATCGGGACGGTCGTCACCGGGACGCTGTGGTCGGGGTCGATCGGTGCGGGGGACGTCCTGCGTGCAGAGCCCGCCGGGCTCGACGTCCGCGTTCGGAGCGTGCAGGTGCACGATGAGGCGGTCGAGCGTGCCGAGGCCGGACAGCGGGTGGCGGTTGCGCTCCCCGGCGTCGAGCGAAGCAGCGTGCGACGCGGCGACGCGCTCGTCGCGCCGGGCGCGTATCCGCTCAGCTACCGGCTCGACATGGCGCTGGAGCCGCTCGCCGACATCCCGGACGGCGCCCGCCTTCACGTCCACCACGGCACGGCCGAACATCTGGCACGGGTCGTCCGCATCGGCGAGCGACACGCGCAGCTCCGTCTCGCTTCGCCCGTCGTCGGGGCGCGTGGCGACCGCATCGTCCTCCGTGAGGGGACGACTCTCGGCGGCGGAACCGTCCTCGACCCGGCGCCGCCGAGACGCCCGTCGGCCGAGCGCCTGGAGCTGCTCGAGCGCGGCGACCCTACGTCCATCGTCCTCGCGGCGCTCTCGGCCGCCGGGGAGCCACTGCGCCGCGAGGAGCTCGGACGCCGGGCGCTGCTCGCCTCGGAGGAGCTGGACGCCGGGCTGACGGCGGCCGTCCGCGCCGGGGACTGGTACCTGACCGACGAGCAGCTCGAGGAGCTGCGCTACGAGGTGGCCAGGGCGCTCGACGCCCGGGCCGCCGCCTCGGCGCTCGACCCGGGGATCCCGGTGGCCGAGCTCCTTCCCCAACGCCCGTGGGCCGCGGCGCTCCTGCCGCTCCTCCCCATCGAGCGACGCGGAGCGACGGCCTACGCGCCGGGAGCGACCGCGGGCCTCGGGGACCGGGCCGAGGCCGCCGACCGGCTCGAGGACGAGCTCGAGGAGGCCGGGTATACGCCGGTGAAGGTCGACGACGCCGAGCTGGCGCGGTTCCTGGAGATGGCCGGACGCCTCGTACGGCTCGGCGACGGACTCGCGATCGGCGTCCCGGCCTACGAGGAGGCGCGCCGGCTCCTGGTCGAGGAGTGCACGGCGGCCGGTTCGATCACGCTCGCCCGCTTCCGCGACCTCCTCGGCACGGGGCGTAAGCAGGCCCAGCTCCTCCTGGAGCGCTTCGACGCCGACGGCCTAACGCGCCGCGTCGGCGACGAGCGTGTCCTGCGGCGCAGGGCGAAGAGCGGCTAGGTTCCCAGTGGAGCGGCCCGGGCCCGGTGGCCCAGCCGGTCTTCAAAACCGGTGAGCCGGCGTAGCCCGTCGGTGGGTAGGTTCGACTCCTGCGCCGCTCCGTTGAGCCGAAACCCGCTCCCCAAGCGGGTTTTGGCCTTTCGGGAGCGGTGGTTCGTCACCCGCTGGAACCCCGCCTGAAACCGCTGGAATCTGGCTCACTGGCGCGCAACTGGCGCACCCATCGACCCTCGATGAAGCACAGCTCGTCGTAAAACGCGGCCGGACTGCTAACTGGGATACGTGACGACCCGCTCCCGCGTGCCTTGCTGTTCCCCGACAGACGCCTCCTCGACCACCGTGCGCCGCGAGAGCATGCCCTGCGCAAATGCAGCGAGGTAGAGGATCGCCGCGCCGAGGCCGTAGAAGTAGCCGATCCAGTGGAGTGCGGCCCACCCTTCGCTGTGATTGACGCCGAGCTGCACCTGCCCGCTCGTCCACAGCGGATACAGCGAAGGCCCGAGCAAAAACCAGAGTCCGCCTACGATCGCGAGCATTGTGCCGAGCTGCCCGAACCCCCACTTGGGGAAGGTCATCAGCAGACCGCCCGCGAAAGCCACCAAGCCCGGCCCGAGCAGCAGCTCCCAATGCTGCCTCGAGAAGCTCCACTCGTCGTTCGTGAAAAAGTCGAAGTTGAAGTACGGCCCCACCAGCGGAACGAGAAAACCCCACGCACCCAGCGCCATGATCACGGCACCGAACGGGATCGCCGCAGGAGTCCAGCGCAGGTAGCCGCGCCTTCGAATCGCCATCGGAACCTCCTTTTCCACTAGTTGTATGCACCCGTTTCAGGCTTTCCAAACGGAAGCGGGATGGCTGCGGCAACTGACCCCGCCTGGTCCCGACGAGGCGGCCGGGGGTCCTGGCCCCGCCTCGCTCCTCAGCGGCGCCGTTCCGTTTGCGCGAGGGCGTCTAGGTTCCGGTGGGGCCGGGCAGGGGTGAAGATGGGGTTCCTGATGACGTTGGCGTTGATGGAGTTGAAGGCGATGCAGTTCCCTGCCACTCCACGTTGACCTCGTGGATGGTTCCAAGGGGCTCTATGAGCTTGGCCGTCGTTGTGCTGTCGGGAAGTATCGAGATATCACGAACCCATTCGAATTCGTTCACGACGGAAGGCTTCGGGATCAGCGTGCCGGGGCTCGCATCCAGTCGCCAACCATCCGTCGCCTCTGAGGCAAGTCGCACGACCGGAGTCGGCTCGGGATGTTTGCCGTTCCAGGCGACCGTGACGTTGCCGGCTACCGTGCCGTCGGGGTTGAGAAGATCAACAGTTGTCTGAACGCCGGTGAGCGCCGGGTCGGTTTGGAACGTGACGGAAAGCGTCGTGCGGTCGACACCGTCCTGAACGACTTCGGGGTTGGCCTTGAACGACGCGAGAGTCGCCATGAGGGTTCCTCCACCTTTTCGCCACGGGCCGTAGCGATGCTTGTGCCGTCGGACGCTTAACCCACGGGTCACCGCATGACAAGCGTAGGCGGGTCGTCCTGTTTCAAAACGGCCATCTTGTCGCTGGCGCGACCACGCTCTAGGCTCGAGTCGGGCCGGGGTAGGGGTGCAGCCACCATCGGGTTTGCTAACGGGTGAAGCGTGGCAGCCCCACGCCGGGTAGGTTCGGACCTGCGCCGCTCCGCTGAGCAGATCCCGCTTCTGCGCGGCCGGGACCACGGCCGCTAATTACGACGCTTCGAGCGCCTTTCAGTCTTCGTCGTCCGACCCGCCCCCGCGGCGAGGACCCTCGGGGCAGCAGCGGTACTCCTGTGACTTCTGGAGCAGCTCGATCTGCCGCTCGAAGAGCTTCAGCTCAAGCTCCATCCTCTTCTGCAGCTCAGGCTCGCAGATGTCGCATTCGTCGAGGCAGCCCTTCACGATCACGCCGGCGGTCGGGAGCGACGACGTTTCCTGATAGGAGAGGCGCTCCTTTGCCTCGGCCGAGACCTCGCCGCCCACCTTGTCGAGCAGACCCTCGTTCACGAGGTCCTGATCGACCTGCTCGAGCGCTGCGTCGATGACATCGGCGGCAAGGGGTGCCGCGACGGCGGCTCCGGACAGCGCGCCCCCGCGCGCGCCGCGCTCGAACTCAGGCCGTGTTGCCGCCTGCTCAAGCCGGAAGCTCTCCCGTCCGAGCTCCTCCACCTGGAGGCGGTCGGGTCGTGTCGCCAGGATGGGGTCGGGGATCGCGGAGATGCCACCACGAGCGAGGAAGTTACTGTTGACGACCTTCGCCTCGGCGGCTTGGTCGACCACGCGCCGTTCGATGGACTCGAGCGTCCACCTGACCGTCTGCGTTTTGTTGATGCGGTAGAAGAAGAACGTCACCGCACGGCACCTGTTTGGGTTCGCGAACTCGCGGGAGGACGACTCGAAGTGATCCTCCGACGTGCCCTCGGCATGGGTCCGGGTCAAGACCTCCCCGATCGACACGGAGCTCGCTGCCCGTGCGCTTTGCACAGAGCGGCGATCGGAGGCCCGCGCGTGCTGTCGGAGCTCGCGCGTGAAGTCGCTTGTCGTCCGACCGCTGAAGCTCCCCCTCACATCCACCGACGGGCCGAAGAGGAACGACTGAATCGCGCCGCTGCTCTCGAAGTGTCCCGAGGTCGTCCCCTGCGCCGTGTTCGTCGTGCTCTGCCTGTCGACCACCGTCAGGTCGGACATGAAATCGGCCATGCTCGACATGTAGAACTGCTCCTCGGAGGTCTGCTCGCTCCGATGGCTCAGATTCGTCTCGCTGTCGAACGTGAAGCGGGTACGACGGTCGGTTGTGAAGAGGCGAACCTTCTCTCCGGGCAGGAGCGTCGTCGTGTAGACCAGGTCGCCGAGAGTCAGAGGCCCGGGGCACCGCTCGAACCTGTAGATCAGCGTCACCTCGACGGGGACGTCGCCCCGCATGTGTATCAGCCGGTAACGGAAGTCGATCACGTCGCACGTCTCGTCCCGCTCGAGCGGCGGACAGCAGTCGACGGTAGGTGTCTCGGGCTCGTCGCGTCGCCTCTCGGCGGGCGTTCTTGGCCGGGCCATCTCGTCCCCCTTTCTCGTGCTGAGCTCGATCGGAAAGGATGACCGCCCCCCGTCACCTAGCCATCACGGCCGCGTCACGCCCGTCAGAGCTCTCGTATGAGGTCCTCGAGCTGGGCGGAGGGCCCGAGGCCGAGACGGTCGCGAAGGAGCCGCCGGCAGAGCCCGTACTGACGAATGGCCTCGCCGCGGTTCCCCTCGGCGAGGTGTGCCTCGATCAGTCGCCGGTGGGCGCTCTCGCGTAGCGGTTCGGCAGAGACTGCCGCCATCCCCACCTCGATCGCAGGGCCGAAGCGACCGGCTGCGGTCAGCTGCTCGCACAGTGCCTCGAGTGCGTGAAGCCGAAGCTGGCGGAAGTGTTCACGCTCAATCGAGATCCAGTCCTCGTACCAGTCGGGGAGGAGGTCGTGACAGAGAGGCAGGCAATCCTCGAGACCCTCGGGCTCCGCCTCGTGGTCGAGCAGTCGGTGGGCCAGGGTCGTCGCCTCGCGGAGGTCCACCGCGACGCCAGACGCAAGCCGAAGGCGCCGACTCGTCGACTCCACTAATGGGATGCGGGCGCGCCGCAGCCTCCAGAGGGCCGAACGGAGGCTGGCGTGAGCGCGCTCATCGCTCGCGTTGAGCCACAGAATCCCTGCAACGTGGTCCCGCCCGAGGGGCCGGTCGTGGAGAGCGAGAAAGGCGAGCACGCGCTGGGCGCTCCGCGGCAGGAACACCAGCTGGCCGCGGAAGCTGAGCTCGAAAGACTCGAGCAAGGCGAGTACGACGTGCGCGGGAGGAGATCGTCCTCCCGCCCGCCCGTAGGGAGGTCGGTGCGCCGCAGCAACGACACTCGCTCTCGGTGTCATCGAAGACGTTCCGTCCTTCTACGCTTACCGACCCCGACGATACGCCTGCGCGCGTCCGTCCTCAAGCGGACCTTCCAGGCTCGACGCGCATCCCACTGGTGACAGATGCTCGGTCAACGCGAAGTACCTGGCCGCCGCCACGTCCCGACACGACATCCTGAGGAGGCGTGGGTGGGAGAAGGAGAAACACAGGGCGGCGATTTGACGTCATCGTCGGGCGCTCCGACTGCAGCGACTTGCATCGTTCGGCGTGGAACGCTTTCGGCTGTGCGGCAAAGGACGCTGCGATGATCCTGGCCGGCGAGGGAGTGGGGGCATCGAGCGACCGTGAGGTCATCGTCTCCTCGTGGGCGCAGTCCGAGTGCTTCGAGGCCGTGTTCGACCGGCACGCGACGACGATCTATCGATACCTGCGGCGCCGGGTGGGCGCGGCGCTCGCGGAGGATCTGCTGGCGGAGACGTTTGCCCAGGCGTTCAACGCTCGCACGCGGTTCGAGCCGCGCGGCGACTCGGCGCTCCCCTGGCTCTACGGAATCGCGGCCAACCTGCTGCGGATGCACCGCCGCGCCGAGGAGCGCCGGCTGCGCGCGTACGCGCGCGCGGCACAGCGGGGCTCTGAGCCTTCGGCGAGCGCGGACTCGGACCGGCGCCTGGATGCGGCGGCACTTGGGCCGGCACTCGCGGAGGCTCTCGCCGGCCTCCCGCCCGGCCAGCGCGAGGTCCTGCTCCTTCACGCCTGGGCCGGGCTCTCTCACGAAGAGATTGCGGCAGCGCTCGAGATCTCGGCGGGCACGGTGCGAAGCCGACTACACCGCGGCCGCGCGCAGGTCGCGGAACGGCTCTCGCACTCCGGCAACGAAGCGGATGACGATTCCATGGCTGCCCGGCGATGAACCAGATCGACCACCTGATCAGCTCCCTTGGCGAGGTCACTCCGACTGCCGACGAGTCCGAAGACGAGCCCCTGCGCGCGGCGCGCCGCGTCCTCCGTGCGGCAATCGCGACCGAGCGCGCGCGGCGCGCGCGCCGTCGACGCGGCCGTGCCATCGCGCTATTCGCTGCCCTCGCGATCATCGGCGTCGCCGTTCCGGCGCTCGGAGTGGTCGGAGACGGGTGGATCCCTCACGGCGAGATCGAGGGGGTTCGAGGTTCGGCCGACCCGAAGCTGACGGGCCCGCCTGTCGTCGTCGCGTCGGGCGAGCCCGAACACCCGTGGAAGATCGTGATCGCGCGGAGCAATCAAGGCCTCTGCCTCAACGTGGACGTCGGGGATCAGCAGTTCAGCAGCGAGAAGCACCGTCTCGGAAACTGCGGGTACTCGGACGTTCGCGGCGATCTTCCGTCCGATGTCCGCGGGGACCCGTCGGCGCCCTGCATCGGGCTGTCCGTACTCATGCCGTGTGGCTCCCGCCCCAAGACCTGGCTTCAGATGAGAGCTGGGGTGTTCGTCGCGGAGGCTGCGCGGGTCATCCTCGTCGGCGCCGCCGCGGCCGAAGTCGCCAGTGTCGAGATCATCCTCGCGAACGGTGAGACGCTGCACGCCGAGGTCGCCGAGCGGCCCCTCGGACGAGACGTCCCGCTCAACGTCTTCTGGGCGGAGCTGGGCCCCGAGCACGGCCTCAGGCTCTTGGGACAGCTGCCGTGCGAAGGGGACGATTGGGCAATGGCCATCGCTCGCAACGCAGACGGTCACGTGCTCGGGCGCAGGGCCCGGGCGTGGAATGGAAACCCAAGCGGAGATCCCGCCGGGCCGCGCCCGCCGCGCTCCACCGAGGACGAGTGCGTATGAGAGGGCGCGCACGCACGCAGCCTGCGCCCCTCCCACTGCGTCCTCTGAGCGAAGAACCCGGCTCCCCTATTGTCCGCGCCTGCGGCTGGGCGGGACCCGTCAAGCCAGCCGCGCACAGTTGGGGCGACCAGAAGGAGAGAACACATGAGGGGATTCGCACGAGCCGTTGGGCGTGGACGCGCCCGGGGCTTGGTCATCTTGGCCGTCGCATTGACGAGCCTGGTTTCCGCCAATACTGCACTTGCGCAGGTTCCGCAGAGCGACTGCGACGAGCGGAACAACAACACGTACCCGAAGCTGCTCGAATGCATCAGGCTCGACCAGGTGCGCGAGCACCAGGCGGCGCTACAGGAGATCGCTGACGCCAACGGCGGCACCCGTGAAGCGGGAACGCCCGGGTACACAGGGAGCGTCGACTACGTCGTCGACACGCTTGAGGCGGCGGGTTGGAGCGTCGAGCTCGACGAGTTCGATTTCACGTTCGTCCCGCCGTCGACGCTGGAACAGCTGACTCCGGTGACGGCCACGTACGAGACGGGCGCTTTCACGGGCAGCGGGTCTGGCGAGGTGACGGGGCCCGTCATTCCCGTCGACATCAACCTGGTGCCGCCGCGGGCGAGCACGAGCGGCTGCGAGGCAAGCGACTTCGCCGGGATCGACTGGAGCGGCGCGAGCGACATCGCGCTGATTCAGCGTGGGACGTGCACATTCGGCCTGAAGGCGCTGAATGCGCAGACTGCTGGCGCCGAGGCGGTGATCATCTTCAACCAGGGGAACGACCCCACGCGTGAGGGCCTGATCGTCGGGACGCTCCTGCCCGACGGCGCCGCTGTGACCATCCCGGTCGTGGGCGCCTCCTTCGCGGACGGCGCGGCGCTGGCGCAGCCGGGCTCGACCGCCCACATCGTGGTGCCCCCGGCGGAGTCGCGACCGCAGGTGAACGTGATCGCGGAGCTGCCGGGCGCGAACGACGACAACGTCGTCATGGCCGGCGCGCATCTGGACTCGGTGCGGGCAGGGCCTGGGATCAACGACAACGGGAGCGGCTCGGCCGCGCTGCTCGAGACGGCGCAGCAGCTCGCCAACCACAAGCCGCAGAACACGATTCGCCTCGCGTGGTGGGGCGCCGAGGAGGCGGGCCTTATCGGCTCGACCGCTTACGTCGATGGTCTGAGCCAGGCGGAGAAGGATCGGATCGCGCTCTACATGAACTTCGACATGGTCGGCTCGCCGAACTACATCTTCATGACGCAGGACGCCGACAAGTCGAGCTTCAACCCTCCTGCGGGCGTCAACGTTCCTGACGGCTCAGTCGAGATCGAGGATCTCTTCGAGTCCTTCTACACCCTGCGGGGCGAGCCGTACGACGATGCTGCGTTCGACGGACGCAGCGACTACCAGGCGTTCATCAACAACAACATCCCGGCCGGTGGCCTCTTCACCGGCGCGGAGGTTCTCAAGACCGCCGAGCAGCAGGCGATCTGGGGTGGCACCGTGGGTGCGCAATTCGACCCGTGCTACCACCTGGCCTGCGACACGTTCGCGAACAACAACAACCACGCGCTCGACGTCAACTCCGACTCGATCGCGTTCGCCGTGTTGACCTACGCGTACTCGACCCAGTCGGTCAACGGCGTGCCGGGTAAGAAGGTTCCGGGCAACTTCCAGATTCCGGCTCCGGCCGGCACTGAGGGCACGTGTCCCGTAAACCCGCCGCTCCCGGCGAGCTGCCCGTAAATCGTCCGAGCTGCATTGACCCGAGGGGGCGGCCGGAAGCGGCCGCCCCCTCAGTTTCCTGGCCCGAGCGTCGCTAACGAAGCCCGGGCCCCGCCGTCCATACCTGCAGACTGCCGTGCGGGTCGTTCGCGTCCTCATGCTGGGGTTGCTTGTCGTGGTCGTCGGCTGCGGCGGCAACGACGGCGACGAGGCGGGGCCGCCGACGACGTCGACGCCTGAAACAACGACGACCGCGGCCGCGCCGTGTGGGGCCGAGGGCGTCCAAGCCGTCACGCTCGAGACCCCCGAAGGGATTGCGCTCGACGGCGCCCTCGTCGGCGAGGGCGAGACGGGTGTCGTCCTCGGCCACCAGTTCAGGAGCGACTTCTGCTCGTGGGTTCCCTTCGCCGAGGAGCTCGCTCGGCGCGACATAGCCGCGCTGGCCGTGAACTTCGCCAGCGCGTCTCTCGAAGACGACATGGTCGCCGGGGCGAACGAGCTGCTCCGGCGCGGCGCGCAGCGGATCTTCCTGGTCGGCGCCTCGATGGGCGGGACGGCGGCTCTCGTCGCTGCCGAGAAGCTGGACGTGGCAGGTGTCGCCGCGGTGTCCGCGCCGGGGGAGTTCAGCGGACTCGATGCCCTCGCGGCCGTCCGCGAGCTCGACGCTCGAGCGCTCTTCCTCGCCGGTCGCGAGGACGGCGAGTTCGCCCGCGACGCCCGCCGCCTCTACCGTGCGACCAGCTCTCGGGACAAGGGTCTCGTCATGATCGCCGGCTACGAGCACGGGACCGATCTCCTTCGGGATCCCGAGGCCGAACGGGCCCTCCTCGATTTCATCCGCGGAAGCTAACCGAGCGCCCTCGCGTGCCGCGACTCAGCGGGCGAGGCCGGTGAGCTGCGTGGGCGGAGGCCCGGGGATCGGAGTTCTAGGTCGAGAGCGGCGCCGGCTCGCGGCCGGGTCGTAGTACGCTCCCGGACCGGTCGAGAGTCTAGGTCGGGCACGTGACTTGTAGTCTCAGATGTCCAGCCCGATGATCACGCCGACCCCCACCGCCAGCCGCTTTCCTCCCCTGCCGCTGCGAACGCGCGGGGCACTCGCCGTGGGCCGAGTCGCGGCGAGCGCCTCGCGCCTGGCGAAGCGGGGGCACGGCGGCGTCGTCGGCGGCACGGTGGCGCTCAAGCTCGACCCCGATGCCCTCCCGCTCTTGGCGCGGGGCCGGACGACCGCCCTCGTCTCGGGCAGCAACGGGAAGAGCACGACCGCCGCGCTGCTCGCCGCGGCGGTGAGCCGGCTGGGGCCCACCGCGTACAACGAGAACGGCTCGAACATGGCCTCCGGTCTGGTCGTCGCCCTCGAGGCCGCGCGCGAGGCGCCGTACGCCGTGCTCGAGACCGACGAGTCCTACCTCGGGCCGGTGACCCAGGCGACGCGCGCGCGGGCGATCGCGCTCTTGAACCTGAGCCGCGACTACCTGGAGCGGGGCGTCCGCTACAAGCCTCTCGCGCGCCATTGGCGCGAGACCCTGGAGGCAGTCGACTGGCCGCTCACCGTGGTGGCCAATGCCGACGACCCGATCGTGACCTGGGCGGCCCGCGGGGCCGACGACGTGGTGTGGGTGGCCGGGGGCGACCAGTGGTCGGAGGACGGGGCGATCTGCCGTGACTGCATCGTCAAGCTCGAGCGCGAGGGTGAGCGCTGGTGGTGCGAGTCCTGCGGCCGGGAGCGACCCGAGCCGAGCTGGCGGCTGGCCGGAGGCATAGCCGAGGGGCCGGGGATCTCGATTTCGCTCGAGCTCTCCGTCCCCGGGCGCATGAACGAGCACAATGCCGTCTTCGCCCTCGTCGCCGCCATGGCCCTCGGCGTCGACCCGCAAGAGGCGGCGGCGGCGATGGCGACGGTCGGAAACGTCGACGGCCGCTACAACAGACGGAACGTGGACGGCCGGCATGTGCGGCTGATCCTGGCGAAGAACCCCGCGAGCTGGCAGGAGTCGATCGCGATCGCAGCGGAGTCCGGCGACGCGCTCGTCTTCCATCTGACGGCGCGTGGCGACTTCAACTCGAAGGACGCGAGCCTCGCCTGGGACGCCCCGCTCGAGCGACTCGCCGGACGTGACACCGTCGCCACCGGCTACCGAGCGTCCGACATGGCGCTCCGGCTGGAGGTGGCCGGCCTCAAGGTGAAGCGGGTGCGGGATCCCGTCGAGGCGATTCTCGCGAGCCCGCCGGGCCCCGTCTCCGTGATCGGGAACTACCCGGCGTTCCTCGATCTCCGCGACCGTCTCGACGCGCTCGACGCGACGTGAGCGGGCTGAGAATCGTCGACGTCTATCCAGGGTCGATGTTCCCGCAGGGGGACGGCGGCAACCTGCGCATGCTCGAGCACCGGGCCCGCGGGCGCGGGATCGCGGTCGAGACGGTGGCCGCGCCGATCGGAGACCCGCTTCCGCAGGGGGATCTCTATGTACTCCAGGGCGCCGAGGACGAGGATCAGCCCGTCGTCGCGCGACGGCTTGCTGAGGAGGGGACGGTCGCGGGCGCCGCGGCGGCCGGGAAGGTCGTGGTCGGGATCGGCGCGGGCTACCAGATCCTCGGGAGGAGCTTCGAGACGCCCGACGGCGCCAGGACGGAGGGGCTCGGCCTCCTCGACGTGGAGACGACTCTCGGCGAGCACGTGGACAACCGCGTCGTCACGAGGCCCGCCCCGCGCTTCGGCCTGCCCGCGCTGGTCGGCTACGAATGGCACCGGGGCCGCACCGCGCTCGGCCCGGAAGCGGAGCCGCTCGCCGAGGTCGAGGTCGGCGTCTGCAACGGCGGCGAGCCTCCCACCGACGGCGCCGTCCAGGGCCGTGTCCTCGGGACGTATCTCCACGGCCCGCTGCTGCCGCGGAATCCCGAGCTGGCCGACCTCCTCCTCGGCTGGGCGCTCGGCCGGGAGCTCGAGCCGCTCGCGAGCGAGTTCGCCGAGCGGGCCCGCCAGGAGCGGATCGCGGAGGCTCGGGCGGTCGAGCACCGCAAGCGCAGCCTCCTGGGCCGGTTTCGTTAGCGGCGTCGGAGGGCGCGGAGCGCCTCCAGTTCCCGTACCCCGAGGAGCCGCGCGGCGGCGAGATAGACGCCTGCCCCGACGACCAGGCCCCCTCCGAGAGAGACGATCTGCGCCCAGAGCGCACGGCCGAGGAGCTGGTCGAGAGCCCACCAGAGGGCGTACGCAGCGGCAGCCGCGACCGCCGCGGCGAGCAGGATGCGGATCACCGAGGCGACGACCCGGCGAGGCGAGGCGAGACCCGGGCGCCGGCGCATGGCGGCGAGCAGGAGCCCGACGCCGGCGATGTTGACGAGTGAGGTCGCGAGCGGGATTCCCCACACGCCGACGCGGTAGAGGACTGCGTTCAGGCCCGCGTTCAGCGCCACGGTGCCGAGGGCGACCGTGGTCGGCATCCAGTTCCGCTGCAGGCTGTAGAAGCCGCGCGCGAGCAAAAGCATCCAGCCGTTGAACATGAGCCCGAGCGAGAAGGCGGCCAGGCACTGCGCGACGACCACCGTGTTGTCCGCAGTGAAGGCGCCGCGCTGGTAGAGGAGCCGGACGATCGGCTCCGCGAGCGCCGCGCCGACGGCGGCCGCGGGCACGAGCAGGAATGCGATCTGGCGGAGCCCACTGTCGATCGTCGTCCGAAACGAGGCGAAGTTCCCGACGGCGGCGAAGCGCGAGAGCGTCGGGAAGAGCACCGTCACGACCGCCACCGAGAACATCCCCTGCGGCAGCATGTAGACGCGAAAGGCCTTCTCGATCGCCGCCGGCGCGAGCTCCGGGTCGACGAGCCGCGAGGCAAAGAGCACGTTCACGAAGATGTTGACGTTGATCAGCCCGAGGGTCAGGGTCACGGGCAGCATCAGCACGAAGAAGCGTCGGACCGCCGGGTCGCGCCAGTCGAGGACGCGCTGGAGGCGGCCGTCGAGGCCGCGGAGCCAGGGCACCGGCAGAAAGAGCTGGACCGCCGACGCCACGAGCACAGCGACCGCGTACACGACGAGCTCGGCGGACTCCCCGTCGACGAGCGGGACGAAGACGAGGAGGCCGCCGATGATGACGAGGTTCCACGCGACCGGGGCGAGCGCCGGGATCGTGAACTCGTCGTAGGCGTTGAGGATCCCGACGATGATCCCGGAGACCGTCAAGAGCCCGACCGTCGGCAGCATGATCCGCGTCAGCTGGACGGCGAGGTCCGGATCGCCGCCGGGGTCGCCGAAGGGGAGGATCAGGAGGGGCGCGATCAGGACGAGGACAGCCGTGAGCGCCGAGACCCCGATGAGGACGAGCCAGAAGATCGTCGAGGCGATGCGCCAGGCGCGCGCCTTCTCCTCCTTCGCCAGCAGCTCGCTGAACACGGGGACGAAGGCGCCGGAGAGCGCCGCGTCGCCCACGAACGCGCGGGTGAGGCTCGGGATCTGCGAGGCGACGGTGTAGGCGTTGATCTTGCCCGCGACCCCGAAGAAGTAGGCCGCGACGATCTCACGCACGAGGCCGAGAACGCGGGACAGCCCGGTTGCGAGGGTGAACGTCGCCGTCGAGCGCGCAAGCCGACGCGCCTGGCCGCCCTCGCTCATCCGGGCGAGTATACGAGCATGAGCTTGAGAACTCGTCTCAGAATGAAGCCGTGTGCCGCCGGGCCGCGCTGCTCGCCCCGAGAGCGGCGTCCTCAGTCGCGCCCATACCGCTCTGGGTATGGGCGCTCCCTGCGTCCTTGTCTCGGAACGACCATCGCACCCCGACGGCGAAGCATCATTCTGAAACGAGTTCTAAGACCCTGCAATCCCTTAAGGAGGGGGCCCA
>Ga0081538_10000536_pt1 | contig 41868 bp, 37 predicted proteins | sample TabmetS5T2R1_FD_71022 | JGI IMG/M metagenome (GOLD analysis project Ga0081538, IMG submission 71022) | Tabebuia heterophylla rhizosphere microbial communities from the University of Puerto Rico - S5T2R1 | ecosystem: Host-associated > Plants > Roots > Rhizosphere ... | reverse complement strand
GGTGACGGTTGAGGGCTTTCGCCTGCTGTTGGTGGAGCTGACGCCCCAGGGGACAAGCGGTCGTTGGATGACGACCCATCGCCTCAGTGTCACGAATCAGGGCAATTTGCCGTTGTCGGCGACGGTCCGCGCGAGTGATCCGACCGAGGACTTGCGCTTCAAGGTGACCCCTGAGGAGCTTGAGCTTGGGGCGAACAGCCAAGGCGGGGCGAAGGTGCGGGTCAGCCCGCGCCGGTGGCTGTGGACCGGCTCGCCGGCCCACCGTCCGTTCCAATTGGTCACCCAACCGGAGGGCGGCGCCCCGCTGAGCGCCGACGGTGCGAGGGTGCAAGTCCCCATCCTGCCCAGATGGGTCTTGCGCCTGGTCGCCGCGATCTGCGCCGCTGCGCTCGCCATCGGTGGCGTGGCCCTGGTCAGGAGCCTCACGAGAAAGCCCGATGTGGTGATCCAGACCCCGGCCGCGACGGCGTCGCCGTCCGGCCCAGCGCTTGGGGCCGGCCCAGCGCCTGAGGGCGGGGCGGCGCCCGGGGGTGGGCCGGCACCTGAGGGCGGGCAGACGCCTGGCCCTCCGCCACCCCCCACGCCCGGCCCAGCACCGTCCGCAGGCGCGCCCGCGAAGGTCCAAGTGCCTCATGTCGCGGGGCAGGGTGGGCCGACCGCCGTCCAGGCGCTCCAGGCGGCTGGCTTGAGGCCTGAGCTCCAGCGGCCGGAGGTCAACAACGCCGTCGCGAGGGACAGCGTGATCCGCTCGGAGCCTGCGGGGGGCACGGAGGTTGACAAGGACTCTGCGGTGAAGCTGTTCGTCTCGGCTGGCCCGACCCCGCCGTTCGACCTGCTCGGCGCTGCGCCCTCCGCGGCGTGGTCGAGCGGTGCTGGCCCTCTGCCGTTCAATGGGTCGGACGCTGACAACCGGGGGTTTGTGCTGGTGCGGCAGGGAGTCAAGATCGAGGACGGCTCGATGCCGCCACGCGTCCTCCAGACCCACCCGCAGTGGGTCAACAACGGGTTCATCCAAGGCGATTACCAGCTCCCAGCGCCGATCATCGCCGGGGACCACTTCACTGCCCAGGTTGGCTTCCTATCCGCGGGCATCGTCGGCGAGGTCGACTTCAAGGTGATCGTCACCGATGCCCAAGGCCGTGCGACCGTCGCTGGCAACGTGCATGACAAGGCCGACGGGCGGCTCCAGCCGCTTGATTTCGACCTCTCCAAGTTTGCGGGCGCGCGGACCATCAGCCTGCGCGTGGAGACAGCAGGCCCCTCTAACCAGGACTGGGCGGTGTGGGTGGATCCCAAGGTCGCTGGGAAGGCAGGTGGGTAGATGCCTGTTCGGGCAACAGACTCTGCCCAAACCGCGGTGCGAGGAATCGTTCCGCGGCCGGCGGATCCGCGCGAGGATTGAGTGATTGTCCAGCAAGAGCGGAGGAGACGGAATGCGAGCCTACGACAGCGACTTCGACGAGTCGGTCGCCCAACGGACGGCCCATCCCCGGAGCGCCGATAGGGACACCGCCGGGATGCTCCGTGCCCTCGCTGCCGGCCGGACCGATGCGATCAGCCCCACCGGCATGCTGCGGCTGCAACGTATCGCCGGCAACAGCGGCGTCAATGCCATGCTCGACGACCAGGAGGAGTCTCCGGTCAAAGACGTGGTCGGCTCGAGCGGCGGCCAGCCGCTTGACGCTGGTGTCCGGGCCGACATGGAGGGACGGTTCGGCGCCGATTTCGGGGACGTGCGCGTCCATACCGACGACAAAGCCACGGAGTCGGCCAAGTCCGTCGGCGCCCACGCCTACACCGCCGGCAGCAACGTGGTGTTCCAGCGTGAGCACTACGCGCCGGAGACCGACACCGGCAAGCGCATGCTCGCCCACGAGCTGACCCATGTGCTGCAACAGAAGGCCGGTCCGGTGGACGGCACCCCCGCCGCTGGCGGCATCAACCTGAGCCATCCCTCTGATCGCTTCGAGCAAGAGGCCACCGCAACGGCCGACCGGGTGGTCTCCTCCCCTGCTCCCGCCTCGGCTCCTGTCCAGCGCCAAGCCGAGGCGGCGAAGCCCGAGGAGGAGCCCGAGGAGGAGGCGGTGCCGACTCAACGCTCCTTCGTCCAGCGCCAAGAGGAGGAGGAAAAGCCCGAGGAGGCGACCGAGTAGCGCGCTCGTGTGAGCGTTGCTCGAGGGAGGGCAGACATGGCCCACGCACGGTTCCCGTCCCTGCCGCCGGTCGATTGGGCGGCCCCGCATGAGGACGCGTTGGACCAGCTCGAGCGGCAGGTCGTCCGGAGCAGCCATTTCACCCAGGCGGTGATCGACAAGCTCGTCGCCCGCCTGGCCAGAGCCGAGGCGTCTCTCGCCCAGCTTGTCGGGCTGCTTGAGGCCAGCGGCATCCTCGTCGAGGAGGACGCTGACGAAGACGGGTTGGACATTGATGACGGCGCGGCCGTAGGCGATGCCTCAGCGGTCGATGAAGCCGATGAGACGGTTTCGATGGTCCATGAGTCGGAGGCGGGCGCCACGGCGAGGGCGTGCTGGCCGGCGGTCGCGTTCCGCGCCGATCCCGAGGATGCCGAGCCGGCCGTCGAGGTCAACTGCGCCGAGCGCATGCCCATCTGCCACGCCGTGTGCTGCAAGCTGAACTTCGCTTTGACCCCGCCTGAGGTCGAGGCCGGCACCGTGAAGTGGGACCTCGGCTTCCCCTACTTCATCCGCCACGAGTCGAACGGCTACTGCACCCACAACGACACAGCCACGGGCTGCTGCACGATCTACGCCGACCGCCCCCAGCTGTGCCGCCGTTACAGCTGCGCCAACGACCCCCGCATCTGGAAAGACTTCGACAACATGGTCCTTAACGAGGACTGGATCCGCGAGAACCTCGCCGACCGGGGACGCATCCTGGTCCGACCCTCCCTCCCGCTGATGGAGCCCAACGGCTCGCCCGCGGCGCACGCATGGCCCGACCCATGAGCACAGCTCGCAGCCACGCCCGTAAACTCGAGCGCTTCTCTCTGGGGGCCGAGCACTGCCCCTAGCCGGCTCATGAAGGCATGCAGCACGTAGGTACTAATTTGATGCCATGGTTTCGATAGATATCCGCGAGCTGCGACGACATGCGTCACGCTATGTGCGGGATGGCGAAGGCGGGGGGCAGCGTGTTACGGTGACCGAGCGCGGCAGGCTGGTCGCCTATCTTGTGCCCGTAAAGGCGTCAGGCTCCCTGCTTATGCTTAACCGGCTCGCCGCGGCGGGCGAGCACGAGCCACCGGCAGGTCAGCGCCCATGAGGCCGAGCACGAGGCCGTCTCCGACTGCCGGTGCGGCACCCTCCTCGAACGGCTAACCGACTGTCCCTGTTCATCGCCGCCCCCACCCCCCGTGCCACACAGCCAGCTGCGCCCGTCACCGTCAACGTAGAGTAAGCGCCTGGCTAGCTGAGCTTCAGGCCACCTAAAGACACTTCAACCCGTATGTATCCTCGACTTTCGTATTCGATCGTGCCCGGTTGATGCGGCGTATGGCTACGATGAGTTGCTGCGCCAGATCACGATATGCCTTTGGGCACGCAAATCTCAGAGGCATTTTGGGCGGCCGGCAAGTCTCTCATCGCGCTCTACTTCTTCCTCTCAAGGGCATCCGTGAATGCGAGATCGGCTTCTCCGTAGAGCCTGTCGCGCCAGGACATAAGCTCCTCCGCCAGTTCTGGATCCCCCAACCGCAGCCGCTCGATCAGGCGCTCACGCCCAGTGACCTCCGGACCTCGCTCAGCCAAATCTCGCCCTGCCCGGTCGAGAAGCTCTTGTGAGTAGCCCTCGTACCAGAGGAACAGGAGCCGCTCAAGGAGCGTGAGCAAGTGACCTGAGAAGAAGAAGAAGGACTCGATGAGATAACGCCCCTCGACCTCATCGAGAGATGCCCAAGGAGTGTGTCGTGCCACCGACTGAAGGTGGAGGTAGAGGAGCGGGTCGGGGTGGCAGAGTTCGTAAAGGCGCTTCAAGAGCGGGTACTGCACCAAGTCGAGGTGCCAGGCCTGCCGATACGCATTTTTCCACAGATCCACGAGGAAACTGACATCGTGGCAACGCCGAATCTCATTCCACCATTCAACATAACTCACTGGTCCATCGTCCGCATGAAACCATGGACCCTGACCGATCTGAGCGGTTTGTTGCCTCAGTTCCTCACTCATCATAGCGCCATATAATCAGAGATACGGATTCTGCCGTCGGGCAGTCGGATAACGTTGTAACGGATGGTGACACCGTTCACCACGACTGTCGGCCCCGGGTTGGCGATGGGAGGCGGCCGACCCGCAAGCGTCTCACCGCTCTGCATGCGGCGCAACACGTCCCGAGCGATAGCGGTCTCGACTGCCTCGGGCGTGCCCGCACGCGCTGGATTGGTCGACGGGCCCGTCCTATGCTCCCGATACCCGTGGCCGCGGTTGAACTGGAACCGCTGTCCGCTGATCTCGGCCGCGCTGGTCTGGTTGGTCCCGGCTCCCTCAGTCGTAAAGGTGGGCGTCTCGATGGGACCCTCGCCTTCGGTCTGAGGCGGCTCAGTCTTCGGCGGGGCCTTAGGTTTGCCGGGTCTGTCAAACAACCCGCGGACGCGGCCGAGGAGAGCTTTGCCGAAGCGGACAGCGAGAGCGCTCAGCAGGACCAAAGCACCCAGGATGCCAATCGTGAGGCCGCTACTAGCAATCTGTTCGTAGTCGCTCTCGCGGTCCTGGCCGGTGTCGCCTTGGATGCCCAGGTTGTAGGCGGCCTTGAGAATGCTCGTCGTCTGCACGCCGACCTCGGCGATGACCAGTCCTTCTCCCACCGCGAGTGCGAATTTAGCTCCTGCGAGCGCGCCGGGACCTGCTCCTGCGCCTCCGAAGAACGCGCCGATGACCGCGCCGATAATGACTGACGCGATCGCGAACCAGCCATACCAGCGACCGGCGAGTCCAAGGACAAGTCGCTGGACAGCTAAGTAAGCGTCGATGAGCTTGCTGATCTGAAACGACTTGAGCGCGTCCCAGCCCTTCTTAATCTCGGCCCAAAGCTCGCTCAGCTCTTTGCCCATGCCCTCCCAGGGAAACAGAAGCTGACGGCCAGTCTGTTTGAGGACTTCCCACCAGTTGTCCTTCAGGTACTGCAGCTTTGGGCCCAGGTGCCGCCAGATGCCCTGCCAAACGCTTTCCTCCTGTTGCTGGCTGGTGGAGGGCTCCACAGTTGTTGCGGCCTGGCGCTGCACGGCGAGCCGCTGCACGCTGCCGGCCCTGCTCCCAGACCGTGCGGTCGCCTGCGTGGCTGCGGCCTGCGCTTGACCGGGAACACGCGCGACCATCGGGGCGACCGCGTTACGGATCGCGTCGGTGATGACGCCCGGGTTGGCCATGAGTTTCTTGAGCCCGTTAATGAACCAGCCAAACTTCTTAAGCAGATCGCAGAACCTGCCCGCCGCCGCGGCGATGTCTTTGGCGGTCTTGGCTGCTCCGCGGCCAAGACCCTTGGCGACTGTCACGGCCTTGTCCAGACCCACCGCCTTGGCTACTTGCAAAGCACCGCTACCAACCTTCCTCGCTTTCCCCCAGACCTTGCCTCCAGCCTGCTTGGCGAAGTCTTTGACCCTGGCTCCACCCGCTCTGATCGCACCCCAGGCTTTGCCTCCCCAGCTCCGGGCGGTGGTCAGGGCCTTGCTCCCCCAGTCCCGGGCGGTGGTCAGGGCCTTGCTTCCCCAGCTCCGGGCGGTGGTCAGGGCCTTGCTCCCCCAGTCCCGGGCGGTGGTCAAAGCCTTGCTTCCCCAGCTTCGGGCGGTGGTCAGGGCCTTGCTCCCCCAGTCCCGGGCGGTAGTCAGGGCCTTGGCGCCAGCCGTTTTTGCTGCGTCGATGGCCTTGGCGCCCAGCGACTTGACCGTGTCAGTGGCTTTAGAAGCCAGCGATCGGGCCTTGCTCACCACCCACGAAAGCAGCCCGGACGCCTTACTCATGATCTTGCCGGCCAGCCCTGCCACCTTGGAGGCAGCCCCACCGCTCAAACGATCGGCCAAGCTCAGCAGCTTGGCGCCAGCCGTCCTGGCGGTAGCGGCGATCTTGGAGCCCGCCGCCTTCGCTTTCTCGGCCACCTTCCCGCCCAATTGCTTGGCCTTGCTCAAGGCCTTGGCAGCCAGGCCTCTGGCCGTTGAGACCAAGCCGCTGGCCAGACGCTTGGCGCTGCTCCAGGCGTTGGCGCCCAAACGCTTGATCGCGCTCAACCCCTTGGCGGCCAACGTCTTGACTGTGCTAAAGGCCTTGGACAGCGCCCGTGTGGCGAACCCGGCGAGCTTGCCCGCCCACCGGGAAGCAAAAGCTGTCACCGCTGAGCCCACGGCCTTGAGCGCCCTTCCGACCTTTTGGGTGAGGCCTCTCACCTTTCTCATCAAAGAGCCGACCGCGGCTACGACCTTGCCAGCTAAGGCGCTGATGGCCCCGCAAAGGTCAGACATCGACAGTTTGGAGACGATTCCCCTGGCCGAGGCTGCTACCCGTTGACCGAGACCCTTTACTGTGGTGACGGCGGCGGTGACCAAGCCGCGCAGCTTTCCCAGGGCGTTTCTGCCAAAACCGGACACCGCCCGCAAGGCGCTGCCCCCCAGCCGTCTGGCCCCGCTCAACAGCGTGGAGCCCAGCGACGTTGCTCCCCCCCACGCCTTTTTGCCTAAGGTCATAGCCGCGTTTGCGACGCCAGCACCGGCCGATCTGGCCATGGCCCACAGGCTGGCACCGCCAGATTTCGCTTTATTCCAGGCGGCGGCGCCCAGGTTTTTGGCTGTGTTCCAGGCCGAGGTGCCCAGCCCCTTGACCGTGCTCGCCAGACTGCTTCCCGCCGATCTGGCCGCATCGACGATGCCTCCGCCCGCTGATCGAGCCTTATCCCAGGCAGCCGTGCCGAGGCGTTTGGCAGTGTTGAAGGCTGAAGCCCCTAGGCGCAGGATGGCGCCGAGCGCCTTCTTCGCCAGCTCCTTAGCCCAGTCAAGCGGGTTCAAGCTCAATCCCCGCTGAACCGCCCGGGTAGAAGGTCCTCCAAGGCGCTGAACAGGCGAGCTGGACTCCACAAGAGCTTCGGGCTCAGCCTGCTCCCTGGTGCAAGTGGCGCAGCCGCAGCTGTCCCCACAATCCAACCGCTGAGCGACGGGGTTGAGCGTCTCGTCCCACGACACCAGGTCGACCTTGTCGAAGGTCCCTGGCTTGGCGGCATTCATCTTCTCCGCCTGCGCGGCCTTGCCCTGCGCCTGTTTGTCGTCCGGCGGCGCGACCGCCGCGTCCTGCGCCGCCTTCGACTCGGCCGTTGCCGGCGGATGCTGCGCAACCTGCTTCTTCTTGGCCGCCACGTCCGCCTTCACGGAGCGAAAACGCGGATCCGCGCCCGGCGCGGTCTTTGGGGGAGCCACCGGCGGGGCGGGGCAGGCTCCCCCGGGCGCCAGCCGCTGCACCGCGACACCAGTAACCGCACCATGCCCGTCAAGCCAGCCGCGCTGAGCTAGCAGCCGGACCACCGCAGCGTTGCCCGCGCTGGCCTGCAGCCGCTGCACGGTCGAGCGGTCGAGCACGGCCACACCCACAGACCCGGCTCTGCCCGCTCCCCGCTCCAGCCGGCGGTCTGGCGGCTGGACGCCCCGCCGAGGCCGTGCCGTAGCGCGCTGCTCTTGCGTGGCTTTCACGGCGCCGGCCTCCAGCGCGCGGCGGCACCTGCCCAGGGCTCGCGGGTCACGCTCCTAGCTTCTCGTGTCCGCCAGAGCAGCGCATCCGCCCAGGGCGCACCCGTTGGGACAGACACCGCTGCCTGATAGGGAAGCAGCGGTGGCAAAACCGCGCGGATGGCGAAGAAAACTAAGGGAGTCCCTGGGCGGGCTCGCCCGCCCCACGCGGCGAACGGTCTGCGCGGAGGAAGCCAGCCGAGGGCGCCGGCGCACGCTGAGCCCGGCTTGGCTGCCCTTTCGTGCAACCCGCGCTTCCCTCAGGCAAGCCCGCTGGGTCGTTGTGGGCGGGGTGGACTAGGCCGACGCTGGGGGCGATCGATTTCGGGTCCTCAAGGAGGCCTGTATGCCCACGTATCTTTCGCCCGGTGTCTACGTCGAGGAGGTCGAGGCAGGGTCCCGGCCTATCGAGGGAGCCGGGACGGCGGTTGCGGCCTTCGTCGGGCTGGCGGCGGATGGGCCGCTCAACACCCCGACGCTGGTGAGCAACTGGAGCCAGTTCACCCAGACCTTCGGCGAGTTCGTCCCAGGGTCGTACCTCGCGCATGCCGTCTATGGCTACTTCATGAACGGTGGCGGGAACTGCTACATCGTCCGCATCGGTCCAGACGGCGCGCAGGGGAATGGCCAGCAGAAAGCGCTGGCGGCCAGCCCGCAGGTGGCGCTCGGCGGCTACCGCGTCACCGCTATCGAGGAGGGCAGGGCGGCCAAGCCCTTGACGATCGAGGTCACCGACCCGGGAGCTGAGAATGCCCCGGAGGGCAGCTTTAAGCTGCTTGTCAAGCGGGACGGCAAGGTCGTCGAGGAGTACGACCCGGTCACCACGGCCAAGGGGGCGCAGAACGTCGTCACCGTGGTGAACGCTAAGTCCAAGACGATCAAGATCGAGGAGGTCGCGACCGGCGCCGCCCTCCAGAAACCCGACAAGGGCGCAGTCACCCTGAAGGTCGAGAAGCCGTCCAAGCGGGACGAGCCGCCCCCGCTGGCCCCGGACCACTACGTCGGCGACGCGGCGGAGCGGACAGGCTTCGGTGGGTTAGAGGCTGTCGACGAGGTCACGATGGTGTGCGTCCCCGACCTCATGGCCGCCTACGAGCAGGGGCAACTCGACGACGACGGCTTCAAGGCCGTGCAGCTCGCGATGATCGCGCATTGCGAGCTGATGGGCGATCGGGTTGCCATCCTCGACCCGCCACGCGGGCTCAACGCCCAGAAGATCAAGGATTGGCGCGTTGACGTCGCGGGGTACGACTCGAAGTACGCGGCGCTCTACTACCCCTGGATCAAGGTGCTTGACCCGGCGTCTGGCCAGAGCATCTTCATCCCCCCCAGCGGGCACGTCGCGGGGATCTGGGGCCGCAACGACGACACCCGCGGGGTCCACAAGGCGCCGGCCAACGAGGTCGTCCGCGGCGCGCTGGCCCTGGAGCTGCAGCTCACCAAGAACGAGCATGACCTGCTCAACCCGCTCGGCATCAACTGCATCCGCGCCTTCCCCGCCCGTGGGATCAGGGTGTGGGGCGCCCGCACGCTGTCCAGCGATCCGGCGTGGCGCTACCTCAATGTCCGCCGGTTGTTCAACTACTTGGAGGAGTCCATCCTCAACGGCACCCAATGGGTCGTCTTCGAGCCGAACGACCCAGCGCTTTGGGCAAAGATCCGCAGGACCATCGCGTCCTTCCTGGTCATGGAATGGCGCAAGGGGGCGCTCTTCGGGCGCACACCGGACGAGGCGTTCTACGTCAAGTGCGACGACGAGACCAACCCGTCCGAGAGCATCGACGTCGGGCAGGTGGTCTGCGAGATCGGCATCGCGCCGGTCAAGCCAGCCGAGTTCGTGATCTTCCGCCTGGCCCAGTTCTCGGGCGGGACCAGCCTGATCAACGAGTAGTGAGCCCCTCCGAGGAGGTACCGGTAAATGCCACTCCCAGATTTTGATAGCTCAGTCGGCCATTCCTTTGGGCTGGAGATCGACGGCGTGATGATCAAACAGATCAGCGAGGTCAGCGGCCTGAAGATGGAGCAAGACGTCGTTGAGTTGAAGCAGAACACCAACGACGGAAAGTACATGATCAAGAAGCTCCCCGGGCGGCCCAAGGCCGGGGAGATCACGCTGACCCGTGGCCTGACCGCAGATCAGAGCTTCCAGAATTGGGCCAAAGATGCCCAATTCGGGAAGATGGGCAACGCCCGCAAGGGCGGCGCAATCATCGTGTTCGACTTCGAGGGCACCGCAATTAAGCGCTACAAGTTGACCAACGCGTGGCCGAAGAGCTTGGAGATTGGCACGCTCAAGGCCGGCGACACCAGTGTCCTGACCGAGAAGCTCGTGATCACGCACGAGGGCTGCGAGGTCGAGTGATGAAGCGGGTTGCGGTGGCCGCCCGCGAGCGGCCAGTCGACGGCGCTTCGGGTACCTCTCCGGACGCGCTCCGCACGGAGTTCGCCTTCGAGCTGCCCCGCGGCTATGTCGACAGCGCCGGGACCGTGCACCGGCACGGCGTGATGCGCCTCGCCACCGCCCGGGATGAGCTGGTCCCGCTGCACGACGACCGGGTGCGGGAGAACCCCGCGTACCTGACGGTGGTCTTGCTCGCGCGGGTCATCATCCGGCTGGGCTCGATCGACGACGTCCACGCCGGCATCATCGAGAACCTGTTCGCGTCGGACCTGGCGTTCCTGCAGGACCTCTACCGGCGGATCAACGTCGAGGGCCACACCCGCGCGGCTGTTGCCTGCCCCGCCTGCCGTCACGAGTTCACGATCGACCTGGCGGGTGGTCGCCTGGGGGAATCGTGACGTACGCAGCCGACCGGTTGTACGAGGAGGCTGCGTACGTGGCCTACCACTTTCATTGGTCTTTGGACGCGATCCTCGACCTGGAGCACCCGGTGCGCCATCGCTTCGTCCAGGAGATCGGCCGGATCAACCAGCGGCTCTCCCGGGGAGGGTGACCACCGATGTGGCTTTTTCGCCGTCGCGGAAGGGCCGACGCCGGTGACCAGGTAGCCCGCCAGCCGCCAGCCGGCCAGGCGCCGGGGCCGGGAGCGGGGTGGCGCTCGCTCGCGCCCATCCAGCGCGTGGTCACCCCTATGCCCCGCGTGGTCGGCACGTCGTCGTTCGAGGCGAGCCTCTCGTCTTGGCGCGACCCGGCCTTCCTTGGCCCGCTCGGCCACCACGTCTCGGCTGACGCGCCCTCGGGGATCGCGTTTGGGTTGGCGGCGCCGGCCGCCCCACGGACGATCCAGCGCAGTGGCGAGCTGCCCCTGCGCCAAGCCCGGCGCCCCTCTGGGAGGGCCAGCGCGGGGGCCTTTGGCCATCCCGCGATCCTCCCCGGCGGTGCCGTGCCGGCGGATGCGGCCGAGGCGCCCACGCCGGCTGGTATAGAGCCTGGCGAGGCACCCGCCGCTCCTGTTTCCCTGGAGGTAGGGGCGGCTGAGCCCGTGCAACGGGATGCGGAGTCCGTACAGCCCGCTGTGGAATCCACGCCGCCGGCCACCGCCGCTCCGGTACAGGCTGACGTCCAGTTGACCGTCGCGCCCCCGGTCGTCTTGCCACCCCTGCGCCTGCGCACCGTGCAACGAGCCATGGACACGGATGCCGCAACCTCGCCGGCAGAGCCGGATGGCCACGACGAGCCCACGCTGGCTGCCGAGCCCGCGCCGGGCATGGAGTTCGAGCGGATCGCCGAGCCTGCGCCACACGATCCGGCCCATCCGTTGCCGCTGGCCCCGGAAGCGGCAGTGTCAGCTGGGCAGGCCGAGCCGGAGGGGCAGCCGCAGGAGCCTGAGGGTGCCGCACCGACGCTGGGACGGGAGCCAACTCGCCCGCAACGCTCGGGGCTCGGGCCGCCACTCCGAGGCCCGAGGCCCGAGTCAACCGGCGCTCAGCCTCCTCCCGCCCCCGTGCAGCGCTTCCCTGCCGCACCGCACAGGAGCGCCAACCTGGGGCCGCCGATCGCGCCTGCGATCAGCGCCTCGGCACCGGTGCAGCGCGCGGCGCAGGGCGAGCCAACCCAGCCCACTGACGCCATGCCTGACCGCCCGCCGCTTCCCCTCACGGGCCAGCAGCGCCCTGGGGTAGCTGGGGCGTCTCGGTCTCCTGATCAGGCGCCGGTGAGTGAGCCAGTTGCGCGGGTGCAGCGTGAGGGCGCGGAGTCAGGTGGCGAGGGGGACGCCGAGCCGCCGGTGGCGCCGTTGTTGGCGGGTAGGCCGTTGGCGCCGGTGAGCGCGCAGCGGCCTTCGGAGGAGTTGCCGGGTGTGGGTGGCCCGCAGGTGAGCTCTGGTGTGGGCGGCCAGGGGCAGGGGGTTGGGCCGGTTGCGCGGGTGCAGCGTGAGGGCGCGGAGCCGGGCGGCGAGCCGCAGGAGGTTTCGGGGTCTGTAGGGGCGCAGGAGTTGCCTGGCGTTGGGCCGGGGGTTGCTGCTGCGGAGACGTCTCCCGTTGATGCGCCGCCGGGTGTGGTGGCTGGGCCGGCGGGCGTTGAGGGCGAGCCGCCGGTGGCGCCGTTGTTGGCGGGGAGGCCGTTGGCGCCGGTGAGCGCGCAGCGGGCGGTCGATGAGGTTGGCTCGAGGGAGACGCCGGCTGCAGGTGTCACACGTGCCATGCCTGGTGAGCCGCGCGCCGAGGCCGAGGCGCCCGCAGGGGTTGGTTTCTCCGGTCAGCCGCGAGGGGGTGGACTGTTTGCGCGTGTGCAGAGGTGGGCCGTGGACTCTGGCGGTGGCGGTGGGGACGCCGAGCCGCAGGACTTGCCGGGGTTTGCGGGAACGCAGGAGTTGCCTGCCGCTGGGCCGGTGGCCGCTCCTCCGCAGATGCCCCTGCTCCCTGTCGATGCGCCGGAGGCCGTAGCCGCGTCGGCGAGGAGTGGGGTTAAGGAGCCGATACGCAGCGCGCCCGAGCCGCCATCACTGGTGGCGCCGTTGCTGGCGGCCAGGCCGTTGGCGCTGGTGAGCGCGCAGCGGGTGGCTGAGCAGCGGGTCTTGGGGGAGCCGCGTGGCGCAGGCCAGGCCCCGGCCCAAGTCACCGCCCAAGGCGTGGCGCAGGATTACCGCGTGGCCGGCTCCCCGCAGGCGCCTGGAGACCAGCGCGCGGGCGCGGAATTCACGCGTGCGGTCACCGAGGCCCCGCCCGCGCCTGGACCGGCCATCCAGCCGCACGGGACTGCACCTTTCCTGCGTCTCCAGCGGAATCTTGCGGGTCCCGGCCCGCAGGTGGAGGTCAGGCCGCGATTTTCCTCCGTATCCAGAGGAATGGTGCAGGCCCCCCGCGCCGGGCACTGGCCGGCGGGAGACCAGCTGCCACTGGTGCAGCGCGCCGCAACGCCGGTCTCGGCAGGAGCAGGAGGTGACCCGAGGACCGCGGCATTGTCCACCGGGTTGGCGGCGGTTGACCGCGACGGCGCGATCGTCTTCCCGGGGCTGGCAGCCCACATTGCGCCAATGAGTGAGACCGCCACGGCTCCACCGATCCAGCGCCAAGCCGCCTCGCCTACGGCCGAGGCCCCGGCCGCCTCCCCCGAGCCCGCAGCCGCCACCACCCCCGCGGCCGCCACCCCCCCCGCAGCCGGTGGCAAGCCCGCTGAGCTGGACGAGCTGGCGAAGAAACTCTACGAGCGGATCCGTACCCGCTTGAAGGCCGAGCTGCGGCTCGACCGCGAGCGGGCGGGGCTGCTGACTGACCTCGGACGATAAGGAGCGCCCACATGGCCGAGATCGACTCTGACCCCGCCGTTACTGTCTACTTCGACGTCAGCCTGGACAACGGCGAGCTGAGCCTTGGCGCGTTCACCGGCTGCGACGGCCTCGGTTGCGAGGTCACGATCGAGCAGCGCGAGGAGGGCGGCAACAACGGCTTCGTGCACCAGCTTCCCAGCCGGATCAAATACTCCAACGTGAAGCTCACCCGAGCGGTCAACGAGGACACAAAGAAAATCGCCGCCTGGTTCGCGAGCCTGCACAAGGGACTGACAAAGACCAACGCGACGATCGTCGCGAAGACCGCGGACGGCCGCCAAGTTTGGCAATGGAACCTTCAAAATGTGGTGCCTGTGCGCTGGCAGGGCCCGTCGCTGAGCGCGGACTCGCCGAAGGTGGCGACCGAGACACTTGAGATCGCCCACCACGGGTTTTTGGCTGGGAGCTAACTGGGGGAACGATGGAAAAGGCGAAGATCACGTTCTTGGAGCCCAAGGTCTCCGGTGGCTCGCAGCCGTCGGTTGGTGGTGGGATCGCAGTCAACGGGAAGACCGAGCTTCAGTTCGACTTTAATCCTAAGGAGTACTCGATCCAGAAGAGCGCGGACTGGCAACGAAGCCCCGCGAAGGGCGCAGAGAAGACCGCGGTGCCTGAGTTCAAAGGGTCAGGCCCCCGCCAGCTCTCGCTTGAGGTCTTCCTGGACCGGAGCATGACCAGGGGTGACGTGTCCAAGGACGTCGAGACGCTGTTCGCATGCCTCACGCCGCTTCCGCAGAAGCTCGCGGCGAACAAGCCAGCCCCGCCATTCGTGAAGTTCTCTTGGGGCTCCACGATTGAGTTCACCGCCATCCTGAAATCAGTAAACGCGAAGTACACGCTCTTTACGCCCGAAGGCATGCCGCTGCGAGCGGTCTGCACGATCTCCCTCGAGGAGTTCCCTGAAGAGGCGGGACGCCAGAACCCGACCTCGGGCGGCTTGGCGCCGTTGCGGACGCACACCGTCGTGGCTGGCGACACCTTGCAGTCGGTCGCCTACGCCGAGTACGGCAGCCCGGCGCTTTGGCGCGCGCTCGCGGAGGAGAACGAGGTCGACGACCCGCTTCGCCTGCGCCCGGGCACGCACCTGCGGATCCCCGCCCCCGACCAGATTCTCCAGTCAGCGTGAGGCGGAGTCCGCCATGGCCCAGCAGCAACAGCAGCTCACCAACAAGCTCCAGGTCAAGGTCGACGGCGCCCCGCTTCCGGCTGATGTCGACGGCCTGCTGGTAGCGGCGGTCGTTGACGACAGCCTGCACCTGCCTGACCTGTTCACGCTGACCTTCCGTGATCCCCTCCGGGCGGTGCTGACGAGCGCGAAGATCAAGATTGGCTCGGTGCTCACGGTGTCGGTGTTCTCCGAGGCCGCCCCGGGCGGCGAGCCGCTGATCACCGGGGAGGTGACCGCGCTCGAGGCAGAGTTTGGTGGCGAGGGCACGTTCACGGTCGTGCGTGGCTTCGACCACTCACACCGGCTGTTCCGGGGCCGCGTCACCGAGACGTACACGAACGCCACCTACTCCGACGTCGTGCAGAAGGTCGCGAAGCGGGCCGGCTTGAGCACTGGGAAGATCGAGAGCACCCCCACCGTGCACAAGCACATCTCCCAGGCCAACGAGTATGACTGGCACTTCCTGCAGCGGTTAGCGCGCGAGATCGGTTACGAGGTGGCGGTCCTCGAGGGGAAGCTCGAGTTCCGCGTGCCAACGGACTCCACGGGTGGCCCAGGGAAGGCGAACCTGGAGACCGAGGACCCGCTCCAGCTGGTCCAAGGCTCCAACTTGCTCCGTTTCCACGCGCTCGTGACCGCCGCTGAGCAGGTGAAAGAGGTCCAAGTCCGCGGGTGGGACGTCACCCAGAAGCGAGCAGTGATCGGCACGGCGCCGGCGAAGACGACCAGCGCGAAGCTGTCGGTCGCCCCGACCGACCTGGCCAGCACGTTCGGCGGCGCGCGCTTCGTCGGGGTTGACGTGCCGTACGGAACGCAGGCCGAGGTCGATGCCGCCGCCAAGGCGATCGCCGAGCAGATCTCTGGAGCCTTCGCGGAGCTGGAGGGTGTGGCCAGGGGCAACCCGAAGCTGCGGGCGGGGACCGCGGTCAGCCTGAGCCTGGCCGGGGAGCCGTTCGACGGCAAGTACCGGCTGACCTCGACCAGGCATATCTACGACCCGCACACCGGCTACACCACCGCGTTCGTGGCGAGCGGGCGGCAGGAGCGCTCACTGTTCGGGCTCACCTCCGGCGGGGCGACGAACGGCGCGGCGCATCCCTTCCCTGGCGTGGTCAACGCCCAGGTCACCGACGTGAAGGACCCCGACCAGCTCGGCCGCGTGAAGCTCAAGTTCCCGTGGTTGTCGGACACGTATGTCAGCGACTGGACGCGGACGTTGCAGCCAGGCGCGGGCCGGGACCGCGGGGCCGTCGTGCTGCCCGAGGTGAACGACGAGGTGCTCGTGGGCTTCGAGCAGGGCGATGTCCGCCGCCCGTATGTCATCGGCGGCCTGTACAACGGGGTCGACAAGCCGAAGCTCGGCACCGGCCTGATCGACGGGTCCACCGGGGCGGTCCGCCGCCGCGGCTTCATCTCGAAGAAAGGCGGCATGCTGGTCTTCCTGGACGACGACGCCGACGAGGGCGTCGCGTTGTCGACCGGCGACAAGGGCTACCGGATCGCGCTCAACAAGACCAAGACGACGATCCACATCGCGTCCAACGGGAAGGTCGAGATCGAGGGGGCGCAAGACGTGACGATCAAATCTGGCGCCAACCTGAAGGTCCAGGCGACCGGCTCGCTCGAGCTCAAGGGCGCGAAGGTGTCCGTCAACGCGAGCGGGCCGGTCGAGGTCAAGGGCAACCCGATCCAACTGAACTAAACGGGAAAGGGAACGATATGGGCACTCCAGCGGCGGTGATGGGCGACCGGGTCACCGCGGTCTGCGCCATCCACCTGATCCCTGGAGCGGCTGGGGCGCCACAGCCGTCCCCGCCCCTGCCGTTCTCCGCGCCGCTGCTGCAAGGCCTGGCCACCAAGGTGCTGATCGGCGGCAAGCCCGCCGCGGTCCAAGGGTCGTCCGGGTACAACACCCCGCCCCATGTCGGGCTGCACCCGAGCGATCTCTTCATGACGCCGACCCAGCAGCGGGCAGCCGTCGTCATGGGCAGCGCCACCGTGCTGATCGAGGGCAAGCCGGCAGCGAAGACCGGGTCCACCTGCACCGTATGCTCCGGGCTGCCTGGCCAGCTTGCCGGAACGGCCGCCACTGTATTGATCGGAGGGTAACGGGACATGGCCGAGGAGTTCATCGGCGCCGGCTGGGCGTTCCCCCTGCGCACCGACGCGACGGGCAGCATCGCCCTCGTGGCGCGGGAGCAAGAGATCGAGGAGAGCATCCACCTGATCCTCGGCACCGCGTATGGCGAGCGCCCGATGCGCCCGGAGTTCGGGTGCGGCATCCATGAGTACGTGTTCGCGCCGGCCAACGCCTCGACGGCCGGGTTGGTCGCTGACGAGGTCCGCCAGTCCCTGGAGCGCTGGGAGCCGCGCATCGACGTGGTTGACGTGGTGGTCAGCCCCGCGCCTGAGGACGCCGCCACCCTCTACATCGACATCCGCTACTCGATCCGGGGCACGAACGATCCCCGCAACTTGGTCTTCCCCTTCTACGTGATCCCTGCCGAAGCGTCCGGGACCGCGCCATGAGCCTGCCGGCTCCCAACCTCGACGACCGGCGCTTCCAAGACCTGGTCGACGATGCGAAGCGGCTCGTGCAGCAGCGCTGCCCCGAGTGGACCGATCACAACGTCTCCGACCCCGGCGTCACGCTGATCGAGACGTTCGCGTACATGGTCGACCAGCTGATCTACCGGCTGAACCGGGTGCCCGACCGGAACTATGTGAAGTTCCTCGACCTGATCGGCGTCGAGATGTTCCCGCCCACGGCGGCGGCGGCCGAGGTCACGTTCTGGCTGTCCGCCCCCCAGCCCGAAACCCTGCCTATCCCCAGCGGCACCGAGGTGGCCACAGTGCGCACCGAGGTCGAGGAAGCCGTCACCTTCACCACGACAAGGGACCTGGCGATCGTCCCTTGCTCGGTGACCGACCTTGCCTCCAGCGTGAGTGACGGGCCGGTCGTCCACCATCCAGAGGCCGTCGTTGGCGATGCCGGGTTTTACTGCTTCGACCGCGAGCCGAAGCCCGGGGACACGTTGCTCGTCGGCCTGTCGAACGCCGTGCCCTCGTGCGCTGTGGCCCTGCGCTTCGAGGGCAGGATCGAGGGCGTCGGCGTCGATCCTCGCAACCCGCCGATCGTCTGGGAGGCATGGGACGGCAGCCGCTGGGTCGGATGCGAGGTCGACCATGACGACACCGGCGGGCTGAACCGGCCTGGCGACATCGTGCTCCACGTCCCTGCGGGCCATATCACCTCGCTCCTGGAGCGCCAACGCGCCGGGTGGCTGCGCTGCCGAGTCGTGCCCACCGAGCCTGGCCAGCCCGCCTACACCCGCTCCCCCGAGGTCACGCGGCTGTCCGCATACACGATCGGCGGGACGGTTGAGGCCCTCCACGCTGAGACCGTCACGGGCGAGCTCATCGGCCAGTCAGAGGCGGTGCCAGGCCAGCGTTTCCCCCTGAAACGCCAGCCCGTCGTGCCGGGGGCTACCCCGATCACGCTGGAGTGCTCCGACGGCGAGGGCTGGCAGGAGTGGACAGCTGTCCATCACTTCGCGGCGAGCACCGCAACCGACCGGCATTTCACGCTCGACAAGATCGCGGGGGAGGTGCAGTTCGGCCCGGCCGTCCGCGAGCCCGACGGCTCGCTCCGCCAGTACGGGGCGATCCCACCGAAAGGGGCCACCTTGCGCGTCCGCGCCTACTGGACCGGGGGAGGCAAGCGCGGGAACGTCACCCGGGGCTCGATCAGGGTCCTGAAGAGTTCCATCCCGTACATCACCCGGGTCGAGAACCGCCGAGCCGCCAGTGGTGGGATCGATGGCGAGACGATCGAGAACGCTAAAATCCGCGGTCCCCTGCTTTTGCACACCAGGAGCCAGGCGGTCACCGCCGAGGACTACGAGCACCTGGCTCGGGAGGCGGCGCCGGAGATCGCCCGTGTCCGCTGCGTGCCCGCTGGCGGCGCGAATGATGCCGGTTGGGTACGGGTGTTGATCGTGCCCGCTGCCGCCGACGACGAGCTGGGGCGCCTGCGCTTCGAGCAGCTGGTCCCAAGCGAGGAGTCGCTGGCCAAGATCGCCGGCTACCTCGACGAGCGGCGCACCATCGGGGCACGGGTGGTCGTCGAGCCGCCCGTGTACCAAGGGGTCACCGTGGTCGCGCGGCTGCGCGCCCGCCCGCGCGCCAACCCGGAGGCCCTCCGGACGGCCGCGCTCGCCGCCCTGTACGGCTACTTCCACCCGATCACCGGCGGCCCCGAGGGGCGTGGCTGGCCCTTCGGCCGCCCTGTCCTCGCCGGCGAGGTCTACGGCGTGCTCCAGCGCCTAGAGGCCGTCGAGCTGGTCGAGGACGCCAGGCTCTACCCCGCCGACCCAGTCAGGCGGGAGCGCGGCGATCCCGCGGACCGACTGCAGCTGGAGCCTGGCGCGCTCGTGTTCTCCTACGAGCATCAGGTCCAGGTGCGGCAGACATGAGCCGGATGGCGGTGCATTGAGGATGGGCCATGAGGATCGGGAGGGGGCGCCGTGCGAGCCTTGATCCCCGGGCTCGAGGCCGCTCACCCGCTCGGCCTCGCGCTTCCCGGGCTCTACCAGGACGACGGCTTCGCGCAGCGGCTCACGCGTGCCCTTGACGAGGTGCTCGCGCCCGTGATCAGCACCCTCGACTCCTTAGACACCTACTTTGATCCCGCGCTCGCGCCAGCTGACTTCGTCGCCTGGGTGGGCAGCTGGGTCGGCGTGATCGCCGAGGACGCCGGGCCGCTGCACCGCCAGCGAGCGCTGGTCACCCAGGCGGTGGAGCTCTACCGCTGGCGGGGGACCCGGCGGGGCGTGGCCGAGTTCGTGCAGCTGTATACCGGCGCCGAGCCCGAGATCATCGAGAGCGGCGGCGTGAGCTGGTCGCCGGTACCAGAAGGCACCCCGCCCGGAAGTGACGAGCCGCTCCTAGTCGTCCGCGTCCGGCTGACCGACCCCAGCGAGGTCGCGATCCGCCGCCTGGACGCGCTCGTCGCCGCCACCAAGCCCGCCCACATCCCCCACCGCGTGGAGGTCGTCACCTAGTGCACCGCCCGGAATTGCGGTTGGGAGCACTGATGCGCTGCCACAGGGCCTGCTGAGTTCGGGCGCGCCTCGGTCATGAGCCGCTCAGCCGCCACAGGGGACACGGCGCTCCTCGAGCGCCGGCGGCCGTCGGACCGTGCGCGGCCGAGAGCCATGCCCTCCCGTCCCGGTGAGGTGACCACCGAGCAGGCTCTCCGCCTCGTCGAGCTTCATCCCCAGGCCTTGACGCCACAGGCCGTCCAACGCCTCCAGGCCAGCGCGGGCAACGCTGCCGTGGCTCGCCTCCTCGCAGGCTCAAGCGCCCGCCTGGGGGTCGTGCAGCGCGGCTGTGGGTGCGGTGGTGCCTGTGGCGGTTGCGGGCCAGCGCGCAAGGAGGACGAGCCCGATCCAGTCCAGGGCAGCCTGCCTATCCAGCGCCTGCGCCAGCCCGCGCCAATGGCCGCCCCGGTGGCCGTGCAGCGGTGGAACCCTCTCGACTGGGCCAAGAAGCTGGCCCAGAAGGCGATCGGCGCCATTCGCAGCCTGGGAGCCTCGGCGTGGAACACCGCAAAGAGCTTGGGCACCGCGGCGTGGAACACGGCCAAGAGCACCGGCGCCACCATCTGGAATGCCGCCAAGTCAGCCGGCAGCGGTCTGTGGAGCACCGCGAAAAGCCTGGGCAGCTCAGCCTGGAGCACCGCGAAGGGCCTGGGCACCGCGGTGTGGAACACCGCCAAGTCCGCTGGGTCAAAGGTGTGGGCTGGGGCGAAGGCCGTGGGCGCCAAGGTGTGGGCTGGGGCCAAGGCTCTGGGCACCAAGGCGTGGAGCGGCGCCAAGAGCCTAGGGGGCAAGGCCTGGGCGGGAGCCAAGCAGGTCGGGGGCAAGGCTTGGGGGGCAGTCAAAAGCTCCGGCGCTGCGGCGCTTGGCAAGGTGAGGGGGTTGGCCACGACGGCCTTCGCTCACGCGAAGCGCTTGGGCGCCAAGGCCGTGAGCGCCGCCAAGAGCGTGGCGGCCAAACTGTCGGTGTCCAACCTGTGCAAGGCCGTCGGCGCCTTGGTGGGGAAGGCGGTGTCGGCGGTTTCCTCCGCGGTCAAGAGCGCGTGGGGCGGGGCCAAGAAGCTCGGCGCGAAGGCGTGGAGCGGGGCAAAGACCCTCGGCAAGGCCGTGGCCTCCACTGCCACGAAATGGGCGGGTAAGGCCAAGGACTTCGCGGTCAAGACGTTGTCTCGCGCCTACGGCACCGTCAAGGGTGCCGCCACCAAGGCGTGGTCCACGGCCAAGAGCCTGGGCGCCAAAGCGTTCACAGGGGCTAAGGCGGCGGCGACCGCCGGATGGAATACGGCCAAGAGCCTGGGCGCCAAAGCGTTCAACAAGGCTAAGGACCTTGGCGGCAAGGTCTTGGGCAAGGCTAAGGACCTTGGCGGCAAGATCGCCAACGCCGCCAAGCAGGCTGGCAGCAAGCTGCTCGGCGTGGCCGACCGGCTGACCGGCGGAGCCGCCTCCAAGGTCGCCGGATTCGCCAACAAGATCCTCGGCAAGGCGGCTGGGCTCCTCTCGTGGGTGATGAGCACGGCCAAGTCGCTGGCCTCCAAGGCCATCAACACGGCTAAGAGTTTGGGCGCGCGGGCGCTCAGCGCCGCCAAGAGCGCGGCGTCCAAGGCCTGGCAGGCGGCTAAGGATGGAGCGGCTAAGGCCGCGGCCACAGCGCGGCAGTGGGGATCCAAGGCGGTCAACGCGGCGCAGTCGTTGGCCTCCAAGGCTTGGTCCACCGCGAAGAGCCTGGGAAGCAAGGCCGTCAGCACAGCCAAGAGCTTCGCCTCCAAGGCCTGGGGAGTGGCCAAGAGCCTCGGGAGCAAAGCGTGGGGGGCCATCAAAGGCGCGGCGGGCAAGGTCTGGGATGTCACCAAGCAGGTGGGCAGCCGCGCGTGGGGCTACGCCAAGCGGGTCGGCCGGGGAGCGCTCAACGTGGCCAAGGCCGTGGGCTTGGACAAGGCCTGGTCGGCCGCCAAGAGCCTGGGCTCCAAGGCCCTCGGCACCGTCAAGCAAGCCGCTGGCGCGCTGAAGGAGCGTTTCTCGCCATTGATCAATGTCGCGAAGCAAGCGGCGTCGGTGGTCGCGAATTTCAGCCCCATGGGCATGGCGTGCAAGTTCTTGGGCTGCGCCGCGCAGGGTCTCACCAAGAACGTCAGCAAGGGGGGACAGGCCGCAGCTGACCTGAGCACCGACCTTATCCCCGGCGTCAGCATGGTCAAAGATGGCTGCACCTGCATCACCGGCACGAACTGCGTCACCGGCGAGCATGCCAGCGGCGCGGAGCGAGGCGTGGCCTGCGCCTCGGCCGCCGTCGACCTCGCGAGCCTGGTGGCCGCCCCCTTCACCGGCGGCGCCAGCGTCGCCGCAGGCATGGCAGCCAAGACGGCCCTGAAGACCGGAGCCAAGGCGGCGGTGAAGGCGGCCCTCAAGAAGGGCGCCAGAGAGGTCGCGGAGGAGGCAGCCGAGCGGGCGGTCAAGGAGGTCGCTGGCGAGGCGGCTGAACGGGCCACAAAGGAGCTGGTCAGCGTCGCAGCCGAGCGGGCAGCGCGGGACGCCGCGGGTGATGTGGCCGAGCGCGCCGCCAGAGAGGCCGCAGGCGAGGCCGGCCGGCGGGTCCCCGCGAGCGCGGCCGAGTGGACCGCCAAGGAAAGCGCTGACCGCGCCGCCAAGGATGCCGCCGAGAAGTCAGCCAAGGAGGCCGCCGACCGCGCCGCCAAGGATGCCGCCGAGAAAGGCGCTCGCAAAGGAGCCGCGGAGAAGGGCGCCAAGGAAGCAGCCGAAGGGGGCGCTACAAAGGCGGCCAAGACCACCGCCGACGGCGCCTCCGAGGTCAAGGTGAAGGACACCGGCATCGAGGTCTGCCCCATCCAACGTTGCCCGAGTCTGGACGAGGTGGCGGATCCTTCGAGAGCTGCGAAGGCTAACGATCTGGCCAAGGCCGGCAAGGCCGAGGAGGCCGCCCAAGAGGCTGCCAAGGTCCTCGATGAATCCCCTCCCACGATGCTGCTGCCACCGAGGAGGACAGCGACCGAGCTGCGCAACCTCCCGGGCACCGTGCAGAACGCGACCAAGTGTCCGGAAGTCCAACCCGGCAAATGGTTCCGTGGCACTCATGGAAACGCAGCGCCCTTCCCTAAGCAGGCAGCTGACAAGCTCGCCGGCAGGCGCTTCCAGAGTTTCGATGACTTCCGCGAAGCTTTCTGGAGGACTGTGGCGGATGACCCTACCCTGTCCCAAGGCTGGTCACCGGCTAATCTCGCTCAAATGCGTAACGGCAACGCCCCGTTCGTGATGAGTGGCCAAGAGCATGGTCAGCTCCGTTACATCCTCCACCATAAGACACCGATCCAACATGGGGGCGAAGTTTACGATCCTGATAATCTTGTGATCGTGACTCCCCGCTTCCACCAGGAGATTCTTGATCCCACTCGTCATTTTGGAAAGGGGACGTCCGGTGGTTGAGTCCACACCATCTCGCGAGGAACAGCTTGAGATGCTACGCCGCATTCTTGAGGCCGACGGCACTGAGGAAGAGATTGATGCACTCTATTATCGGCTTCAGGCGGTCACCGGCCACCCTCAGCTCCTCGACGTCATCCACTCATGGGACGGCGTCGAGCCCTATGAGGAAGTGCTCGAACGCGCAAGGTCCTATAAACCTTTCGCGCTCTGAGGAATGACAAGACCGCTGATCAAGTCTACGGTCCCCGTCTCCGTGATTCTTGGAGCCTGCGCCGTGTCGGTAGGTCGATCCTTTGCGAAGCCCTAAATGGCGACTCGGGCTTGTGGAGCACTGGTCAGATCAAAGACTGCAGCATCAGACCCAGACCCTTGCAGGTATTTTCGGATTAGGAGTCCCGTGATGAGTGGAAGCCGATGCGGGGCTCGGGTCGGGTGGGGTCGAACTCGGCCTGGACCTTCGCGTCCTTCTCGCGGACCTTGGCCGCCAGCTCGTTGCGGAAGGCGTCCACCCGGGCGCGCAGGGCGTCGTCGGAGGCGGCGAGGATGCGCACCGCGAGCAGGCCGGCGTTGCGCGCGCCGCCGACGGCGACACAGGCGACTGGCACGCCGGAGGGCATCTGCGCGATGGCGAGCAGCGCGTCGAGGCCGTTGAGGTCGGTCGCGGAGATTGGCACGCCGATCACCGGCAGCGAGGTGACTGCGGCGAGCACTCCTGGCAGATGGGCGGCGCCACCCGCGCCAGCGATGAGGACGCGCAACCCGCGCCCGGCTGCCTCGCGCGCCCAGGCCAGCGCATCATCCGGCGTGCGGTGCGCCGAGAGCACCCGCACCTCGGCGGCCAGGTCGAACTCGCGCAGCGCCTCGACGGCGCCCCGCATGACCGGCAGATCCGAGTCGCTGCCCATGACAATACCCACGACTAGTTCGCTCATGGCGTGAGCATGCCGATCCGCGCATGCCCGATGCAAGCGCACTGCGGCTCCAACTCATACTGTGCAGCCCAGAATGAAACAAGCCTGTGAGGATGCCGTATGGAGATCTTTGACGTCACCGTGCCCGTCCGGTCGGGGATGGTGGTGTATGAGGGGGATCCGCCAGTGCGCCTGGGCACGCATACGGCGCTCGCCGCTGGCGACTCATGCACCGTGAGCAAGGTGGAGTTCGGTGTGCACACCGGGACGCACGTCGACGCGCCCGGGCACTACATCGAGGGCGCTCCAGGCGTGGAGGCGCTGCCGCTCGACGCGTTGCTCGGCCCGGCCTGGGTCGTGGACGCCACCGGCCGAGCCACGGATATTGGCGAGGACGCGCTGGCCACCTTGGATCTGCCCGCAGGCGCGCAGCGGATCCTGTTCAAGACTGACAACTCACAGCTGTGGGACCTGGACCGCTACGACGATGGCTACATCGGGCTGACCCCCGGGGCCGCCGTGCGCCTTGTCGAGCGGGGTGTGCGCTTGGTCGGCGCCGACTACCTGTCGATCGCCCCGAGCGCCGACCCCGCCACGACTCACCTCGTGCTCTTGCGCGCTGGGGTGGTGATCTTGGAGGGCTTGGACCTGCGGGGCGTAACCCCCGGCCCTTATGAGCTGCGCTGCCTCCCGTTGCGCCTCGACTGCGCCGACGGGGCGCCCGCTCGCGCGGTGCTCGTGCGCTGACGGGTTGTGATCAGCTTGTGATCAGCGGACCTTGAAGCCCCGCTCCCCGGAGACCGGGTCGATGCGCTCGACATCGACGTGGGTGACGCGCGCCTGCCCGGGGCCGGAGCGGCAGAACTCGACCGCTCGCCTCACGGCGTCCGGCGCGCCTTGGAGCTCGGCCTCGACCCGCCCGTCAGCTCGGTTGCGCACCCAGCCAGTGAGGCGCAGCCGCTCGGCCACGTCACGGGTGGTGACGCGGAAGAACACCCCTTGCACCTGCCCGCTGACGATCACCCGGACGCGCTCGTCTGCCATAGCGTCGCGATAGCCTCCTACGCGATGAGCGACCTGCCCGCATTGGAGCATGCCGAGGGCGTACACCGCATCGGCTCAGGCAAGATCCGCGAGCTCTATACGGTCGGTGACGACCTTCTCCTCGTCGCCACCGACCGGATTAGCGCGTTTGACGTGGTCTTGCCCACGACGATCCCTGGCAAGGGCAAGGTGCTGACTGGGCTCACGGCGTTCTGGCTTGACCTGCTCGGCGGCATTGTCGCTGATCACCGGATTACCACGGACGTCGACGCGTTCCCCGCGGCGCTGGCGCCCTACCGGGACGCGCTCCGCGGCCGGGCGATGCTCTGCCGGCGCGCCGACGTCCTGCCCGTGGAGTGCGTCGCGAGGGGCTACCTGGCTGGCTCAGGCTGGCAGGACTACCAGGCGACCGGCGCGGTCTGCGGGATCGCGCTCCCAGCAGGCCTGCGTGAGTCCGAGCAGCTCCCCCACCCCATCTTCACGCCCGCGCTCAAGGCCACCAGCGGCCACGATGAGAACATCGGCTTCGACCGGGTCGTCGAGCTGATCGGCGGTGAGCTTGCCGAGCAGGTCCGGGACCTCACGCTGAGGCTCTACAAGGCCGCGAACGACCACGCCGCCAAGCGCGGGATCCTGCTGGCCGACACGAAGTTCGAGTTCGGCCTAGTCGCAGGCCAGCTCACCCTGATCGACGAGGTGCTCACGCCGGACTCGTCCCGGTTCTGGCCAGTGGACGATTACGAGCCGGGCCGCCCACAGGTCTCGTTCGACAAGCAGTACGTCCGGGACTGGCTGTCCGAGCAGGAGTGGGACCGGATGCCGCCTGGACCTCCGCTGCCCCCACCGATCGTTGAGCGCACCCGCCAGCGGTACGTCTGCGCGTACGAGCAGCTCACCGGCCGGCCGTTCTCGGGCTGGGCGGGGATCACTTAACGATGGTCCGGGTCCGTATCGACGTGATGTTGAAAGACGAGATCCTCGACCCGCAGGGTCAGGCGATCGAGCGCGCTTTGCCGGCGCTGGGGTTCTCGGGCGTTGACCGCGTGCGGGTCGGCAAGCATATCGAGCTGGACGTTGATGACGCGGGGGACCTCGACGCCCAGATCACCGAGCTTGCCTCGAAGCTGCTGTCCAACCCCGTGATCGAGCGGTTCACCTACCGGATCGATGAACGGTAACGGCCAGGTCGGGATGCGCGCCCCCGCCCGCCACCCGAAGGACCCCTGGCGCAAGACCCCGACCAGCGAGCTGGCCGACCAGGTGCTGCCCCGCTGGTTCGTGCTCACCGCTCTCGCGATGATCCCGATCGCGATCGCGGCGGTGATCGCGGCGTTTGTGGTGTTCGGACCGGACCGCGTCCCCGTGGCCGCGCGCCGCCCGCCCCCGGCGGGGGGGCTCACGACCGGCGTTGGCGAGGTAAGGGTCGGGTCCACCGCGCCAGCGCCAGTAGGCGGGATGTGCCCGACGCTGGATGGGGTGCGGGTCGCTGGCGCCGTGGCTGACCAGCGCGCGCTGATCACCGGGCTCAACGCGCTGTGCAGCGTCCGCTTGGATGTCGAGGTCGCCGCCCGCCTCCGCGAGTTCGCCCGGTCCGGGGGGGTGGTCCGGTTCGCGCAGTTCCAGGCCACAGGGGTGGACTCGGCCGCCGATCTGGGCTCTGACCCACCGCGCATCCTCGTGAACGCGAAGTTCGCCCGCACCGATCCGTCCTGGATCGCGCCGCTGCTCGCCCACGACACCACGTTCCTCGGCATCGATCCCGCCACCGCTGAGGGTGCGCTCGCCGCCCGGCGGGCCGAGGCGCAGGTCTGCGCTGAGCTTGCGCGCAGCCGCCGCCCCAGCCGCGGCTGCGAGGACGCAGACGCGCTGCTCGCGCTGCCCCGCCCGCTGGCCGCACTGCGGTCGGCCGGCTTTCGGTAACCTTCGGAGCCTATGGCGAGGAGGGCTGGCGAGCAGCCATCAGCATGGCTCTGGGCTCCTGCCACGCCGGGTGGCGACACCCTCACAGTGGGCGAGCCCGGCATCGGCCTGGTGACGGTCCGCCTGGCGGTACCGCGGGCTGTTGCTGGGTACAGGTGGGCATCGTGAGTAGGTGGTTGGCGCGCGACGTGGTTGACTGCAGCGCGCCCTCACGCGGCGCGGGACAACTGGATCAAGGATTGCACCATGGACTGTATGCCGATTGATCAAGGGGTCGTCGAGGCAGCCCGCCGCCTACTGGCGACGCATTCTCCCATCGGCGTGGCTGATTTAGCCAAGCTTCTGGCAAAGGAGGGCGCGTGCCCTCCCGAGGGCCAGGATCCATTGCGCTGGGTCTCCCAGCACCTCAACGCGGCGTCGAGGCACCGGCAGGTGGCCTGGGAGCTGCCGGACACGCGGCTGGTCGACATCGACGGGCTGTACGAGGGGCTGGTGCTGACCCACAGGATGCTGGCCTCGGAGATCAACACTGGCGTCGTCGAGGTGGAGCCCGACCTGATGCCGCTGTTGCTGATTGACCGGCTGGATGACCCTGAGGGCGATGATGCGTACGTGGCGTTAGCCGGTGGAGGCCGCGCTGAGGTCGGCCACTTTTACCCGCCCGGCGATGAGCTGGGCCTCGCCGTGCCGCCTGGCTGGCTCCCTGACGCGGGGATCGGCGACGTGTTCGCGTTCAGCGTCGCGGACGGCGAGCTGTTGGTCGCGCGCGTCGGGGAGACCCCGCCTCCAGCCGAGGATGCCGTCCAGGCGCTGCGGTCCGCCTACGAGCAGGTGCGCCAGGCTGGGGCTGAGCATGAGGGGGCCGTCCAGGTTCTCGACGTGTTCGCGGTCGCGCTTGCTGAGCATCCAGACCTGTTCCGCCAGCCGCTGCCGCCGCTCCGCCAGATGCTGGAGGACGGAGGCCTGAATGCGGAGGGCAAGTGGGTGCGCGAGCTGGACCCCACTCGCGGGGAGCCGGGCGGAGTCAACGAGTTGAGCGTGACCGCGTTGCAGGTTGTGCTCGAGGTGTACCGGCTGATCTTGCTGGGCCGGTCCGACGTGGTGGAGGAGTGGGGCCTCACCCCTGACATGCTCGCGCGGATGCTGTCAACCCGGTTGGTTGCCCCGACGTTCGCGAGCCAGATGATCCAGTCGGGGGATGAGCCACTGATCGCCGAGTTCGCCTGGGTGTTGCTCGGGGAGCATCCGTGGAACGCCGGGCCGAGCCTAGTGCTCGCGATGTGCGCTGAGGCGCGCGGTGACGCGCTGGCGGCGGAGGAGCGCGTGGCTGAGGCGTTGCGCGCCGATCCCGGCCACACGGACGCGCTGCGCCATGCCGCCTGGTACGCCGAGGACCGTGGCGACGCCGGTGGCGCGATCGATCTCCTCCGCCAGGCTGGGGTCGACGATGACCCCCCGCAGGTGCGGATGCTCGCGCGCTTTGCGGCCCCAGGACCCACGACCGGCGTGCCAGGGCAACCGTGCCCTTGCGGGTCTGGCCGCGCGCACGAGCACTGCTGCGCCCACCGCAACGGGCATCCGCTGCACGAGCGCGCCGAGTGGCTCTACCGCAAGGCCGTGCGCTACCTGATCCAACCCGTCACGGAGCTGGCCATCCGCCCGATCGCCGAGGCTCGCACCATTCACGACCACCGGCCGTTGGCTTGGATGCGCGCGGCGCTCACTGATCCGCTCACTCAGGACCTTGGCTTGTTCGAGGGTGGCCTGCTCGAGGAGTTCCTGGACGTCCGTGGGGTGTTGCTGCCCGCTGATGAGCTGGCGCTCGGGCGCTCGTGGGTCGGGATCCGCCGTGGCCTGTACGAGATCATCGGCTTTGACGCTCAAGCCCGCCGCCTCCGCCTGCGCAACCTCGCGAGACGCACGCGTCTCGACGTTCCCGCTGAGCCAGGGATCCGTTATGCTCCTGGCCTGCTGCTCTACGCCCGGGTGGCGCCTGACGGGCAGGCGCAGCGCATGCTCGATGCGCTGCCGATCGTGAGCAGCTTGCGCGACGGGATGCTTGCGCTGCTTGCCCGCAACGCCGGCCCTATCGAGGTCGCGACCTGGCTCTCGACACACCACGGCGCGCGGCGCAACGGGTCCTCGTAGGGGCGGTGGGCCGATCCGCGCTCACGCGCCGACCTGGCCGTCAGTGAGTTCGCGGAGGATGTCGGCGTGCCCGTTGTGGCGGGCGGTCTCCTCGATCATGTGAACGAGGATCCAGCGCAAGTTGTGGGTTGGCTCATCGTGCCGCACGGCCGCCTGAGCGAGGTCGTCGAGCGAGGACGCAGCCGCGACTACCGCGCGGGCCGCCTCGCACTCCTCCTTGTAGGCGGCGACTGCCTCAGCCAGCGTGTCGTCCGGCTCGACGTGCCAGTCGCGCTCGGGATTGTTCTCGTCACAGTAACGCAGCCCGATCGGCTCACCGGCGAAGGTGATCCGGAACCACCACCGCTCCACCTCGGCGAGGTGGCGCACGAGACCCATGAGGGACGTGGGGGTCAGCAAGAGCTGCTGCCGCGCCTCTTTGTCGCTGAGATCCGCGACCTTCATCAAGAGCGTCTGGCGTTGGTAGTCGAGGAAGGCGCAGAGCGTCTCGCGCTCGCCACCGCGGCGGGTTGGCCTGATGCGGGGATCTTCAGTCATCGCCAACTAGGCTTGCATACGAGATGCGTGTCGGCGTAGTGCAATTTCCTGGATCGTGCGACGAGCGCGACGCGGCGTGGGCGCTCGCGGCCTGCGGCGTCGAGCCGGTCCTGCTCTGGCATGGCGACGCCGACCTGTGCGGGGTCGAGGCGGTCGTGCTTCCCGGGGGGTTCAGCTACGGCGACTACCTCCGGGCCGGCGCGATTGCCCGCTTCGCGCCGGTGATGGGCGCGGTCGGCGAGTTCGCCGAGCGTGGCGGCCCGGTGCTCGGCATCTGCAACGGGTTCCAGGTGCTCTGCGAGGCCGGTCTGCTGCCGGGCGCGCTCACCCGCAACGCCGGGCTGCGGTTCGTCATGCGCGAGCAGCACGTCCGCGTCGAGGCGAGCAGCGCCTGGACGGCTGGGATTGCCCCCGGCACCGTGTTGCGCCTGCCGATCAAGCACGGCGAGGGCCGCTACATCCACCCCGACCCGGGCGGGCTGGCTGCCTCGGGGCAGGTGCTGGCCCGCTACTGCGACGTTGGCGGCGCCGTCTGCGGCGCCGCCAACCCGAATGGCAGCCTCGCGGGGATCGCCGGGGTCACGAGCGAGCGTGGCAACATCGCCGGCCTCATGCCCCACCCTGAGCACGCCGTCGACCCCCTGCTCGGGTCGACTGACGGCCGGCTCCTGCTGGGGGCGGTGCTGCGCGAGCGGGTGGCCCCATGAGCGGCGAGACCCCGCTGGAGCGGATCCTGCGCATCCAAGCGCAGGCCGATCCCGGCGAGCCGCAGACGATCCGCGAGTGGCTGGAGCGCAACCCGGACAAGCGGTCTACGACCTATGTTCGGGACACGCTCGCCGCGCTCGCCCGCCGCGCTCTTGAGGGCGAGGACTTCTTCTTCGCGCTGCGTGAATGGCTCGACGACCTCTACGGAGCCTTCGAGCCCGAGGAGCGTGCCGCGATGCTCGCCGAGCGGCCGCCAGACCTCGACGATCCCAAGCTCAACGCGTTCCTCGGCGCCCTGGCCGAGCACTTCGCGGCCGTCTACGGCCTCGCCCGGCCCGCCTGGGCGATCGAGCCAGGCCGCTTCCTCGACCACCTCTGGTTCGTCGCGAAAGAGCCGGGTTTCCGGCCGCTCGCGGTAGTCGAGTCGCCAGCGGCGTTTCGGCGTCGTGGGATCTTCATCGCGAAGTCGCTTCTGTCCAGGATGTAGATGGACCGCCACGAGATTCTCGATGCGCTGCGCGATGTAGGCCTTCGACTCCTGCAGAACGGACTCCAAGGCGATCTCTACGTGGTGGGGGGCGCCGCGATGGCACTTGCGTACGACGCCCGGCGAACGACACGGGATATCGACGCGGTGTTCGAGCCGAAGCGAGAGATTTACGAGGCGGCTCGCGTGGTAGGGCTCACCACCTGGCCCGCCAGCATGATGAGCGCTGGCCGGGCCAGGACCTCCGGATCGCCGCGGGGATCGTCTGGGTAGGCGACGAGGTCCGCGGGCGCGCCGTCCTCGATGCCGGGCAGGCCGAGGAACCGCCGCGCCTCCCACGAGGCAGCCGCGAGCGCTTGCTCCTGCGGCAGGCCAGCCGCCAGCAGCTCGCGGACCTCCTCCCGCACCAGGCCGTGCGGCCCCAGCCCGGCGTCCGTCCCCGCCAGGATGAGGACGCCCGCCTCCGCGGCGGCGCGTACAAGCCCCGGCTGCCGGAGCAGGCCGTCCACCAGGCGAGCCACGTCGTTGGCGGGCACGCCCATCGCGCTGAGCAGCGGCGGCGAGAGCAGGCGGCGAGCCGTCAAGGTCGGGACGAGCGCGATGCCCCGCGCCGCCATCGCCGGGATGTGGTGCGGCTCGAGGAGGCTGCCGTGCTCGATCGAGTCGGCGCCGGCCTCGATGGCCGCCTCGATGACCTCAGGCAGCGTGGCGTGGATGGCGATCCTGCCGCCAGCGGCGTGGACGCTGGCGGCGGCCTCGGTCAGGGCCGCCGGGGCGAAGCTCGGGGCCAGCCGGCCCTCGGCGTCGAACCAGTCGCCGATGACCTTTGCCCAGCCCCCGCTCGCCAGCGCCTCGTCCGCTGCCGCGCCTGGCAGGTCCTCGCCGGCTACCTCACGCGCGAGGCCAGGCGCGTACCTGCCGGGGAAGGCGAGGAAGCGCCCAGCCGTGAGCGTGCGGGGGAGGCCCTCGTGCGGTCCGATCCCGGCCGACGCCCGGTTCGGCCCACCAGGCTCTCGGATCGCGAGGACGCCAGAGCGCAGGTGCTCCCGGGCGCTGGCCCGCGCCCGCTCGCGCTCCGGCAACCCAGGCGCCGGGCTGGCAAGGCCGAGATGCGCGTGGGCGTCGACCAAGCCAGGCACGACGAAGCCCCCGTCGAGGATCGTCGAGACCTCGCCGGCAGGCGCAGCGGTGAGCCGCCCCCCGGCGACGAACAGGTCACGGGCCACCCCGCCGGGCAGCACACACGCGCGGAGGTGCAGCGTGATCACGGACCTGCATGCCAGCCTGCCAACGTGACCTCGACCATGCACGGGGCGATCCTTGATGGCAGTAGCCTGCTCCCCGTGACTCCTTTGCCTGCGCCTGCTCCCCGGGACCTTGCCCGCCAGCTCGGGTTGACCGGCGAGGAGTACGAGCGGATCGTCGCCACGCTCGGGCGGCAGCCGTCGACCGCCGAGCTGGGCACGTACTCGGTGATGTGGTCCGAGCACTGCTCGTACAAGTCGTCGAAGATGTACCTCCGCCAACTGCCGGTGGCTGGACCGCGCATCTTGGTCGGGCCGGGTGAGAACGCCGGGGTCGTGGACGTCGGCGGCGGGCTGGCGGTGGCGTTCAAGATCGAGAGCCACAACCACCCGAGCTTCGTCGAGCCGTTCCAGGGCGCCGCGACCGGCGTCGGCGGGATCATCCGTGACATCCTCACGATGGGCGCGCGCCCGGTCGCGCTGCTGGACCCGCTGCGGTTCGGTGACCCCGCCGACGAGCGCACCCGCTGGCTCGTCGACGGCGTCGTCCGCGGGATCGGCCACTACGGCAACTCGATCGGGGTCGCCACCGTCGGGGGCGAGACGGTCTTCGACCCGTGCTACGCCGGTAACCCGCTGGTGAACGTGCTGTGCGTGGGTGTGCTGCCAACCGGTCGCATCCAGCTTGCCCGGGCGCAAGCGCCAGGCGACATCGCGGTCCTGATCGGCCAGCGCACTGGCCGCGACGGCATCGGCGGCGCGTCGGTGCTCGCCAGCGCGTCGTTCGACGCAGGCCCGGGCGGCGCGTCCAAGCGGCCGAATGTCCAAGTGGGGGATCCGTTCGCGGGCAAGCTGTTGATCGAGGCCTGCCTGCAGCTCTACGCCGAGGACCTGCTGTCCGGCATCCAGGACATGGGGGCGGCCGGGATCGCCTGCACCACCGCGGAGATGGCGTCGAAGGCGGGGCTGGGCCTGCGCGTCGATCTCGACCGGGTGCCGCTCCGAGAGCCCGGCATGGAGGCGTGGGAGATCCTCTGCTCCGAGTCGCAGGAGCGGATGCTCGCGCTCGTCTCGCCGGGCCAGCTCGCCCGGGTGCTGGAGGTCTGCGCCCACTGGGGTGTCGATGCGACCCCGATCGGCGAGGTGACTGGGGGCGACCGGCTTGTGTTCACTCACCGCGGCCAGGTCGTCCACGACGCACCTGCCGCGTCGCTCGCTGGCGAGGGGCCGGTCTATGAGCGGCCTGTGGCTGAGTGGGTGCACCCCGGAGCTGGCCAGGATGTCGACGGCTGGCCCGCGCCGGCCGAGCTGCGGCAGGCTGCCTTGGCCGTGCTGTCCTCGCCGAGCGTCGCCTCCGCCCGGTGGGTGTTCGAGCAGTACGACGCCATTGTCGGGTCGGGCACCGTGCTCGGACCGGGCGCGGATGCCGCGGTGCTCCGCTTGGCCCACGACGGGCAGCCAGGCCAGCCCGCCCGCGGCATCGCCATCGCTGCTGATGGCAACGGCCGGTGGTGCGCGCTGGACCCCTACGAGGGCGCGAAGCTTGTCGTCGCCGAGGCCGCCCGTAACGTCGCCTGCGCTGGCGCGACGCCAGTCGCGGCGACGAACTGCCTGAACTTTGGCTCGCCTGAGCGCGGCGAGGTCATGGGCCAGTTCCGCGACACCGTCCGAGGCATGGCCGAGGCGTGCGCGGCGCTCGGGGTCCCCGTGACCGGCGGCAATGTCAGCTTCTACAACCAGACCGGAGACGCCCCGGTCCACCCGACCCCGGTTATCGGGGTCCTCGGGGTCCTCGACGATGTCGCTGCCCGGGTGGGGAGCGCGTTCGAGTCACCGGGCGATGTGGTGCTCCTGATTGGCGCCCCGACCCGGCCGGGCCTGGGCGGCTCTGAGTATGTGTGGCGGGTGTATGGCCGGATCGCTGGCCGTCCAACCTCTGTCGACGTCGGGGAGGAGCGCCGCCTCCACGGCGCGCTTGCTGAGGCCGCGCGCCTTGGGCTGCTGCGCAGCGCCCACGACATCAGCGCCGGGGGGCTGCTCGTCGCGGTGGCCGAGTGCTGCGTCGCCTCAGGACTCGGGGTTCGCCTCATCCCTGAGAGCGGCGTCCCGCCGCACCAGTGGCTGTTCAGCGAATCTCCCACCCGTGTGCTCGCGAGCGCGCGGCCGGCGGATGCCAGCCGGCTCGCTGAGCTTTGCGCGGCGCAGGGCGTGCCGTGCCGGCGCCTCGGCGTCGTACGCGCTGAGCCTCGCCTGGAGTTTGGTGACCTGCTCACCCTCGGTCTCGCGGAGGTGAGCGAGATGTGGGAGGAGGCGCTGCCAGCCGCGCTCGGGTTGGGTCCCAGCCCGAGGCCCGACGGCCATGAGCTGGAGCCTCGCCGGGCGCGCGCGCCTGTCTGCCCGCCCGGCGAGGCTAGGGGTGGTTAGTCGATCTCGCCCCGCCAGGCGCCGGTCTCTCGCCCGCGGCTCTCGATGAACTCCTTGAATCGCTTGAGGTCGCCCTCAATGCGCTGGTCCACGACGTGAAGTTGATCGCCGGCTTTTTCTACGAAGCCATGAGGGTCGTAATCGAAGCGGACGGTAACCCGGGTGCGCTCTCCCCCAACCGGCTGGAAGCTGATCCGGCCATCATTGCGGACATCACCGATCGACCGCCAGGCGATCGTTTGGTCAGGCACCTGCTCAGTAATCTCAGCATCCCACTCGCGTTTGATAAACCCAATGTCGGCCTTCCAATGCAGCCGCTTATCATCGAGCTGGCGGACGTCTTCGACTCCTTGCATGAACTTCGGAAACGACTCGAACTGCGTCCACTGGTTGTAGACGGTAGTGACCGGCTGGTCGACCTCGATGGTTTTCTCGACAATAGCCATGTCGTTCGATCCTCCTATCTCGCGTTCCGGTTTGTCGCTCGGAGTACGTTCCTACCCCACGCCGCCGGCAGGTAACCTCTTCAGTAGCAGCCCTCTCACGCCTCGTTGCTCACAGAGCCTGAGCTGGACAAACACTCCCAGATCACCTCCGCTTGCTGGCGGGCATCGGAGGCCATGGCAGGCGGGGTGGAGGGCATCGCCGCGAACAGATCAAGCAGCTCTGCAAGCGCCTCGGCAGTCGCATGCGTAATACAGATTGTTTCCGAACGGGGGCGCTCCCAGTCCCAGGGTTGGTCGTGATGGGGGCTCGGCAGCTGCTGCTCAATCGCCATAATGTGCTCTTGTGCCCCAGCCGCGATGAGCGGGGGTGTGGACGGGAGCTCAACCAGGAGCTGGAGCAATCCAGTCGCGCACCGCGCGGTGCTCACAGTCAGTTCGATGCTCATGCTGCTCCCTGTTCCTCGTTCTTGCTGACGGTATGCCCACAGCCCAGTGTGACAAACATGGGATCTGGGCAAAGTGACCGTGTTGAATGCACAGAGACGCTGCCAGCTGTCCCTGGGCTCACCAGCGCTCCTGGGCGCGCTCGGCTGTGGGCCAGGGGGTTGTGCGGCCGCAGGGGGGCTGCCGGCTCGCGCAGGCCAGCTGGTGCGCGGAGTTGATGATCGCCATGTGCGTGAACGCCTGGGGGAAGTTGCCGAGCAACTCGCCCGTGCCAGGGTCGTACTGCTCGGCGTAGAGCCCAAGATCGTTGCCACAGTCGAGCAGCCGCTCGAACAGCGCGGTCGCCTCGTCGACCCTCCCCTGCATCGCGAGCACGTCGACGAGCCAAAACGAGCACATGAGGAACGTCGCCTCTGTGCCGCGCAACCCGTCATGCCGGCTCTCAGTGCGGTAGCGGCGCAGGAAGCCCTCTGGCGGCATGGACAAGTCATGGCGGATCGCCTCGACAGTGCGGGTCATGCGCTCAGTGGTGGCGGCGCAGAAGCCGACCAGGGGCAGCAAGAGCAGCGTAGCGTCGACCTCCGTTGAGCCGAACGCCTGGACGTAGTAGCCCCCAGCCGGGTGCACGCCCTGGCGCTCGACGGCATCGCGGATCTCGTCGCGGATCTTTCGCCACCGGTTCAGCCTGGGCTCATCGTCGAAGCCGGCCTCCTCTGCGGTGACGATCCCCCGGTCGAGCGCGACCCACAGCATGACCTTCGAGCTGGTGAAGTGCTGCGGCTCCCCGCGGATCTCCCAGATGCCACGGTCCGGCAGCGTCCACCGGTCAGCGGCGGCATCGACGAGCTGGCTGAGGAATCGCCACTCGTCCGGGGCAAGCTCCTCGTGTGTGCGGCGCCATAGGTGCGCGGCGTCCAGGATGTGCCCGTACACGTCGTGCTGGATGTGTGTTGCGGCGCCGTTGCCGAGCCGCACCGGCCGCGATCCGCGGTAACCGTCAAGATTGAGCTCGATTTCGGGCAGGCGGCGCCGGCCGGTCACGCCATACATGATCTGCAGGTCCTGCGCGCTCCCCGCGGCGCTGCGCATGAGGAAGTCCCGAAAGCCCCGCGCAACCTCGTCGTGACCGACGATCGAGAGCGCCGCGAGCGCGAACATCGAGTCGCGGATCCACGCGTAGCGGTAGTCCCAGTTCCGCTCGCCGCCGATCTCCTCTGGGAGCGAGGTTGTTGGCGCGGCGACCATTGCGCCGGTCGGCGCGCAGGTTAAGCCCTTGAGCACGACCGCCGAGCGGCGCACCGCCCCCGCCCACGGCCCGTCCACTGACATCTCCGAGGACCACTTGTCCCACCACCCCTGGGTCTCGTCGAGGCGCTTGAAGATCGTCTCCTGCGCGCATTCGGTCGCGTTCATCTCGTATGGGTTCTGCGCCTCCACGGAGAACCCGAAGCGGTCGCCAGCCTCGACGTGCAGCCGCCCAGCCAGCCGCGCCTGCCGGCCGATGAGATCGAGCTCACAGGAGATCGAAAACACCAGCGCGCTATCGCCTCCCACCGCGCTCCACGCTCCGGTATCTGGGTGGTGCCGCAGCCATGGCCGCAGCTCGCCGTAGTCGAACCGTGGCTCGATGATGACGTCGAAGTCGACCTGGCCCTCCACCCCCTCGACCACACGGAGCAGCTGGTGCCGGGGGTGCCTGCTGCCGCCGCGCCGCATCGCGAAGGCGTCCAGCACGAGGGCGCGCCCGGATGCGGTCTCAACGGTGGTTTCGAGCACGAGCGAGTCGCCGCGGTATCGCCACTGTGTCCTCGCCTGGTCGATGGGCGTGAGCGCGAAAAACCCACCGCGTTCCCAGTCGAGCAGGCGTCCGAACACGCTCGCCGCGTCGAAGCGCCGCAGGCAGGCCCAGTCAACCGAGCAGTTCCTCGACACGAGCGCCGAGGAGAAGCAGTCGGCCAGCAGGGCGTAGTCGCCGATGGGGGGATACCGCTCGCTCATCCTCATAGGTGTACCCCTGCCTGGTCCGGCTTGCTCCACGTCCGCTGCGGGTCTCTCAGGTCTGCTCCTCAGGGTCGATACGGTACAGCCCGCCATCGCCGATGGACATGGCGTACAGCTCGCCATCGTGGTCCTGGCCGAACGAGCTCAGGCCACCTACGGACAGGCCGAGGTCGACGTCCTCGAAACGGCCGCCGTCCCGGCGCAGGCCGAGGATCCGGTGAGCGCAGAAGTCCCCATACACGTAAACGCCTTGGAGGGCCGGGATCCGGCTTCCCCGGTAGACGAACCCGCCGATGACCGCGCAGTTGGCACCGCTGAGGGGGTGCTCACGCACGGGCGCGACGGCGCCTGCGGGAGCTGTGCCCCGGAACGGGTGGGTGGCCTCCAAGCGGCGCCACCCATAGTTCTCGCCACCGCGCGAGCCGGACGGGGCGAAGTCAATCTCGTCCCACCTCTCCTGCCCCACGTCCCCGATCCATAGGTCGCCGGTTTGCTGGTCGAACGAGAAGCGCCAGGGGTTGCGCAGCCCGTAGGCCCAGATCTCTGGGCGGGCATCGGCCCGGCCTACGAAGGGATTGCCGGCCGGGATGCCGTAGGGCCGGTCGCCTTGAGGGCGGGGGTCGAGCCGCAGCAGCTTACCGAGAAGGGTGTCGAGCCGCTGCCCATTGTTCTGCGGATCGCTGCGCGAGCCGCCATCGCCCAGCCCGATGTAGAGCATCCCGTCAGGTCCGAAGACCAGGTGGCCGCCGTTGTGGTTGTCGAACGGCTGGTCAACGGCGAGCAGCTCACGCCGGCTGGCCAGGTCGGCCCGGCCGGCGTCCATGGCGAACTCGACGACGTGGGTATCCCCGCCACGGTCTGTGTAGTTGACGTAGAGGTGCTGCCCGCCCGGGGAGAACGTCAGGCCCAGCAACCCCTGCTCGTTCCCCGAGAAGACATCACCTGTAGAGACCTGATCGGACAGGTCGAGTACCGGCGCCGGGTCCACCTGGCCGTCACGCAGCGCCCGGACCCGCCCGCCCTTCTCCGCCACATACCACGCGGGGTCACCCTGCCGCACCGCCAGCGCGAGCGGTTGCTCGAACGTCCCTAACCGGGTGAGGCGCATCGCCGCCGCCAACGTGGCCTCGGTCTGGCTCGCGGTGGGCGGCACCGTCTCGCCCGCGTTGCGGTTGCCCGTGCACGCCGCCAGCACAATCAAGACAAGCGCGAACGCGCCAATCGTTGCGTGCCGCACCGTGCCGCCTCTCCCGTCGCCATGTGCGTCCCGACACATCGCGATACGCCTCTCCCGTCCCCTCGTGACGGCGCTCGTAGAACACAGTCTCATTGCGACGTGGCTCCCTGCCGCAGGCCCGGTGTGTGGCGGTGGCCTGCGGCAAGCCCAGTCCGGTCCGGGTTCGGGGTCATGGGGGGCGTGCCGTCCAGTGGCCGTCCGGGCCGCGGATCAACGTCCACCCCTGCTCGTGCACATCCCTATGGTCCTCCCCAGCACAGTAAGCACAGATTGTCCAAATCGGTCGGCCGAGGTCCGTTCCTTCGGGGTGGGCGGTCGGGGGAGGTTGGCGCGGTCTGAGCGGCCGGCGTCCAAGATCTGCGACCGGCCCAGTCTCAGGCAGCCGGTCGAGGTTCCGCGCGGTGTTGGCCCGCGCTGCGGCCTCGGCTGGGCTCATGCGGCAGTGATCGGCCAGCCAGTGTTTCTCTGACCGCGCGCCGTCGGCTTTCCAGGCCAGGCGCCGGTCGCGCTCGCCGACCAGCCGGTGGCGGATGCCGTCGAGCCGGTCGTGCTGGCGTGAGACCTCCACGATCAGCTCACCCAGTGTGGCGTTGTCGAGATCGTCGAGGTCGAGGGCGGCTAGGGCGTCCACGGCTGACCTGAGTTCGCCCATCGGACTCACCCTCTCGAACTTGATTAGAACACATGCCTCTATAATGAGTAGGCTTAACCATTAATGCCCAGCATTGTCCACATTTAGTTGCGATCTTGGATTGACGCTCGACGCTTGGGCGGCCAGGTGGCCTGCGCCTCCGTGGGATGGCGACAACCGCTGCCGTCCCAACATCGGATAGCTGAGGGATATCCGGGGTTTGTGCCTGCCGCATCGTGGTAGGCGATCGCGACATGTGGGAATGCCGCGCCTGAATAGGCGAGTCCCGCCAGCTCCATGGTGCTATCACCAGCGCAGCGTTTCAGATGCGCTTGAATCCGCCGGCTGTTTATGCTGGTCGCCGCTGACTCAGACGGGTTGTCTGCGCTGGTACCTTGTGTCTACTCGCCTGCTGCCCGTGATGGCGCGCCCAGGCGAACAGCGGGTGATTTTTCGAGGTGAGCGCCGTGACCACAACGGGTCCTGGGAGCAGCCGACCGTCATCAGCGGCCGACCTGTTTCCGGTCAAATATCTGCCCCGTCCTAAGGTCCAAGACCTGCCCGCGGCACCGGCCTCAACCTGGCGGATTATCGGGCCGGGCATCATCGCCGCCGGCGTGGGGCTAGCTTCGGGGGAGCTCATCCTGTTTCCCTACATCGCCTCCCAGGTGGGGCTTGTGTTCGTCTGGGCCGCCTTGATCGGCCTGGCGACGCAGTTCTTCATCAACATGGAGATCGAGCGCTACACGCTGGCGACCGGCGAGACCGCGCTGACCGGTTTCAGCCGGTTTTGGCGCCACTGGGGCCTGGTCTTTGCGATCATGACTTACTTCGCCAACTTGTGGCCAGGGTGGGTGACGAGCTCGGCCACCCTCGTGACCTACCTGTGGGGCGGATCACCGCGGTGGATCGGGATCGGCATGCTCTTTGCGATCGGCTTGATCCTGACGCTGGCGCCCGTTGTCTACATCGCGCTTGAGCGCGTGGAGATGTTAAAGGTGGCTGCCGTGCTCGTCCTCATCGTGGTCGCGGGGCTGTTCGCGATCAGCGCGGATGCCTACCGTGACCTGCCGCAGATCGTCACGGACGCGAGCGTGCCCTCAGGGCGACTCGGGTTCGCGTTGCTGCTTGGCGCTTTGGCATTCGCGGGCGGCGGTGGCGGGCAGAACCTTGTGCAGAGCAATTGGATCCGCGACAAGCGGTTCGGCATGGGTAGCTACGTCCCTCGCATCGAAAGCCCCGTGACCGGCCGGCCGGAGGCGGCTGCGAGCGCGGGGTATGTGTTCGAGCCCAATGCGGACAATCTGTGCCGTTGGCGGACCTGGTGGCGCTTCGCGAATCAGGAGCAGCTGTACACATTCGCGCTCATCACGTTTCTATCAATCGTGTTCACGTCGCTGCTGGCCTATTCCACGGTGTTCGGTCAGCCTGGCCTGCCTGACGGCATTGGCTTCCTGCAGGCTGAGGGCATCGCGTTGAAAAAAGCCGTCGGTGGCTGGTTCGGCGCCCTGTTTTGGCTCATCGGGGCCTTCGCGCTGTTCGCCGCCGCGCTTGGAGTCGTCGACTACACCAGCCGTCTTGCGGCCGATGTGCTGAAGACTTCTTATCTGCCGCGTGCGACCGAAAGCAAGCTGTACTTTGGGCTCGTGTGGGGTCTGGTGCTCATCGGGTGCGTCGTTCTGTTGGCAGGGTTTGCCCAGCCGCTTGTGCTTTTGGTCATCTCGGCGTGTGTCGGCGGACTGATGATGTTTATCTACTCGGGGTTGTTGATTCTGCTTAATCGTCGGGTCCTGTCCGAGCCGTTGAGGATTGCCGGCTTCCGCGTCGCGGCGTTAATTTGGGCGGTCGCGCTGTTCGGCGTTTTGTCCATGCTCACGATCATCGAGCAGACCCGCGAACTGCTCGTCGGATAGCTGAAGGATATGGAGGCCAGGCGGTGCCTGACCCTGGACTCACCCGGTGGCGACTGCCCTCATGTGCAATTTTCCCTCGGATTTGAGGGTAAATCGCGTCCCACGCGCCGCGCCTGCTGGATGAGCGTCAGCTTTCCCGCGGATCCGGAGGAAAGTGTCACCAGCAACCTCAGGCGGAGCGTGTGGAGGGACGAATGCCTGATAGCCCACGGCGGCAGGACGAAACCAGCCATCCGATATCGGCTGATATCAAGCGTACAGGCCTGGCCGGATGAGCCACCTCCTAATGTCACGCGAGGTGCCATGCGCATTGCGGTATCAGGGCCGCTCCACTCTCCGAGAGATATCTGCTGCGCGGCTGGCTTATGATGTAGCACCCGTTGCATGAAAGCCGAGGAGGCAAACACGACAGCCGAGAGCGTCGCCGGCTCGGGGAGTGGGCACTTGCAGGGCGCTGGAAAGACTCACTATTGCCTTGAGTAATTTTAGGGCGCATAGAAGTGGACTTTCGCACTTTCTCGTGTTGTGCGGGTGAGTGAGCCGATGGGCGGGCGGGCCATTCGGCTTTGACCAAGCCGTGTTGGTTACAAGGCTGACAGCCCTCAACCTGCAAGTCTGTCCG
>Ga0081538_10000535_pt1 | contig 41946 bp, 51 predicted proteins | sample TabmetS5T2R1_FD_71022 | JGI IMG/M metagenome (GOLD analysis project Ga0081538, IMG submission 71022) | Tabebuia heterophylla rhizosphere microbial communities from the University of Puerto Rico - S5T2R1 | ecosystem: Host-associated > Plants > Roots > Rhizosphere ... | reverse complement strand
CGCGTCCGCCAGACCTTCGTCCCTCCGACACGCCGCAGGAACAGGTCGTGTTCGTCCTCGCCGTAGTTCACGAGCTCGACCAGCGCGCGCCCCTGGCGCACCGACAGCCGCGACAGCCGGTACTCGAACTCGAGCGCCGTGACCTGGACTCGGGCCGGCGCGCGTGCGCCGAGAAGCGGCTGCGCGGATGCGCCGAGGACCGCCAGAGCGGTAAGCATGAGGAGCGCGGCGACCCTCACTTGACGAGCTGGAGTCGCCTGTACTTGCGTGCGTTCGGGATCGCGCCTGCGGCGTCGAAGTCGAACCACTGCTCGAGGAGCGACGTGTAGAGGCTCCGGTAGTCGACGCTCGCCTTCAGGTTGCCGTCGCGGTCGAGCGCGTCGTGCAGCCGCGGCAGCTCGCCGATCATCTGGCCGCGCACGCGCGTCCCCATCAGCAGGGCGACGCCGGCGGCGCCGTGATCGGTCCCATCGGAGCCGTTCTCCTCGCCGCGCCGCCCGAACTCCGACCAGACGAGCGTGAGGACTCGGTCGGCGAGACCGCGTGCCTCGATGTCCCGCTGGAAGGCGAGCAGCGTGTCGCCGGTGAGCTTCAGCCCCTGCGCGAGGGCGTCCGGCTGGTCGGCGTGCGTGTCGTACATGCCGTACGCGCGGAGCGCGACGCAGCGAAGCGGCAGTCCGGCGGCGAGCATCGCGGCGAGGCCCGCCAGCCGCTGCGGGAAGCTGCTGCGGTGCTCGGGGTACGGGACCGGGCTGCCGAAGCGGTTGCCGGGCTGCGACCCGCCGTTGAAGACGGCGAGCTGGCTTCGGAGCCGCGCCGCCTGCGTCGACGTATGTCCGATCGCGGCGAGCGCACGATCACCGCGCCCACGTGCGTTTCCGAGCGGCGCCAGCGTCTCCATCATCTCCCGCTCGACCTCGCCCCAGACGCCGGGAGCCCAGAACCGGTACTGGTCGGCTCCCCGTAGCGCCGCCACCGGCGCACGCGTCGTCGCGAGCGGCGGCGCCAGCTCGCCGTCGAGGCTGAGGCCCTGCAGCGGGTTGTCGGGCCGGCCGGCGCGGTCGAGGTAGCGACCCAGCCAGCCCGTGCGCAGCCCGGGATTCGTCGCGCCGACCTCCCAGTAGTGCCGCGAGGTGAAGTGCGACTGGTCGGCGTCGGTGTAGCCGATTGTCGGGAATACGGTCAGCTTCCCCTCGAGGTGAAGCGTCCTCAGCGACGCCGCCGACGGATGCCACCGCAGCCGCGCGTCCTCCGTGAACGCGAGTACGGAATCGGGGAGCGCCAGCTTCGGGCGCAGCCGCCGGTAGTCGGGATCGCTGACGGGGGCGAGGAGGGACAGCGAGTCGACGCCGCCGTCCAGGAAAACGGAGACGAGCACCGGCTGGGAAGGAGCCGCCGCGGCCGCCTCGAGCACGCCCTCCTCGAAGAGCGGCAACCGGAGGGCGCCTGCGCCGTAGACGGCGAGCGCCAAACCTGTCGACCGCAAGACGAACGACCGCCGGTCGAGGCCTGTACCGGCCGGGATCGGCATGCCGGGCTCGATCGCCGGCAGGCCCGCGCCGGCCTCGGCGACTGCCTGACGCAGGAGCGAGGAGCGCGAGAACTCGTTGCAGCACGTGGGCATCAGCTGGTCTGGAGGTCGGGGGACACGGCGATCAGGTGGCGGAGTGAGTTTTCGACGAGCGCCGGGTAGCTCCGCCGCTTCCAGTTCTGGTTCGCGGTCGCGAGCGCGCGCCGCGTGTATGCGAGGAGGACACGACGCGTGGCCGGAGAGAGGCGCGGGTTGCCCCAGAACGCGAGCGCGCGGTCGAGCAGCTTGTCCGCGTCGAACGGAGCCTGGACTTTGCCTGGATCGAGCGTCTCGTTACGGGTGACGCGGCCCGCGATGTCCCAGCGCGCGAGGTAGGTCGCGGTGTCCAGCCACCGATCGTCGTTCCAGCCGGCGACGTTCGGCGGGAAGAAGAGCTGCTGGCCCGCGTTGGCGCAGAGCCACGTCCACGACTCCGTGTCGATGCCGCGTCCCGCCCCGCGAAGGAGTCCCGCGGTGTACACGATCGGCGGCTTCACCATCCGCGGCCCTTCGTAGAGCAGTGGGTGTTGGAGGATCGCCGAGACGATCGGGCGCACCGCGTACCGCCCGGCGACGTAACGCCGCTCGAGTGCCTTCTGCGTCGCGCGCGGCGGCGCGACGGGGATGAAGTATCCCCAGAGCTTCCTGACGAAGAACGACGGGTGGCTCTTGTGGCGCACGCACAGCCGGCACGCGTCTTGCCAGTCGAAGCGACCGCGCCGCCCGAAGATCCGCTTCATCCCGACGTCGTGGCGCTCTCGATCGAAGCGGAAGCGGTACGGGCCGATGCCCTCCTTCCACGAGTTGCGAAAGCCGGTCAGCGCACGCGCTTGCTCGCGGACGTCACGCTCCGTGTAGCCGCGGCCGGCGCCGAGCGTGAAGAGCTCCATCAGCTCGCGCGCGTAGTTCTCGTTCGGCGCCCACTTCGAGTTCTCGGTCCCGGAGAGCCAGAGGAGCATCGCCGGGTCGCGCGTGACAGCCAGGAGAAGCTGCTGGAACGACCCGAGCCAGTAGCGGCGGAAGAGCGCGTTCTGCCGGATCATCAGGTTCTGCGAACCGACTCCTTCGTTGGAGGTCGCGAACCAGTCGTGCCAGACGAGCGTCATGCGCTCCATCAGCGGTCGGTTTCCGCGCACCATCCGGTCTAGCCACCAGAGGTGGTCGTGGCCCCAGGCATCGCGAGGAGCGAGTGGGCGGCCTCGCTCGTCCCGTGGACGCGGCCCGATGAACCGCTGACGGCCGGGGGCAGTCAGCGCCTTGACGGCGCCGTCCAGACCCTTCTTCGCGAGCGCCTCGGCCTGGCCGCGACGCGGCCCGAACCCGGCACGCCAAAGTAGGCGTTCGGCCTGCTCCGGCCCGAAATCGCCTCGGTAGACGGGTGTTCTGGCTGCCGTCTGCGGCAAAACGGCCCTCTCCTGTGGAGTCGGCCGGCCCGGGACCCCTCTTCTCCCCCGAATGGGGGATACGTCCTACTCAGCGAACAGCGGCCGGATGAACTCGTCGAACGTGGCGCGATCGCAGCTCGCGAGGGTCACCGGCGTCATCGGCGACACGCTCGCCGTGCGCGGGATGTCCATCGCGAGCGCGACCTCGCCGAAGTAGTCGCCCGGCTTGAGGATCCCGCGCAGGCCGCGCTCGGCCTGGGTGACGGAGAGCATCCCCGCCAGTACCACGTAGAACCGATCGCCATCGTCTCCCTCAGCGACGATCGGCGCGCCCGGGCCCAGCTCCTCGCGGTTCATCCGCGAAGCGAGCTTCATCAGCAGCTCGCCAGGCAGCTCCGCGAGCAGTCCGATCCGCGAAAGCTCCGTCACCGACGCAGGAACATGCTGGGGCACACCCATATTGTTCCTGCGGTGGGGGAGCTCGACGGCTGGAAGCACTGTCCGGTGTGCGCCGCCGAGATCGCGCCGGCAGACGGCGCGGTCGAGTGTTCCAACTGCGGCTTCGTCACCTTCGCCCACTCAGTCCCAACGGGATCGGCTGTCGTCGACGACGGTGAGGGCCGCGTGCTGCTCAGCCGCCGTGCCCACGATCCCTTCGCAGGCATGTGGGACCTTCCCGGCGGCTTCCTCGAGGAAGGCGAGCCCCCGCTCGACTGCGTTCGACGGGAATTGCGCGAGGAGGCGGGAATCGAGCTGGTCGACGAGCGTCTCCTCGGCATCTGGATGGATCGCTACGAGTACAAGCGGCGCTTGGTCGCGACGCTGAACATCTACTACGCGGCGCGATTCGCGGGCGGCACGCTCGAGCCGGCCGACGACGTCTCGGAGCTCCGCTGGTTCGCGCCGGACGAGGTCCCGCTCGACGAGCTTGCCTTCGGGCACATCCCCGAGGTGCTGTCAGCGGCGCGGGGGAACGAGAACCCGTAGCGCCGCCGGTTCGACGCGGAAGTCGAGCGGCGTTTCCAGGGTCACCGGCTCCCCGTCGATCGCCGCGTCTAGCTGGTGACTCGCGGCGTCGACCGTGAGCTGCTCTCGGGCTTGCTCGTCCCATCTGCTCGGCCGCCAGCCTTGAGCCAAATAGAGATGGAGGCGACCTTCGTCGAGGCGCTCCCGCTCGCCGAGCGAGAAGAGGTCGAGCTTGTAGTCGTTGTTGGCGACAAGTGCGAGCTCCGCATCGACGGGCGAGCCGTCGATCGACAACTGCAGGCGGCTCCGGGTCCGCGCCAGCAGGAGCAATGCGCGGAGCTGGGCGAACGCGTTCCCGCGGCGGCGGTGCCCCTCGCGACGCCGGACGAGCTCGGCGTAGACCCCGAGCGCGACGTTGTTCAGGAACAGACGGTCACCGACGCGCCCGACGTCGATTTTCCGCTCGGTCCCCGTGAAGGCGTCGAGGGCGCCGACCGGGTCGTCTCGATCGAGCCCGAGGTCGCGGGCGAAATGGTTGCGCGTGCCGAAGGGGACGGCGACGAATGGGACCTCTCGCTCGAGCGCGACCTGCGCGACGGCCGCCAACGATCCGTCGCCGCCGGCAATGCCGATCGCATCGGCATCTGCCGCGCGAGCAAGATCGACGGCGTCGTCGTCCGGCGCGAGGATCTGGGCCTCGAGCCCACGCGATGTCGCTTCCTGTTGTAGCTCCTCCGCGCTCGGGCTCTCGCTGCCCGAGCGGGGGTTGATGAGGAGAAAGCCGCCTACGCCTGTACCGGCTCCAGGCCCAGCGACCGCTCGAGGGCCGACTTCGGCTGCGCGCCGATGGCCGCGGCCGCCGGCTCGCCGTCCTTGAAAAGCACCATTGCCGGGATCGAAGCGATGCCGTAGCGCTGCGCGAGCCCCTGCTCCTCGTCGATGTTGACCTTGACGAGCTTCAGCTGGCCGGCGCGCTCCTCGGCGATCTGCTCGAGGGCCGGCTCGACGAGGTAGCACGGCTGGCACCACTCGGCCCAGAAGTCGACGAGGACGGGGGTGTCGGACGAGAGGACCTCCTGCTCGAAGGTCGCCTCGGTCACTGAGTCTGCCTTAGCCATTGATGTCCTTTCCAGAAAGGTGAAGAAACGGGTTCGCGCAGAGGCTAACGACGCGCACGGCTGACCTGTTCCCACCCCTCCGTAAAATCGAACGCATGGCCGACCAGGTCTTCGAACCGCTGCCCTCAGTGCCGGATCACCCGGCGCTCGAGCGCGAGATCCTCGATTGGTGGGAGAGCGAGCGCACCTTCGATCAGCTCCGCGAGCTGAACGCCGACGGGCCGACGTGGAGCTTCATCGACGGCCCGATCACCGCGAACAACCCGATGGGTGTGCACCACGCCTGGGGCCGGACGCTCAAGGACGTGTTCCAGCGCTACAAGGCGCTACGGGGCTTCAATCAGCGCTACCAGAACGGCTTCGACTGCCAAGGTCTCCATGTCGAGGTCGAGGTCGAGCGGTCACTCGGCTTGAACTCCAAGCGCGACATCGAGGAATACGGGTTGGCCGCATTTGCCGACCGCTGCATCGAGCGAGTCGCGCACTTCGCCGGGCTGATCACCGACCAGTCGCGGCGGCTCGGCATGTGGATGGACTGGCCGTCGAGCTACTACACGTTCTCGGACACGAACATCGAGTACATCTGGCGGTTCCTCAAGACCGTCAATGAGCGAGGCTGGCTGTACAAGGGCCATCGTTCGACGCAGTGGTGCCCGCGGTGCGGAACGTCGCTCTCGCACCACGAGCAGGCCGGGGACGAGAACTACCGCGACCTCGACCACCCATCGCTCTTCGTCCGCTTCCCGCTCAAGGGCCGCGACGGCGAGGCGTTGATCGTCTGGACGACGACGCCGTGGACGCTTCCGGCGAACGTCGCGGCGGCGGTGAAGCCCGATGCGGAGTACGTCCTCCGGTCGGACGGCGGCTGGGTCGCGCGGGCGCTCGCTGGTGACGGCGAGTTCGAGCAGTCGGTGCGCGGCGAAGAGCTCGTCGGCCTCGAGTACGAAGGGCCGTTCGACGACCTGCCTCCGCAGGAGGGCGTCGTGCATCGGGTCATCCCATGGGACGAGGTCTCGCTCTCGGAAGGCAGCGGCGTGGTCCACATCGCGCCGGGTGCTGGCACCGAGGACTTCGAGCTCTCGCGCGTCCACGACCTGCCCGTGCTCATGCCGATCGACGAGGCGGGCCGGATGCTTCCCGACTATGGCCCGTTCGCGGGTCTTTCGACCGACGAGGTCGAGGAGCCGGTGATCGAGGCGTTGCGGGAACGCGGGCTCCTGGCTGATTCGGGCCGGATCACGCACCGCTATCCGATCTGCTGGCGGTGCAAGACGCCGCTCGTCTTCCGGGTCGTAGACGACTGGTTCATTTCCGCCGACGAGATCCGTCAGCCCCTGCTCGACGCGAACGCCACGGTCGAGTGGACGCCGAGCTTCTACTCGAAGCGGATGGACGACTGGCTCCGCAACATGGGCGACTGGAACATCTCCCGGAAGCGGTACTTCGGACTCCCGTTGCCGTTCTATCCCTGCGAGTGCGGCCATCTGAACGTGGTCGGGTCGCGGCAGGAGCTCGAGGAACGGGCGACCGGGGGTCTCGAGGAGCTCCGCGAGCTGCACCGGCCCTGGATCGACGAAGTGCCGATCCGCTGCGAGGAATGCGACCGGGACGTGCGCCGTATCCCGGAGGTAGGCGATGCCTGGCTCGACGCCGGCATCGTCCCCTACTCGACCCTGGGCTGGCGCAGCCCGGAGTCCAAGCCGGACGGCAACGCGACCGGCGCTGCGCGAGGCTTGACCGTCGCCGACCTCCCGGATCACGAGTACTGGGAGCGGTGGTTCCCGGCCGACTGGGTCTCCGAGAGCCGCGAGCAGATCCGCCTTTGGTTCTACTCGATGTCGTTCATGTCAGTGACGCTCGAGGGGCGCTCCCCGTACCAACGGGTGCTCGCGTACGAGCGCGTGCGCGACGAGACCGGCCGCGAGATGCACAAGTCCACGGGCAACGCGATCGAGGCGAACGAGGCGATCGAGCGGATGGGCGCAGATGTCATGCGCTGGATCTACACGGAGCAGCCGCCGAACCAGAACGTCAACTTCGGCTACGGCCCGGCGAACGAGGTGAAGCGCAGGCTCCTGACGTTCTGGAACTCGGTGTCGTTCCTCGTCACGTACGCGAACATCGAAGGCTTCAGGCCTGCGTGGGGAGGGCGGCCCCAGGGTGAGAGGCCGCTGGATCGCTGGCTGCTCGCCCGCACCGACCAGCTCGTGGCCGACGCGACACAGGAGTTCGACCGCTTCTGGACGCCCGGCGTCGTGCGAGCGTGGGAGTCGTTCGTCGACGACCTCTCGAACTGGTACATCCGCCGGTCGCGGCGACGCTTCTACGGAGACGACCAGGCCGCGTTCTCGACGCTCTGGTGGGCGCTCGTGCAGTCGACGCGCGTGATCGCGCCGGTGATGCCGTTCCTGGCCGAATACGTCTGGCAGCGGCTCGTCGCGCAGCCGTGTGAGGACGCGCCGGCGTCGGTGTTCCTCGCAGGCTGGCCCGAGAAGGCGGAGGCCGACGAGACCCTGCTCGGGGAGGTCGCGGAGGTGCGGCGCGTCGTCGAGCTCGGGCGGCAGGCCCGCGCTGCGTCGGGCCTCAAGCTGCGGCAGCCGCTGCGCACACTCGTCGTCCAAGGGGCCGGCCTCTCCGACGAGCACGTGGCGGAGGTTCGCGACGAGCTCCGGGTCAAGACGGTGGAGCAGGGCCCGGTCGAGGCGGAGGAGCTCGTCGTCAGGCCGAATCTTCCGGTGCTGGGGCCGAAGCTCGGAAGCGAGCTCGGCGCCGTGCGCGCCGCGCTGGCGGCCGGGGAATTCGAGCAGGTCAACGGCGGTTTCCGCGTCGCTGGCCGGGAGCTAGGGCCTGACGAGGTGCTCGTCGAGCGGCGAAGCAAGGAGGGTTGGGCTCTCGCCTCGGATGAGGGACTGACGGTCGCGCTCGACACCCAGCTCGACGACGAGCTGTTGCTCGAGGGCCGGGTCCTCGACCTGATCCACCACCTGAACATGAAGCGGCGGGAAGCAGGTCTCGAGCTGACCGACCGGATCGCCGTCACGCTTCCATCCAGCGACGCCGACCTCCTCGAGCGCCACGCCGACTGGATCAAGGCCGAAGTCCTGGCCGTGTCGATCGAAGCCGACGGCGGCGCCGCGGAGCCTGAGATCACGAAGGCGTAGCGCTAGGGCTGCGACTCGGCGAGCGCGAGCTCTCGGCGCAGCTCGACGGGCAGGCGGAAAACGACGTCCTCGTGGACGGACTTGAACGCCTCGATCGACTCGACGCCGCGGGCCCGGAACCAGTCGCAGACCCGCGTGACGAGCGTCTCGGGTGCCGATGCGCCGGAGGTGATCCCGACGGTCTCGACGCCCTCGAGCCAACTCTCGTCGATGTCGGTCTCGTCGTCGATCAGGTATGAGGCGACGCCGCCGGCGCGCGCGACCTCGACCAACCGGTTGGAGTTCGACGAGTTCCGTGACCCGATGACAAGCAGAAGGTCGACCTCGCCGAGCAGGTCCTTGACCGCCCACTGACGGTTGGACGTCGCGTAGCAGATGTCGTCGCGCTTGGGCGCGCGGATGGACGGAAACCGCCGCCGCAGGACAGCGATGATCTCGGTCGTCTCGTCCACCGAGAGCGTCGTCTGCGTGATGTACGCGACGCGCTCCGGATCCGCGAACTCGACGCGCTCTGCGTCCTCGACCGTCTGAATGAGCACGATCGCATCGGGCGCCTCGCCCGTCGTTCCGACCACTTCCTCGTGGCCCTCGTGGCCGATCAGCGCGATCTGGTACCCGTCGGCGGCGTACCGCCGGGCCTCGACGTGCACCTTGGTCACGAGGGGGCAGGTGGCATCGATGGTGTTGAGCCCGCGCGCCGCCGCATTCTCGTAGACCGAGGGCGCGACGCCGTGGGCCGAGAGGACGACGGTGGCGCCGGGCGGAACCTCCGTCTCGCTCTCGACGAAGATCGCTCCGCGGCCCTCCAGCTCGCGCACGACGTGGGCGTTGTGGACGATCTGCTTGCGGACGTACACGGGGGGCCCATGCAGGTCGAGGAGCCGCTCGACCGTCTCGACGGCCCGCTCCACACCGGCGCAGTAGCCCCTGGGGGAGGCAAGAAGCACCCGTTTCACCATAGGACCCATCGTAGCCCCGGCACTATTTCCTGTTTTCAAAGATGGGCCGGTTGGCCTATTGGATTTCGGCTCCTGGCGGGGTAGCGTCCCTCGCACTGGGCGACGCGAACCGCGGTGCGCGTACCTGGCCACGATCCGCGGTGAGCACTGGGGAGCGCCCGCCGCACCGACCCCCCCGAGCGGCGGGCCTCCCTCGTTTACCTGCCGCCGCTCTCTCCGTATGATCGAAGGCGTCCAGTGACGTCGTCCGGCGTTTTTGGCACCACCTCTCCGCTTGCTGCGGCGGTAGTCGTCTACTTGCTGCTCGCGGCGGCCGCCGCCATCGTCGTGCTCGGCCTCCTCGCGCTCCTCGGGCTGCGCCGCAGACGCACGAGGCGCGAAGTCCAGCACGCCGAAGATCAGGAGGCTGATCAGACACCCGTCGCTCCGATCGCGTCGCTCTCGCTGGACTTGTCGCACGCTGAGGACGCCGACGCGATCGCGCGCGTCCTCCTCGACGAAGTCGCGAGGCTCCTGAAGACCGAGTTCGTCGCTCTCGCCTCGATCAACGAGGACCGAACCGAAGCCGTCGGTCTCGAGGCTGTCGGCGAGGGGATCGACGTCTCGTGGTGGAAGTCGATGCGGCTCGATCTCGAGAACGAGCCTTCGGCGATCGCGAGCACGACCTTCGAAGCGGCGCCGATGACGATCTACGACGTCGAGTCGTCGCCGCGCGTCAGCCGCCGACTCGCCGAACGCGTCGGGGCGAAGAGCGCCGCCTTCGTTCCCCTGATCTCCGGCGACCAAGTGATCGCCGTGCTCATCGCCGCCACGACGCAGGCGCGACGCTCGTTCCCGCCGGACGAGATGGCCGTGGTCGAGGCGCTGGCCGCGGAGGCCGCCCTTGCCCTCGAGCGTTCGCGCTCGGCCTCCGAGCTCGCTGAGGCGCTCGCCCGCGAACGGCTGATCGCCGCGATCGGCAACAAGGTTCGGTCGGAGCACGACATCGAGGCGGTGCTGCGCGTGACCGTCGCCGAGACGGCCGCCGCCCTCGGTGTCGCCCGCTGCTTCATCCGGCTGGGCGAACCGGGCGACGAGACGCCGATCCGGGCCGAGTGGGACGCACCGGGAGTGGAGCCGATCGGAGACGCGGCCCCGAGGCTGCCCGCGACGAACCTGGCGATCAGGGCGCGCCGGACGGTCGCCGTCGGCGACGTCGAGAACGCACCGGAGCTGGCCGACCCCGCGCTGGGCGGAATCGAAACGCTGCTCGGGATCGGGACGCGCGCAGTGCTCGCGACGCCGATTCTGGTCTTCGACCGAACAATCGGAGCGCTCGCGTTCCACCGCGCGGAGCCGGGCCCATGGTCGGCGGCCGAGATCTCGCTCGCCGAGGCCGTCGGCCGCGAGGTCGGGCTCGCACTGCACACGGCCAACCTGCTCGAGGAGAACCGGAAGCGGCTCGACCGCCAGGCCGCGCTCGTCGAGGCCGCGCAGGTGATGACGAGCGAGCTCAGCGTCGAGACGGTCCTGCAGCGTCTGGTCGTCGAGGTGACGAAGCTGCTCGACGCCGACGCCGCCGACTGTTACCTCTACGACACCCGGCGCGGCATGCTCCGCTGCGCGGCCGTGTACGGCCTGCCGGCAGAGCTGATCGAGTTCGAGTTCCCGGCCGAACGCGCGCTCGCCGGCGAGGCGATGAAGCAGGGCCGCGGGACGATCTCGAGCGACTACGACCAGATCGAGGTGCCGCATCCGGCGTACGAGGGCTTCGTTGCGGCGATGGTCGCCCCGATGACCTGGTGGGGAGAGGTTCGCGGCGTCATCGGAGTCGGGACCCGCGACGCGAGCCGGACGTTCAGCCGCGAGGACGTCGAGGTGCTCGAGGCCTTCGCCAGCCTCGGCTCGGTCGCGCTGCGAAACGTGGCCAGCATCGAGCAGAGTGCACGGCAGGTCCGGATCCAGCGCGGGTTCTTCCTGATCGCGTCGGTGCTCGCTCAGCCTCTGTCGCTGCCGGAGACTGTCGACGCAGTCGCGCAGGCCGCGTGCGAGGCGCTCGGTGGCGCCTTCGCCGCGGTGCTCATGCCCGAGCCGCGTGAGCTCAACCTGGCCGGCTCGCACGAGCTGCCGGAAAGCCTCGCCGAGTTCCTCGGGCGCGGGCTCGCCGAGGACACGCCGCTCCTCGAAGCGGCACGGCGACGGCGGGTCCTCGCCGCGCCGACAATCCAATTCGACGACCGGTTCACTGACGACTGGCGCGCCCTCGCCGCGGAAGCGCCGTTCGCGTCGTTGCTCGCGGTCCCGGTGGAGTCGCCGCGACGTGACGGGCCTGGACTCGGCCTCGTGTTCTTCGCCGAGGAGCAGCTGTTCTCAGACGACGAGATCGAGCTTGCGAACAACCTGGCCGGCGCCGCCAGAGGCGCCCTCGAGCGAGCGGAGCTCTACGAGGCCGAGCGCAGGTCGCGCGCGATCGCGCAGCAGCTGGCCCGGACCGGCACGCTCCTCGCCGGGGAGCTCGACCCGGAGGCCATCCTGGAGGAGATCGTCGCGGAGGCGCCCGGCCTCGTCGGAGCCGATGCGGCTGCGGTCAGCCTGTTGGAGGGCGACGAGCTCGTGGTCAGCGCGGTGCAGGGCGTGGAGGTCGAGGCGGCGCTCGGCACGCGGACGTCGGCGTTCGGCGAGCTTGCCGGCGAGGTCGTGCAGTCGCGCGAGCCGATGGCCGTCGGCGACGTCGGCGGTGTGCTCGCCGCGTCCGATCCCCTTCTCCAGGCAGGGCATCGCGCCTTTCTGGGCGCGCCGCTCCTTGGTCCCGAGGGCGCAGCCCACGGCGTCCTGGCCGTGTACGGGCGCTCGCCTCGCAGCTGGCGGGAGGAAGAGATCGAGGCCGTCGCGGCGCTCGCCGGCAACGCCTCAGCGTTCCTGTCGAACGCCGAGCTCTACCAGCGCGTCGTCCTGGAGCGCGAGCGAAGCCTCGCGATCCTCGGCAACGTGGCTGACGGGATCGTCGCCGTCGATCGGGACGGGAACGTCGTCCTCTGGAACGCCGCAGCCGAGGAGATCACAGGCGTGGCCGCGTCCGAGGCGCTCGGACGGGCGCCGACGGACGTCCTCCAGCGAAGCCTCGACCCGGACGAGACCTCCCAGGAAGGCCGCGGGCTGATCCAGATCTTCCGCGGGAACGAGGAGATCTGGCTCTCCGTTAGCGAGGCGATCATGCGTGACCCGGCCGGCGCCGTGGCCGGCCGCATCTACGCGTTCCGCAATGTTTCCTCGGACCGGCTCGTCGAGCAGCTCAAGTCGGGGTTCGTCTCGACCGTCTCCCACGAGCTCCGCGCGCCGCTGACGTCGATCTACGGCTTCGCCGAGACGCTGCTGCGCGAGGACGTCGCCTTCGGCGAGGCGGAGCGGCGCACGTTCCTGGGCTACATCGCAACCGAGGCCGAGCGGCTGACGGGCATCGTTGACGCGCTGCTCAGCGTCGCTCGTTTGGAGGCCGGGGATCTCCAGGTTCAGCTTGCTCAGACCGATCTACGAGATGTCGTGACTGATGTGGTGTCGAACGCGCAGCGCGAGGTCGTGAACGGACGGCGCTTCGTGATCGACGTCCCGGAGGAGCCGTTGGACGCGACCGCGGACCGCGACAAGGTCCGGCAGATCCTCGCCAACCTCGTCGACAACGCAGTGAAGTTCTCGCCGCACGGCGGGACCGTCACAGTCGCGGCGCGCCGTACCTCGGACGCGGTCCAGGTCCGCGTGCTGGACGAGGGGGCCGGCGTGCCCTCCGGCGAGCAGGAGCGGATCTTTCGAAAGTTCTATCGCGCCGACAGCTCCGCTACGCACGGCGGTACGGGCCTCGGTCTCTTCATCGCGCGCGGCCTCGCGACGGCGATGGGCGGACGGCTCTGGATGGATTCCGACATCGATCGTGGCGCGAGCTTCGTGTTCGAGCTGCCCACGACTCAGGGGCCGGCTGACTCGCACCTCGTCGACGTGGGTATACAAGAATCCGAGGAGCTGCGGTGACCAAGGTCCTAGTCGTAGACGACGAGGCACCCATTCGGCTGCTGTGCCGCGTCAACCTCGAGGCGGAGGGCATGGAAGTTCTCGAGGCGGGCGACGGCGAGGCCGGGCTTGCGCTTGCGCGGTCCGAGCTCCCTGACCTCGTGCTGCTGGACGTGATGATGCCGGCCATGGACGGCTGGCAGGTGGCCGAGCGCCTCTTCGAAGACGAGGTCACGTGCGACATCCCGCTCGTATTCCTCACCGCGCGGGCCGAGCTTCGCGATCGGGCTCGCGGGTTGGAGCTCGGCGGGGTCGACTACATCACGAAGCCGTTCAATCCGGTCGAGCTGGCGTCGGTCGTCGAGGGCCTGCTCGAGCGGGTGCGGCGCGGTGAGCGCGACGAGCTCCGGCGCGAAAAGATCTCGGAGCTCCGCGGGCTCCTCGTCGAGTAAGGCGCGCTAGCCGCTGGAGAAGTCGGCGGTCGCGACGCTCGCGCCCGAGTAGCCGGCCATCCTCCCGACCGCGATCCCCACGCCGACCCGGCTGAAGCCGCGGTTCAGCATCGTCGCGCGATGGGGTGGGCTCTGCAGCCACATGCCGACGATCGCGGCGCCCCTCCCGTCGGACCCGACGCCCCAGGCGAGCGTCTCTCCGAGCGTGTGGCCGCGAACGCCGAAGGAGCGCAGCCGGTGGTACCAGTTCCCGTGGTTGAGCGAACCGCTCCGGGCCATCCACCGCGAGTGCGCGCGCGCCGCGCGCTGGAGCCGAAGGCCGATTCGCAGCGGCCGAGCGCCGTTCGCGACCCGGGCGCGGTTGATCGCGTCGAGGAGGCCTTCCTCCTGCGCGGTCAGGTTCTGCTGCTCCACAAGGTCAGTGGAAGACGCTTTCGGCGAAAAGCCGAGCAGCGCAATGCCCGAAACGACCAAGGCGAGAAGTGTGCGGCCCCCCCGCGACAAGGAAGGCGGGAGTGTGCCATAGGCGCCGGACGCGTCAAGTTAAAAAAGTGCTGCAAACTACACGTTTCTTTGTAAATCATCGCGCCGTTTGGGCCAGAAGAATCCCGCTCAGAACGACAAATGCGCCGACAACCTGGACCGCGGCCAACGACTCGCCGAGCCAGGCATACGCGAAGACGATTGCCGCGACCGGCTCGAACATCGCCGTGATCGCAGCGCGGGACGCGGGAATGTGCCGGAGGGAGGCGGCGAGGAGCGCGAACGGCACGATCGTGCCCAGCACGACCATCCAGGCCATGAGCAACCAAACGGGCAACGAGAGATCGTCGAGCCTCCCGAGCAGGGACACGCTCTCGTCGACGCGCTCGAATGGAAAAGACGTCAGCGGCTGAACGACCGCCCAGAAGATCGAGGCGATCAGGAAGCCGTAACAGACCAGCGAGACGGGGTCGCGGCGCTTGACGGCTTGCTCGGCGGAGAGCACGTAGACCGCGAACGTGATCGCCGAGCCGAACGCCGCGGCGACGCCGAGCCCGTCGAGCGTGAGGCCCTCCCACAGCTCGACGAGAAGCGCGATGCCGATGACGGACAGCGCGAGCGCCGCCCAGATCCGCCGCCGGACCGGCTCGTGGTAGGCGAATCGCGCCCAAAGCGCGACGAGCACCGGGGCGACGTACTGGATGAGGAGCGCGACGCCGATGTCGAGCCGGCTGATCGCCTCGAAGTAGAACCACTGGACGAACGCGAGGCCAACGCCGAAGGTCAGGAGGATCGGCAGCTCGACGCGGTGCACGCGGAGGCTCTGCGGGCGCGAGAGTGCGAGCACCACGACGAGCAGCAGGAACGCGCCGGTCGTCCGCACCTCGGTCAGGCGCTGCGCCGGCAGGTCGCCGGATTCGATGATCACCTTCGAGACGACGCCGTTGAACGCCCAGAGCGTTGCTGCTGTGAGCGCCATCGCGTAGCCGAGCCGCGGGTGCCGGTGAAACTCGGCCACGCCGCCGAGCCTAGTCGGCGGTGTTCTCCTTACCGGAGTGCTTCAGTCGGGGTGGCCGGATTCGAACCGACGACTTCCGCCTCCCAAAGGCGGCGCTCTACCAGGCTGAGCTACACCCCGCAGCCGAGAGAAGGTGCGTACGGCATGACAGTTTGCACACACGAGCTCGCATTTGGCGATTTCGTCGAGGTTTCAGCGCAGAGTCTTAGCGCGGCCAGAAGACGAAGACGAAGTGCGGGAGGCCGCCGCTTCGCGTCGCTCCAACGCGGAACTCGACCTCGACCACGTCGCCGTCTTTCCGACGGATCCGCGACGTCCCGTGCTCGAGCATGCCGCTTGCCATCTCCGTAAGGCGCGCGGGGACCGTTGCCGGGTCAGCGTCGAGCTCGCCCGGCCGCTTCTCGAGGAGCTCCTCGCGCGGATACCCCGTCAGGCGGCAGGCCATTCGGTTGGCGGCTAGGAAGCGTCCGAGCTCGTCGAGCACGAGCGCGCCGACCGGTGCATGCTCGAGTGCTTCCCCCAGGAGGGTCTCCTGGACGACGTCCGGTTCGGCGGGGTGGATCAAAAGGGACGGCATTACGCGGCGCGGACCAGCCTTTCATCGGCGTGGCCGGAGATCAATAGGCCGAACGGCCTATCTTTCCCGCCGAGGGTCCCTCCGGCGCCTCCTCTTCGGCGAGGAACCGGAAGAAGAACACCGCGAAGATCGCGAAGAAGACGACCGCCTGCTCGACGGACATCGTGACGCCCGCGATCTGCTGGTCCGCGTGGGCGGAGAGACCCCAGAGCCGCCCGCCTTCGACGTACCAGTCGTAGACGGGCTCGGGCAGCAGCGCGAGCAGCAAGCCGATCGGGCTCGCCAGGGCGAATGCGACGAAGAGGTAGAGCGCACGCGCGGCGCTGGACAGCCGGTGTGGGACGTCCTGAAAGACGGGCCACCAGAGCAGGATCCCTGCGGCGAGGTAGCACGCGTGCTCGAGGTGCAGCAGAACGGCGTGCTCGAGGGCGGCGTCGTAGGCGGCCGGGATGTGCCACGCGAAGTAGGTGACGAGCCAGAGTCCGAGCGCGACCGGCGCCCAGGTCAGAAACTGTACGCCGGGCAAGAGGGCGAGCCGCGCTGCGAGCACGGGCGGGACACCGAGCACGAGGAGCGCCGGCGCCCACTCGGCGAGGACCACGTTCTGGAGCAGGTGAGCAGAGAGCAGGTGGTAGGAGAGCGCGTCGAGCGGGGTGACGGCGGTCGCGATCAGAAAGAGGCAGCCGGCGCCGAAGGCGGAGAGGCGCCACCGCTCCGTATCACGGCCGCGGACCGCGAGCGCATAGGCGAGGGCGAGCGCGACAACCGGCAGCGTTGCTTCCAAATGAAGCGTCCAGGCGTACGGGTCGGGGCGAGCGATGGCGCTACGCTATTGGGTACTCCGCGGCCTTGGTGAAGCGGAATCACGAGAGCCTTCCAAGCTCTAGTCATCGGTTCGACTCCGATAGGCCGCTTCGTCTGTCCGGCTCCTTCGGTATCGTTGCCAAGCATGAAAACGGCGGAGCAGGCTGAGGCGCGGCGGTTGCGTCGCCTAGGTTGGTCGGTCAAAGAGATTGAGCGTCACCTGAGCGTGTCGCGTTCGTCCGTGAGTCTCTGGGTCAGGGACGTCACGCTCACGAAAGAGCAGATAGAGGAGCTCCACCGGCGAAGCGCGACATCCCCTGGACAGCTTGCAGGCGCCGCGGCGAACGCCGCTCTAGGACGGACGCGCCGTCGCGGTCACCAGTTCGATGGGCGTACGCGCGCCGGGCGGCAGGATCCTCTACATCTGGCGGGCTGCATGCTCTTCTGGGCTGAAGGTGACAAGTGCCGTGACGCCGTTCGCTTGGCGAACTCGGATCCCGAGCTGCTGAGACTCTTCATCCGGTTCTTGCGCGAGTGCTACGGCGCCGAGGATCAGCGATTGTCGGCCGTATGCAATCTGTTCGCAGACCACACGGCCCGACAACGGGAGATCGAGAACTTCTGGCTCGATGTTCTGCGGCTGCCGCCGTCGCGGCTGCGCCCGTCAGTCGTCAATGTCTACTCGAAGTACAGCCAGAAGAAGCGAAAGAACAAGCTCCCGTACGGGACATGCAAGGTCGTGTACAGCGACACACGCACAGTCCAGTCGATTTACGGCGCGATCCAGGAGTACGCGGGCTTCGACCGTCCAGAATGGCTCGGCTGACTACTCGCCGAGCTCGACGCGGTCGATCGTGATCGGCTCGCGCGGGCGGTCGTTCGCGTCGCGGTCGGCACCTGAGATCCGGTCGACGACGTCCATGCCGGACGTCACGCGCCCGAAGACGGTGTGCTTGCCGTCGAGCCACGGAGTCTCCTCCGCCGTGACGATGAAGAACTGGCTTCCGTTCGTGTTCGGGCCCGCGTTCGCCATCGCGAGAGCGCCGCGGACGACGCGGTGCTCGTTGAACTCGTCCTCGAACTCGTAGCCGGGGCCGCCCATGCCGGTGCCCGTCGGATCCCCGCCCTGGATCATGAAGTCGGGGATCACCCGATGGAACGTCACGCCTTCGTAGAACCCGTCACTCGAGAGCTTCACGAAGTTCTCGACGGTCTTCGGCGCGTCGTCCGGGAAGAGCTCGAGCTCGATCGCCCCTTCGCTCGTGTGCAGCGTCGCCGTGCTCACGGGATGCTGTCGGCGAGCGGCTCGATGGCCGAGGCTGTTGGTGCAAGCTCGCCGGATCCCAGCTTGGTCGCCACGTCGTGGGCCAGCTTACGCGCTTCGTTCACCTGGCCGGGAGCGAGCAGCGTGTTCACGGTCGCCTCGACTCGGCCGTCCGCAACGAGCTCGAGCGCAACCGTGCTGAGGTCACGCCGGGGTATGTAAGCGTCCGTCGCGACGAACACGCGCACCGCCAACTCGCGGCCGTCGGGAAGCGTTGTCTGCTCCACCACCGGCTCGCCGCGAAGACTCACGTGCGCATTTCATCATCACCGCGCCTCGGCCGTCCGATCCTGCGGCAATCCTGCAGGCAGTGCCCGAAGAACGGGTCGTCAGCTTCCGGCCGCGGACGGTCCTTGCCGTCATCGGGATCATCCTCGCGGTCGTCGCCATCCTTGCCGTCATCTGGGTCTCGCGGCAGGTGCTGACCTGGATCGTGGTCGCGATCTTCCTCGCACTCGCCCTGAACCCGGCGGTCGAATATTTCCAGCGGAAGGGTCTCGCCCGCCGAGGCGCCGCGACCGCAGTCACGGTCATCCTCGCGCTCGGCTCCATCGTCGCGCTCGGCTCGCTCTTCATCCCGACCCTCGTCAACGAGGGACGCGGCTTCGCCGAGGCGCTGCCCGGCTACGTCAACGACATCTCAGAGGGACGTGGCCCATTTGGACGGCTGGCGGAGCGGTACGACCTCGAGCAGAGGGTGCGCGAGGCGATTGAGGGCGGCGGCGGCGCTGCGCGCTTGCTCGGGCTGTCGGGGACGGCGATCGCCGTCACCAAGGGCGTCCTGACCTTCGTCGTCGCCGTCGTCACGATCATCTTCATGACCTTTTTCATGCTCCTCGAGGGGCCCGCGTGGATGGAGCGGTTCTACGGCCTGCTGCCTGAGGAGTCGCGCGACAAGTGGCGCGCGATCGGGCGCGACATCTATCTCACCGTCGGCGGCTACGTCACCGGGAATCTCTTCATCAGCGTGATCGCCGGGATCACGTCGACGATCGTCCTGCTGATCATGGGCGTGCCCTACGCCGTCGCACTCGGTGTGCTCGTGGCCATCCTCGACCTGATCCCGCTGGCCGGCGCGACGCTCGCGGCGATCATCGTGAGCACGGTCGCCTTCATCCACACGATCCCGGCCGGGATCGTCGTACTGATCTTCTTCATCGTGTATCAGCAGGTCGAGAACCACCTGCTCCAACCGCTCGTCTACAGCCGCACCGTGCGGCTCTCGCCGCTCGCGATCCTGATCTCGGTCCTGATCGGTGCGAAACTCGCCGGGATTCTCGGCGCGCTGGCGGCGATTCCGGTGGCCGGGACGATCCAGGTCCTGTTCGCCGCTTGGCGCGCGGAGCGGCGTCGAGAGAACGTCGCACCTGACGAAAAACCGGCCACGACCTAAGTAATCACCCTTTTGGGAAATCCCCCTTTTGGGGGACAGCAGCGCGGGGAGGCCGACCGATCTCCCTAGCATGCGAGGGGGCGCAGCACTTGCGATTGCGCTGCTAATGCTGGTGATTTCGGGCGTCGCAGCCGCGAGCGTCTCGGCGAACCAGACACCGGCGTCGAGGGCGCCGAAGACTGCGATGGCTGCGCTCGAGGACGCGGTCGTCGCCCGCATCAACCAGGTGCGCAGCCGCCGAGGTTTGCGGCCGTTGCGCGCAAGCCGGCGCCTGGCCGCCGCAGCGGACTTCCATTCCAGGGACATGGGGCGACGCGGCTACTTCGAGCACGACAGCGCCAACGGGACGGTCTTCTGGCGCCGGATCGAGCGGTTCTACTCCTCCAGCGGCTTCCGGTCCTGGACGGTCGGCGAGAACCTTCTCTGGGCGTCTGACAGCTACGGGGCTGCATACGCAGTGCGCGAGTGGATGCAGAGCCCGCCGCACCGCCAGAACATCCTGTCGCGGGACTGGCGCGAGGTCGGGATCGGCGCGGTCTACTTCGCGGCGGCTCCCGGCGAGTACCGCGGGCGTTCCGTGACGATCCTCACCGCCGACTTCGGCGCCCGCACGTAGGACGCGCCCGGGAGGATTCGAACCTCCGACCCGCGGATTAGAAGTCCGCTGCTCTTCCACTGAGCTACGGGCGCTCGTCCGAAGCGTAGCGCCGCCTTCCGCCGTTCAGGTTCGACCGTTACATGGCGCGAAGAGAAGTCAAAGGGGTGGCGGAGGGGACTCGAACCCCCGACCACCGGGACCACAACCCGGGGCTCTACCAACTGAGCTACCGCCACCGCGGCCGACACAGAATAGCCTTGCCTGGTGCGCGTCCTGGCTTCGCGCCGCTTCCCGGGCCCGGCCTGGGACGAGCTCGGTGACGTCGACTACCGCGTCGGGCCGCTCGATCGCGAGCGGTCCGACGTCGAGGCACTGGCCGTCGTCGCCGAGCCGGTCGAGGAGCAGACGCTGAAGCTCCTGCCGAACCTTCGCGTCGTCGCGAACTACGGCGCGGGTTACGACCTCATCGACGTGGAGGCGTGCCGGCGGCATGGCGTGGCGGTGACGAACACCCCGGGAGTCACGTCGGCGGCCACTGCCGACCTCACCTTTGCGCTGATCCTCGCGGTCCGCCGCCGGATCGTGGCCGGCGACTCGTTCGTCCGCTCAGGCGGCTGGGCGAGCGGCTGGGCCGACGAGCCGCTCAAGGGCACCGAGGTCGCCGGTTCGACGCTCGGCATCGTCGGGCTCGGGCGTATCGGCAGTGCCGTCGCGCAGCGGGCACGCGGCTTCGACATGCGGGTGATCTACACCCGTAGCCGACCTGACGCGGACCCGGCGTACCGGTCACTCGCCGACCTACTGGCCGAGGCCGACATCGTCTCGCTCCATGTTCCTCTGACTGACGAGACCCAGGGGCTGATCGACGGAGAGCGGCTCGCGCTCATGCGGGACGGCGCATGCCTCGTCAACACGGCCCGCGGCCAGATCGTGGACGAGCCCGCACTCGTTGCCGAGCTCGTCTCCGGTCGTCTTCAGGCGGGACTCGACGTCTTCGCCGACGAGCCGAACGTCCCGCAAGAGCTGTTCGAGCTGCCCAACGTCGTGATGACGCCGCACCTCGGAACGGCGACGCAGCAGACGCGCGAGGCAATGACGCGCGTGCTGGTCGACAACCTGCTCGCGGCCGAAGAAGGCCGGCCGCTCCCGAACGAGGTTTAGCCACCCCAGCCTTCGGGCGGCTCGACGCGCCCGTCCTGTGCGTTCCAGTAGTCGTGCTGCTCGGCGACGAGGCCGTCGGGCCGGAAGCGGAGCAAGGCGACGCCGGCGATCGTCTCGTCGCGCCCCTCGAACCGGACGATGCCCCAGTACTCGACGATCGCGCGGTCGCCGGCGACGATCGGCTCACCGAACCAGCACTCGGCCTCGTCCTGCTCGGAGAACGTCCACTCGGCGTACGCGCGTGGGCTCTGGAGGTCGCGGAAAGGCTGGGAGCGGAACTTCGCGTTCTCGGAGTAGAGCGCAGCGACCGCGTCGGCGTCGGCGGCGGGCCACGCTTGCGACCATCCAGCGGCCCAGCGGCGGGCGGCAGCCTTGGTTTCCACCCCGCTACTCTGACCGAACTCGGCCCCGTAGCTCAGTGGATAGAGCGGCAGACTTCGAATCTGCGTGCGATGGTTCGACTCCATCCGGGGCCACTACAGCCGGCGCGCGGTTTCTGAGCAAATCGAGGGATTAGGCATGCGCCCACCTGGGAAACAGCGGCTCGATGGCAATCGCAACCCACGGAACGGCCAGCAACTACCTGCAGCGTGCGCCGAGCCCTTCGGGCTTGGCCGAGGTGCTCGACGTGATCCTGGACAAGGGTCTCGTGATCGACGCCTACGTGCGCGTGTCGGTGATCGGGATCGAGGTGTTGACGATCGACGCGCGCATCGTCATCGCGAGCGTCGACACGTACCTGCGCTTCGCCGAAGCGGTGAACCGGCTCGACCTGACCGAGACCCAGCTCGCCGGCCTACCTGAGCTGCAGGAGCGCGGCGCCGAAGAGATCACCGAGGACAAGATCGAGGAGGCGGGCAGCACGACCCTGCGGGGCGCAGCCAAGGGCGTCGCCGCCGGCGCTGTCGTTGCAGGCGCCGCCGCGGCCGCAAAAGCGCTGTCGGATCGCGCGCGCAGCGACGGAGACGACAAGGATTGAGCGAGAGGGTGTGAGATGGGAACGCAACCGGGAAACGACGAGTCCAATGGCAGCAGACTGCGAAGCCTGGCTGTGCCAGGCGTTCTTGCCGCGGCCAGTGCAGGTCTCGGCCTGCTCCTGACGAGTCCGCCGCAGCGCCTCCGTGAAGCGGTCAAGAAGTTGAGCGGTCGAACGCGCGACGTCGTGGAGAACCGGCACGACCTCGTGAGCGATCTCAAGGAACACGCCGAGTCAGTCACCGCCCTCGTGCCCTCCGGCAGCGGAGGCGAGGCGAGGGAGCTCGAGAACCGGCGGCGTGAACGCAAGGAACGGCGTGAGCGACGCCGTCAGAAAGCGAGGACGTAGGAGGGGGACATGGCAATAGCAACGAGAGGAACGAGCAGCAACTACCTGCAGCGGGCTCCGAGCCCGTCGGGCCTGGCCGAAGTGTTGGACGTGATCCTGGACAAGGGTCTCGTCATCGACGCCTATGTGCGGGTGTCGGTGATCGGGATCGAGGTGCTGACGATTGACGCGCGCATCGTGATCGCGAGCGTCGACACCTATCTGCGCTTCGCCGAGGCGGTCAACCGGCTCGACCTGACCCAGACCGAAGTTGCCGGCCTGCAAGAGCTGCGGAACGGCGGCTCGGAGCGGAAGACGAAAGGCATGATCGAGGGCGCGAAGGACGCGTTCACGGGCGACGACGACAAGGAGAAGGAGAAGGAGAAATCCAAGTCACGGTGAGCTCGAAAGCGGAGGACGCGCAGTTGACGCGATCGGACGCGCCCGTCTACGTCTACGGCGTCGTGCGCTCGGGTGCAGTGAAGGCGCCGAACGCCGAGGGCGTTGCGCAACGACCCGTCTCGACGATCGACGGCGACGGGCTTGCTGCCCTTGCAACCGAGCTCATTTCACAGCCGTTCCGGGTGCGGCGCCGGGACCTCGACCGGCATCTCCAGGTCTTGGAAGCCGTGTTCGAAGACTCGACGATCGTGCCCTGCGCGTTCGGGACCGTCCTCCAGAGTGCTGAGTCGGTGAAGACCGATCTCCTTGCCGCGCGCCGGGACGAGCTGCTCGCGCTGCTCGACCGGCTCGAGGACCGCGTGCAGTTGAACATCAAGGCGACCTACGACGAGGACACCGTGCTGCGCGAGGTCGTCGAGAGCGATGCCGAGATCGCGCGTCTGCGCGGCGAAAGCCGGGCGCTCGGCCAGGCCGGGCACCTGGCGAACATCCGGCTCGGTGAGCTCGTGACGACGGCGCTCACGGCGAGGGCGGGCGCCGACCGCCAGCGGATCGGCGACCGGCTCGCGGAGCACGCCGACGACGTCGTCGCCGACGAAACGACTGTGCCCGTCGTGCTCAAGGCGTCGTTCCTCGTGGCGCGGGACCGGCTCAAGTCGTTCGACTCCGCGCTCGAGGCGCTCGCAACCGACGAAGCGCCCAGAGTGATGTTCGAGTCGATCGGTCCTTTGCCCCCGACGGCCTTCGCCGCGCTCGAAGGGGCCTGAAGCGATGGGACTGCTGACCGGATTGCTGACCCTTCCGTTGGCGCCTGTCCGAGGCACGATGTGGGTCGCCGAGCGCGTGCTCGAAGAAGCGGAGCGCCAGCTGGCCGACCCCGAGGTCATCGAGCGACAGATAGTCGAGGCAGAAGCAGCCTACGAACGAGGGGAACTGTCTGAGGAGGAGTTCGAGGAGATCGAGCAGGAGCTGCTCGATCGTCTGCTGGGCCAAGGAGGACGCAATGGCGGATAAGACATCTGAGGCTCGTTCGCGCCGTGCAGCCGGCCGCAGTCAGCGGCGGTCCCGCGTGACGGAGCCGTTCGAAGAAATGGATCAGGCTGCGCAGGAGCAGTCCGACGGATCTGGCCAGAGCAGTGATCTCGCCGGAACGGCCGCCAAGGTCGTGGGGTCCGCGCTCGCCGCAGCGCTCCTCGGCGCCGCCGCGGCCGCGGCGAAAGGCCTGCTCGAGCGCCAGCGCAGCGACGACGGCCAGGAGGCGCAGGAGCCTGAGCCCGAGGGAGAAGGTGACGGGCCGAGCGCCGAGGCGCCGCAGGCCCAGCAAGAGGACGAGCAGGAAGAGGAGCGGGAAGTCGAGCAGGAAGACGAGGCTTCTCCCCAAGACGCGGCCGAGGACGACTCTCCGCAAGCCGCTGAGCCTCGCGGCGCGGACGATGAGCAGGCCGAGGAGCAAGAGCCGACGGAGGGTGTCTCCGGCGACGAAGCAGGCAAGGTCGTCACGGAGGCACGGCGCCAGCTCGAGGGGTTGGTCGGTATCGGGCCCGAGCGGGTCTCAGGGCTCGCCCGGTCGAACGACGGGTGGTCCGTCATGCTCGAAGTCGTGGAGGTGGCCCGCGTTCCCGAGTCGACGGATGTCCTCGCGACCTACGAGCTCAAACTCGACGACGACTTGAACGTCGTCGCCGTGAATCGCCAGCGCCGGTACCGGCGCTCGCAGGTCGAGGAGGTCTCATGAGCACCCCCGCACAGTCCACCGGTCGTTTCCCGCAGACCACGATGGGCGGTCGCCCGCCGGCTCAGCTAGCCGATGTGCTGGAACGAGTCCTGGACAAGGGGATCGTCATCGCCGGCGACATCCAGATCAATCTCCTCGACATCGAGCTCCTGACGATCCGGCTGCGCTTGCTGGTTGCCTCGGCAGACAAGGCGCGGGAGATGGGCATCGACTGGTGGGAGGGCGATCCGTTCCTGAGGGGCGGGACTGCACTCGAAAGCCGGCTCAAGCGGCTCGAGGCCGCGGCCGGCCTCGAGAGCGGTAACGGAAAGGGCGAGGAGGAAGAGAAAGGCGGGTGAGCCCCGCCATGGCGCCGACGGCAGAGAGCGGCAACGGCTGGTACGTCTACGGCGTCGTGCCGGCCGAAGCGGCTTCCAGGGAGCTGTTCGCCGCCGCGCGCGGCGTCCACGCCTCAGGCGCGGTCACGCTGGTCGCCGACGGCGACCTCGCGGCGATCGCGAGCGGCGTCCCATTGACGGAGTTCGGCGAGGCCGCGATCGAGGAGAACCTGCGCGACGAAGCGTGGCTCGAGGAGAAGGTGCGTGCTCACGAGACGGTTCTCGAAGCGGCTCTGGCCGGAACGCCGCTCGTTCCGTTTCGCTTCGGGACGATCTTCCGAAGCGACGATCACGTACGCAAGATGCTCCGGGAGAACCCACACCTGACCGACGTCCTCGAGCGGCTCCGCGGGACCGTCGAGCTCGGCGTGAAGGCGTACCTCGACGTCGACGAGTTCGAGCGCAGGCACGGCGATGAGGCGGAGGCCGGGGAAGGGGGCCGCGCGTACTTGCTCCGCAAGCAGCGCGACCGGCGGCTCGCCGATGCGCGTGCCTCGTTCGTCAATGCCTGCGCCGAGGAAAGCCACGCGCGGCTCTCCTCCGCTGCGGAGGATGCCCGCGCCAATCCTCTCCACCGCCCCGAGGTCACGGGCGGTGCGGGGGAGATGCTCCTGAACGGTGCGTATCTCGTCCGTGTTGACGCGGAAGCGGGCTTCAAGGATGCGCTGAGCGCGCTCGAGTCCCGGTTCGCACCGGACGGCGTCCGGTACGAGTTGACCGGTCCCTGGCCGCCGTACAACTTCGTCGAGGTCGAGCGGTGAGCGAAGCCCGGCTGCCGGCGCAGCACGAGGTAACACTCCTCGAGCTCGTCGACCGCGTCCTCAACAAGGGCGTCGTGCTGACGGGCGACGTCACGCTCTCCGTCGCCGGCGTCGACCTTGTGTACGTCGGCTTGCGCGTACTGATCGCCTCAGTCGCCTCGCTCGAAGAGGAGCGTGCCTAGGTGCTCTACCTCTATGCGCTCACTGAGCATCCGACGGTGCTTCCGACGGGCACGCCGCTGACCGCCGAATCGCTCGACGGAATCGACGCGGTTGTCGGCGTGGTCGGCGACGACAAGATCGAGCCGACCGAGCAAGCGATCCTTGAGCATGCACGCGTGGTCGACGAAATCACGGCGTTGAACGACGCCGTCCTGCCTGCGCGTTTCGGGCGTGGCTACGCAGACCTCGACTCGCTCGAGCGTGCGGTCGCTGAGCGCGCGGACTCGCTCCGCGCAGCGCTTGACCGAGTTCGTGGCTGCCAGGAGTTCGGCTTGCGGGTCTTCTCCAATTCGGACGAAGCCCTCTCGGCAGGCGGAAGCGGCCGCGAGTACATGCTCGGTCGCCTCGAGGCGCGTCAGCGTGCCGAACGCCTCGCCGACGAGCTACACGCTCCCCTGGCTGCAGTTGCGCGGACTGCTACGCGCAGCGTCGGTGCGACGCCGCACCTGCTCCTCAGCGCGTCGTACCTCGTCTCTCGCGACGCGGTCGACGACTTCCACGCCGCACTGCGCGGTCTCGAGGATGCGCATCCGGAGTTGACGGTGGCCTGCACCGGCCCATGGCCTCCGTACAGCTTCGCGACCGCTGAGGTCGAGACAGAGTGAAGCCCGAGGACAAGGTCCTCCACGCGGCGGGCGATCTGGCCGGGCTGGCCAAGGAGCTCGATCGTGTCGGCACCGCGTTTCCGCGGCGCGTCAATGCCGATCCGGAAAACGTCGAGCGCGGTCTCGCGCAACTCGTCCTCACACTCGTCGAGCTTCTACGTCAGTTGATGGAGCGTCAGGCGCTCCGTCGGATGGAGGTCGGGACTCTCACCGACGAGGAGATCGAACGGCTTGGCGAGACCTTCATGAAGCTTGAGCAGCGGATGGAGGAGCTGAAACGGGAGTTCGGGCTCGAGGATCGCGATCTAAACCTCAACCTCGGACCGCTCGGCGACCTGCTCTGAGTTTCCCTCGTGCGTACTTGGGTATCCAAAGCGGGGAGAGAAAATGCGACTTTGAGGAGGACGCAATGGCCTCATTGAAAGATGCAGAACAGTTGACCAAGAACCTGGAAGACCTTGTCGGTCAGCTGCGCACAGAGCTCACGAACGGGAACGTCGACTTCGAGAAGCTCGTCGCGATCTCGGACGAGATCAGCGAAAGCGCCGACGGAATGGCTGAGACCTTCAGCAACGTCAACGACGCGCTCATGAGCCGGCTCGAGCAGGCGAAAAGCGGAGTTGCGCGAGCGGGTCGCAAGGTCGCGTCCAAGGCCGGATCGAGGGGTGGATGACGATGGCTGAGCAAGGCCAGCAGACAAGCGAGCAACAGACGCAGGGCGGCAACGGCTCGAGCGCCGGCAAGACGGCGCTGCGGACTGCCGCAATTGCGGCTGCTACCGGCGCGACGGCGATCGCTGCGAAGCGAGCGTTCTCCGACCGCCAGCAGGGCAGCCCGTCCAAGCAGCGGAACGGCGGCAGCGGCGAAGAGTCGCTGCTCGGCGGGATGCTGGGATCGGGTTGGCATGCCGCCAAGGATTCGCTCGTGCCATTCGCAGAGGACGCGGCGAAGGCTGCGGGCGACTATCTGGCGCGCAGCGGACCTGAGGTGGTCCGCGAGACGATCGTGCCCTCCTTCATCGAAGGCTTCGAGGGCGCTCGTCAGTCCGGCAGCGAGTAGTCGCCGCCGCTACGTCGTAGATCGAGAGCAGCGCCGGTTACGACCGGCGCTGCTCTTTGCGTTCTGAGCGGGTTACGACCGGCGCTGCTCTCTGCGTTCCGCGCGCTCTTGGCGTGACTGGTCGACCTCTTCGCGGCTGCGCCCATTGGAGCTTTGGCCGTTCGAGCGCTCCTGGTCATCCTCGTCGTCGCTCTCATTCCCGGCCTCTGTCGTCGCCGAATGCGTGTACTCGACGCCCTCCGCTTCGTCCATCTCGGCGTACGCCTTGAAACGTGCGAGGTCTGCCTGCACGGCGCGCTTCGCAAACCTCATTCCGGACGCCATCTTCTCGAGCATCCCGCTCGGGTGGAAGTCGATCGTGACCATGATCCGCGTCAGCTTGTCGTCGAGTCGATGGAAGCTGACCATCCCGTTGTGGGACGTTCCCTGCGTCGTTTCCCAGACGATCCGATCGTTCTTTTTGTTCTCGACGATCTCGGCCTCCCACCGGCGCGTGCTGAACCAGATCTTCTCCTCGAAGGCGATCAGGTTCTCTTCCTTTTCCTCCACGCTCACGACCCGGTGCATGAACTTCGGGAACTCCTCGAACTCGGTCCATTTCCTGTATGCGGTCGGAACCGACACGGCGACGTCGGTCCACCGCTGAATCGGCAGCCGCCGAGTTTTCTCGCGGCCTCCGCCGGAGTTCCCCGTCACCTTGCCGGCGACGGCACCCAGGACGCCGCCCTGATCCGACAGCTTCGAGGCCGCCTGCTTGCCGACCTTGGCGACCTCCTCTCCGCCCTCCTCCTCGAGCTTAGGCATCACGCGCTCGCGAATGAGGTTCGGTGCCTTCGTCGCCGCATAGGTCGCCGCCAGCGTTCCAACGCCGGCCGCTGCGGGGATTAGCAATTTCTTGGCGAGGCTGCCGTCGCCATTTTGACTGACCGCATCCTTCGCCTCACTGGCTTTCTCTGTAGCAGTGTCGGACACCTCATCCTCCCGTTTGTAATTGCTTCTCGGACCTCATTACCCCGATCACGCTGCACGTAACGCGCACGGATTAGCGAGCGCTCCAACGGGTAGGAGATTTCGTAAACAGTTCGTGAAAGGAGTCCTGTTATGGGGAGCAAGAAGGATCAGGTCACGGGAACGGTCAAGAAGGCAACCGGAGCCGCCGTCGGCAACGAAAGCCTCGAGGCCAAGGGGCGGCGAGAACAGGTCAAGGGGAACGTGAAGGCGAGCGGCAAGAAGCTGAAGGACGCCGCCAAGAAGGCGTAACGCTCGTCAGTTCTCGAGAAGAAGTGAGGGGCCGCCCGTGGGCGGCCCCTCGTTCATTTGTCGCTCGCGCGCTCGCCTGCAGGCGCGCTCCGCAGCAATCGATAGGTGAGGACTGCCGCGGTCGTTCCGACCATGCCTGCCACCAGCAGCGAACGGAGCCGCGACGCCTGCCGGCCGCCGATGCGATCGGCGAGGGCAGGAGCCGCTGCCTTCGCTGTTGCCGTGGCTGCCATGCCGTTACTTTCTGCGTGCGACGGCCCGCTGAAGCTGAGCCTTGTTCATCTTCGAGCGGCCTTCGATGCCGAGGCGCGTCGCCTGGCGATAGAGCTGTTCCTTCGTCGGGTTGGTGCTTCTGCCGGTGCTCCTCGCGCTCGACTTCGCCTTGCTGCGGGCGCTGCCCGACGTTCGCTGTCTCGACGACTGCGAGCGCGACTGGGTCGACCGCCGGCTGGTCGACGAGCCGCGAGACTGCTGCCCGCTCGTCGAGGTGCCGCGACCTTGCTGCGACCCGCTGCCACTTCTGGACTGAGTGTCCTGCGAGTCCTGATCGTCGTCGCCGTTGCTATCGAGCAACTTCTTGGCGACTCCTGCGGCGGCGGTGGTGGCGATGCCGACGGCAACGCCCGTTGCGACCTTTTTCTTCAGGCCGCCGCCCTCGTCTTGTTCGGTCTGCTCGGGGGCCATGGGAAACCTCCTAGTTCGTCTTGCCTCTGTTTCCAGGGCTTTCCCCGTCCGCGAACGACGAAACCGCCGCGCGGCGGACTCAGCGGGTGGTCATTCGTCGGCGAGGCCGCGCTCGGCGAGCCACGCCTTGGCCACGCGCTTCTGCGCTCGGGTCAGCCACGCCACCTCCACGAGGTCGCGGAGCTCGTCGCGCTCCATGCGGGCGAGATCGGGGATGCGAACCAGTACCGCCGGGTAGCCGCGAAAGTGCGGCGTCGTGAAGAACAGGCCCCGGTCGTCGGCGAGCAGGACCTCCTTCTCGTCGAGGCCGTCGACGCGGAACATCAGCACATCGTCCATTCGCTCGCCGGTCTCCGGGTCGATTGCGTCCGGCCGGCGGCTTCGGTGGAAGCAGAACATCTTCCCGTGCACGTGGTAGGACGGCCGTCCGTCGTCCGACACCTCCTTCGTCGCGCCCGGCATCGCGAGCGCGAGCTCGTCGAGGTCGGCCATCGTCGCCATCGAGCGGTAGGTATCAGGCCCGGCTAGGGCTCGTCTTGCTCGGCGGGCTGCTCTTCCTGGAGGCGCTCAGCAGCCTCTTCGCGCTCGCTTTCTTCCTCCAGGCGGATCTCATCGAACTTCGTCACCGGGCTCTCCCGGCTCTCTCGTTCCCGATCTCTCTGGTCGGTCATGTCGCACATTTACCCGCCGGATCTATCCTTGAATCGCCGCGGGCGTGGCGGAACTGGTAGACGCGGCGGGTTTAGGTCCCGTTGGGCCGAAAGGTCCTTAGAGGTTCGAGTCCTCTCGCCCGCATCGGCAGACCCGAGGTGTCAAGAAACGCTGCACCGGGTACAGCAGCTACGCCTAATCACGGTCAAGCCATGAAAGGAGGGCGTGATGTACATCGGTGGTGGCCTTCTTACGCTGATCATCATCATCCTGCTCCTCATCTGGCTCTTCTAGCCGGCCGAGTGGGACACACGCACATCACCAGCACGGCGATGTAACCCCCGGGCCTCGCGGCAGCCCGGGGGACTGCTGGCAGAATGGCCCTCCTGTGAAGGCGACGGTCGTAGAGCTCCCCGAGAGCAAGGTCCGCATGACCGTCGAGGTGCCGAGCGGCGACGTCGAGCACGCCATCGACCACGCCGCCTCCGACCTCGCCGGCAGCCTCAAGATCCCCGGGTTCCGCAAGGGCAAGGTCCCGATGCCGGTACTGCTTGCCCGCGTCGGGAGGGACCGTCTCTACACCGAGGCGGTCGAAAGCCACATCGGCGGCTGGTTCCGCGCCGCGCTGCGCGACACGAACGTCCGCCCGGTGCAGCCGCCCGAATACGACTACGAGCTGCCGTCGTCGCCGTCCGACACGTTCCAGTTCACCGCCACCGTTGCCGTGCAGCCGACTCCCGAGCTCGCCGACTGGACGACGCTCGAGGTGCCATCCGCCGAAGCGGAAGTGCCCGAGGAGCTCGTCGAGGCTGAGCTCGAGGTGCTGCGAGGCACCGTCGCCGATCTCGCTCCCGTCGACGGCCGGCCGGCGCGCGAGGGCGACGTCCTCATCGTCGACCTCGTGGGCGCCGACGGAGACGCGCAGCGCGACTACGTCGTCGAGCTCGGCGCGGGCCGACTGCTTCCGGAGATCGAACAGACGCTGATCGGCATGAGCCCGGGAGGGGAGAACGAGGTGTCGTATCCGCTGCCGGACGGGGGCGAGGCGCGTCTGACGGTTCACCTCAAGGAGCTGCACGAGAAAGTCCTTCCGCCCGAGGACGACGAGCTCGCCCGGGCGGCCAGCGAGTTCGACACGCTCGCCGAGCTCCGTGCCGAGATCGAGGGACGACTCCGCGGTCAGCTCGAGGAGGAGCTCGAAGCGCAGTTCCGAGCCGCCGTCGTCGACGCGCTCGTCGAGGCGACGAACGTCGATGTCGCGGACGGGCTCGTGCAGTCGCGCGCCGTCGAGCTCTGGAACGCGCTCGTTCGCTCGCTCGAGCGACGCGGCTTGAGCGCCGAGGCATATCTACGGCTGAGCAACCGCTCGCCGGAGGAGATCCAGGCCGACATCGAGGAGGAGGCTCGCCAGTCGCTCGCGCGCGAGATCGTTCTCGAGGCGGCGGCGGACAAGCTCGGCGTCGAGGTCTCCGACGAGGAGGTCGACGAGCTGATCCGCGAGCAGGCGGAGGCGACCGACGAAGACGCCGACGAGCTGATCGCCCAGGTCCGCGCCGCGGCCCGTTATGAAGGGCTGCGCATCGACCTTCGGCTGCGCCGCGCGCTCGACCGACTCGCCGCCGACGTGAAACGAATTCCGATGGAGCTCGCGCGAGCCCGCGAACAGCTCTGGACACCCGAGAAGGAGAAACCCGAGACCGCTACGAAATTGTGGACCCCCGGCAGCAAGGAGCCTGCATGAGCCCGCTAGTCCCGATGGTGATCGAACAGACGTCGCGCGGTGAGCGCGCGTTTGACATCTACTCGCGCTTGCTCAACGAGCGCATCATCTTCCTCGGCACGCCGATCGACGATCAGATCGCCAACCTGATCATCGCCCAGCTGCTGCACCTCGAGTCCGAGGACCCCGACAAGGACATCGCCCTCTACGTGAACTCGCCCGGCGGCGACGTGTACTCCGGGCTCGCCGTCTACGACACGATGCAGTTCATCAAGCCCGACGTGCAGACCATCTGCGTGGGGATCGCGATGTCGATGGGCGCGCTGCTCCTCTCCGGCGGTGCGAAAGGGAAGCGGATGGCCCTGCCGAACGCCAAGATTCTGATCCACCAGGTCTGGACACCCCACGGCCCGGGCGGCCAGGCCGCCGACATCGAGATCCGGGCGCGAGAGACGCTGAACCTCAAGCGGCGGCTCGAGGAGATCCTCTCCGAGCACACCGGCCAGGAACTTGAGAAGGTCGGACGCGACACCGACCGCGACTACTTCATGTCCGCGCAAGAGGCCAAGGATTACGGCATCATCGACACAGTGATCTCCAACCGGGATTCGACAAGGGACTAGCACCGGTGGCGATTTCCGAGTACAAGGAGAGCTAGGGTGGCGCGGGCGAGCGACGGCAACGAGCAGCTTCTCTGCAGTTTCTGCGGGAAGAGTCAGCGACAGGTCAAGAAGCTGATCGCTGGTCCCGGCGTCTACATCTGCGACGAGTGCATCGATCTCTGCAACGAGATCATCGACGAGGAGCTCACCGCTCCCTCGCAGCTCGACCTCGAGAACCTCCCTCGCCCGAAGGACATCTACTCGGTCCTGAACGACTACGTCGTGAGCCAGGAAGAGGCGAAGCGCACGCTCTCGGTCGCGGTCTACAACCACTACAAGCGCGTCCAGATGGGGACCGAGGAGAACGAGGTCGAGCTCCAGAAGTCGAACATCCTTCTGCTGGGGCCGACCGGGTGCGGAAAGACGCTGCTCGCCCAGACGCTCGCACGCATCCTCAACGTCCCGTTCGCGATCGCCGACGCGACCGCCCTCACCGAGGCCGGCTACGTCGGCGAGGACGTCGAGAACATCCTTCTCAAGTTGATCCAAGCGGCGGACTTCGACATCAAGAAGGCCGAGACGGGGATCATCTACATCGACGAGGTCGACAAGATCGCGCGGAAGGCGGACAACCCGTCGATCACGCGCGACGTCTCGGGTGAGGGGGTCCAGCAGGCGCTGCTGAAGATCCTCGAGGGCACTGTCGCCTCGGTGCCGCCGCAGGGCGGCCGCAAGCATCCCCACCAGGAATTTCTCTCGATCGACACGACGAACATCCTCTTCATCTGCGGCGGGGCGTTCGCCGGGCTCGAGAAGATCATCGGCCGGCGGATCGGCAAGAACGCGGTCGGTTTCGGTGCCGACATCCGCTCGCGCCACGACGCCGAGACGAGCGAGCTGCTCGCAGACGTCATGCCCGAGGACCTGCTCTCGTACGGGCTGATTCCCGAGTTCATCGGTCGGCTCCCGGTCGTCTCCGCCGTGCATCAGCTGCAGCGCGAGGACCTCGTCCAGATCCTGACCGAGCCGCGCAACGCGCTCGTCAAGCAGTACCAGCGGTTCTTCGGCTACGACTCGATCGAGCTCGTCTTCACGGACGATGCGCTCTGGTCGATCGCCGACAAGGCGCTCGAGCGTGAGACGGGCGCTCGCGGGTTGCGGTCGATCATCGAGACCGCGCTCCTCGACGTCATGTTCGAGCTTCCGTCGCGCAAGGACGTCTCCAAGTGCGCGATCACGAAGGAGACGATCGAGAAGGGCGTCAAGCCGACGCTCGTGACGAGCGCCGGCGCCGAAGTCGACGACGACGAAGAGCGCGCCGCCGAGTCGGCCTAGCGCTCGGCTCTTCACCGACTACCGGTCCGGGCCCGTCAGTGGAAGCAGGCTTCGGTGAACGCGCAGCCGATGTAGCCCGCAACGTAGAGCGCCGGGAAAAGAAGGCTGAGGCCGACCGCGACGCCGGCGAGTCGGCCCTCTCCATGGCTGAACCCCCGAAAAGCCACAAGGGGGGCAAGCAGGGCGCCGCCGGCGAACGAGGCGAAGATCGCCCACCACCAAAGCGGCGGCTCCGCCGGGTTTTCCTCGCCGCGGTCGAGCGCCCAGAGCGCGGCATACGCAACGCCAGCAAGCCCTACGAGTGCGAACGTCACGACGGAAAGGCTTGGGCGTTGACCTGGGCGCCGGCGCGCGCGTGAGACGAGCCAGAGCGTGAAGGCGGCAAGGATCGGCACCGTGACCGCAGCGGCGATAGCAACCGCCCGGTCCGCTTCGGCCTCGGCGTGGTAGGCGAGCATCAGGGGCTGCGTATACTGAGGGCATAGTCGCTGCCTGACCACATCCGTTCCTCCGAGCGCGACCTGACGGTCGGCGCCGGTGGCCCGCGCGACGATCAGCAAGACTCACCGCCGCAGATGGACTCTCGCTACAACCCGCAGGGCGTCGAGGAACGCTGGCAGCAGACCTGGGAAGCAGAGGGCCTTTACAACGCCGAGCCGGATCCGGCGCGTGAAAGCTACGTCTACGCGTTCCCGCCGCCGAACGTGACCGGCGAGCTGCACATGGGCCATGCGCTTCAGGTCTCGCTCGGCGATTTGATCATGCGCTGGAAGCGGATGCAGGGCCTGAACGTCCTCTTCCAGACCGGGTACGACCACGCGGGCATCTCGACCCAAGCCGCGGTCGAGAAGCAACTCGAGCGGGAGGGGACATCACGCCAGGCGCTCGGGCGGGAGGCGTTCGAGGAGCGCGTGTGGGCCTGGCTGCGGGAGTACGGCGGCAAGATCATGTTCCAGTTCCGCCGCATGGGCGCGTCGATGGATTACCGCCGCGAGCGGTTCACGATGGACGACGCCTACATCCGTGCCGTCATGCGGTTCTTCGTGCACCTGTACCGCAAGGGCTGGATCTACCGCGCGAACCGGATCATCAACTGGTGCCCTTTCCACGAGACCTCGCTCTCCGATCTCGAGCTCGTGCACGCCGACGTGGACGACGCGCTGACGACCATTCGGTATCCGCTCGCCGACGGCTCGGGTCACGTCGCGATCGCGACGGTCCGTCCGGCGACGATCCCTGCCGACGTTGCCGTGGCCGTGCACCCGGATGACGAGCGCTATCGGGACCTGCTCGGCAAGGAGGCGATCGTTCCCTTCGTCGAGCGGCGGGTGCCGATCATCGCCGACGAGCGCGTCGAGCCCGAGTTCGGGACGGGAGCGCTGAAGATCACGCCCGGGCACGACCCGACGGACTTCGAGATCGGACGCGACCACGGGCTCCCCGAGCCGATGGTGATCGGCCCCGACGGTCGGATGAACGACACCGTGCCCGAGCTCGCCGGCCTGAGCCAGGAGGAAGCCTCCGAGCGCGTCCTCGCATGGTGTCGCGAACGCGACCTGATCGTGAAGCGTGAGAGCTACCGGCATTCGGTTGCGCTCTGCGAGCGGTGTGAGTCGAGGATCGAGCCGCTGATCTCACTCCAGTGGTGGTGTGCGATGGACGAGCTCAAGCAGCCTGCGCTCCAGGCGCTGCGCGAGCGGCGGGTCCGCTACCACCCCGAGTCACAGCATCGCTTCGCCATCGACTCGCTCGAGAACGCCCCGGACTGGTGTATCTCCCGCCAGCTCTGGTGGGGCCATCAGCTCCCGATCTGGACCGACGCGGACGGTGAGATCTACTGCGCGGAGACCGAGGAAGAGGCACGCGAGCTCGCCGGCGGAAAGGAGCTGACGCGCGACGAGGACGTCCTCGACACGTGGTTTTCGTCTGCGCTGTGGCCGTTCGCGACCTTGGGGTGGCCGGAGGAAACAGACGACCTGAGATCGTTCTACCCAGGCGACCTGCAGACGACGGCGCGCGAGATCATCCGCCTCTGGGAGAACCGGATGATCTTCTCCGGCCTCGAGTTGCTCGGCGATATCCCCTTCACCGACGTAATCATCCATTCCACGGTGCTCGCGCCTGACGGCCGGCGGATGTCGAAGAGCCTTGGCACCGGGATCGATCCGCTCGACGTCGTTGCCGAGTTCGGCGCGGACGCGACGCGATACGGCCTCGTGAAGATGTCCTCCACGCAGGACGTGCGGTTCTCGCACGGTTTCATCGAGGAGGGCCGGAAGCTCGCGAACAAGCTTTGGAACGTCGCCCGGCTGATCCTCGCGAATGCCGGCGACGCCAGGCCGTCGCTCGAGCCGCGCGATGTCGAGGAGCGCTGGATCCTTGCGCGGCTCGACGCGACACGCGCCAACCTCGAAGAGCATTGGAGCAGCTTCGAGTTCGCCGCCGGCGCCAACGCGCTTTACCACCTGACCTTCGACGACTTCTGCGACTGGTATGCGGAAGCGATCAAGCCGCGGCTCCAGGACCCGAGCGACGAGGCGGTTCGGACAACGGCCCTTGCGGCTCTCGAACGGCTTCTGACCCTTCTCCATCCCGTGATGCCGCACGTGACCGAGGAGATCTGGACGCAGCTTCCAAACCGCGAGCAGCGGCTGATCGTCTCGCTGTGGCCGTCGGCAGACGACCGGTTCGCTGGCGACCTCCACGCCCTCGACCGGGTCCAGGAAGCCGCGGCGCTCTTCCGTCGCAGCGGCGTCGCAGTCGACCTCGACGGGGAGGAGCGGCGCATCTTCGACGCGGTCGTGAAGCCGGCCCGTGTCCGCGCGGACGGCGACGCGAGCGCCGAGATCGAGCGCCTGCGGAAGGAGATCGCCCGGGCGGAGGGCATGCTCGGCAACGCCCGATTCGTCGAGCGAGCCCCGGCCGACGTCGTCGAGGCCGAACGCGAGAAGCTCGCCCGCTACCGGCGTGAGCTCGAGGCTCTCACCGGCTAGGACCGACTCGGCGACGGCCTGGGTTGCCTCGCTGAGCCCCTGGCCCGAGGAGTTCGGGCTCGGCCGCATGCACGAGCTCCTCGAGCGTCTCGGTCACCCGGAGCGCGCGTATCCGGCGATTCATGTTGTCGGAACGAACGGCAAGTCGACCGCCACACGGACGATTGCCGCTCTTTTGCGCGCTGAGGGGAGGCGCGCGGGCGCCTACACGTCGCCCCACGTGAGCGGCTGGGCGGAGCGGATCTGGGTCGACGGCTCGGAGGCAGACTTCGAAGCGGCAGTCGCCCGGGTCCGCGCGGACGCTCAGGCGGTGGGGGCGACCCAGTTCGAGGCGGTGACCGCGGCGGCGCTGCTCGAGTTCGCGGAGCAACGCGTCGACGTGGCAGTCGTCGAGGCGGGCCTCGGGGGTCGGCTCGACGCAACGAACGTCGTCGACGCCGAGGTTGTTCTGCTCACCAACGTTTCGCTCGAGCACACGGAGGTACTCGGCGACACGCCGGAGCAGATCGCACAGGAAAAGCTTGCAGTCGCGCATGCAGCAAGGGTAGTTGTCTTATCGGACAACAGATACGCCCATCTCGTACCGAAGAGCGCCGAAATCGTGCCGGGAGGCGCACGCGAAGCGGCCGAAGCGTTTCTCGGCCGTCCGATCGCGCGCGAGCCTTCAATCCACCTCCCCGGCCGGCTCGACCGCCGCGGACGCGAGCTCTGGGACGGAGCGCACAACCCGGCCGGCACCGCCTGGCTCAGAGCGCAGCTCCGTGAGCCGTACGACGTCGTCGTGGCCTCGATCCTCGCGGACAAGGACGTCGACGCGATGCTCGCCGACCTCGCCGCGATCGCCTCGACCCTCATCGCGACCCAGTCCACGAATCCCCGTGCTCTGCCCGCCGCGGAGCTGGCTGACCGAGCCGCGGCGTTCTTTTCGCGAGTCGAGACCGAACCGGACCCCGCACGCGCGCTCGAGCGTGCGCGACAATCCACGGATGGCGGCGTCCTCGTGACCGGCTCGCTCTATCTCCTTGCCGACCTCTCGTAGTGCAGCACGGCGTGGCGCAACGAGGCGCCGCGCAGGAAGGCGCAGGAGGGCGCCGAAGCTTGCCGAGCGGCTCAGCGTGTTCGCGTTCGCTGCCGCCGTATTGCTTACGATCGTCGGACTGGCATTTGCTGCGGGGTACTTAGTCGGGCAGCTGCTGCTGTGAGGTGAACGGGTGAACGATTTCTTCGAGGGGCTCCGCGATTTCTTCGGCTCTGACGCCTGGAACGTCGCGCGCAACCTCGGCCTCTTCTTCCTCGTCGTCTTCTGGCTGGCGCTGGCCTACTGGGTGTTCAAGGACGCACGCCGGCGGATCGAGGATCCGTGGCTGATCGCCGTCGCGACGATCCTCGGCCTGATCCCGATCCTCGGCGCACTGATCTACATGCTCTTTCGCCCGCCCGAGTACCTCGAGGACGTCCGCGAGCGCGAGCTCGAGATCAAGGCGATGGAGGAGCGGCTCGCACGCCGTGAGCTGCATTGCCCCGTCTGCCGAGCGCACGTCGAGGACACCTTCCTCGTCTGCCCTGTCTGTACGACGAAGCTTCGCCAAGCCTGCGTCAACTGCAAGGCGCCCCTCGAGACGCTCTGGCAGGTCTGTCCGTACTGCGAGACGCCCGTGGAGACTCCGACGACGATCGAGTTCCCGCCGGCGCCCCGGAGAGAGCGCCCCGGATAGTCTCCCGCTCCGTGGCAACGGAGCGGACACTCGTGCTGGTCAAGCCCGATGCGATGGAGCGCCGGCTCGCCGGTGAGATCGTGGCGCGGCTCGAGCGTCGCGGCCTCGATCTACGCGCAGCCCGCCTTCTCACCGTCGACCGTTCGCTCGCGGAGGAGCACTACGCCGAGCACACGGAGAAGCCGTTCTTCGGCGAGCTCGTGGACTTCATTACGTCCGGCCCGACATTGGCGCTCGTCGTCGAGGGCGAGGGCGCAATCAAGGTCGTCCGCACGACAATGGGCGCGACGAACCCGGCCGAGGCCGCACCGGGCACGATCCGCGGCGACTTCTCGCTCTCGATGCCGGACAACCTCGTCCACGGCTCCGACTCGCCGGAGTCGGCCGAGCGCGAGATCGCACTGTGGTTCCCCGATGAGCCACGCTGAAGACACGCGGCGCAACGTCGACGTCTGGACGAAGGCGAACGCCGAGTACACGGATCGCAAGGCCCGAGAGTCATGGGCCAAAGAGGAGATCGACTGGGGGATGTTCTCGGGGCCCGAGTCGGAGATCGGCGCCCTGGGCGAGGTCGCGGACAAAGACGTCGTCGAGCTCGGTTGCGGAACGGCGTACTTCAGTGCGTGGCTAGCCAAGCGCGGCGCGCGCGTCACCGGTGTCGACCCGACCCCGGCGCAGCTCGAGACGGCGCGCCGGATGCAACATGAGTTCGACCTCCACTTCGCGCTGATCGAAGCCGGCGCGGAGGACGTTCCGCTGCCCGACGCGAGCTTCGACCTCGCGGTTTCGGAGTACGGCGCGTCGATCTGGGCCGATCCGGAGCGGTGGATCCCGGAGGCGGCGCGGCTGCTTCGCCCGGGCGGCGGGCTCGTCTTCCTCTGCAACTCGACGCTCTCGATCCTGTGCTCGCCGGACGAAGGCAAGGTGGAGGAGCGCCTCCTCCGCTCTCATGCCGACCTGGGGCGAATCGAGTGGCCGGGCGAGGACGAGGGCGTCAACTACCACCTGACACACGGCGAGATGATTCGAGTGCTCACGCAGAACGGGTTCCAGATCGAGGCCCTACACGAGCGGCTGGCGCCCGAGTCGACGACGGAGCACGAGTACTACGACTTCATCCCCGCCGCGTGGGCCCGCCGCTGGCCGGCGGAGGAGATCTGGGTTGCCCGACGCAGCGTCTGAGGAAGCGCTCCGAAACCGTCGGTACTGGGACCGAACGAGCGACGAGTACCAGGAGCGACACCGCGACTTCATCAATCAGCCGGAGCCGCGCTGGGGCGTCTGGCAGATCCCCGAGTCGGAGCTGAACGTCCTCGGCGACGTCGCCGGGAAGGACGTGCTCGAGCTCGGCTGCGGCGCGGCGCAATGGTCGATCCTGCTCGCCAAGCAAGGCGCTCGGCCGGTCGGGCTGGATAACTCCGAGCGGCAGCTGGAGCACGCGCGCAGGCTGATGGCCGAAGCAGGCGTCGACTTCCGACTCGTTCACGCGAGCGCCGAGGCCGTCCCGCTTTCGGACGAGAGCTTCGACGTCGTCTTCTGCGACCACGGCGCCTTCACTTTCGCCGACCCCTACAAGCTCGTGCCCGAGTCGGCGCGACTCCTCCGGCCCGGCGGACTCCTCGCGTTCAGCATCTCGAGTCCATTCACCGTGGTCTGCGAAAACCCCGAGACCGAGCTCGTGGAGGCCAGGCTCCACCGCGACTACTTCGGCCTCCACAAGTTCGACGACGGCGACGTCGTCGAGTACGAGCTCCCGTATGGCGAGTGGATCCGGCTGTTCTGTGCGAACGGCTTCGTCGTCGAGGCGCTGATCGAGCCGCGTCCCGGCCCCGACGCCAAGTCGACGTACTGGGAGGAGGAGTCCGAACGAGAGTGGGCGCGTCGGTGGCCGTCAGAGTCGATCTGGAAGGCGCGCAAGCCCGAGTGAGTGTCGGCCCCGCGCCGCCGATCGTCCTCGCGTCCAGGTCCCCGCAGCGCCGCGCGATCCTCGAGCAGCTCCGCATCCCTTTCGACGTCGTGGAACCCGCCTACGAGGAGCGTGGCGACGACCCGGTCGAGCACGCTGCCGGGAAGGCCCGCTCGGTCGACGGCGGCGACCGGCCGGTCCTCGGTGTCGACACGGTCGTCGTTTGTGGCGCCGAGGTCCTTGGGAAGCCGCAACACCCGGCCGAGGCGGAGCGGATGCTCGAGACGCTGGGCGGCAAGACCCACGAGGTCGTCTCCGGCCTTTGCCTCCGGACACCGGCGTGGGAGGAGCTCCACTCCGAGACGACCCGCGTCACCTTCCGCCCCCTGACCGCACGGGACATCGCCGGCTACCTGGCGACCGAGGAGTGGGAAGAGCGGGCGGGCGGCTACGCGATCCAGGGCGTCGGCGCCGGCCTCGTCGAGCGTATCGAGGGTGACTACCTCAACGTGGTGGGACTCCCCGCCGCCCTCCTGATCCGGCTCCTGGCCGCCCGTTTCAGCGGAATTTACGGATTCGGCTAGCTAGACTCGCAGGCTCGGGCGAGATGGGGATGTTGAGCTACCTCAACGGCTTCGGCGGCCGCGACATGGCGGTGGACCTGGGCACCGCGAATACGCTGGTCTACGTTCGCGGACGCGGCATCGTCCTCTCCGAGCCGTCGGTCGTCGCGATCGACCACGCGTCGGGTGAGGTGCATGCGGTCGGGGTCGAGGCCAAGCGGATGCTGGGCCGGACGCCGGGCACGATCTCCGCGATCCGCCCGCTGAAGGACGGCGTCATCGCCGACTTCGACGTCACGGAGCAGATGCTCCGGCACTTCATCCAGAAGGTGCACCAGCACCGCTTCGCGCATCCGCGCGTCGTTGTCTGCGTCCCGTCCGGTGTTACTGGGGTCGAGAAGAGGGCCGTTGAAGAGGCGACGCGCAACGCCGGCGCCCGGGACGCGTTCCTGATCGAGGAGCCGATGGCGGCCGCGATCGGCGCCGGGCTCCCGGTCTCCGAGCCAACGGGGAACATGATCGTGGACGTCGGCGGCGGCACGACCGAGGTCGCCGTGATCTCGCTCGGCGGGATCGTCGTCTCAGTCAGCCTCCGGGTCGGCGGCGACGAGATGGACGAGGCGATCATCAGCCACACCAAGCGGGAGTACAAGCTCCTGATCGGAAACCAGACCGCCGAAGAGATCAAGCTCGAGGTCGGATCGGCGTTCCGGATGACCGAGGAGGTGCAGGCTGAGGTCCGCGGCCGCGACATGCTCACCGGTCTCCCGAAGACGGTGATCATCAGCTCCGAGGAGATCCGGCACGCGCTTGAGGAACCGGTCAGCCAGATTGTCGACGCGATCAAGTCGACCCTCGACAAGACGCCGCCCGAGCTCGCGGCCGACATCATGGACCGCGGGATCGTCCTCGCAGGCGGCGGCGCGCTCCTGAACGGCCTCGACGAGCGTCTCCGCCACGAGACGCAGATGCCGGTCCAGCTGGCCGAGTCGCCGCTAACCTGCGTCGCCGTCGGCTCCGGTCGCAGCCTCGAGCTGCTCGAGGTCATGCAGCGGACGTCGAAGAGCGCCAAGAGCCGCAACGGCTACCGGCGCTAAGCGCTC
>Ga0081538_10000534_pt1 | contig 42006 bp, 44 predicted proteins | sample TabmetS5T2R1_FD_71022 | JGI IMG/M metagenome (GOLD analysis project Ga0081538, IMG submission 71022) | Tabebuia heterophylla rhizosphere microbial communities from the University of Puerto Rico - S5T2R1 | ecosystem: Host-associated > Plants > Roots > Rhizosphere ... | reverse complement strand
CGGTCGGTCAAGGGCCCGCGGGAGGAGTTCAGGCTCGTCGAGGTCATCTCCTGACCCGACGCGCCGCCAACACGCTGGCAACACCTGGACCTGCACGAGGCCACCGCGACGGCAGCCAGGAGCGACCAGGTCGCATAGGGCAACCAGCACCGGTCGGTACCGGTGCCGCCTCTATAGTGCGGCACCTGCCGTCCGTCGGTGTCAGCTTCCAGCGGCCTGGTCGCCGGTCCGCGGGCCGGCCGAGCGCCACAGCAGGACGGCCAGCGCCACAATCCAGAGCCCCACCACGTAGGTGACGGCCATGGCCAGGGGAGAAACCGAGACGTCGAAGCCCCGGGCGCCGAGCAGCAGCGCGACCGCGATCCAGCCGATCCCGTCGGCGATCGCCACCCACCCCAGCCAGGTCGGGTAGGTCTGGCTCCAGCCGATGGCCAGCCCCAGCAGCACCAGCGTGACCCCGAGGTTGAGTTCGAAGAAGGTGGTCGTCCCGACCTCCAGGTGGCGGATGGCGTCGGCGACGAGCAAGGCGCCAGGCCTGGCGGTCGGCGAAGCGCCGACGTAGCTGTCGGCGACGAACTTGATCCCGACGCCGTCGACGGCCTGGTTGACCGCGTAGACGGCCAGGGCGACGACCGCGGCCAGCAAGCCCAGACGAGCCAGTGCCGCGCCGCGACCCCGGCCGTGCATGAGCGAGGACGCCAGCGCGATCAGGGCGACCGCCGCCAGCGCGATGCCGGCGAACTGGGCCAGGTGGACGGCCAGCCATTGGGCGTCGGCGGCGTACTCGGGCAGGACCGCCTCAAGGTTCCCGGGGTCGTGGCCAGGATGGAACGCCGTGGCGACGAAATAGCTCACCACGCCGAGCGGTCCCACCACCGCGCCCAGCCGCGGCAGGGTGCCGTCGGAGGCGCTTGCGTCCACCCCCGCGACGCTGGGTCGTGGCGGGTCCGCGAACGTCATGGCCGTCTCCTCACGCCGGAAAGCCGGGTTGATCGCCATGGCTCTGGTGGCACGACACGGACCGGGTAGCGGCGCCGGTCGCCGCGGTGGCCGGCGGCAACCCAGCAAGCCTCCACTCTTGCGGCCCGGAGCACCATCAGGGATCACCCTGGGGCATCCCCGACCGATCCCCAGGCGGGTCAGGGTCATCCCGACGGGGCAGTCGCCCCAAGCTCGACGGGAGGTCGATCACCAGCGCGGTGCCCTCACCGGCGGGCACGCGACCGATCAACCCTCGCGGGCGACCGCCAACCGCGACCGACTGAATTCGGCCGCTGCCCTGCGACAACGCGGCGACAGCAGCCGTCAGCGAACCTCAACGCACCGATGCAGGCACTGGTAGCCGGAGGGTCGAGGGTTCGGATCGCCGCCAACTGTCCTCCGCTTCCCCAGCGGTGGACGTGTCGAGGGCCTTGATCATCCCGTTGCTCGTCCGGACGATCCGACGGGACCCTTCTCGATCCGTCTGGTCTGACAAGGCACCCAACGTGAGCAGGCCAGATCTGCCTGGAGCCGACCAGATCGACGCGGAGCACCAGGCTACGGAGCTGGCGGTCAGGCGGGTGCTGGCCGGCGCCGCACACTGCGGTCCCGTTCCGGTCGAACACGGCTACGGTGGCGGACGGGTCTGCTGCCGGCTGTCCAGCGTGGCCACTGCGCAGTGTCCGCATGCCCCTGCCGTCGTCGCGGGTATCCGCAGTGCCGGGGCGTGCGGACTCCGTGTCCGACAGGCCGCGGCCGGTGTCCGCGCGTCCGGACAGCCGGCATCCGCCGGCCGCGTCGACCTGGCCCACTTGACCAGCGCAGACGAGCAAGCGCAACCTGCGGCGCAGCCGTCGCGGCGGAACGGCGGCGGCGGTCCACCGCCGTCCTGCCGCAGCCGGCCAGGCAGCCGGACACGCGGCCGGTGTCCAGGGAGTTGCGGCACCCGACACCGCGGACGCCGTGGCTGTCCTGTCCGCTACCGCTTCCGGAACCGCGGTCGGTGTCCAGACGGCCGGTGCCCCGACGGCCGATGTCCGGACGGCCGGTGTCCGGACGGTCGAGTGTCCGCCGCGGACACTGCCGCAGCCTGCGGTGTCCGCGGCTACAGCAACCGGCCGTCTGGTCGGCGGCCGCTGGACAGGTGCCGCCACCGCCGGTCCGGCTAGTGCAACGTTCCTCAAGTGCGGTGCAGGAACGTGTCCCGTCGCTGCCTGGGTGGCAGGGCGATCGGCCCCACACCCACAGGCGGGCGCGGCGTCCCCGCTGGTGTCGGTGCAGCTTCACCACCTTGGCGGCGATCCCGGAGTCCGCCGCCAAGGGCGATGCCTGCGGGCACACCGCCAAGAAACCAGCTTCTCGGCAAGGATGGTCGGGAACGGCGCTGAACCGCACCTACCGCAGGCGCAAAGGAGCCGCTTAGCCGATCATCAGGTCGAGGCTGGAGCAGCCGCGGAACGCTACGTAGGGCTGCGCCTCGTGCTCGAGCGCCTCCCGGTCGAGCTTGCCCAGGGACTCGACGGTGATCACGAGCCTGCGTCCCTGCTTCCGGTGGCGCCACAGGCCGCGCACCTCACCGTTGGACAGGACCACGCCAGGGTTGCCGGTCGACCTCCAGATCCTCCGGTGGAGCGAGACGACCGGCACCGCGGTGACCCGATCCCGTTGCTGGAGGTAGGGCTCATACGGCGGCAGCAACCGGACACCGCCAGGCAGCTCAGCTGCCTGGAGCGCGTGCAGGTCGGAGGCAAGGACAAAGCCCGACCTGCCGTCGAAGCCCACCTCGGTCAGCTCGGACTCGACCAGTCCCCATGACCTTCGACCAAACGACCCACCGATGCCAGCCCAAGACGTGAAGTCCTCCACGGTCGAGGGCCCATACAGCTGCAGGTAGCGCCGCACGAGGGCCTTCCTGGCGGCCGAGGGGTGGAGCCTGCTGGGCCGCTGCAGCCACCGGTCGGTCCGAACAAATGCTGCCTCCGCGCCGGTCCGCGGCGCGATCGTGACCTCGCCGGTCAGCGACGCAGCGCGGGTCAGGATCGCGGAGAACGACGAGAACGTGTCCGGCTCCATCCACGGCCCGAAGTCTGGCGGAAGCCGCTTGCCGAGCGCCGCGCCGAGCTCCCGTTTGCTCAGCACCGCGCCGTCCAGGGCGTCGCGGGTGGCCTCGATGACCAACTCCATGGTCTCGGTGGCGCTTCGACCGAGCTGCTTGATGACCGGCAGGAAGCCCTGCATCACTGCTTGCCAGGACTCCTCGTCGTCGGGAAGCAGGCCAACGGTGAACAGCGGAAGCTCAGCGGCCGTGACGATGCACGGCGACCCCCGCAAGCTCCAAACCTGCACCAGCGAGCGTTCTTCCTCGATGGCCCGCGCGGCGTCCTCCCAGGTCACGTCGGCGCGCGCACGAAGCGCAAGCTGCGCCGACCCGGGAGGCGTGTTCTGCGGTGCGGTGCCGGCGGCCGTGCCAAGGTCCGTGCGGCGGCCAAGGTGCTGCTGCGCCGAACGGAACCCGACGACCTGTGCCCTGTCGACCTTCACCCGGTTCCCCCAATGCGACACTCCTCATCGCTGGTGTGCAGCGCGTGATCAGCTTGCTATCGCCCCCGCCCAGGCAGCAACAGCGCCGTTCCTGCACCGCACTTGAGGAACGCTGCACTATATAGATAGGCGAGCTGACCCTGGAGCCGGTCGGCGAGCTCGGCCCGCACGTAGGTCATGGCCGGCCGCTCCAAGGCCAAGGCCTCCTCGGCGGTCAGCCCGCCCAACCGCACGCCCGGAAGGTCCCCGCGCTGCCAGCGGGCCACCACCCCAGCGGCGGCCGCCTGTGGGTCGACCCCGACCTTGGCCCAAGTGTCGGTGGGCCAGGCGCGCAGCTCCACCGCCAGATCTGCCAGAAACACCAGCTCGTAGGACGCCCGGTCCGGGTGGCCGGTCACCAGCTCGTATAGCACGTTCCCGTCCGGCTGCGGCACTGCAGGATGCAGCAGCGCGACGGGGGCGACCACCAGCACCCCGACCGGCTCGCTGTCGCCGACTGAGTCCAGGCGCAGGCCGAAGTAGCAGTCCGGCACCCGGCCGGCCTCCAGCACCTCCCCGTAGGCGTTCGCGCCGAGCTGTGCCACTGGCCCACTCCTGCTGGTGGATGGGTGGGGCACCAAGGCTACCCGGCCCGGGCGCCCTACCCCAGGGGAGCGCTGTCCTTCCGAGGGTGATCCTCTGGGCTGGCAGCCCAGCCGGTTCCTCTCGGACCGGGCCGAGCGCGTTCGCCCTGGCCGAGCGGCTGGGCAGCGTCAACGCCGCCGCCCAAGAGCTCGGCACCACCTGGCCGTCACTGCGCAAAGCCTTCACCCGCCACGGGCTGGGCATGCCGGCCCGCAACCCCCAGGCCGTCCGACAGCGCGCCGTCGACGCTGCCCACAAGCGCAGAGGCCGGCCGGCCACCCCAAGCCTTGACCCGGTATTCGTGGCGCTCAACCACGGCCAGCTCCCGGTCCGGGTGCGGTCGGGTGGGGAGCTGGCCGAGCGGGTGCGGCATGCCGAGGACTATGCGGCCCTGGGCGCCCGGGTGGTGGTGGAGCTGCACCGCGAAAGCCACGCCGCCAGGCCCACCGCACGAGCGTGGGCGATCACCCGCCGCGCCGACCGCGCCCACCGGGTCACCAACCAGCGCACAAGCCGCGCCGAGCGCCGCCTGGCCGATCGGATCAGCCGCGCCGACCGTCCCCAGCGAGCTCGCGCGCAGGCCAGGAGCGGGAGGTGACCGCCGATGCCCGCCGGCCACCCTAACCCGACCGGCGACGACCGGCCCGACCGGGCGGGCGGCCCTGTCGGCAGTGCCGTTGGCCCGTCGATGAATTCTGGACCTGATCCCTGACCGCAGCGGCGTGCAAGGGATCCTTGTGGGGTACACCTGATCGGCGTCGCCGACACGGCCCCACCCCGCTGCCAACCCTGCACCCTCTACAGCGCTCCCGATCCCGTCACCAAGACGACCACGAACGTTGCTGTCTCCCATCGCACGGATCACCCAGGCTCAGCCAGCTTGGAGGGGGCATCATGCGCGCACGTACCGGGCTGGTCGCCCTAGTCAGCTTCGTCGTTGCGGCCGCGGGGGCCTGCGCCCCCAGCACGGCCGGCCGCACCGGCGCCTCTACCGAACCGCCCACGGCGCACCAGCACGCCATCCAGGTGGCGGCCGCCACCGCTGCCACGACCTCGCCCAGGCAGCTGCGGGCCCAGTTCGAGCAGCTCCTGGGGCTGCACGCGCTGCTGGCGGTGCGCCAGATGCGCGGCGTGGTGGCCGCGGCGCCGGACGTCCAGCAGGTGGCCGGCGCGTCGCTGCAGGCCAATACCGACGCGCTGCGCCAGCTGGTCGCGTCCGCGTACGGTGGCGCCCACGCCGGTAGCTTCACCCAGCTGTGGCAGCGGCACCTTGCCGACCTGGTGTCGTATGCCAAGGGCGTGGCCGGCAACGACGCCTCGGCCACCCAGAGCGCGCGGGCGCTGCTGCGGGCCGACGCGGATGCCTACGGGTCCTGGCTGGCGGCGGCGAGCAAGGGCCGGGTGCAGGCCAGCGACGCGGCGGCCGGGGTGCGGGTGCACGTCACTGAGCTGATGCGCCAGGCCGACGCCTACGCCGCAGGCGACTACCAGCAGGCCTACCGGATCGAGCGCGAGGCCTACCGGCACATGTTCAGCGCCGGCGCCGCCCTGGTGAAGGCCAGCGTCACCCCCGAGGTTGCGGTCGGCGTGGACACGCCGCCGGAGCGGCTGCGGTCGGCGTTTGCCATGCTGCTGGGCGAGCACCTGGAGCTGATCGTCGAGGCGCAGCGGGCGACCTTCGCCAGGGCGGCGGAGTTCCGGGCGGCCGCCGCCCAGGTCAACGCCAACACCACCGCGCTGACCGAGGCGATGGGCGCGATCGTGGGGCCCCGCAAGGCCGCCGAGTTCCAGGGGGCCTGGGCCAACCACGTCGAGGGGCTGCTGGCCTACTCCACCGCGGTCGCCGGCATGGACGAGGCCGGGAAGCTGGCGGCCAAGCGGGACCTGGAGGGGTTTGCCGCCAGGCTGGGGTTGTACCTCAGCGACGTCGTCAGCAACGTGCTCCCCGCCGAGCCGCTCACCGAGGCGGTCACCATGCACGACACGCACCTGGTCGACCACGTGGAGGCGTATGCCGCCAAGCGCTACGACCAGGCGCAGCAGACCGAGCTGGATGGCTACCGGCAGATGCTGGAGGTGGCCAACATGCTGGTCGGCGCGATCCAGCGGACGGTAAGGGGCCGGCTGCCGGTCGGCGGGTCGCAGACCGGCGGCGGCGGCACGGTGTGCCGGCGGCTATGACCCGGGGGCGGCATCGGCTGGCGGCGGGCGCCGCCGCGGTGGCGCTGCTGGTCGGCTGCGCCGGCGTGGGCGCGCGGCACGCCCAGCCGCCGGACCAGCCGGCCGGTGGGGTCGAGGCCGCGCGCGGCTTCCGCTCGGTACGCAACTACCAGGGCACCCCGATCCCCGTCCGGATCGAGATCCCCAGCATCGGCGTGGCCAGCGCCCTGGACCGCCTCGGCCGGGCGCCGGACGGGACGATCCAGGAGCCGCGCCGCTGGCAGGTGGCCGGCTGGTACGCGCCCGGCCCGCGGCCAGGCGACCCGGGGTCGGCGGTGGTCCTGGGCCACGTCGACTCCAAGTCCGGCCCGGCGGTGTTCTTCCGGCTGCGCCAACTGCGCCGCGGCCACCAGGTCCAGGTCACCCGCGCCGACGGCTCGGTGGTGTGGTTCGTGGTGCAGCGGACCGAGCAGTACCCCAAGCGGCGGTTCCCGACCGACGAGGTGTACTACCCCACCCTGACCCCCGCGCTGCGGCTGGTGACCTGCGGCGGGAGCTTCGACGCCACCGCGGGCCACTACCGGTCCAACATCATCGTCTTCGCCGCCCTTCGGCCCTGAGCTGTGCGCCGGGCTCGGGCGCCCGCAGCCCGCACTGGTCGACCACCTTCCGGTAGGCGGCCAGGGCGCGGTCGAACCGGGCCGACGCGCCGGACCCGACCTGCAGCGACGACGTAAGCCGCTCGAGGACCTGGCGACCGGGGCGCCTGTGGTTGGCCGGGTCGTTGAGGCTCCTGTCGAGCTCGGCCAGGGTTCCCCGCAGCCTCACGGCGCTGGCCAGCATCGCGTTGGCCCGGTCCACCGCCGCCTTGCACGCCGGCGAAGCGACCAGGGCGACGGTGGTGGGGCCCTGCGTGGCGGACGAGGCGCCGGCGTCCGCGTCGCCGCGCGTGGGCCGGCCGCCGAGCCCGAGGTCCGCCGCCACCTTCCCGGCGTGCCCAGGCTGATCCACCTGGAGGTCCTCGGGCCGCTCCAGCGGCGCGGCATCGGCACGGCGCTGGTCCGCGCGGGCGAGGACACCGCCCGCCGGCTCGGCCACGGGCAGCTGGCGCTGGGCGTGGGGCTGGACAACCCCGACGCCCGGCGGCTGTATGAGCGGCTGGGGTATGCCGACTGGGACCATGGGACGGTCGTAGGAACCTGGGTGGCACGCGACCACGAGGGCCCGTCGGTGACGGTGTCGGAGGTCTTGGACATGCTCGTCAAGCACCTTTGACGGGGCGCCTTACACGGTCGGGTCGCTGGCGCTCCTGGTCGCCCGGATGGGCATGGCGGTCGCCCACTACTGCTTGGGCCCCAAGGGGTGCGGTTGGTGCCCGGCGTGCTGCACTACGCCTGGCCGGCGGAGCTGGACCTGATGGCTCGCCTGGCCGGGCTGCGTCTGCGGGAGCGCTGGGGCGGTTGGCGGCGTGAACCCTTCACCGCCGACTGCCCGACGCGTGTCTCGGTCTACGAGCCCGAGTGAAGCGGCGACCTTGCGGGACCGGCATCAACCAACATGCCCGGCGAACCTCATTCAGTAGCGCTGCAAGAACGCATCCCCTTGCGCAACACGCTGCTTAAGGTCAACGTCTGGGTTGCCTGTTCGGTTGGTGCTGCTGGTGGGCCCGCATTCATTGCTGGCGCTGTGGATGGGGCGTTCCCGCCTGCTGCTGGTCGTCTGCGCCACAAGCGAATCCGCGTAGACTCCTGACGACCCCACCCCGACGCCAGCCTGCAAGGGGAGGTCATGCGGATCGAGCCCGCCGCGCTCGCCAGGGCCATCGGTGCCCTCGACGCGATCGACCTGGACCGAGGTCTGGTCCCGAGCGTGCTGCAGCTGGTCGCCATCACCAAGCGGCTGCTGGACGCCGACGGCGTGGGGCTGATGCTGGTCGACGCCGAGGGAGCGCTGCGCTGGGCGGCCGCCTCCGACCAGCAGGCCGAGCAGCTGGAACAGGCCCAGGAGGAACTCGCGCAGGGCCCCTGCACGGACGCGTTCTGGCAGCGGGCGCCGGTGCCGGTCCGCGACGTCACCGGCGAGGGCGCCCAGGAGATCGCCGCGGTGCTGCTAGGTGCTAGCTTCCGGGCCGCGCTGAGCGTGCCGGTGGAGCTGGCCGGCGGGCCGATCGGCACCCTGGACGCCTACGCGCGGGGCGAGCGCGCCTGGAACGAGGGCGAGGTCAGCGCCCTGCAGGCCTGCGCCGGGGTGGTGGCCAACCTGCTCGGCCACGCGGTGGCGGCCTTCACCCAGGGCCGCTTGGCCCGCCAGCTGCAGCTCGCCTTGGAGCACCGGATGGTGATCGAGCAGGCCAAGGGGGTGCTGATGGCGCACGAGCTGCTGGATGCGGCGGCCGCGTTCGAGCGGCTGCGCAGCGTCGCCCGGTCCGGGCGGCGCACGGTGGCCGAGGTGGCCCGCGAGGTGCTGGCCGGGGTGCCGCTGCCCTCCAGCCCTACCGAGGCCACCCACCCGACCAGGAAGCTTGCGGTCGTCGCTTACCAGCAGGCGGCTGGCCTGCACGAGCGGCTGGCGGCGTTGTACGAGCAGCTCGGCCACCCCGACCGGGCACGCCAGGAGTGGCAGCGCGCCGCCGCGGTGCGGGCGCGGGCCGAGCGCGAGCGGGACAGCCAGCATCGACCGACCACCCCACAGGGCTCCTGACGCCTGGGAGCCGCGTCGCGTCTGCAGGCGACGGCAGCCCCCGGGATCGCGCGGTGGTCTCCACGGCCTGGGAGGCGGGCGGTCCCCGCCGGGGGGGCCGAGCGGGAGACCGCCCGCGCTTCGCATGCCTCACATACCGGCATTCGAAGCAAGAACGTATCAATCACTCATAGGTTACAGTCGCGTATTGACCACTGGTTGCCGCGGGAGGGTTGCCTTCAAACCTTGAGCCAGGTGCGGCACACCCGCCGGAGAGTGGACTCCCTGGCGCAGGGGCTTGCGCAACGGCCTGGTAAGTCGTCAACCCGTTCGTTGATTAGCCGAGGGCCGGGGAGGGAAAGCCTGGCGTTGCGGCAAACGACGAGGAAGCTGGTCACCGTGGTCGGCCACCACCGGCAGGCAGCGCCGGACCTCCCGCGACGCCTGGACCTGCGCATCCCGGCGACGCGGGCGGCCGCCCGCAAGGCCCGCCGTGCCCTCAGCAAGCTCGCGCTGCCACTGCCGCTCGCCTTTGACGCCCAGGTGGCCATCTCCGAGCTGGTGAGCAACAGCGTCCGGCACGCCGGCCTCAGCCCCAACGACCTGATCCGGGTCACCGCCGACTGGACGGGAGCCCGGCTCAGGGTGCACGTGCGCGACGGCAAGCGGGGCGCGCGTCCCACCGGGGTCGCGGGGTCCATCCGCCCAGCCCCTGGGGCAGAGTCGGGGTGGGGGCTGTACCTGGTGGACCACCTGGCCAGCCGCTGGGGCACCAACGCCAGCGGGTACTGGGTCGAGCTGCAGCAGGAGCCGCCCCGCCCGGGCGGCTAGCCGCGCGGGTCCTCCTCGACCGCAACGGCCGCCGGGGTCCCCTCCCGCTTGGCGACCACGCAGTAGCGGTCGGTCTGGGCAACCACCCGCTCCACCTCGGCCAGCACGTGGTCGCGGGCGACCGCGACTGGACTGGGTCGGCCCGCAGCGACTCGTACTCCGCCAGCGTCATGGCGATGGGGCGGTCGCAGTCCTCCCGCCCGCACTCGCACAAGACCCGGACGTGGCCCTCGGTGGGCGCGGCCTGATGCGCTTGCTCGATCTGCTCGTTGATCTGGTGGGTCGTCGACTCGTTGCGGGCGACCCGCTCCGCTCGGCTGCTCACCCGTCGATCACCCCACGGGAATGGACCACACGGCCCGCGAGCCGGTCAACACTGCGCCGGTCGACCATACCCCGCTCCGGCGACGGTTCAGGTGATCCCGCGCAGCAGTACGCGAGGCTGCGCCAGCACCAGCGCCAGGTCGTCGTCCAAGCGGCCCCCCGCATGCTCCAGCAACTGGGCAACCAGCCCGTCGAGCGCGGCGCCCAACGATGGTGCGGCAACCACCGCCTGCACCTGGCCGTCCAGCTCGAACGGCCGCCCGTCGGACGCCCGCGCCTCCACCAGGCCATCGGTGTACAGCAGCACCCGGTCGCCGGCGGCGAGGGTGAACCGCTGGACGGTGGGGGCGGGGTCCAGCCCCAGCGGGGTGGTCGCCTCGGCGCCGGCCAGCAGCTCGGCCACCCCCGACCGAAACCGCAGCGGGGGTGGATGGCCGCAGTTGACCAGCTGCACGTCGCCGCGCCGGCCGAACTGGACCAGCACCGCGGTGACGAAGTCCTCCTCGCCGACCCGCGGCCGGATGCTGCGATCCAGCTCGGCCGCCAGCCCGACCAGGCTGGCGTGGTGCGTGGCGGCCGCCCGGAAGCCGGCCAGCACCAGCGCGGCCAGCTGCACCGCCTCCAGGCCCTTGCCCCTGACGTCGCCGACCAGCACCCGCAGGCCGTGGCGGGTCACGGCCAGGTCGTAGAAGTCGCCGCCGACCAGGGCGTCCTCGGTGGCCGACAGGTAGCGCACGGCCAGGGCGACCCGGCCCATCCGGGGTGGGATCGGGCGCAGGATCGTCCGCTGGGCGACCTCGGCGATCCGGGTGACCCGCAGCAGCAGCTTCTCCTGCTCGGTGCGGCGGCGGGCCAGCAAGGCGCCCAGCGCCCCCCCGGTCGCCACCACCAGGCAACCCATCAGGTGGTCGGTGGTGCCGAAGATGCCGTCGGGGATGCCCAGCAGGACCGCAAGGCCGAGCGCGTACAGCCCGATGATCGCGGTGTGCTTGGCGTCGAGGCTGGCGGCGGCCAGCAGCGGGCCGACGATCAGCAGGCCGAGCAGGACCGCGCGGCCGCCGGCCACGGCGTCCAGCAGCGCGATCGCGGCGGTGACCAGCACCGCGACCAGCAACGACCGGCTCTTGGCCTGCACGGTGGTCTCCTGGCCAGCAGAGGAAGGCAGCAGCGCAAGTTCAGCGATCGGCCCTGGCCATTATCGTTGCGCTTGCATCGTTAGGGCTAGCCGCGTGGCCAGGTGGGATGAGACGTGGGCGGCAGCGGCCAGCTTCAGGGTCGGCTGGCAGGTCACGACCCGCTGCCCAGGTTGGTGCACCAGGCCCTAGCTGCGGCTCGGGCGCCGGAACCAAGCGGTGTACCCGCGCGTCGGGTTCCAGGTCACCGCGTAAGGCTGCCATCCCTGGCGGCTGAGCGCGTTCGTCTCTTGCGTCTGCTGCTCGGAAGGTCCGAGGACCACCTTGGTGACTTCCCACTCCATGCAGCACCTTCTCGCCTGGTGGAGCGCCCGGGGATCACGTCTCGTGAGTTGTCTTGGGGGATAGGCGACGGCAGCGACCTTGCTCTCAACGGCCACGATGACGAGAACGATGAGGCAGGCCGATGCGTTTCAGGGCCTGCTTGGCCAGCCAGGAGCACCGCGTGACAGGCGGCTCCCTGGTGCCGGGCACCACGGCGCTCTTGGCAACGCGCGCGTGGCAGCGTGTGGCGGCCACCCGGCGCCCTTGCGGCTGCCTCAGCCAGCCGTGTGCATCGAGATCTGCAGGTCGGTGCAGGTCGGGTTGCAGGCGCCGAAGGTGTGGATCTGCTCGTCGACCCTGCCCGGGTCGTGGGGGCCGTGGTCGCGCACCACCAGCACCACGTTCGCACCCCGCGCATCCAGCAGGCCCGGGCCGCCATTGATCACCCCGTCGGTGTCGCCCACCCGCAGGTGCCCGCCGAACCCGGCGCCGCCGCCCTCATCGATCACGTGGCCGGCGGCGTACTGCACCGACACCGACCCGTCGGGGTTGAACACCATCCACCAGATGGTCACCGCGTGCCCGGCCTGCAGCCCGGTGGTGGACAACGAGAAGGCGATGCCGCTGTCGGTGCGGGTCAGCGTGGAGCTGCCGACCGTCGCGCCGGCGAAGGTCGTCACCGGGCTGGAGGCCGGGGTGTCGGCGCCGGCGCGGCTGACGAGGACGACCGACAGCAGCCCGACCAGGGCAATGGCAGCCACAAGCCTTCGCTTCACGAGCGCCTTCCTTTGCTGGGGGAGGCAACACCGGTTCCGGGCGGCGACGGCGCGGGGGAATGCCCGCCCCACCTAGACCTAGACAAGAGCGACGACCAAGCCGCCGGCGTTACAGCCGGGCATCCACCGGTGGCACGCTTCTCGTAACTCACCGGGTAAGGGGTCCCCGCACGACAACCTAGACGTTCCAGGGTCGACACGCCTAGGTGAGCCCTACTCGACCTGGCCAAGTAGTCACGCGGGGACCCCTAGTTCTCCAACCGGAGATCGTTACCTGGCTGGTCAGCGGTTTGAGCGTGAAGAAGTCCGCTGGCGTTTGATGAGCCCAAGGGGCCTCAGCAGGTTCGCCGTCAGTACATGACGGCCGGTGTCCTGCGCAGGTAGGTGTCGCCGTTCAGCTGGTCGAGCATGAACTCGGCCAGGTCGGCCCGGGAGACCCTGGGGACCACCATGGTGGCCTGGATGTCCTCGCCGCTGCGGTAGGCGCCGGTCCGCCGCCCGTTGGTCAACCGCGGCGGGCGGACGATCACCCACTCCAGGGTGCTCTGCTGGATGATCGCCTCCTTGCGCTCGTGGTCGGCGGCGACCTTGCGCAGCAGCAGCGGGGCCACCAGGTACCGGCCGAACAGGCTCAGCTGGCCCCGACCGTGGTGGACACCCAGAAACGACAGGTAGACCAAACGCTTCACCTGCAGCCGCTCCATCGCGTCGACGAGGTTACCGATGCCCGCCACCAGGGCGGGGTCGTGCTTGAGCGGCGTGGAGGACCCGAGCGCGCAGAGCACCGCGTCCTGGGACCGGACGGCGCGCTCCACCGCGCCACGATCGGTGACGTCGCCCTGGACGACGGTCAGGTCCGCCGAGCGGCGGTGGAGCTTGGCTGGGTTCCTGGCCAGGGCGGTGACGTGGTGGCCCTGGGCCAGCGCCTGGGTGAGGAGGTGGCGGCCGGTGGCGCCGGTGGCGCCCAGCACCAGGACCCTCATTGCTGGCCCCGCCCGCCGCCGCCGACGGGACCCCCAACGGCACGCCGGCGGTCGGCGCGCAGGACGTACAGCCCGAGGGGGAGCACGGCCAGGCCGAGCAGGTGCTCGGCGGCGCTGGTAAGCCCGGCCCCAGCCACGGCCAGGGTGATCAGGAAGTCGGCAACCGGGACAATGACCAGCGTGCACAGCACGATGCCGAGTGCCCGCCGCTGGCCGGCCCACCAGAGGATGAGCACGAGCACGCCGAGGTAGGCCTGGCGAACGCCGGTGGCAAGGAGGAAGCCGTTGCCGGTGCCGCCGGTGTCGCCCAACCCAAACAGGCGTTCCCCGGCCGCCGGGTCGGCCAGCAGCAGCGCCCCGACGCCGACAAGGAACAGCCCGAACAGCACGCACAGCCCAGCGGGAAGCCAGCCCCACCACAGGGCACGGCTGGCGCGGCGGCGCTCGGCAGGCACTTGCGGGCTCATGGGTGGACCCTCGGCGGGCGCGGCGACCGATCGGCCGGCGCGGGTGGTGGCGGCGTGGCTGAGGGATGGGGCCGATTCGGCGCGGCCGGCGCGCTGGCGGCGGCGCGGGCCATCAGGTCGATGGCGCGGATGATGACGGTCTGGTCGTCGGCCGGCAGCTCGGCGATCACGCTGAACTGCGCCTGGGTGACGTCGTGCTCGAAGGTGCGCAGCAGCTGGCGGCCGGTGGGGGAGATCGCGACCCGCTTGGCGCGGCGGTCACGCGCATCCTCGGTCCGCGAGACCAGCTCGTGGCCCACCAGGTGGTCGACGACCCGGCTGGCCTGGGACACCGAGAGGCCGACGGCCTCGGCCACCCGGTTGACGGTAAGCGCCTCCTGCTGCTGCTGGAGCACGTACAGGGTGGCCAGGTGGGTCAGCGACAGGTCCAGGTCGTTGGTCAGGTGGACGGCGCCCAGTAGCACGCCGGGGACGATCGCCTGGCGCAGGGTGGCGAGCCGGTCCAGCAGGACCTGCCAGCGATCATCGCCGCCCATCCTGACCTCCAGGAATGCTTGCTAGTTCACAATAGTATTGTATACGCAATCATTGCTTGTCCGCAAGGTATGGTTGAGGCAGGAGCCATGATCGGTCTGCTGGCACCTCAGGAACGTTGCGGCCTACCCGAACTGGAGATCGTGGTCTTCACGTCCCTGGGCGGCTTGCCGGCGGTAGTGGCAGGCACGAGCGCGGGCCTGCCGGTGGCGTCGCCACCACGACCAGCGCAACCGGTGGCCGGCAGCAGCCACGGGCACGGTGACCAGGGTGGCGAACAGGTGCTGGACCTCGTTGCAGGTCAACGGGATGAGTCCCAAAGGTGGTGGGTGGCGGGCGTGCTCGGTGACCGCGGCCACCTGCTGCGGGGTCACTGGGAAGGGGAACGGCGGCTGGGCGGCCTGCGCCTGCTGGAGGCTGGTGAAGCAGCGCAGTGGGGTGCTGCGGATGATGCCGCGCGGGTCAAGCCGACCAGGTCAAAGCGCGCCTGGACCTCGCGGGAGTACAGCAGCTGCCCGGCACGGCGGACAAAGTCCACGCCGGAGGTGCCCGGGCCGCCGGGGTTGAGGAAGCTCGAGCCGAGCTTGCGGGCAGGGTCACCTGCGGGAAGCCGGATCAGCCAGCGAGATCTTCGACCCACGCGGCTTGTCGTAGTCCAGCGGCACCCGGGCGGTCGCGCATTGGAAGCCGTTGCCGCAGTCGGTCCAGCGCAGTTCGGGAACCGGCAGGGCGGTGGCTGGCGCCGCCGATGAGGAGGTCGGACCCGCGGTCGCCGTCGGCAGCGTCAGCAGCAGCGAGCCGAGCAGGCAGATGGCGAGCAAGCTTAGAAGTGGGCGGCGGTGTCGGACGGGTCGGGAGGTTGCCATCGGCCCTCCTCGGTCCTGCGCCGGCCGCCCGGACGGCTCCGGCGACCGGCGCGATCCTATCGTTTCGCCTTGGCCTGCCCGCAAGACTCAATCTGTCCAGCGGACCGCTCGGCGCGGCCGCACCCTCCCCGACGGCGCCTGATCACGACGATTCGCTTCGGATGGCGCAGAGGGCCCTGACGACCCGCTCGCCCACCAGCTGGGTGTAGTCGTTGCCGCCGTCGCCGGCGTTGACCATCATGACCACCTGGTCCTCGCCATCGCTGCTGGCAAGCGCCCAGTTCTCGTAGCCGGGCAGGCCCCCCTCGCCTCCCCAGGCGGTGCCGCCGCAGGGCAGTGGCAGGGCGATGAGTCCAAGGCCGTAGCGAGAGCCCTGGCCGGTGTCCACCGTGGTCTGCATCGCCCGCAGCAGCCGGGGTGGCAGCAGCCGGCCTTGGAGCAGCGCCCGGTAGAAGCGGGCCACGTCCTCGACGCTGGACACCATGTTGCCGGTCGCCCACGCCCACGACGGGCTGAGCCCGGTGAAGTCCAGCGGCGTACCGCCCGGGCCCGCGCCGGGCAGGTAGCCGTGGGCGTGCGCGCCGGCGATGCGCGTGTCGGTGATGGGAAAGCTGGTGTGCCGCAGGTGCAGGGGACCAAGGACGCGCGCCTGGAGCTGCTGTTGGACGCTGCTGCCGGTGGCGGCGCGGATGATCAGCCCGAGCAGCACGTAGCCGGTTTTGGAGTACGACCAGCCGGTGCCGGGGGCAAACAGCGGCGGATGCTCGGTGGCGATCGCGACCAGCTGGCGGGGGCGCCAGACGAAGTCCAGGTCGCCCTGCAGATAGGGCTCGGCGACCCGGGGGTCTTCCAGATAGTCGAACAGGCCGCTGGTGTGCTGGAGCAGCTGCCGGACGGTGATGTGCTCGCCGCCTGGCACCAGCCTGGGCAGCCACCGCTCCACCGAGTCCCCCAAGGAGAGCTGACGCTCGGCCACCAGCTGCAGCACCACCGTGGCGGTGAACGTCTTGGTGACGCTGCCGATCTTGTAGCGCAGCCCCGGGCGCATCGGCCGCGCCGGGTCAAGGACCGCCAGCCCGCTTGCACCCCGCCAGGTCTCGTCGTCAGCTCGCCAGCCCGATGGCGCCGGGCTGACCGGTCGCGACCAACTCGTCAAGCAGCCCCTGGAGCTGCTGGCGAGGCAGCTCGGTGCTGCGTGCGTGGTTGGCCGCGGCTGGTGCCGCGGCCGCGATCACCAGGACTGCGGCGAGGGCCACGGCCAGGACCCACCGGCGCCGGCGCGGCCGCCGTGCCGTCATGTCCCGCGCGCCGTCGTGTGGCCGCGTGGCGGGCAGCTTGCCGATCGGTGCGCTGTCCGCCGGTGGTGGAGTGTTGCTTGACGGTCGTGCTGGTCGGCCAGGTCCCGAGCGGCTCATCCTCGCCTCCCCTGCGCCCCCTCCACGGACCCGCTGCTCAGGCCAGCGGAGCCTCGCGCAACGCTACGCGTGCTGGACGGAAGGGCCAATGCGGCCCAATGGCACCGGCGACGCGCGGGCGTGAATCGGTCAATCAGCGGTCAACCGGTGGGGTGCAGGGTGTCGGTCGCGCGGCGGCCCGGCCGCATCATTCGGAGTCGGCGGTCCCTCCCGGTCGCTGGGTGTCGGCGTGCCCACCCAGCGGATCCGGTAGACCTCCACCGATTCTTGGCGACCCTTGAGGTGCTTTCGCCCAATCGGTTCCGCCTGATCGGTACCGCACTCTCGCACCGTCACGGCCGAGGCCAGGACCTCGCCGCCCCCAGCCTCGCTCTGCGGCCGTTGGGCGACATTGACCGCGTCGCCAAGCACCGTGTAGTCCAGCCGGCCTGGCCCGCCGAGGGTGCCGGCGATCACCGTGCCGGTGTTGATCCCGATGCCGATCTGGAACGCCGGCAGGCCCGCGTGCGCGGCGGCGTCGTTGAGGGCCAGCTGGCGGCGTTGCATGGCGGCCGCGCACCCAAGCGCCCGCCGGGCGTGATCCGCCGCCGGTCGGGGCGCGCCGAACACCGCCATGACCGCGTCGCCGGCGAACTTGTCCAGCACCCCGCCGTGGGCGGTGACGACCTCGACCATCGCCGCCAGGTGGCGCCCGACCACCTTGGCCACCTCCCGCGGTGGGAGCCGTTCGGCCAGGGAGGAGAACCCGCGGATGTCGGAGAATACGATGGTGGCCTCCAGCTCCTCCCGCAGCGATAGCGACGACGGCGAGGCCTCCACCAGCTCGGCGACCTCCGGTGGCAGGAACGACGCGAGCGCCCTGGCGAACAGGGCCCGTTCCTTCAGGCGCTGGAAGCGAAGGCCGAGCCCGGCTTGGGCGGCCAGGTCGGTGATCAGCTTCTCGCCGGCCACGGTGAGCGGTTCGGCTGGGGAGATCGTCACCGTCAGCGCGCCGAGCAGCTCCTCCTCGTGCCCGACCGGGAACGACCTGCTGGCGGCCTCCCTCACTGCCAGGGCCTCGTCCACGCTGTGGCTGTGGAGCGGGATGGGTTCGGGCAGCGGCCCGTCCTGGGGCCAGCGGGCCTGCGGCTGCAGGACGTCGCCGAGCCGTAGCCACACGGTCGCCCGCCTCGCGCCGGTCGCCTCCACTACCAGGCGGGCCATCTGCGGCAGCGAGTCGTCGGTGGCGGCGCCGGTCACGCCCCGCGAGAACGTCGACAGGACCTCATAGGGTGTGGCCCTGCTGCCGTAGACCAGCCGGTTCGCGAGCCGTCGGCTGCGGTCGCGGGCGGGCTGGAACGCCACCGCGACCACGCCGGTGGCCACGATCGACAACAACAGGTTCGGCCTCCCGCCCGCGCCGACCAGCGCGCCGACCCCGACGACGATGACCAGGTAGACCACGGTGAACGCGGCGGTGAGCAGCCCGTAGACAAGGGTGCGGGTGAGCAGCAGGTCGATGTCGTACAGCCGGTGCCGCAGGACCGCGATGCCGATCGCTGTGTACATGGCCGAAAACAGCAGCGCGATGGCGACCGCGTCCAGCAGGCGGCTGTCCCAGGCGGGCCCGAACACCAGCGCGACGAAGAAGCCAAGCACCGGGATACTGGCGAACGCCAACCATTTGAGCTGCTGGCGCTCCTGCCCCCTAGCGCGGCGGAACCGCACCGCCAGCGACACCACCGAGAGCGTCAAGGTCAGGATGAACGCGAGCACCACCAGATTGTGGAGTTCGTTCCGGAACAGCCACTCGACGAGCTCGCCGGGCGCCCCGGCGAAGCTGACCGGGTTGTCGACGAATGGGAAGTCGTAGATTGGCCCGGGTTGGACCGCGATGACCACGGCGTGCGCCACGCCCACCACAATGGCCGTCCAGGCCACCGGTCGCCAGCGGGCAGAGGGCAGCCGGCCGTTGGGAAACCACAGGAAGACGAACGGCAGCAGCCCGAGCACCAGGTAGGTGGTCACGCTCGACAGCCACGCCGCCGCCAGCCCACCGGGCAGGGCGCCGGGCGTCACCACCAGGGCGTAGGCGCCATAGCCGACCGCCAGGAAGGTCACGCCCAGGGTGAGGCCGATCGCTCACCACAGCCAGCCGTAGGGGTTCTCGGGGCGGTGCGCGGCGATGACCGCCCCGAGGATCGGCGCGCCGAGGAACCCGATCACCTCGATCGCCTGGACCACCGGTGAAGGGAAGCCGGCTGGTGGCGCGGTCGTTCCCGCCAGCAGCACCACCGCCAGGCGCGCCAGCATCATCGCCAACGAGACCGCGCACAGCCACCAGGCCAGCCGGGCGGCGGTCCGCGCCCCTACGCGGCCGGCCTGGTGGGTGCTATCCGGGCGCGTCACCAACCGATTCCCGGCGTGCCCGCGCATCGCAGTGCCCCCTCCGGCGCCTGCTCCAACGGCCACCATTGTCCGCGCCAGGCCGCTCGGCTTCTACCCGCGACCCTCGCGAGGCGCCCGGCGACCGTCCCAAGACCGCCACGAGCCGCTCCCACGGCGTCAGCGTCCCGCAGGTTTGTGCAACAAGCTGTAAGCCGTCAACCAGCCCCACCCGACCTATCAAGCGGCGCGGCCGGGACGGGATGGTGGCCATGAGCGCTACCAAGGCTCAGCCAGGCTCTTGCCCGAGTTGGTCGAGCGGCAGAGCGGCCGTGCACTCGATCTCCACGAGCTGACCCTCGTAGCCAAGGTGGCGAACGCCCAACAGCGTCGCCGGCGTACGCACCACCGCCGGAAGCTCCGAGTCCAGCAGCGCCTGCCACACGCGCGCCAGCAACGCCCGCTCCTCGGCGGCCACGTAGACAATGGTGCGAACCACGTCCCGTGGCGTGGCACCCGCCGCCGCCAAGCACGCCGCGACGTTGCGCAGACACTGGCGCGCCTGCGCGATCGCGTCGCCGCGCCCGACCAGCTCACCACGCTCGTCCAGCGGTACCTGCCCGGCGATGAACACCAACTGCGCCTCACTGACCGTGGCCAGGTGCGTGTAGCCGGGCGGCTGGGCCAGGCCTGGCACGTTCCTCCGCTCGATCGGCATGGCGCCACACGCTATCAGGCCGGCCAGCAGGCATTTCCTGCAACAGGCTGTAAGCCGTCAACTCGGTCATTTGCCTGTTCGGCAGTAGCCAGGCAGCCAACCGCCGGAGATACCAGCGACCGGATTCGGCTAGTGCTCTTCCGCGTAATGGCGGGCCCGGGCCTGCTCCAGGCAGCGCTGACCCTGGAGGTAGGGCTCCAAGTCGGTGACCCGGACCAGCTGGACCGACTCGACGGGCAGGTCGCGAGCGCGCAGGGTCAGCGTGCAGTCCTCCAGCTCGCCCTGGGCCACCCAGTGGCGGCCCTCCCCCAGCCACGCGAAGCCGACTGGCCGGCCGTCCACCGGGATCGGCACCTGCGACCAGGCCGGCTCGGGCCGGCTGCCGACAGCAGCGATCTGGTACCAGTGCCCGGCCGGGTCGTGAGCCGGGGGCGCCGCCGCCAACCACAGCTCCTCGGCCAGACCGCGCCGGCGCTGCGACCACCCGGCCGGCACCTGCTGCCTGGTGTCGAGGCGCTCGACGCTGACCTCCACCCGCAGCTGCGGCCCCTCCTCGGCCAGCGGGTCGCCGTGGCCCAGCTCCAGCGCGGTGGTGACCGGCTGCCGCTTGGACCCGCCTCCGGCCCAGCCGCCAAGCTGGCGCGGCCCTAGCCAGGAGGCCGGCAGGCCGTACAGGGGGAACGGGGCCGCCAGGAACCGCTCGACCTCCTCGCGCTGGTCGCGCGCCATCGCCCGGGCAGGACTCACCAGCCGCAGCACCTCGGTGGCAAGCGACCGGCTGGAGCCCCCACCGCCCCACAACACGGTGGACAAGAACACCAGCCACACGGCGGCGACCACCCCGGCGGCCACCAGCCACCAGGGCCAGCCCAACCCCAACTGGGCGGCGACCCCCAGCGCCACCCCGACCACCAGCGTCGTCAGGTACGTCGCCGGGACGGGGATCATGGTGCGCCGCCGCCGCAAGATGCCGACCAGGTGGATCGGCACCATCGGCACCGAGCGCCAGCCCCGCCGGTAGACGACCAGCGTCCTGGAGCTGCCGGCGCTGCTTGCGGTCCCACACCGGCGGCAGACCTGCCTGGCCGGCCGCCACGGGCCGCCCAACCAGAGCCAGTCGCGCAGGCCCTCGGCCCACCCTGGGCGGGTGACCTCGACATCCCGGGCGCCGCAGGCCGGGCACCAGACCTGGTTCCAGTCTGCGGGCCCGCGGGCCTTCATTGCTTCACCGCCAACCCCGAAGTGCGCTCACAGCGGAGGCTGCACCCCGTGAGCCGTTTCCGCAACAGCTTGTAAGCGGTCAACGCCGCCGTCAGCCCGCCCGCTGGTGTCCCGTGGCGCTGGCGGCTCGGCGCGGTCAGGCGGCCGGGCGGAGGCTGGTCCAGGCGGTGGTGGCGAGCAGCGCCACGTCGGCGTCCGAAAGCACCCGCTCGTAGCCGAGCGCGCTGCGGAGCAGGTGGGCGGGCATGATCGCCACGCCCTAAGCGTGCAGGCCGCCGCCGTGGACGTGGACGCACAGCAGGGGGTGGATGCGGGTGCCGAGCAGGCGGCCGATCGTTTCGGCTTCCCACCGAACCGTCTCCAGGGTCCGATCCAGCCGGGAGTGGTTGTGCCAGGCCAGCCCGTCGGCGCCCTGCTGGACGCTGCCGGTCCACTGCTTACTGTCGATCACGAACACGCCGGTGGGGCCGATCACCAGGTGATCCACGTTGGCGGGCGAGTCGGGCACGGCCAGGTCGTGGAACACCACGAAGCCGTCTCCGATGAGCCGGTCCAGCAGGCGGGCGGTGTGGCGCTCCCCCTGGGCGCCGCGCTGCCAGGTGCGGGTCTGCTCGGAGGGGCGGAACCGCAGCCGCCAGCCGACCAGCGCGGCGAACGCTAGGCCGACCAGCCCGCCGTGTGGCGGGCCGGCCTGGATGGTGAGGACCTGGCCGACGAGGCCGGCGGCGGCGACCAGCGGCGCCCGCCAGGCCAGGCTGCGGGCCCAGAAAGTCAGCTCTCGGCGCGGCGCTGCCGGTAGGCGGTCAGGGCCGAGCGGCCGGGGCGGCCGAGGCTGCCAGTGACCTCGGCGGGCAGCGCCGCCGGCAGCGTTGCGGCCGGAGGGGTCTTGGGACCCCCGAGGGGGTTCCTTGGTGGGTCGAGGGCGGCCCAGCCGCTGCCCAGCAGCTCGGCGGGCTGGTCGTGGTGGGCGTCCAGGAACCGTTGGAGCTCCTCGGCGGTGAGGGCCCGGACCGGCAGGCCGCTGCCCTGGTAGACCGGCGTGCCTAGCTCCTCCAGGTCCTCCTCGTCCTGCTCGTAAGGCTCGGGGTCGTGGTGCTGGCGCATGTGCGACTCCTTCCTGCCAGCTAGCGGCCGTCGCGTTCCTGGCGGCCGAGGTCGCGGCCAATGGTCGCGGTGGTCGCGGTGGCGGTCCCAGCCGGCCAGGTGCTCCAGGGCGGCCCGGGCGTGCTGCCAGTCGCGCCGGCGGCCGGGGCGATCACGGCGGGCTCGGCGCCCAGCAGCCGCTCCGGGTCAACCCGGTGCCGGTCGGCCATGGTCGGCCGCTGCCCGAGGTCGCCGCGGCGATGCGCGCGCTCGCCACGGCCGCGGTGCTCCCGCCGCTCACCGGTCTCGTCAGCTCGCTCCCCCGTGGGGGCCGTGGCCGGCGCGACCGCCCGCCCGGCCCGGGCCGCCCTGGCCGCCGCATGCTTCGCTGGTCTGTCGTGGGCCAGGCCGTAGGCGCGCCGGTAGCCGTCCAGTTCCGCGGCGGCGGTGCGCCACACCTGGCGTTCCTGCGGGTCAGGGGGGACGGGGCCGAGTTCGGCCAGCAGCCATGTGGGCGGGTCCAGCGCCAGGGCGCGCTGGTCAACCCGCCGCCGCCAGGCCGCCTCCCGCATGACGGTGTGTTCTTGGAGGCGCAGCTCGGCGTCGTGGGCTTCCAGCCAGCCCAGCCGCCGCTGCTTCGCGCGCCGCAGCACGCCCAGCCGCTCGGCCGCCTGGTCGGCCTGCCCTGTGGTGGTCCGCAGCGCGTGCTCGGCCAGCGCCAGCCGGTCCCCGGCGGCCTGGAGGTCGCGGCGGCGCAGCAGCCGGCCTTGGAGCGCGGCGACCTGCTCGGCGGCCGCCTCCCGCTCCTCACGGGCCTGCTGGCGGGCCCGCTCGGCATCGGCGGCGCGCTTGGCGGCCAGCCGCAGCTCCCGCGAGCGGTCCGGTGGGCACGCGGTACGCAGCTTGGCGAGCCGGTCGCGTTCGGCGCGCAGCTCGGCGGTGGACAGCCGCCGCACATCCAGCACGTCGGGGTGTCGCTGGCCAGCGTCTTGCTGCCGTCGCGGGTCAGCACCCGCTCAAGCAGGTCCTCGGGCGCCCGCGCCTCCCTGGCCGGATGGGGGCGTTCCTCGTCAGCGCCGAGCGGCTCCGGGCCGACCGTCAGGTACAGGTCCGTCCGGTCGGTGCTCCTGCTGAGCTGCACGTAGCCGCCCTGCATGTCCTCGGCGCCGTCCAGCGCCAGCAGCGCCCGGCGCTCGGTGCGGCCCTGGGAGCGCATATCGGTACGCGCGTAGGCGAGGTCCACCCGGCGCGACTGCCCAGGGCGGACGGCCGCGTCCAGGTACCAACCCGGTAGCCGCACCACGCGAGGCGGGTCGTCCTCCAGGGTCCGGACGGTCATGGCGCGGCTGGGCACGTCCAGCTCCAGGATGACGGCGGTAGTGCCGTTGACCACGCCCAAGCGCTGCTTGGCGTTGGCGCCCAGCACCACCACATCGCCGACCGCAAACGTCCGGTCCCCGACCACCAGCCGCTCGGCGCCGAGCTGGCCCGCCTCGGCGCGGAGCCGCTGGCACACCTGGTTGAGCTGGTCGACCTGGGCGCGCCGGTGCGCGTAGATCACCGGCCGCTCCCCAGCCGCATGGGCCTGCCACCAGTCGGCCACCAGCGCTCGGTCGCGGTCGTCGCGCGCCTCGAACGCGCGGATGCGGTCGTGCTCAGCATAGGCAGCGATCGCCCGCTCCAGGTTGCCGGCACGGACGTCGTCGATCGCGCGCTGCTCCCAGGCCTCCACCTGCCGGCGGTTGACGGTCAACTCGCTGGCACCCAGGCGCAGGCGCAGGGCGCGGAAGCCGCCGCCGGCCTGGATGGGGGCGAACTGGCGGTCGTCGCCGACCAGCACCACCCTCGCGCCCGCCCGATGAGCGTGGTCGAGGAGAGGGGCGAGCTTGCGGGTGGCGACCATGGCGGCCTCGTCGACCACCAGCACCGTCCGCTCGTCCAGCTCGACTCGATGGTGCTGGAGGTCCAGCAGCAGCCGGTCAACCGTCCGGGCCTCGCTGAAGCCCTCGTCGGCCAGGCCGACGGTGGCGATGCCGGTGGGGGCACAGCCGAGGACCTGGTAGCCATCCAGCTCGAACGCCTCCCGCGCCAGGCCGAGTGCCCAGGTCTTGCCGGAGCCGGCCCGTCCGACGACGACGGCGACGCTGGCGCCGCCTTGGGTGAGGTCGCGGACCATCGCCGCCTGGTCCTCCCCAGCGGTCGAATGGCGGTCGAGGACCTGGCGGACCAGCTCGGGGCGGACCACCGCGCAGGGCTCACCGGCCCGCTTGGTGGCGCCGTCGACCAGATGCCGCTCAAGCTCAAGTAGTTCCGGCGTGGAGAACCGATCGACCCCCAGTCGGCGATCGCCGCCCACCCGGACCGCTCGCTCGGCAAGGAACCGGTCGGCGGCCTGCTCGGCCTGGGTGAGCGCCTGCTGGGCGTTCGGGGCGACCGGCAGGCGTTTGGCGAGCGCGTCCACGACCTCCGTGCGGGTGAAGGTAGACGCCTGCTCGGTCAGCCCGTCGGGGCCGGCCAGCGCGGTGAGCGCCGCCTCCAGCTCGGCGCGGGTGGCGGGCCGACCACGGCCACCTGAGCAGACCGCGTCGAGCTGGCGCTCGCCCATCCCTTGCTCAGCGAGTTCCCGCACCCACCGCTGGTAGACGCTCTGCTCACTATCGCTGTGGTCCTTGGGCGCCCGGGTCGCCACCGCCGCGGCGCTGCTGGCCTTGATGCCGCTCAAGCCCTGCTCGGCCAACCACTGGTCGATCTCCTCCGAGCGCTTGGAGAACCGCTCGATCAGCCGGCGGTCGTCCAGCCCCACAATCTCCGCCGCCCCCGAGCGCGCATCCACCGGCCCCCAGCGGACCCCCAGCCGCTCGGTGAGCGCCGCCCGCTCAGCCGCCAGGTACAGGTGATCGGCCGCCATCAGGTGGGCGTACAGCCGATCGGAGTCCAGCGCGGTCCAGCGGCCGTCCGGACCTTTGGCGGCGTTCTGCACCAGCACGTGGGTGTGGAACTGCGGGTCACCTGAGCGGCTGAGCCGATGCTCGAACGCCACGCCAAGTAGCCCGCCGGTCGCCTTGTAGCGGTCGGTGCCGTTGTGGTCGCGGCGGACCCCGATGCCGTGGCGCTCCAGGTAGCCAACGCCCACCCCGAGGGCGTCTGCCCGCGCTTCAGCGACCTGCTTGCAGAGCTGGTCGCCGCCGCCGCCGGCCAGCAGAGACACGCTCTTGGGCGAGCTGAAGCAGTGGTCAAACGCCTGCACGCGCTCGTTGACCCGCTTGCCGCGGTGCTGCCAGGCCCGCTCGAACCTCTCCCCGTACAGCGAGCGGGGGTCGGTGCCGAGGATCTTGCAGCACAGCCGTTCGACCGTCTCGATCTTCACCCATCTGCTCCCACCCTGCCGGCACGCTGCCTCGACCGACCGCACGTCGCCCTTGAGCGCCTTGGACCCGGCCAGCGCCTCCAGGTCGTCCACACCGCACTCGGTCGCCCTGGCCTTCAGTGCGTCCAGCAGCGGCCCGGCTGCCAGCTTGGAGCGCGGGTCGGCGCGCCACAGCGGCGCGCACCGCTGCTCGCCGGTGGCGGGGTCGAGGCCCTGGAACATGGCCCGCACCTGCTCGGCGCTGGCGACCCCTTCGAGGCCGCTGGCGTGGGCCGCGTTGCCGACGAAGCGGCCTGGGGACTCGCCGCGGCCGGAGAAGTACGCTTCGCGGTTGCGGGCGATCTGGTCCAGCCAGTAGGCCTCCTGGCCCGCCTTCAGCGCCTTCACCGGAAGCGCCACCCTGGCCCGACCTCCCGCCGCCACCAGGCGGCAGCCGTGCATCGCAGATGCGGATGTGTAGATCGAGGAATTGTTCGGGGGAAAGTGTAGCGGCGCTCGAGGAATGTGGCGAGGAATTGGCAGATTTGGCACGATGCCAAGGTTGGGAGACGGGTAAGTGTAGTGAGTGATGTTTGTGCTGGTAAGAAGCAGTGTTGGAGTCAAGAGCAGGCGTGGGAACTCGTGGTTCAGAGTAAGTCGTATCAGAATTGAAGCGCTACCAGAGCTGCCTAGTACTGCCTAATGCTGCCTATTCCTGATACTATTGTTCGTCGCAACCGTCCGATCCAAGCCGACGCCCCCGCTGGCTAGCACGGCCTATGCCAGCTCCGAGCACCAACCTCCGACTCAGGCAGACGACGAGGCAGTCGTTCAGACGGCAGGCGACCAGGCGGACCCCGGCCAGCCCAGCCGTGCGACCACCTGCCGCCACCGCCGCGCTCCACCTCACTTCGGTCGGCCCCAGCGGACGCGGACACGGACACCGGACGTCGGACACCGGACGTCGGACACCGGACATTTGGACGCTCGGACGCCCGCACCGGACACTGGACACGGTGGCGTGGACAGGCACGTGTCGACACTGGGCGCTCGGACCGAAGACTGGACGCCGAACGCTGGCCGAGGACGCGGACAGGACGACGGCATGGCCGGCATTCGGGCCGTCTCGAGCCATCACGCCGAGCGATCGCGTACTGGGACGCCTATCAAATCTCAACTGTGTTCCTGTGGAAGGCGCCTCTAGCGCTCGTGAGCCATGCAGGCTCGGATCTCAGGCCACCCGCCGGCGCGAGACTGGCTCTCGCACTACCGGCAGCGCTCGGTCGCTCCGCCGGCCAAGGTGCGCCTCGGCGCACTGCTCTCCTGCTGGAAAATGGATCGGTGCTGAGTGTAGCGCGATGGGAGAACAGTGGGCGAGGAATTGGCAGATTTGGCGGTGCAGTATTCGGGGAGTTGGGTGAAGTTCAGCGAGTGGTGTTTGTGCTGCTGAGAGGCTGTGCTAGAGCTACGAGCAGGTGTTGTGGCTAGCAGTACGGTGGGGCGTATGCCGTGGAATCAAAGCTGCGGTCAAGGCTGCTCAGCATTGCTTAATGATGACTATTGCTGCACGTGACCTCGACATTCCGCGACCGAGCAACGGAAGCCTACCGATCTGCCCGATGGGCAGGGCTCCGGCGTTCTGTGAGTCTGTTGCGTTGGTGACGTGATGCCGGATAGGGAGGCGCGCATACGAACGCCCAAGATCATGCGGCTTCCCCAGCCTCATGACCTGGATGGACGCCCGGCCCGCCGACCCATCATCCCCGATCCCAGCCGGCCTGGACGATGCGCCGCGGTCGGGCAAGCCGCCGCAGGTGCCGGAGGTGTCACAGCTGGGGCTGCTGTCTTGACTTTGGTGGAGGTGATCCTCGATCAAGGAGCCAGTGATGCGGGTGTTTGTGGCGGGAGCGACCGGCGCGATCGGCAAGCAGCTGGTGCCGCGGCTGGTCGCCGCCGGTCATGCGGTGCACGGTATGACGCGTTACGCGTCCAAGCAGGCGATGCTCGAGGAGCTGGGCGCGGTGCCGGTGGTCGCGGACGCGCTCGCTCCCGAGCAGGTCGCCGAGGCCGTCGGGAGGGCGAGGCCGGAGGTGATCGTCCACCAGCTGACCGCGATCGGGTCGGTTGACCTGCGCCACCTGGACCGTGATTTCGCGCAGACCAACCGCCTGCGGACCGAGGGGACCGACCACCTGCTCTCGGCCGGGCGGGCGGTGGGGGTGCGGCGGTTCGTGGCCCAGGGGGTAGCGGGCTACGGCACGTATGTGCGCACCGGCGGGCCGGTGAAGAGCGAGGAGGACCCGCTCGACCCGACGCCCACGCCCGAGATGCGCCAGACCCTGGCCGCGATCCGCCACCTCGAGCAGGCGGTGCTGGGTGCGCGGTGGACCGAGGGGATCGTGCTGCGCTACGGCACCTTCTACGGGCCGGGCACCGGGATCGCGCCGGGCGGTGAGCAGTTCGAGCTGGTCCGCAGACGCCGGTTCCCGGTGGTCGGCGACGGCGGCGGCGTGTGGTCCTACATCCACATTGCCGACGCGGCCGAGGCGACGGTCGCCGCAATCGAGCACGGCCGTCGGGGCGTCTATAACGTGGTCGACGATGACCCGGCCCCGGTCGCCGAGTGGCTGCCGGCGCTGGCGCAGGAACTGGGCGCCAGGAAGCCGATGCGGGTGCCGCGGTTCGTCGGGCGGCTGTTCGCCGGGGAGGCCGGCGTGGTGATGCTGACCGAGCAGCGCGGCGCGTCGAACGCGAAGGCCAAGCGGGAGCTTGGGTGGCGCCCGGCGCACCCGAGCTGGCGGCAGGGGTTCGCGGCGGCATGACCGATCGCGAGCAACTGCTGGAGGAGCTGCGGCCGGGCTCCTTCGCGATCGCCTACCGGATGCTCGGCAGCGTCGCCGAGGCCGAGGACATCGTCCAGGAGGCGCTGCTGCAGGTGCACCAGGCGCTCGATGCCAGCGAGCGGATCGCCTCGCCGCGCGCGTTCGTCGCCACCGTGACCACCCGGCTAGCGATCAACCAGCTGCGCTCGGCGCGCGCCCGCCGCGAGCACTATGTCGGCGAGTGGCTGCCAGAGCCGATCATCACCGACAGCAGCGATGACCCCGCGCAGCAGGCGGAGATGGCCGACTCGCTGTCGCTGGCCATGCTGGTGCTGCTGGAGCGCCTCTCGCCGGAGCAGCGCGCCGTGTTGCTGCTGCACGAGGTGTTCGACTACCGGTACCTGGAGATCGCGGCGATCGTCGGCAAGCGCGAGGACAACGTGCGCCAGCTCGCCAGCCGCGCCAGGCGCCACCTCAAGCAGCGGCGGCCCCGCTTCCAGACCACGCGCGAGCAGCGCGAGGAGCTGGCACGACGGTTCTTCGCGGCCGCCGAGCACGGCGACCTCGCTGGGCTGGAGGCGCTGCTCGCGCACGACGTGGAGCTGACCGGCGACAGCGGCGGCAAGGTGCCCGCCTTGGCGGGCACGTTGCGCGGGCGCACCCGGGTCGCGCGCACGCTGATCAACTACTGGGGCCGGGTCACCCGCGTTCCGGGCGTGTCGTTGCGCCCCATCCAGGTCAACGGCGGCCCGGGAGCGCTCGTTCTCGACCCACAGCAGCGGCTGCTCGCCGTGGTGGCGTTGGAGGTCGCCGGCGGTCAGGTCACCAGCATCAGCGCGATCGTCAACCCCGACAAGCTGACCCACCTGGGGCCACTCGCCGACTACACATCGCTGCTGCGGTCGGCGAAATGAACTCCGACGCTGCTGCCGCGTCCCCCCACGCCGCTGTTTGGGGCCACGCTTCCGGCGGCGCTCGGCTTCGCGTCGGGAAGGATCACAAGCCGCGTCCCGGCCGGCGCGCTGCGGCGCCACGTGCGCGCCAACCACGGTCAAGACCCATGCGATTCGACCAGCAGGTTCGATTTTCGTAGCCACCCCAACATTCACATCGCCAAGAGGAGAAGCCAAATGGCAACAGCCGAGCAAACAAGCAGCAAGGCGACGGTCAGACGCTTCCAGGACGCCACCACCACCAGCGATCCGGTGCTCATTTCCAAGACGATCGACGCCGCCAAGGTCGCCGACCGGCTGGCCGGGCTCGCCACCGGACCCCCGGCCGGCCGGGTGCCCGACCTGGGCGGCCCGCAGGTCCGCACCGCCACCAGCCTGCTGCGCGGCTACCTGCACGCGGCCGGGCGGCGCCGGCCGGTGCTGCCGGTCCGCCTGCCCGGCGCGACTTTCGCCGGCTACCGCCAGGGCGGCCGCCTGGCCCCCGACCGCGCGGTCGGGCGTCGCACCTGGGAGGAGTTCCTGGCTGACCAGCTCGGCCACCCACGGCCGGCAGGGGTCGACGGGACGACCGCGGAAGGCAGGGTGTGATGGGGCGCTCGGCGGTGGGCTGGCTGCGGGCCGGCCTGCTGCTGTACTGCGGCGCAACGGTGCTGGTCGGTGGGTGGGCGGCGGGGTGGCCGCGCTCGTTCTACGACGACTTCCCCTGGCCGGGGCATCCCTGGGTGGCGCCACTGGGGGCCTACAACGAGCACCTGCTCCGCGACTTCGGCGGGATGAACCTGGCCATGGCGGTGGTGTTCGGGGTCGCCGTGGCCAGCCTGGACCGGCGGCTGGTCACCACCGCCTTGGTCGCCTACCTGGTCTTCGCCGTGCCGCACCTGGTCTTCCACCTCAACCATCTGGAGCCGTTCGGCACCGTCGACGCGGTCGCGCAGGTCGCCGCCCTGGTGGCGCAGGTGGTGCTGGCCCTGCTCCTGCTCGCCCTCGTCGCTGGCGCGCAGAGATCGCACCAAGCACAACCACCGCCGTCCCGTCGGCAATCAGCTTGATCCGAGAGCCACCCTCCCTGGAGGTTGGGTCAGAGCCCTTGCGGTCGGCCAGCAGGTGCGATGTTTCGTAGCCACCCGTACGTTGTCGCGGCCTTCGCGATGCGCAGCCCGGTCAGCAGAGGACGGTCCGGCCAGGTCGGCGTTCGATAGGGGCGGGTACAAGCGTTGGGGGAGCACCGCAACGCACGTCCACAGCGCGGCGCTTGCGATGCCGACTAGCGTCCGCTGAGCCAGTGTCGTCGGCGCGTGCGGTCCTGGCTGGTGCGTGACCTCATCTGTCCCGATCTAGCAATGTGCCCATGTACTTTGCAGCTGTGCGGTCAGCCTCGCTGACTCGATGCATGTAGCCGCTCGTGACTGCCAGGCTGCCGTGGCCCATCCGCTCTCGCACCGTGCCGGCCTCCGCCACGGCGCCAAGCTGGGTCGCCATGAAGTGCCGCAACCCATACAGCGTGTAATCCTGCCCGAGTTGGCGCACCAGCGCCGTGAACCTCTTGCTGACGGTGTCCGGCCGCCAGGGGATCCGACCGTCCGGTGTCCGAGCGAATACGTACGCCTGGCGATCCAACTGGCCATCGAGCTGCGCTACAAGCTGCTCGCAGAGGGCTCGATGTGCGCGAAGCCGCTCGACCGTGACCGCGTCGAGTGCCAGGAGCCGCTCACCATGAACGCTCTTGGGATCCTTCCGTGCGTACTTCCTGGTCAGGCTCTTCGCGGTGACGACGCTGCCGTTGATGCTGACGGTCGCTGCGTCCAGGTCCAGGTCCAGCCACCGCAGCGCGCAGATCTCCGACGGCCGCCGCCCCGCCGTGGTACTCAGCCGCAGAAACACCACGAAGTCCGGCTCATCTCTGAGTGCCACAAACAGTTCCCGTACCTGCTCCGGAGTCGGTACCGGGCGCGACTTGCCCTTACCGCCGACCGGTCGGGCCATCAGTGCCGGGTTGAACGGTATCCAGCCCCACCGGGCCGCCATCCCGAGCGCTCCGGACAGGATCACGTGGACGTCGCGAACGCGGTTCGCGCTCAATCGCTGGTCGCTTGGGGCGGGCTGCGCCGTGGCGGCAGCCGTGCTGGGCCCCTCGCCTCTGGCGATCGCCTCGGCCCTGGCGCGGGCTATGGCGCGGGACGCGGCCTTGGCGTTGCCATACCGCCGGAGACCGTCGTAGAAGGCGTCAAGGACGCGAGCATTGACCGTATGCAGGCGTTTGCCGCCCAGGGCGGGCTTGATCTTCCTAGCGATCAGGCTGCGGTAGTCCTCGACCGTGTCGGGGGAGATGGGCTTGTCGCTCCCTGCACGCCACTCGATCCACAGGTCAACCAGCTCGCCGAGGGTCTTGACCCGGGTGCCGGCGTGCCTCCCGTCGGCGACCTCGGTGCGGAGGCGGGCCTCCACCTTCTCGGCTTGGCGGCGGCTGCCGTTGACCTGGCGCGTGAGTTGCCGCTGCCTGCCGGTCAGCGGGTCAAGGCCGGGCGTAGACGATGACCTGCCACCCGCCGCGGCGCTTTCGGATGGTCACGCTCCGCTCCTCGGTCGCGGGTCAGTCGTTGACCTTTCGTTGACCGTACTGCAAGCGGAGCGCCATTTGTAGTGGGCAGGGACGGGATCGAACCGCCGACCTTGCGGTTTTCAGCCGCACGCTCTACCGACTGAGCTACCTGCCCGCGGGGCGCCGGAGGCCGCGAGCGGCCTCCGGTCCGCGAGGACGGTCCCGACGGGATTTGAACCCGCGACCTCCGCCTTGACAGGGCCTCTCGTCCCCGCGCGCCTCGCTGTGACCCACCTCCACGACCCCTGGGAGAGCGTGAAGAAAGCCCAGCTCAGCGCACGTTCAAGGACCGCTTGCGGGCATGCTATCACAGCGTCTGCACCGCTCTTCCCCGGTGCTTACGGACCCGGAACGCTGCCGCCGTGCTGCCCGGCCACGCCGCCCGTCGAAGCGCCCAGCAGCGGCGCGACTCGGACGTCGACGTGGCCGCGCGTCGCCATCTCCTGCCTACCTCGGAGGTGACCGGCCCGCGCAGCCTCGACGACGCTCGGCGGTCCGCGGCTGGCCTCACTGGGGGACGGTGACGGTCTGCTTGACGCCCAGGGTGTAGCCGCTGCCGCTGGACAGGGTCGCGGCGGCGGCGGTCTTCCAGGTCGCCGTCGACCAGACGTTGCAGGTAGACGCGCTGACTGGCGTGGTTGGGGCTGGCCGTGCCGGTGACCCGCGCCAGTTCGCTGCTCCCAGGATGCCGATCTGGCGGTTACAGGGCGGTAACAGCGGCCGTTCCCGGCACGTAACCGCCCAGTTGCTACACCTCCACGCAGGCGCCGCATCGGCGCGGCGCGAGGGTCCAGACCGACAGGGAGCAACCGACATGCCACAACCAGCGACCGCGACCGGCCGCCGAGAAAGAAGGACGGCGATGGCGATGACGCGCACCAGGATCGGGCTGCTGCCAGGCCTGCTGCTGGTGCTGGCGCTGGCCGTGGCGGGCTGCGGCGGCGGCGACAAGGGCGAGGGGGTGGCCAGCCTCGGCGGCGGCACGGCCACCAGCACCACGAATGCCGGTGCCAGCGGCGGCTACGACCTCAGGCAGGCGCTGGTGTTCACCAGGTGCATGCGCCAGCACGGCTACGACATCCCCGATCCGCAGATGGAGGGGAACAACGTCGGCGTGCAGCTCCCGAATTTCGAGGGGCAGCGTGCCCCGAAGTTCCAGGCGGCGTGGCAGGCCTGCCGCCGGTACGCGCCGCACGGCGGTCAGGCCAGACCGCCCAGTGCCCAGGAGCGCCAGCAGGCGCTGGCGTTCGCCAGGTGCATGCGCCAGCACGGCATCAACCTGCCCGACCCGCAGATCACCGCGGAGGGGATTGACCAGCCGCCCGCTCCCGGTGTGCGCCGGGACGACCCGAAGCAAAAGGCGGCGGAGCGGGCCTGCGCGCAGTCCCTGCCCCCCGGCAAGCCCGGCGGGGGTGGCAAGTGAGGATGCGGAAGGCGCCCGCGCGCGCCCGCCGCGCTGTGGCCTGGACCTCCTGGCAGCTGGATGCGGCGCGCCGATGCGGCGCTCGTGCAAGCGGACACCAGACCACCGCGCGGGCCTGGAGGAACTCTGGCGTCGGCTGGAGGCCGACGGCCCAGAGGACCCCACAGTAGCCAAGGAGCAGGAGGCGGCGATGAGGACACCACCTGACCTCGTTGAGCACGGCCCGTGCCTTGGGGCCGAGGAAGGAGCCAGCGATGAGCCGGTGGTGGGCCGTGGCGATGCTGCTCAGCGGCGGCCTGTTCGCCGGTGGTGTGCTCACGATCGCCTGGGAACGCGTTCCCGCCTGGCGGACCAGCGACCCGGTGGAGTTCCAGACCGGGTTCGCGCACACCCTGCAACGGGTGGACCGCCTGCAGCCGGCGCTGCTGGTCGCCTGCGCCGGCTCGGCCATCGGCTTTGCCAGCAGTACCGACGGCGCCGCCCGCACCCTCGCCGCGCTGGCCGCCGGCGGCCTCCTGCTCGTGTTGGCCGGCTCGGTGGCGGTGCTGGTCCCGATCCAGCGGCGCCTGGTCGCCTCCGGGTCGACACCGCCGTCGGCGAACGCCGCCGCGGCGTTACGGGCCAAGTGGCTTGGCGGGCACCTGGTCCGCAACGCCGTCGCGCTGGCCTGCTTCGCCCTGGCCGTCGTCGCCACCGTCGCATAAGCCCCCCGACCACTACCGGCCACAGACGGCCGAGAAGGAGGCCTTGATGTTGCAGCTTGCCGAGATGGACGACCGCGTGCCGCTGGCCGACCAGCTGTCGGAGGAGGTCGGACCGGTCGTCCTGATCAACACCTTCCGGGTGGCGCCCGAGGACGCCGGCGCCCTGCTGGAGGCCTGGGCGGCCGACGCCGCCTACCTCAAGCAGCAGCCGGGCTTCATCGCCGCCCAGCTGCACCGCGGCATCGCCGGGAGCGGGGTGTTCTGCAACCTGGCGGTCTGGGAGTCGGTGCAGGCCTTCCGGGACGCGTTTGGTGATCCGCAGTTCCAGGCGACGTTTGCCCGCTACCCCGACTCGACGGTGGCCTCCCCGCACCTGTTCCAGAAGGTGGCGGTGCCGGGCATCTGCGTGGACCGCTAGCTCGCCGGCGCCGCCGGGGGGTCGCGGCCGCCTGCCGACCGGGCCTGGGTCGCCGCGCCGGCTGGTGCAGCGTCGTCGGGATTGGGGAAGGCGACCACGACGTCCAGGCCGCCTTGGGGGCGGGCGCCGACGCGCAGGTCCGCGTTGTGGGCGGCGGCGACGGCGGCCACGATCGACAGGCCCAGGCCGTGGCCCTCGCGGTGGCCGGTGCGGTCGCTGCCGAGCCGCTGGAAGGGCCGCAGCAGCCGCTCGACCTCGGCGGGCGGGACCGCCGGCCCGCTGTTGGCCACCGTCAGCGCAGCACGTCCTGCCCTGGCGCTGGTCTGGACCTGGACCCAGCCGCCGGGCTGGTTGTGGCGCAGGGCGTTGTCGACCAGGTTGCCCACCAGCCGCTCGGCCAGGCGCGGGTCGCCCAGGGCCGGGGTAGGGTCGAGCGCGGTGTCGACGCGGAGCCGGCGGCGCTGCACCTCTGCCCGGCGGGCCAGCAGCACCTCGTCGGTGACCGCGGCCAGGTCAAACGGCTCCCAGCGGTCCAGTCCCGCCTGTCCGCGGGCCAGGACCAGCAGGGCGTTGAGCAGTCGCTCCTGCTGCTTGCTGGCGGCCAGGACGCGCTGGAAGGTGGCCCGTAGCGAGGCCGCGGAGGCCTCCGGGTCGGCCAGGGCGACCTCGATCGCCGCCCGTTCCCGGGTGAGCGGGCCACGGAGCTCGTGGGAGGCGTTGGCGACGAAGCGGCGCTGGGCGTCCAGGGCGTCCTTCTGGGCGTCGAAGGCGGCATCCAGCCGGCCCAGCAGCCCGTCGATGGTGTCGGCCAGGTCCTTGAGCTCGTCGTCGGGCCCCGCGATAGCCAGCCGCTGGTGCAGGTTGGCCTGGGAGACCTGGCGGGTGGTGGCGGTGATGGTCCGCAGCGGCCGCAGCACCCGGCCGGCCACCAGCCAGCCCAGCGCGATGGAGACCGCCAGCATGACCGCCAGCGCGACGCCGGAGAGGATGAGGAGCTGCCGCAGCTGGTCGGGACCGCTGTGCTCGGCGATGTGGGTGGTCGGCCCGCCCACAGCGGGGGGCAAGGGGCCGGGGCTGTTGGCAGAGCGGATCTCGAGGACCGCCTCGCCGAAGATCCTGGTCGTCACCAGGAAGTAGGTGAGGGCGAGCAGCACGACCCCAGAGACGAGGAACAACGCGCCGTAGAGGAGGGTGAGGCGCAGCCGCACGGTACGTCGGGGCAGGTGCAGCGCGGCGGGCCAGGGTGCAAGCCGCATTGGGGTCCCCCTAGATCCGGTAGCCGGCCTGGGTGAGCGTCTGGATGATCGGGGGATCGCCGAGCTTGGCCCGCAGCCGGCTGATGGTCACCTTGACGGTGCCGGTGAACGGGTCGGCCATCTCGTCCCACACCCGCTCCAGCAGCTCCTCGGCCGACACCACCCGGCCCTGGGCGGCCAGCAGCAGCTCCAGCACGGCGAACTCCTTGGGGGTGAGCGGCAGGCGCGCCCCGGCGCGGGTGGCGACCCGCAACGCCGGGTCCAGCCGCAGGTCCCCATGCTGGAGGATCGGCGGCAGCGGCGGCCCGGCGCGGCGCGCGAGCGCCCGGATGCGGGCCACCAGCTCGGCGAAGGAGAACGGCTTGGGCAGGTAGTCGTCGGCGCCCAGGCCGAGCCCCTCCACCCGGTCGCCGACGGTTGCGGCGGCGGTCAGCATGAGCACGCGGCTGGGGCGCCCGTCGGCGATGATCGACCGGCAGACCTCGTCGCCGTGCAGCCCGGGCAGGTCCCGGTCCAGCACCACCACGTCGTAGGCGACCAGCTCCAGGCGGGCGAGCGCGTCGTACCCGTCGCCGGTGACGTCGATGGCCATGCCCTCGCGGCGCAGGCCGACCGCCAGCGTCTCGGCGAGCTCGGCGTCGTCCTCGACCACCAGCACCCGCATCGGTCCCCTCCCTGGGCGCGGCGCGGGCCCGCGGCTTGGGGCTGGGCATCCGCCCACGTCGCTGGGCTCCAGGATGCCTGATCCGGCGGTTACAGGCCGGTAACAGCGCTCGTTCCCGGGACGTAACCGCCCGGCCGCTACACCTGCGTCGGAGCGCCGCAGCGGCGCGGCGCACAGGTCCTGGACGGACAGGGAGGAACCGGCATGCAACGACCAGCAACCCCGACCGGCCGGCGAGGAGGAAGGCGATGACGCGCAGCAGGATGGGGCTGCTGCCCGGCCTGCTGCTGGCCCTGTCGCTGGCCATGGCGGCCTGCGGCGGCGGCGGTGGCAAGGGCGACGGGGTGGCCAGCCTCGGCGGCGACCAGGCCACCAGCACCACCCGCCCCGGCGGCGGCGACTCCACCCAGGCGGACCTGGCGTTCGCCCGGTGCATGCGCCAGCACGGCATCGACATGCCCGACCCCAAGGTCGACGCCGACGGGCGCACGGAGTGGCAGCTCCCACCGGGGGTCGGCCCGGACGACCCGAAGCTCAAGGCGGCGCAGCAGGCCTGCAAGCAGTACCGGCCAAACGGCGGCCAGGCCCAACGGCCCAGCCCGCAGCAGCAGCAGGAGATGCTGGCGTTCGCCCGCTGCATGCGCCGGCACGGCATCAACCTGCCCGACCCCAAGCCCGACGGCAGGGTCGACGCGCCCGGCATCGACCCCGGCGACCCGAAGTTCAAGGCGGCGGAGCAGGCCTGCCAGCAGTACGCGCCCAAGGGCGGCGGTGGGCGGGTCGACAGCGGTCCGCAGGGCCCTGGAGGTGGCTAATGAGCACACAGCGGACGCACACCCACAAGCCCTCACCCGACTCGGGACGCCCGGGCGGGCCCGCGGCGCTGGAACCAGACGGGCTTGGGCCCGACCCGGCACCGCCCGGCGGACGCCGCCGGCGCTGGCTTGTCGGCGTGTTGGCCGTGGCGGTGCTGGGCGGGACGGGCTGGTGGACCGCCGGCCACCCCGGCCTGGACACCAGCACCACCCCAGCCACCCCGGCCGCGGCGGCGGCCGCGACCGCCCAGGTGCAGCGCCAGGACCTCAGCGGCCAAACCAAGGTCGATGGCACCCTCGGCTACGCCGGCAGCGCCTCGGTGCAGAGCCCGCTGTCGGGCCGGATCACTTGGCTGCCCAAGGTCGGCCGGGTGATCGGCCGCGGCGGCGCCCTGCTGGCCGTCGACAACGCCCCGGTGCAGCTGTTCTACGGTCCCAGGCCGGCCTGGCGGGACCTGGCGGTCGGGGTCGACGACGGCCCCGACGTCCGCCAGCTGGAACAGAACCTGGTCGCACTCGGCTACGACCCCGACCACCAGATCACCGTCGACAACCACTACACCTGGGCGACCAAGGCGGCGGTCAAGCGCTGGCAGAAGGCCCGCGGGCTGGACCAGACCGGCAGCTTCACCACCGGGATGCCGGCGGTGTTCCTGCCCTGGCCCGCCCGGGTCAAGGAGCTGAGCGGCAGCGTCGGCGGGCGGGCCGCCCCCGGCGGGCCGGTCTATGCGGTCACCTCCGACCGCCACCAGGTCACCGTCGACCTGGACGTCAGCCAGCAGAGCTACGTCAAGGCCGGCGACCGGGTCCAGGTCACCCTGCCCAACGGGCGCAAGGTCAAGGGCCGCGTCAGCGAGGTCGGCCGGGTCGCCGAAACCCAAGGGGAGGCCCCCAACCAGACCACCACCATCCCGGTGACGGTCGCCCTGGATGACCCCAAGGCGGGTGGGCGCCTGGACCAGGCCCCGGTCGAGGTCTACGTCACCACCCAGACCCGCAAGGGCGTGCTGGCGGTCCCGGTCACCGCGCTGCTGGCGCTCAAGGAGGGCGGCTATGGGCTGGAGACCGTCGACGCCGCCGGCCAGCACCACCTGGTCGCGGTGCGCCTGGGCGTGTTCTCAGGCGGCATGGTCGAGGTCTCGGGCAGCGGCCTGCGCGCCGGCACCAAGGTGGTGACCGCCCAATGACCGCGATGCCCGGGATGGCCGCGGCGGCCGGTGTGGCCGCGGCCGGGGTGCCAGGCGCGGCGGGCGGGCCGGTGCTGGAGCTCCGCGGGGTCACCAAGCGCTACCCCGGCCCGCCGCCACTGGAAGTGCTCCGCAACGTCGACCTGACCGTGGCGGCGGGGGAGATGCTGGCGATCACCGGGCCCAGCGGGTCGGGCAAGTCGACCTTGTTGCACCTGATGGGCACCCTAGACCGACCCAGCGCCGGCATCGTCCTGGTGGACGGGGCCGACAGCAGCGGCCTGTCGGACCGCCAGCTGGCCGCGCTGCGCTCACGCGCTGTCGGCCTGGTGTTCCAGCAGTTCTTCCTGCTGGAGGGGATCAGCGCGCTGGACAACGTCGCCATGGGCCTGCTCTACAGCGGGGTGGCGCCACGCCAGCGGCGCCGGCTGGCCGCCCTGGCGCTCCGGCGCGTGGGGCTGGGCGACCGGCTGTGGCACCGCCCCACCCAGCTGTCGGGTGGCGAGCAGCAGCGCGTGGCGATCGCGCGGGCGCTGGTCACCCGCCCAGCGGTGGTGTTGGCCGATGAGCCGACCGGCAACCTGGACCAGGCCGCCGGCCAGCAGGCCCTGGGGTTGTTGGAGGAGCTGCACGCCGAGGGGACCACCGTGGCGGTGATCACCCATGACCGCGAGATCGCCGCCCGGCTGCCACGGCGGGTCGAGCTGCGCGACGGCCGGGTGGTTGCCGACACCGCCACGGCAGCCACCCACCAGCAGCAGGAGCAGCAGGACGAGGAGGTGGCACGATGACCCCATCGCCCCCGACCCGGGTGCCGGCGCCGCGCCGGCTGCGGCTGCGTGACCTGGTCGTGGTCGGCGCCGGTGGGCTGGCAACCCGGCGGCTTCGCGCGGGGCTGTCGGCGCTGGGCGTGGCCATCGGCATCGCCGCGATCGTGGCCGTGCTGGGCATCTCGTCCTCCAGCAAGGCCGACCTGCTCGCCCAGCTGGACCGGCTGGGCACCAACCTGCTCACCGTCGCCCCCGGGCAGACCTTCGGCGGCGACACCGCCGTCCTGCCCAAGGCGTCGGTCAGCATGATCCGCCGCATCGCGCCGGTCCAGCAGGCCGCCGCGGTCGCCGCCGTCAGCGACGCCGCCGTCTACCGCAATGACCACATCCCGGTCGGGGAGACCGGCGGGCTCAGCGTCGCCGCGGCTGATCTTCAGCTGCCCCAGGCGGTCGGCGCCACCGTGGCCAAGGGCTCCTGGCTGAATGCGGCCACCGCCCGGTATCCGGCCACCGTGCTGGGCGCGGCCACCGCCACCCAGCTGGGCATCGACCAGATCGGCAGCCAGGTCTGGCTGGGCGGCCGCTGGTTCACCGTCCTCGGCATCCTGGACCCGGTCACCCTGGCCCCCGAGCTGGACCGGGCCGCCCTGGTCGGCCTGCCGGTCGCCAAGCAGCTGTTCGGCGCCGATGGCGCCCCCAGCACCATCTACGCCCGCGCCGACCCCGACCAGGTGAGCGACACCCAGGGCGTGCTGGCCGCCACCGCCAACCCCGAGCACCCCAACGAGGTCCAGGTCAGCCGCCCCTCCGCCGCCCTGGAAGCCCAAGCCGCCGCCAAGAGCGCGCTCAACTCGCTGCTGCTTGGCCTGGGCGCGGTGGCGCTGCTGGTCGGCGGGGTCGGCATCGCCAACGTGATGGTCATCGGGGTGCTGGAGCGCCGCAGCGAGATCGGCCTGCGGCGCGCGCTGGGGGCCACCCGCGGGCACGTGCGCACCCAGTTCCTGGTCGAGTCGCTGCTGCTGGCCCTGCTCGGCGGCGCCGGCGGGGTCGTGCTGGGCGCGCTGGTCACCGCCGGGTACGCGCTCCAGCAGCACTGGCAGGTGGTCGTCCCCCTGACCGGGGTGGCCGGAGGGGTCGGCGCGGCGCTGGCCCTGGGCGCGGTCGCCGGGCTGTACCCGGCCATCCGCGCCGCCCGCCTGGCCCCCACCGACGCCCTGCGCACCACCTAACACCCGGGCGCCCGACCGCTGGCGCTCCGCAATCCCAAGGAGGGAGCAAGTGCCATGACCCGCAAACGGCTGTTCGTGCTCAACGCGGTGATCGCGGCCGGCTACGGCATCGCGCTGCTGGTGGCCGCCCACCCGATCCTGGACGTCTACGGCATCACCCCCACCCCCGAAGGGGTCTACATGGCCCGCTGGTTCGGGGTGGAATTGCTCGCCATCGGCCTGGTGACCTGGCTGGCCAGGAATGCCGCGGAGTCCGCCGGGGGGCAGGCGGTTGCCCGTGCCCTGGCGGTCACCTACGGCATCGGGGTCCTCCTGGCCCTGTGGGGGACGATGGCTGGCCCCTTCAACGCGCTGGGCTGGATCGCGGTGGGCCTGAACCTGCTGCTTGGGTCGGGCTTCGCCTACGTCCAGCTCAGCAAGCCCAGGGCCGCGTCGGACACACCGGCCTGAGGGAGCCCGGTCATCGGCCCACCGGCCGGCGACCGGGCGCCCACCACCAAGCCTGGCCGCCTGACAGCACCAACCAAACGCGACGATTTCCGGGGGAGGTAATAAGGCCCAGACCGAGTCGTTGGCGCCTCGTCGGGACGCGTTTGATCTGCCTCCAGCCAGCGGACTGCCTCCCGCGAACATTCGAAAGCCGCTGGCCGCTTGAGGCGGGCGTCTGCACTGGCGTTGCTGACGTCCCCGTACAGCAACGATGGCAGCTTCCAGACGGCCAGGCTGACGCCGGCGAGCGCGGCGAAGCCAACCAGGCCGACCAGGGCCCAGTGCCACCATGCCGTTGCTTGCGCTGGATGGCCCTGCTCCTCGACTACGACCCCATGCTCTGCGTGATCCCGCCGGACAGGACCCCGACCGCCACGTCGCGGGCGAACCCGCCGAGCCCTTCGGCCATCGCGTGCAGGTCGCCTCGCCGCGCGGGGTCGGGCTCCCGCCCGGCCGCCTCGCGCAGCGCCAGGACAAGGCGGTCCACCCACACCTCCGGGGACGGCCACTGGCCAACCGCCTGCCGGGCCACGTCGGTGACGCCCATGATCGCCACGTTCGTGAGGCCGCCCATCGTCGCCGCGGCCTTGATGAACGTGGGCTTAGCGCCCGCACCGCCCGGGCCACGTCGCCGGGGTCCAGCCCGGTGAGCTTCGCGAAGGTCCCCCACGTCGGGGATCTCCGGGCCGTCGTGCTCGTCGAAGGAGCGGACGATAGCGTCCAGGACCGGCAGGTCTCTTGTCTCCCAGGTTGACTCCATCCCGCACCTCCTCGGCGCGGGATGCTAGTGGGGGGTAGCGGACATGACCGGCCGTGTTGTCCACAGGGACCAGCGCGGACACCCGCCACACCACCCCCGAGATGGCCGCCCGCGCGGTCGCCGCGGTCGAGGCCCGCCTGGACGTCGTGCTCGCGGTTGCTGCCCGCCTGCTGCCAGAGTCCGACATACCGGACAACAGGGCGGGGGGAGCGGACGGCACGGCGCAGGCTGAGCTGCGGTGATGCTGAGCGGTCCCGACGGGATTTGAACCCGCGACCTCCGCCTTGACAGGGCGGCGAGCACAGCCAAGCTGCTCCACGGGACCGTGCTGGTGATCCCTCCTGTGCCCCCAGCGGAGTTCGAATCCGCGTCGCCACCTTGAAAGGGTGGTGTCCTAGGCCACTAGACGATGGGGGCCCGGTTCAAGGTTGGGGTGGGCCGCGTCGGCCTCGAACCGACGACACCCCGGTTAAAAGCCGGGTGCTCTACCAACTGAGCTAGCGGCCCACGACAGAGCGCGCCGATGGTGCCATCGCGGTCGCCATGC
>Ga0081538_10000533_pt1 | contig 42010 bp, 39 predicted proteins | sample TabmetS5T2R1_FD_71022 | JGI IMG/M metagenome (GOLD analysis project Ga0081538, IMG submission 71022) | Tabebuia heterophylla rhizosphere microbial communities from the University of Puerto Rico - S5T2R1 | ecosystem: Host-associated > Plants > Roots > Rhizosphere ... | reverse complement strand
CGCCGACGCTCATGAGCGACCTCGAGGTGGTGGCGGTCGTCGGCTACTCGCGCCGCGGCGCAACCGAGCTCCATCCCCTCTGCGCCGGCCGCCTTCGGCAGGCCGAGCGGCTCGCGACCGGCGCGCAGGCCGTCATCCTGTCCGGGCGCGGCGAGTCGGATCTGATGCGGGCAGCCTGGTCAGGCCCCCTCGTGCCGCTCTACTGCGACGAGGCGCGAACGACCGCGGACAACGCCGCTCACGTCGCCGCGAAGGCTCGCGAGCTCGGAGCGACCAGGCTCGTCGTCGTCACCTCGCGCTGGCATCGGCTTCGTGTCTGGCTCCTGATGCGGGCGGCGCTACGCGGCAGCGGCATCGAGCTCTCCGTGCAGACCGTCGACGGCCCCCGCCCGCCGTTGCTGCTCGCCCGCGAGGCCGCCTGTCTCGTGTTGCTGCCGCTGCAGCTGCCCCGAGTTCTCTAATGGAAGAGCTGGGAGGGCGAGACGAGCTCGTCCTGCTGGCGATCCTGACCGCGATCACGGCCCTGACCGTGCTCGCGCCGGTCCTTCGCGTCCCCTACCCGATCCTGCTCGTGATCGGCGGCCTCGCGCTCGGCTTCGTCCCCGGCGTCCCGGAGCTGACCTTGCCGCCGGAACTGGTGCTCGTCGGCGTGCTTCCGCCGCTTCTCTACGCCGCCGCGTTCTTCACGAGCCTCCGCGATCTGCGGGCCAACTTCCGGCCGATCGGGACACTTGCCGTTGGCCTCGTCGTCGCCACCATGCTGGCGGTCGCGGTCGTGGCGCACTACGCCACGGACCTATCCTGGTCGGCGTCGTTCGTCCTCGGCGCGATCGTCGCTCCGACGGACCCGATCGCGGCGACTGCGATCGCGCGCCGTCTGGGCGTTCCGCGCCGGATCGTCACGATCGTCGAGGGCGAGAGTCTCATCAACGACGCCACCGCCCTCGTCCTCTACGGCTCCGCAGTCGCCGCAGTGGCAACGGGCGCCTTCTCGCTGTGGGAAGGCGGCCTCGACTTCGTCCTCAGCGTCGTCGGCGGCATCGCCATGGGCCTCGCCGTCGGCTGGGTCATCGCCCTCGTCCGGATCCGGCTCGACAACATCCCGGCGGAGATCCTGATCTCGCTCCTGTCGGGGTACCTCGCCTACATCCCCGCAGAGACGGTCGGTGTCTCCGGCGTCCTTGCGGCGGTCACCGTCGGCATCTACCTCGGCTGGCGCAGCCCCGAGCTGTCCACACCGGCGATGCGGATGCAGACGTTCGCGGTCTGGGAGACCCTCGTCTTCGTCGTCAACGTCCTGCTCTTCACCCTGATCGGAATGCAGCTGCAGCCGATTCTCGACTCGCTCAGCGGCCTCTCGGCCGGCGAGCTGATCGGCGACGCGCTCATCGTGGTGGCTGTCGTGATGGCTACCCGCATCGCGTGGGTGCTCGTAGGTCGGCGCAAGTACCCGTTCGTGATCAGCTGGATGGGCATGCGGGGGGCCGTTTCGCTCGCCGCCGCGCTCGCGCTGCCGCTCGAGACCGATGCCGGAGCCCCGTTCCCCGGACGCGACCTGATCATCTTCCTCGCCTTCGCCGTCATCCTCGGAACGCTCGTCGTTCAGGGACTGACACTGCCCAAGGTAATCAACCTCCTCGAGATCGAGGAGGACCGAACCGAGGAGAAGGAGGACACGAAGGCCCGGATCCTCGCGGCGGAAGCGGCGCTCGCGCGCCTGGAGGAGCTGGTGGAAGAGGATTGGGTCCGCCCCGAGACGGCGGAACGGCTCCGCGGGCTCTACGGCTTTCGCCGCACGCGCTTCCTCGCCCGGTTCGACAGCGAGGACGACGGCGAGATCGAGCGCCAGTCAGCCGACTTCCAGCGCCTGCGGCGCGAGCTGCTCGAGGCCGAGCGGGCGGCCGTCGTGGGCTTACGCCGCGACGGCCGCATCAGCGACGACGTCATGCATCGAGTCGAGCGCGACCTCGACCTCGAAGACAGCCGCCTCGATATGTAGGTCTAGGCAGCGGGCTCGAGGAGTTCCTCGAGGCGGGCCATGCCGCGGGCCTCGAGCTGGCGGATGCGCTCGCGGGTCAGACCCAGCTCGCGGCCGATCTGCTCGAGGCTCTGCTGCTGGCCGGCTGCCTCGCCGATCCCGAAGCGAAGCTCGAGCACCCGCCGCTCTCGCTCGTCGAGCATGGTGAGTGCGCGGCGAAGCCGCTCGTGCTCGAACGACGTGTCGGCGAGCTCGGCCGGATCGTCGGCATCCTGGTCGGCAAACAGATCGCCCAGCTCTCCGTCACCGTCGCCGATCGTCTGGTTCAGCGACACGGACGCCTCGACCGCGGCCAGTGCCTCCTCGGCGTGCTTCAGCTCCAGCTGGGCCGCCTCGGCGAGCTCCTCCGTCGACGGCGTTCCGCCGCCGGCCGCCTCCAGGCGCTGGCGCGCCCGGCGGAGCTTCTGACGGCGCTCCTGGACGTGGACGGGCACGCGAATCGTCGCCGACTGGTTGGCGATCGACCGCTGGCAGGCCTGGCGGATCCACCACGTCGCGTACGTGGAGAACTTGAACCCCTTGCGCCAGTCGAACTTCTCGACCGCACGGTTCAGGCCGATGACGCCGTCCTGGATCAGGTCCAGGAGCGGGACGCCGTGTCCCTGGTAGCGCTTCGCCAGCGAGACGACGAGCCGCAGGTTCGCATTCACCATGTGCTCCTTCGCCGCCCGGTCGCCGCGCTCGATGCGCTTCGCGAGCGCGATCTCCTGGTCGGCCGTGAGCAGCTCATAGCGGCCGATCCCGTTCAGGAACAGCTGGAGGCTGTCGGTCGTGGTCGGAATGGAGGGCGTCAGGTCGAGCTCGGGCTCGTCCTCCTCGATCTCGACGTCCGCCTCCTCGAGTGAGTTCCGCAGCGCAGCGACGGCCTCGTCGTCGAGCTCGAACTCCTGCCGGAAGGCCTCGAGCTCGTGCGCGCGCACGGAGCCACGCTCCCGCGCGTGCTGGAGGAAGTCGGCGAGCGCCGCATCGATATCAAGGGCATCGCTGCCCAAAGCAAGTTCAGTCAGCATCAATACTCCGAAGGTTGATCAGGTTCCGGGCGCACACTCGCGCAGGGCGAGACGCGCCTCTCGTGAAGTAATAACGCCCCTTACCGTGTTTTTGTTCCCTCCAAACGGATTCTTTACAGCCTGGGCTGGATTTCAACCCCTCGTCGGCGACTGCCGGAGCGCCTGCAGCTCAGACCTCAGCCGGTACAGCGGGCGACACGCGGCCCCGATCGCTGATCGGTTCGGCGCGGGCCTCGTCGATGCCCGTGGCGGCGAGTCGCTCGAGAGCCGCGGCGAGCTTCTGCGTGTCTTCGAGGTTGTGGATGCGGGTTATCCGCCCCCAGCGCAGATCGATCGTCTGCGCGAGCTCGTTTTCGTAGGCCGTTCCCGCGACGGGTGCCCGGACGCTGATCAGCGCGACGGCGCGCGTCCGCCACGGCCAACCGCGAACGAGGACGTCCTCGAGCGTCAGCTGGACACCCGGTAGGAGACGAAACAGGCGTGCGAACCAGGCGCGCTGTGCATCCCGGCTCGCGCGCTCGCCGCCGAGCGCATGCTCGCCGGCAAAGCTGTGGGTGAAGACGGGTGCGAACTGGTCGAGGACGTAATCCGAGTCACCGCGTGCCAGATGCTCCCAGGCACTCTGGATGCGCCGTGCGACGATCGCTCTGTACATCGCGCTCTCCTCTCCGTCGGTCTCTTCGAGAGACGTACTCTAGTGGATCTTAGTCTCCTGAGGAGACTAAGATAGGCCCCATGCAGAGGACATCGTTCGCCGACATGACGTGCTCGATCGCCCGCACGCTCGACATCGCCGGGGAGTGGTGGTCACCGCTGATCCTGCGCGACGTCCACCTTGGCATCACCCGTTTCGACGATCTCCGGCGAGACCTCGGGATCTCGCGCAAGGTGCTCGCCGAACGGCTCGAGCGGCTCGTCGAGCAGGGAGTGCTCGAGCGACGGGCCTATTCTGAGCACCCGCCGCGCCACGACTACCTCCTGACCGAGAAGGGACGCGAGCTCGTCGCGGTGCTGTTGGCGATGGTCGCCTGGGGCGACCGGTGGACGGCGGAGGACGCAGGCCCTCCCATCCTGCTACGTCACCAGGCCTGCGGAGAGCTGACCCATGCCGAGATTCGCTGCGCGCGCTGCGGCGAGCCGCTTCGCGCCGACGAGGTGACCGTCGAGCCGGGACCAGGCGGTGGCAGCGGTCGCGGCACCCGGGTCGTGGCCGAGCGGCTCGCTGCCGCCTCGGGGGCGGTTTCAAGCGCCGAGAGCGTGACGGCGGCCCGCGTGTCAGGCTAGGGCATGGACACTTTCCTCGCGATCGCATCCAGGCGGGAGGTGAGGGAATACGACGGACGGCCGATCCCCGAAGAGGTCGTGCGACGGATCCTCGATGCTGGCCGGCTCTCCGGCAGCGCCGCGAACCGACAGCCGTGGCGTTTCGTGATCGTCTCAGGCGAGGCGCAATCGGAGCTTGTGAATACCGTCTACGAGCCCGACAACGTCCGCGGCGCGCCGCTCGTCGTTGCGCTCGTCGTCGCGGGCAAGGGACCCGTTTCCTTCGACGCCGGCCGCTGCGCGCAGAACATGCTCCTCGCAGCCTGGAACGAGGGCGTTGGCGGCGTCCCGAACGGGATCGCCGACCGCGAGGGCGCCAACGTGGTCGTCGGCGTGCCGGAGGACCGGTCGATCGCGATAGTCCTTTCCTTCGGCTATCCCGCCCGCGCACGCGACCCCGAGTCGCGCAGCGCCGAGGAATGGAGCACGCGGGCGAAGCGTAGCCCGCTCGAAGAGCTCGTCGAGCGCGTGTGACCGGCGACAGTAGGACCCCGTGCGCCTGACGACGAAACGGAAGGGAGACACCGCCTCTCCGCTCCGAGTTCGTTGCCGTCGGCGACGCGAACCGGTTAGGAGCCGTTGCGCCGCGACTCGGCGAGAAGTTTCTCTCCCTCGTTGATGCTCCGAACAGCCTCGGCCAGTCCGTGTCCGGGTGCCCCTAAGCGGGTCTTCGCACCGGCCGAGGCTCGCGCGGACGCGTTCGCTCGAGGTCGAGAAGGCGCAGAGGTCGGCGCCGTGATGACGGCCGGCGCGAGCGCGATCGTCGCGTCGAGCCTCAAGAGCGGGATGCCCAGCAGCCGCGCACGAACGGATGCCTCGACGAGCGCTCCTTGCGATAGCCGTCTGGTGCCGTCAGGCGTCGCAAGACGGACCTGGCTGCGAAGACGGCCCTCGGCTCGCGCTCTACGAATCGTCACTCGCCCCCTCTAGGCGTCGTCGGAGCGAAGAGATCCCGGCACTCGCGGCCGTGAGGCCGGCGACGACGCCCGCGATCGCGCCCGCCGCCAGGATCTTTCCCCTGGTCAAGCCGCCGCTCAGTGCGTGGAACGAGTCATTGACTGTCTCGCGAAGCTGCTCCGGCTCGCTCTTCCCACGCAAGAGCCTCATCGGCGCCTCCCTCTCTCCGGCTTGCGGGAAGCCCTCGTGATCGCAGCGACGAGCTCGTCCTTGGTCATGGTCGTCCGTCCCTTGATCCCGATGGTGGCGGCAAGGTCGACCAGCTCAGGCTTGTTGTAGGACTTCAGCCCACCGTTCGTCGCCTCCCGGCGGAGCTCTCGGGCGGTGTGCTTCGCCGTCCCCGCTGCGCGCTCGCGCAGTTCCTCGGTCGCAGCGACCAGCTCCTCGGCGTCCCTCTCCTGCTGTTGGGCTTCGTCGGCGAGTTGCCGCGCTTGGCGGTTGGCTTCCTCGGCGACTCCGCTCGCGGCGTCGGCCGCCTCGTCCGCCAATCGCCTCGCCTCGGCGAGAGCCTCGGTCGCCTCTTCGACGAGCTCCTCTGCCCGCTGTTGGGACGCCTCGGCTTCGACGTGAGCCTCCTCGATCTCGTCGTCGACGTCTTCCTGGACCTCCTGCCGCTGCTCTTCGGCGTCGGCCTCGGCGGCCCGGCGCTCGCGCTTCACGAACTCGTCCGCGGCTTTCTGTGCCTCGGCGACGCGCTTCTTGACCTGCTGATCCGTCTCGCGGTCGACCTCAGCCAGGCGGGCGCGACCACGCTCGCTCACCTGTCGAGCCCGGTCGGCAAGAGCCTTGGACTCTCGGGACGCTTCCACGGCCCGGTCCTCGGCCTCCCGAGCACGCTCCAGGGCGTCCTGGGCCCGCCTCACGCGGATGTCGACCGAGTCACCGCCGCCCGGAGCGGCGTCGACCACGGCGGCACCGAGCGCCCGGCCTCGGTCACGTGCACTCGCCGTGACTGCGTCGGCCGCGTCCCCAATCGCCTCGGCCGGCTTCAGAACTCGGGACAGGACCCAGGCGGTATTGGAAGGCATCTCTCGTAAGCCAGTTCGTGTGCGTTCAAACATCGTCATCAACCCCTCGCAAAAATGTGGAAATTGCTCAGATGCGACCTTCCCTCCCGCGTGCTGCGAGAAACCTCAGTCGGCGACCGACTGCCGGCTCACCGAGACGCGAGGCTAGGAACGACGCCGTGCTCGGATCCCGGTTAGGGTCAGGCTGACCAAGGAGGGGGAGATGTCGCGACGGATACCGCTCGTGCTGTTGGGCCTCGTGATCTTGGTGGTTGCGAGCTCCGCGGGAGCCGCGACGCGCTCGGTCGACTTGGGCCAGGTGGACTTGTCGACCACCGAGGGCGTGGCGGCGTACCTCAGCTCGAAGGGTTTGACCGGGAAGGGCTTCGTCGTCCAGCGTGGGCCGCTCAACTACGCCGGACCGAAGTGCCCGGGGCGAACGTGGAACTGTACGAAGAAGACAAAGGTCGTCCAGGTCGCGTCGGGCAAGCACGGAAAGAATCGGGCTGACTGCGACGGCTCGCTCACGCAGACGACGACGGCCGGCACGACGACGATCAGGTGCATCGTCGTTCAGTCCGCGCCGTCGGGGCGAAACCACGCCCGCTGTTCGCTGGAGGCCAAAGATTTGTCGCCCGTGGTGATCGAGTGCCAGATCACTCAGACGAACACCGACGGCGACAACGTCGCTCGCGTGCACCAACGGGTCCTTCAGCGCGACGGGGCGGATCAACGAGCGACTCTGAACGCGCAGGTGACGCAGACCAACGGCACCGGCGACAACGAGTCGAATGTCAAGCAGACGATCGCTCAGAGGTCGCGCGAGGTCTCGATGGCGAACGCCCCGACACAGAACCAGGAAGGCCGGTTCTCGGGACGCATCGCGCAAACGAGCGGCAGCGGCAGCAACGACTCGCGTCTGATCCAGAATCTCAACCAGAAGGGGACCGCGTCCGGCGGCACGAACATCGTCCAGCGCCAGTTCGGGGACCACTTCGGCGACGTGGATCAGACGATCGGCTCGGTCGTAGGGCCGTCCATCGCGACTGGGAAGTCGAAGCCGAAGCCGCCGAAGGGCTCGAAGTCGAAGTCGAAGTCCTTCTCGAGAAGCTTCGCGCGTCAGACCGAAGATCAGCGGCTGAGGGGCCCGGGACAGCAGACTCAGATCGGGCCGCAGTCCTGCTGCTCGACTCAGATTGGTGGAGACCAGGACAAGACGCAAGTCCGGATCAGGCAGAGGTCGCACCAACAGGCGTCCCAGGCGACGGCTGAGCAGTCCCTCTCGCTGACGGGGACCTGCACGACTGTCGGAGACTGCGGCATCCGTCACCGCGGACAGAACAACAAGGACTCGATCAGGGTTCTCCAGCGGTGTGTGGCGCCGGAAGGCGGGACATGCTCGCTCTTCGTGCCCACGACTTGCGGGAGCGAGGGCTGCGTCAGCGGAGGTGGAGGCGAAGGCGGCTCGGTAGTGACGAGGCGCCGCCGGTAACGACCGTTAGATCTGGGGGCCGACGCCGTCGGCCCCCGTCACTTCCTCGGCGAGCTCGCGGTCGATCAGCGTGACGAGCTCGCGCGCGTCCATTTGAGCAAATTCGTCCCGCGCCCGATCGAGCTGCGCGCGCGCATCTGCGTCTGCGCCGAAGCTCCTGAGCGCCCGGGCGAACGCGATTCGCGCCTCTCCGAGATCGGTCAGCTGGCGCTGCTCGCGAAGCAGGCGTAGCGCCTCGTCGAAGCGCGCGACCGCGCCAGCACGCTCGCCCTCCGCAGTCGCCACCGATGCCTGCGCGAGGCGCAGCGCCGCCTGAGCGTAGGCGTCCTCCGGCGGAACGTTGCGTTCAGCGAACTCCACAAGCTGGCGCGCCTCTTCGACGCGGTTCTGCCGGACCAACGCCTCGGTGAGGTAGCGGTAGATCTCGATCACGAGCCATCCCCCAAATTCCAACGCAAGCGGCATCGCCTCACGAAGCCGTTCTTCGGCGATCTCCAGGTCGCCGCGCGCAAGCGCGTAGCGAGCGAGCTCACGCTGGTTCTGCAGCTGAAGGTAGGTGTCGGAGGTGCGCTCCAACCACTCCAGCGCCCGAAGCGCCAGGCGCTCGGCTTCGTCGACAGCTCCCCGGTAGTAGCGAACAAGGCCGAGGAGCGTGATCGACCTCGCCTCATCACGGAAGCTCCCCAGCTCGGATGCCGTCTCCGAACACCGCGCGTACGCCTCCTCCGCCCCAGACAGGTCGCCGACGTTAAAAAGCAACGTGCCGAGCCCCAACAAGCCCTCGATGCGCAATCCGGGATCGCCGAACTCCTCCGCGAGCGCAATCGCCTCACGAAGCTGCGCGATGCTGCCGTCGAGCGCGCCCTCGAACCACGCAGCGAACAGAGCGAATTCGTACATCGCACGGACCTCGAGCGCCCGGTCGCCGATCTCGGCAGCGATTGCGATCGCCTCGGTCAAATTCTGGCGCGAGTCGGCGGGCCGACCCTGCTTCCTATCGATGTTGGCGATGGCGACCAGGGCAGCGCACCGGACGTCGAGTCGGCCAAGCGGCGAGGCGTGCTCCGCGACAGCAACCAGCTGCTCCCGCGCGTTCGCGAGGTCGCCGAGCGAGGAGATGATCCGACTGCGCCTGAGCCGCAGCTCAAGAGCGGTCTCGTTCTCCACATCCCCAAGCACCGCCAGAGCGCGAGCGCAGAAGGCCTCCGCCTCGCGAAAGCCTTCGCGGCGCTCGGCCTTGTCGGCTGCCTGTGCGAAGGCGCTCGCGGCACGGAGGACCGGGGGCGGTTCCAGGCTATGGGCGATCTCCTGAGCCGCCCGGCACGCCTGCTCCAGGTGGTACGCGACGATCTCGACGAACTCGTCCTCGGCGCCTGGGAGGTCCTCGACCCAGGCCGCGAAGCGCGAGTGGAGCACCACGCGCCTCCGCTTGGGAATGCGCGCATACGCGACGTCCCGGATCAGGCCGTGCTTGAAGGTGTACTGGGGCTGGCCCGCAATGCTCGAGGGGGTCTGTGCGCGAACGACGTCCCGACCCTCGAGCGCTTCCAGCGTGCCGGCGACCTCCTCCTCGCCGTAGCCGTTGAGCGAAGCAATTGCGCCCGGCCAGAACACGGTTCCGACGACGGCCGCGTGCTGCGCGACGCTCCGTTCGTCGGGCGAGAGCTGGTCGAGTCGCGCTCCCAAGAGCGCCTGCAGGGTGGTCGGAATCGAGGGCTCTGACGAGTCGGCGTCCACCGGCACCGACTCCGCGAACATGCGAACCGTCTCCTCGAGAAAGAGCGGGTTGCCTCCCGCGGTTCGGAGCAGCGCCTCGACGGTCTCAGCCGGCAGCCGCTGTGCCGACCCGAGCTCATGCACGAGCGTTTTGCTCTCTCCGCCGGTCAGTGGGTCGAGCTCGAGAGCGTGCCGATGATCGCCCTCGACGAGGATCGCGGGAGTGCGGTCGGCGAGCTCCGGTCGAGCTGTGCCGACAAGGAGCAGCGGAACCTGCCTCTCGCCGTCGGCGACGAACCGGACGAGCTCGAGCAGCGTGTCCTCCGCCCAGTGCAGATCTTCGAGGACGACCACGAGCGGGCGGAGCTCCGCGAGGAGCTCGAGCAGCCGGCGGATGCCCCAATGGAGCTCAGCCTGAGTGATCTGCGCCGCCGAGTAGGTCCCGATGGGCGTGCGCGGAACGCCGATCAGGTTCGCGAGAGACGCGGCGATCGTGCGCAGTTCGTCGCCGCGACCAGTCGGGAGGCTTTCGAGCAGCGATCCGAGCTTCGCGGAGACGACCTCGGTCTCGTCGTTCCCGAGGATCCCGGCGGCACTTCTGACGATCTGCCCGATGGGCCAGTACGTGATGCCCTCGCCGTACGGAAGGCACCGCCCCCGGTGGACGCTTGCCTCGGCGAGCGACCTCGCCTCGAACTCGCCAAGCAAACGACTCTTGCCGACCCCAGGCGCGGCGAGGAGCGAGATGAGCGCGCGCCGGCGACTGCCCTGGACGCCGGCCCAGACATCCTCGAGCAGCTCGAGCTCGCGCGTCCGGCCGACGAACGGCGTTCGCGACGGCTGGCGGCGGCCCGGTCTCGCGCGGATCCCGACCGCCTCCCAGACCTGTAGCGACTCTGCCTTGCCCTTCGCGTCGAGCGGCTCGGCCGGCCGGTAGTCGATCGCATGGGAGGTAGCACGGTATGTGGCGTCGTCGACGAGGACGCCGTTCTGGGGAGCACCGGATTGAATCCGGGCCGCCGTGTTCATCACATCGCCGGTCGCGATTCCCTCGCCGCTTCGCGGGTCGCGATCGAGGACGACGAGCGCCTCCCCGGTGCAGACGCCGACTCGTACGCTGAGGTCGAGCCACGGATCTTCGTCGTTCAGGACGTCGATCGCCGTCCGGATCGCCAGCGCCGCCCGCACCGCGCGCTCGGAATCGTCCTCGTGCGCCGTTGGAGCGCCGAAGACTGCGACGACCGCGTCGCCGATGAACTTCTCAACGGTTCCGCCGACCGCCTCGAGCTCGGCCCGGACACGGGCGAAATAGGGCGAGAGCCGCGAGTGGACGTCCTCGGGATCGAGCTGCTCGGCGGTGGCGGTCGAGCCGACGATGTCGCTGAAGACAGCCGTCACGAGGCGTCGTTCCTCTGCGGGTGGGCCAGCCAAGTCCGTCGCGAGGGCCGCTCCGCACGCCAGGCAAAAGCGCGCCTCAGCGGGGTTCGCCTGACCGCACGAGGTGCACGTCCTCACGTCCCGAGTGTAGGGACGACGCTGGGCAACGGCGTCCATGCCATCAGGCTAGGAAGAACGGTTACAGCGGTTCGTTCGCAGGCCCGACAGATGGTCTGTCACGCTCGCGACACACCTCGTAGCCGTCAGCGACCGACTGCGTACCCCTGCATCCCTCTTGCGTTTGCTGCAGCCTTGAGGACGCCGTCTTCCCGCCCGACAGCGCTTACGCGTCCCAGCGACCAATCGTCGGTCACCTGCACCTCGTGGCCGCGCGCCCGCAGTTCCGAAGCCACGGCTTCTCCGAAGCGCCCCTCCAGCGCCAGCGAGCGAGGGTCGGCCTGCCGCGGGAAGAACGAGCTCGGGAAGTGGTCGGTGTGGAAGTCGGGAGCATCGATCGCCGCTTGGAGGTCGAGCCCGCCGTGGACGTGGTTCAGGAAGACGTGCAGCGACCACTGGTCCTGCTGGTCGCCGCCCGGCGTTCCGAAGGCGAGGTAGGGCTTGCCGTCGCGCAGCGCGATCGACGGCGAGAGCGTCGTCCTGGGTCGCTTGCCCGGCGCCAGCGACGACGGGAGGCCCTCCTCGAGCCAGAACATCTGCGCGCGCGTTCCCAGCGGCCAGCCCAGCTCCGGGATCACGGGCGAGCTTTTGAGCCAGCCGCCGCTCGGTGTCGCCGACACCAGGTTTCCGAAGCGGTCGGCGACGTCGAGATGGACGGTGTCGCCGCAGGTCGGTTCGCCGGCGCCGACGGTGGTGGGCGCCTCGACCCTCCTCGGCAGGCGGCCTCCGCCCGGCCGCAGCGCGTCCGACGCCTCCTCACCGATCAAGCTGCGGCGTTCGTCGTTGTAGTCCTGGGAGAGCAGCGTCTCGAGCGGGACGTCGACGAAGTCGGGGTCGCCGTAGAAGGCCTCGCGATCGGCGAAGGCGAGCTTCGAGGACTCGACGACTTTGTGGACGTACTCGGCCGATCCGAGCCCCATGCCGTCGAGGTCGAAGCCGGCGAGAAGGGCCAGCTGCTGCAGGAAGACCGGCCCCTGGCCCCACGGGCCGGTCTTGCAAACGGTGTGCCCGCGGTAGTCGTAGGTCGTCGGCGGCTCGAGCGTCGCCTCCCAGCCGGCGAGATCCGTGTCCGCGAGCAGCCCGCCCTCCCGCTCGCAGAACCGGTTGATCGCCGTGGCAACGAAGCCGCGGTAGAAGGCGTGGCGGGCGGCGTCGATTCGCTCCCGACGATCACCCGTCCCGACTTCCTCGAGGATCCGCCGGTAGGTCGCGGCGAGCGCCCGGTTGCGGAAGAGGGTCCCCGGCCGGGGCGCAGGCAGGTAGAGCTCGGCCGAGCCCGGCCACCCGCGCAGGAGCGGCTCCACCTGCTCGATCGTCGCCGTCATACCCGGAAGGACCGGATATCCGTCCTCGGCGTAGCCGATCGCGTACTCGAGCACGTCCTCGGGCCCCAGCGTCCCGAAGTCGCGCAGCAGGAGCATCCACCCGTCGAACGCGCCCGGGACGCACGCCGCGAGCAGGCCGGTGCCGGGGACGAGCTCGTACCCGAGCCCGCGATAGCGCTCGATCGTCGCTGCGGCAGGCGCCGGCCCCTGCGCGCAGAGAACGAGCGGCTCGGCGCGCTCGGCGCTCCAGAACACGACCGGCAGGTCGCCGCCCGGCCCGTTCAGGTGCGGCTCGACGACCTGGAGCGTGAAGCCGGTGGTGACGGCGGCGTCGAAGGCGTTCCCACCGCGCTCGAGGACGGCCATCCCGGCCGCCGAGGCGAGCCAGTGAGTAGACGCGACCATCCCGAACGTGCCTCGGAGCTCGGGTCGGGTCGTAAACGTCATCCTGCCTCGGCGAGCTCGGCGGGCGACTCGGCGAGCTTCGGCGCATCCACCCCACGCCGCACGAGGTGACAGGCCACGAGGTGGCCCTGGCCGTTCACGTCGATCAGGGGCGGCTCTTCGTCCGTCGAGCGAGGGGCCGACTCGCGCTCGAGCGGGCAGCGGGTCCGGAACCGGCATCCGGACGGCGGCGCGATCGGGCTCGGCATGTCGCCGTCGAGGACGACGCGCTGCCGGGTTCGTTGGATCTCGGGATCGGGCACGACCGCCGCGGAGAGCAACGCCTGCGTGTAGGGATGCTGCGGGTTCGAGAACAGCTCCTCGCGCGGTGCGACCTCGACGATCTTGCCGAGGTACATCACGGCGACGCGGTCGCAGATGAACTCGACCGTCGCGAGATCGTGGCTGATGAAGAGGCACGAGAAGCCGAGCTCCTCCTGGAGGTCGCGGAGCAGGTTGAGGACGGCTGCCTGGACGGAGACGTCGAGCGCCGAGACTGGCTCGTCGGCGATCAGTAGCGTCGGGTTGACGCTGAGCGCGCGGGCGAGGCCAACCCGCTGGCGCTGGCCGCCGGAGAGCTCGTGCGGGTAGCGGTAACGGAGCTCCGGGCGGAGCCCGACCGCGTCGAACAGCTCCACGACCCGGCTGTCGATCCCCGAGCGCCGCGCCAGCCGGTGGAGGCGAATCGGCTCGCCGACGATCTGGCCGCAGGTCAGGCGCGGGTTGAGCGACGAGTACGGGTCCTGGAAGACGATGTGCATGCGCCGGCGATGCGGTCTGAGCTGGCGCCGCGTCAGGTGAGTGATGTCGGCGCCTTCGAGGCGGATCGTCCCGTCGGTCGGCTCGTAGAGCCGGTTGATGCAGTAGCCGACGGTGGTCTTGCCGCTGCCCGACTCGCCGACGAGGCCGAGCACCTCGCCGGGCGCGAGGCTGAACGAGACGCCGTCGACGGCGTGGACGACCCGCCCGCCGCTTCCGACGCCGCGCCCGAGCGTGAAGTGCTTGACGAGCCCCTCGACCTCGAGGACCGGCTGAAGCGCTTCGCTCATGGGGCAGAGACTGCCCCATGAGCGGGGGAGGGGTGTTGCGGGGGGAACCGGGAGGTTTCCCCCGCCATCCTGGAAGGGGGCACGTGGGGGAAACGATTCGTTTCCCCCACGGGACTGAGCCGCAGGCGAGGGACGCTCATTGCTCTCCGGGATGGAAGCAGGCGACGGTGTGGTCGGGACGGACGCGGCGCAGCGACGGCACCTCGGACCAGGACTGCTCGTCGGCCCTCGGACAGCGGTCGGCGAACGCGCAGTGTCCTGGGAGCTCGGCGAGCGACGGCACGCGGCCCGGGATCTCCTGCAGACGGCCGTTGTGCGCCGCGCCGGCCCGGGGGACGGCGCCGAGGAGCCCCATCGTGTACGGGTGCTGGGGATGCGCGAACAGCTCTCCCACCGGCGCCTCTTCCGCCTTGCGTCCCGCGTACATGACGACGACGCGGTCGGCCAGGTCGGCGACGACGCCGAGGTTGTGGGTGATGAGGATGATCGCCGTCCCGAGCCGCTCGCGGAGCTCGCGCAGCAGGTCGAGGATTCCTGCCTGAATGGTCACGTCAAGTGCCGTCGTCGGCTCGTCCGCGATCAGGATCTTCGGATCACAGGCGAGCGCCATCGCGATCATCACCCGCTGCCGCATGCCGCCCGAGAGCTGGTGCGGGTACTCGGACACGCGACGGTGCGGGTCGGGGATGTGAACGAGGTCGAGCAGCTCGACGGCCCGCTGCTTCGCCCCGGCACGCGAGAGGTCCATGTGCTCGCGCAGCACCTCCTCGATCTGGTTCCCGATCCGGAGGACGGGATTCAGCGAGGTCATCGGCTCCTGGAAGACGAATGAGATCTCGCGCCCGCGAATCCTCCGCAGCAGCGACCGAGACGCGCCGAGCAGCTCTGCCCCTTCGAAACGAGCGCTGCCGGTGACCGTGGCCGTCTTCGGCAAGAGGCCGAGAATCGAGAGCGCCGTCACGCTCTTCCCACAGCCCGACTCCCCGACGATCCCCAGCACCTGCCGCGGCGCGAGCTCGAGCGACATGCGGTCGACGGCGTGGACCGTGCCGTCGTCCGTGTCGAAGCGGACCGAGAGGTCCCGGACCTCCAGGAGCGGGCCTGTCAACGCTCGGTCTTGGGATCGAGGACGTCGCGCAGGCCGTCGCCGAGCAGGTTGAATGCGAGGGCGACGATGACGATCGCCAGCCCCGGGTAGACGGCCAGGCTGGGCGCCTCGTTCAGATAGGGCTGGGCGGCGTTGAGCATCACGCCCCAGGACGGCGTCGGCGGCTGCACGCCCAGGCCGAGGAACGACAGCACGGCCTCCCCGATGATCGCGGCCGGGATCGTCAGCGTCGCCTGGACGAGGAGCGTGCTGGTCATGTTCGGGAGGATGTGGCGTCCGATGATGACCGCGTCGTTCGCGCCGTTCGCGACCGCCGCGCGGACGTAGTCCTCCTCGCGGAGCGCCAGCACCTCCCCGCGGGCGATGCGGATGAGGGGCGGCATCGCGGCGATGCCGAGCGCGAGGGTCGCGTTCAGCAGCGACGGGCCCAGGATGGCGGCGAGGCCGACGGCGAGGATCAGGAACGGGAAGGCGAGCAGGACGTCGGTGACCCGCGCGATCACCGTGTCGAGCCAGCCGCGGTAGTAGCCGGCGATGAGCCCGATCGGGACCGCCACGACCATCGCCAGCACGGTCGCCAGGAAACCCGCCTGGATCGAGGCCCGTGCGCCCCACACGATCCGCGAGAAGGTGTCGCGGCCGAGGTCGTCGGTGCCGAGGAGATGTTCGCGCGACGGCGATGCGAGGATCGCGTTGAAGTCGGTCTCGTCAGGGGAGTAGGGGGCGACCCACCGCGCGAAGACGGCGGCGAGGATCGCGCCGACGACGATGAGGAGCGAGACGACCGCCGCCGGCCGTCGGAGGAAACGCCGGCCGTAGATCCGGCGCCGTCGCGCCTGCGGGGAGAGCGTCGGGGCCTCGACGTAGCTCAATTCGACGCTCCGGAGACGCGGATCCGGGGATTGATCAGCGAGTACGAGATGTCCACGAGCAGGTTGACGACGACGTAGCCCACGGCGACGACCAGCACGACGCCCTGGAGGAGTGCGTAGTCGCGCTGTGCGATCGAGTCGACCGTCAGCCGTCCGAACCCGGCGATGCCGAAGATCTGCTCGGTCACCACGGCGCCGGAGATCAGCGCGCCGAGCTGGAGACCGATCACCGTCGTGACCGTGATCAGGCTGTTCCGGAGCGCGTGCTTCCCGACGACGGACCACTCGCTGAGGCCCTTGGCGCGAGCCGTTCGGACGTAGTCGGCCCCGAGCGACTCGAGCATCGCCGAGCGCATCTGGCGCATGATCACGGCGGAGAGGCCGGTGCCGAGCACGATCGCCGGCATCAGCATGTGCTTGAGGTTGTCGACCGGGTCTTCTCGGAAGGGCACGTAGCCGCCGGCAGGCAGCCAGTTCAGGTTGACCGAGAAGACGATGATCATGAGCAGGCCGAGCCAGAAGTGCGGAACCGAGAGACCGAGCAGCGCGGTCGTCGTCGCCGCGTAGTCGGACGCCTTGCCGCGCCGGACGGCGGCGATCACGCCGGCAGCGATGCCGAGCACCGTTCCGATCAGGAGGGAGAGGGCGGCAAGCTCGAGCGTCAGCGGGATCCGCGTGACGATCGTCTCGGCGACCGGCAGCCCCCGCGTGTCGGTGCCAAGGTCGCCCTGAAGCGCCAGACCGACCCAGCGCACGTACTGAACCGGCAGCGGGTCGTCCAGCCCGTACTTCTCACGGATCGCCGCGAGGACCTCCGGATCCCGATCCTCCGCCGCGTACGCGAGCGCCGGATCGCCGGGGATCGCCCGCACGCCCACGAAGACGAGCACGCTGGCCAGGAAGACGACGATCAGGGCGGCTCCGGACTTGCGCAGGATGAAGACGCCCATGACCGTCGTCCTCGCTGTCTAGTTGCTCACTTGTACTCGGCGAAGTAGGCCCTGACCAGGCCGTCGCCGTACGTTCGCACACCTTTCACGTTCGCGGTCACACCGTGCCGGTTGACCGGATGCCAGAGGTAGATCAACGGCAGCTCCGTCCGCAGGACGCGGAAGGCGGCTGCGTACAGCGTCTTGCGCGCCTTGAGCGTCGCCGCCTTGCGGGCGTTGTCGAGCAGCAGGTCCATCCGCCCGGCTCCCCACCCGAGGTTGTTCAGCGAGCCCTTCGAGTGGACGAACTGGTAGATGTTGCCGTCGGGGTCAACACGGCCTGACCAGCCGATCGCGAATGCGTCGTAGTTGCCCTGGTCCTGTCGACGCAGGGCGGTCACGAACTCGGTCGGCTGGAGGTCGACCTGGAACCCGGCCTCCCTGGCCATCGACTGGATCACCTGGCCGAGCCGTGCCGCGACCTGATCGGTGCCGATCATCAGCCGAACCCGGATCGGCGTCGACATTCCCGTGCCGCGGATCAGCGACCGCGCCCGGTTGAGGTTGCGGCCGGGACATTTGATCCTGGCGTCGTAGTAGGGGCTCGCGGGCGGCACCGGCAGGCAGCCGGGCAGCACCGTCCCGCCGAAGACGACCCGGTTGATCACCTTGCGGTCGAGCGAGAGCTCGAACGCCTGGCGAATCGCCCGCCTCGAAGCGAGCGGCGTGCCGACGTTCTCGAACGGCTTCCCGATGCCGTTCTTGTTCCCGATGTTGATCGAGATGCCCTGGTAGCCGATCGACGTCGACTTCAGCACCCGCAGGGTGCGGTCACGCTGGATCGCGGGCAGGTCGGTCGAGGCGATCCGGTCGAGGACCTGGATGTCCTTCGAGCGGAGGTTCGCCGCGCGCGCGCTCGGCTCCGTGATGATCCGGAAGATGATCCGGTTGAGCTTGACCTTGCTCCGCGCGTAGTAGAACTGCGACTTGTCGACCACGATCCGGTCGCCGGCCGTCCTGCTCGTGAACCTGAATGGACCCACACAGACGGGCCCTGACGCGAACCGGTTCCCGAGCTGCTCGAGTGCACGCGGCGACATGATCATCCCGGCGCGATCGGCGAGCTGAGCCGTCAGCGGCGAGAAGCGCGCGTTGAGCCGCAGGCGAACCGTGTAGTTGTTCACCACCTGGACGGCCGTGACCGGCGAGATCTCGCTGGCGCGCGCCGATCCCGCGAGCGTCCGGTGCCGGTCGATCGAGATCTTCACGGCCTGCGCGTTCAGCGGCGTCCCGTCGTTGAAGCGGACGCCTCGCCGAATCCTGATCGTCATCGTCTTCTTGTCGCCCGAGAGCGTCGGCAGTGCAGCTGCGAGCTGCGGGACGATTTCGAGCTTGGCATTCAGGTCGTAGAGCTTCTCGCACATGTGCAGGAAGACCATGCGCCCGACGAACGTCCGCGCCAAGGTCGGATCGAGCGCGTCCGGGTCCTCGGCCAGGCCGATCGTGAGCGTCCCCCCGGCCTTCGACTGCGCCGCCACAGAGCCGCCGGCGCCGGTCGCGAGCAGCCCGGCGGCGACGAGAGCCACCGAGGCCAGGGCGAGCCGCGCCCGGCGGTTGCCAATCCTGATCATCACTCCCCTCCTGATTCGATGCGAAGCTCCCTCCCGACTCCGCCCGGGCTGGAGGCGCGACTTTACCACCTGTATCCATTTGACGTTCGATTGGATCCAATGTTGGTAGGGTGTTTCGGGTGGCCGTCGCCCTCTCATCGCGACTGCAATACGGCCGCCTGGGGGCAATCGGACTCGCCGGCGGACTGTTCTCCGGGCTGCTCGGAGTCGGCGGCGGCGTCGTGATGGTGCCGCTGCTCGTCCTCTGGGGCGGCTACGGCCAGCGCGACGCGCATGCCGTCTCGCTGGGCGCGATCATCCCGATCAGCGCCGCCGGCGTCCTGACCTTCGGGGCCGCCGGGGAGATCCGGGTCTGGGAGGCGTTGGCGCTCGCCGTCGGCTCGATCGCCGGAGCGCAGATCGGCGCTCACCTCCTCGCGCGGGCCGACGAGCGCAAGCTCAAGCTCGCGTTCGGCGTCTTCCTGCTCGTAGTCGCCGTCGTCATGGCGGTGGGACGATGAGCACGCTGGCGTTGCTCGTCGCCCTGGTGGCGTTCGGCGCGCTCGCCGGGACGCTCGCCGGCCTCCTCGGCGTCGGCGGCGGCATCCTGCTCGTGCCGTTCCTCGTCCTCGCCGTCGGGATGTCACAACACGAGGCCGAGGCGACCTCGCTGCTCGTGATCCTCCCCACGGCCCTCGCGGCGAGCCTGGCGCTGCGCCGCCGCGACGTCGGCGACCTGCCCGTCGCGCTCGCGCTCGGCACGGTCGGGGCAGTCGGCGCGGTCGCCGGCGCCCTGCTTGCGCTCGCGCTCCCCGCCGACGTGCTTCGCCTCGGCTTCGCCCTCCTGCTTGCGATCGCGGGCGTTCGCCTCGTACGTGACGCGCGGGCGAGGGTCCCGTGAACGCCGTCGACCGCGTCGCCGACGCGATCCAGGCGCAGGTGCTGAGCGGGGCCGTTCCGATCGGAACGCACCTGCGCCAGGAGGCGCTCGCGGAAGAGTTCGGCGTTAGCCGGACGCCAGTGCGCGAGGCGTTGCGCCACCTCCAGGCGACGGGCCTCGTCGAGCTGCTCCCGAACCGCGGCGCTGTCGTCCGGGGCCCTTCGGCGAGGGAGATCCGCGAGGCCTACGAGGTCCGGGCGGAGCTCGAGGGGCTGGCGGCCGAGCTCGCAGCCGGCCGGATCAGCGACCGCGACCTGCTTCGGCTGCGCGAGGCTCAGGCGCTCTTCCGCGAGTCGGTCGCGACCCTGATCGCGCGCAGGGCGCGCCGGCCGCAGCCGTGGCGCGACGAGAGCGTCTGGGTCCGCGCGAACGACCTGTTCCACCAGGCGATCCTCGACGCGGCCGGGAACGCAAGGCTGAGCGACACCATCGCCGACCTGCATCGAAGCTTCCCCCGCGATCTCACCTGGGCGGCGCTGTCCCAGAGCTCGCGGCTCTTGGAGGAGAACGTCGTGCAGCACGAGGCGATCCTGGAGGCGATCGAGGAGCGGGATCCGGGTGAGGCCCGCCGGCGCATGGTCGACCACGTTCGCAGCGCGGGCGAGCTCGTCACCCTGCGCTTCGAGCAGGTCGACGGCGAGTCACCCCACTAAGGAGAAGCGTGACGGCTACCCGTGGGAGCCGTCACGCTGTTCTGCACGCCCCGAGCGGGCGCTCAGTCTGCGACCTTGAACACGTCCTCCGGCACCGTGATTCCCGTGTTGAGCTCGATGATCTCCGCCAGCGTCCGGCGGTAGGTGATTCCGTACCGGCGCTCGATGTCGCGAAGCTCAGGGTCGTTCAGATAGAAGAACCGGTCGCAATCTCGGAGCGCTTCGAACTGCTTCTTCCAGATCGCCAGCTGAAGCTCCCCGAACTCGGTCCCGGGAACGTGTTGCTCGGACACCATGCCGACGAAGGCGTCGAGCTTGTCGACGTCCTTGTAGATCGCCCGCAGGCGCGCCGCAAGTGTCGTCCGGCGAACGCCCGAGACTGCGTCCCCGTCGGCCTCCTCGCTCCCGAGCGGAATCGAGTTCCCGCTCGCATCGCGAAGCTCGACGAAGTCGAGGATGTCGGGGTCGTCGAGTGGTTTGTTCCTGCTGATTTCCGGATCGTTCGACGGGAAGCGGTCGGTCGACTCAGCCGTGATGGCGGTGAACGACGGCTTGGGCGCCAAGCCGTAGGCTTGCCGCATCGTGTTGTAGGACGGCATCCCGTGATCCCGGCCCCGCTCGACGTCAACGGCCCCGAGGTCGAGCACGCCGCGGAAACACTCGGGCAGACTCGGGCCGTCGAGACACTCGGGATTGCCGCTCACCGGCACCTCGAAGAGGACGCTCCGGAGCTGATTGTCGATCTGCTCGTCGTTCTTGTACTGAGGCTCGCCGCCGAGACCGGCGAGCACGGGGCCGAGGCCGATCGCCGGCAGCAGATCAGGATTTCCAAACGCGACGTTCAGCGGAGTGACGAGAACGATCTCGCCTTCCTCCTCTTCGATCTCGATCCCCTGGGCGCGAAACGCGTTCAGTTGTGCGGTCGAGTAGGTGCCGGCCGCGGCGATCGGCTCGAGCTCTCCGTGGATCATGCTGTGCGCCCGGTAGCCGACGACCGCGAACTCGTTGGATAGAGCCCCGTTCGCATTCGGGTCGTAGCCGCGGTAAGGCGAGAGTGTCACCCCCAATGCCGGCAAGAACTCGTTGTAGGTGATGTACTGCTGTTCCGCGCCGACGACGCGCCGGGCGATCTGAAACTTCACCTCCTCGGGCAGGGAGCGCGGAAGCTTCGACACGATCCGGTTGTGCTCGCGGGCGAACAGCGTGTGCGTCGCCGTGAGGGCGAGGTTTTCGTTCGCCCGCACGTCGCCTGCGACCATCGCCCGTTCGGGGGTGGCCATGAGCCGTCCCATCAGTGCCATCTCAGGCGCCGTCATGGCGTTGCCACGGCTGCTTGCGCGAGGCAGGTACCCGTCGGGCAGCACCAAACGGGCGCCGTTGTTCGACGGCTGCCCGTCAAGCGGTCCTTCTCGGAGCCACTCGAGCCGCTCGGCGGTGCCGCCGTAGACGCTCCACGCGTCGATGTAGCTGCTGACCGTGTTGATCTGCTCCCGTGGCGAGCTGGTGCCCGTCCCGGGCGCCGCGGGAGTGCGCACGAAGGGGATCGCCCCGAGGTCGTTCGTGAACTCTTCCAACGGATCCGTCGAGCTGAAGCCGATCGGCGCATTCTCGCCGCCGACCTCCTGACGGAGTCCAAACGTGTGATCCATGAACTGGCCCCAGGTGAACCCCCACTGCGTGACTCCGTTCTCGGAGAAGAGGTTCTGGGAGACGTCGTTGAAGATCCGATTGCTGACGTACCGGGTTGCGGGACCATTGACAGGCTTTCTCAGGCCGTCCGCGTAGTGCGGCCCCGCAACTCGTGTGTACCGGGTTCCTGCTTGCCCCCAGTCCGGATGCTGGACGTTGTTCCCGCTTCCGTCGAGCGTGCGAATCCCAGAATCGAGTGCTGCGCTCGAGGGGACGATGACGATCAGCGCGGCGAGTGCCGCCGGCAAAAAGGTACGCAAATGAGGCCTCCTCCCTCGACGAAGACGCCGCCGCCGCAGGTGGCGTCGCCGTCGTTCGCGGAACGATGCCTACCGCAGAGTTCCTTCTACTGGGCGAAACTCAGGCCGACTGAGCCTAGGTTCCGGAACCTCTTAGGATCAAGCGAAAGGGGTAAGAATCCGCGAAGCTTTCGCTAAGAATCACGGGTTCCTCGGCGACGCTTGCAGGACGTAGCCGATGCCCCGGACGGTGTGGATGAGGCGCGACTCGCCGCCGGCCTCCGTCTTCCGGCGCAGGTAGCCGATGTACACCGTGAGCGAGTTGGAGCTCGCCCCGAAGTCGTAGCCCCAGACCCGGGTGAAGATCTCACCGCGTGAGAGCACGCGGCCTGGGTGCCGGAGGAAGAGCTCCAGCAGGTCGAATTCGATCGGTGTGAGGTCGATCGCCCGTCCGCCGCGGCGCACGGCGCGTGTCGTCAGGCAAAGGGTGAGGTCGCTGTATTCGAGGACCTCTGAGACTTCACGCTCCGGCCGCCGCCGCAGCAGCGCGCGCACACGCGCAATCGGCTCAGCGAGCGCACGCGACCTCACGGCGTCGAAAAGCAACGCCGTGGCGCCGTGGCTCCCAACCGAAGCACCGACGCAGGACCGGATGATGCCTGGGCGACCAGAAGGCCTCGCTTAGGTGCTGGTGTGAAAGTCGCGAAGCTACTGCTTGACCGGCTGACGAGTCAAATCGCCTCCGTCCTCAGGCCGGCTTCCTCCCGCCGACTAGAAGATCGTCGGACGCTTGGGCTCGTCGCCGAACATGCGCTTGCCCGGCCAGCGATCGAACCGCGGCGGAAAGCGTCCGTTCACGAGATCGGTGACGCGCTCCCTCAGGCCGGACAGCATCTCCCGCTTCTGGGCCTCGGTCAGGTGGCCTTCGTCGACCGCCCGGTCGAGCTTCTGCTCGGCCCCGGCAACCAACACGTCGACCAGCCCGTCGACCGACTTCCCCTGATCCCGTGCGACCTGCGCCAGGGTCTTGCCGCCGTCGAGCGCCTCGCGCAGCTCGGCCTGGGTCATGCCGAGGTATCGAGCCGCCGCCTCGAGCTTCGCGTGGAACAGCCCCGGCCCATCGTGGTGGCGGAACTCGAAGCGGGGGCCGGGCCCCAGCCCGAAGAACGGGAGGCCGCCCGCGTCGATCCGTTGCTTCAGCTTCGTCGCCTGCTCCTGCGTGAGCCGGCCGTCGCGGACCGCGGCGTCGACGCGGTTCTTGAGCGCCTGCTTCAGCGCATCGGTCAGCTCCTGGGGCTCGACCCCGAGCTGGCGGGCCGCGTCGTTGATGACGGCCTGGCGTTCCTGGCTCGGCGAGAGGGCCCTGGTCGCGGCGACGGCGGCGCCGGCGATGAGAACCGAGAGCACCGCGGCGGCAGCGATCACGAGCTTGTACCTACGGGCCATGACTCCAGCGAAGCAGCCGTCCCTAAGACCCGGCTAAGAGGTCTCTAAGAATTCGCGGCCGCCCCGCCCGAGCACCGCTGAGCCCGCCCTTTGCCACAGCCGACGCGTCCGGTGCCTGGCACCGGACGCGTCTGCAGGGACGCTGGTCGTTCAGGCGACTGCGTCGAGCTCCGGCGGTGGTCCGAACCCGCCGTCGCGGGGCGGCCGCGGCGGCCGCTCGCCGTTCACGAGGCCCGTGATCCGCTCCTTCAGGCCGGACACGATCGCGTCGCGCTGGGCGTCGGTGAGCCGTCCCGCGTCGACGGCCGCCGCGAGCTCCGCCCGTGCGGAGTCGACCAACGCGGCGACGAGCCCGTCGACCGACTTGCCACGGGCCTTTGCGATCTCCGCCAGCGTCTGGCCGTCGTCGAGCGCCGACATCAGGTTCGCCTCGGTGATCCCGAGATACGACGCGGCCGCATCCAGATCACCGATGTGGTGCCGAACGTGCCCGAGACCCGGGCCGCCGAGCCCGACCAGCGGCACGTCGCCGGCCTCGATCCGCTCTTTCAGCCTGGCTCCCTCCTCCTCGGTCAGCCTGCCTGCCTCGACGGCCGCGTCGACCCGGTTCGCCAGGGCCTCCTTCAGCGCCGCACTCAGCTCGCTCGGCTCTACGCCGAGCTGCTCGGCGGCGTCGTTCACGACCGCCTGGCTTGCCTGGCTGGGGTTGATCTGCGTCGCCGCGATCGCTCCGCCGGCACCGACGGTGGCGACCAGGGCGGCCCCGCCGATCGCAAGCTTGTTCAGGTGACGTCGCATGTCCTCCTCCTTCGTCGGGTTGCTTGCCATGACGACGAGGAAACCGGCCCGGCCTAAGGCGGGCCTGAAGCGGCCCGAAGAGTTGCCTAAGAGTCCGGCCGCCGGCCGTTCAGGCGCAGCGTGATGCGCGTCCCACCGCCTTCGGCCCGCTCGGCGACCACGTCGCCGCCGTGGGCCTGCGCCACCTGGCGGACGATCGCGAGGCCGAGGCCCGACCCCGGCATCGTCCTCGCGGAGGACGACCGGTAGAAGCGATCGAAGACGTGTGGGAGGTCGTCGGCGTCGATGCCGGGGCCATGGTCCCGCACGACGACCGTGGCGTCCTCGACGCTGACGTCCACCTCACCGCCCGGCGGGCTCCACTTCGCAGCGTTGTCGAGGATGTTGCCGATCGCCCGCTCCAGCGACGCCGGCACGCCGTTGACGACCGACTCCTCGAGCCTCGTGTTGAACGTGACTCCGGGACGGTCGCGCCTGGTTCGCTCGACGGCCTCCTCGGTGACCAGGTCGAGCCGGACGACCTCACGCTCACTCGGCAGCTGGTCGCCCCGCGCGAGCTCGATCAGCTCCGCGATCAGCGCGGTCATCTCGCCGATCTGCTCGACGACGTCGTCGAGGAGCTTCCGGCGCTCGTCGGGCTCGAGCTCCCGGTCGCTCATCAGCACCTCGAAGTTCGTCCGCAGGCTCGTCAGCGGGGTCCGCAGCTCGTGCGACGCGTCGGCAACGAGCTGGCGCTGCGCGTTGGTCGACTCTTCCAGTGCCCCGAGCATGGCGTTGAAGCTCCCTGCGAGCCGGCTGAGCTCGTCCTCGCCCGACGCGTCGATCCGCTCCGAGAGATCCCCGGTCTCGGTCACGCGCTCGGTGGCGCGGGTCAGCCGGGCGACCGGCGCGACCGCGGCGCGCGAGACGATCAGCCCGAGCGCCGCGGCCAGAAGGACCCCACCGGCTGTGATCGCCACGAGCAGCCACCGCAGCCGGGCGAGCGTGTTATCGACCTCGGTCAACGTGCGGAGAACCTGAAGCGCCCATCCGGGCTCGTAGGGGAACGTCAGCACGCGGACGTGCGTGTCGGCCACCGTTTCGTCGGTGAAGAAGGGCCCGGCCGTCCCCTTGGCGACGTCGAGCACACGTTGATCGACGGGGATCGGAATGTCGGCGCCGGGACGTCGGAGCGTGTGGCCGTCGTCGCGCACGGCCTGCACGTAGTCGCCGGGCCCGCCGAGCGGCGCTCGAGGCACGTCGAACGGGCCACGCGGAATCGACGTTCGGACGATCTCCACCGCGCGGTTGCGAAGGCTGTCGTCGACCTGGGCCCGGAGCTCGTTTCGCACGACGACGTAGACGACGACCGACGCGAGCGCGACCGCCAGCGCCACCGCCGTGGCGGCGACGAGCGTCAGCCGGACTCTGAAGCTCATTCCTCTCGGAGCGCGTAGCCGACGCCGCGAACGGTGTGGATCAGCCGCGGCTTGCCGCCGGCCTCAGTCTTCCGCCGCAGGTAGCCGATGTAGACGTCGAGCGAGTTCGAGGCGAAGCCGAAGTCGTACCCCCAGACGCGCTCGAAGATGATTGACCGGGTCAGCACTTGACGGGGGTTGAGGAGGAACAGCTCGAGCAGGTTGAACTCCGTTCTCGTCAGCTCGATCCTGTCGTCACCGCGGCGCACCTCACGCGTGCCGGTGTCCAGCTCGATGTCGGCAAACCGGAGCACTCCGTCGCCCGTCGGTGATGCCCGCCGCAGGAGGGCCCGCACCCGCGCGAGCAGCTCCTCGAGCGCGAACGGCTTGACGACGTAGTCGTCCGCGCCCGCGTCGAGGCCGGCAACCCGGTCGCCGACGGCGTCCCGCGCCGTCAGCATCAGCACGGGAACCTCACTGCCGCTGCTGCGGATCCGCCGGCAGACCTCGAGCCCGTCGATCCCGGGCATGAGGATGTCGAGCAGGACTGCATCGACCTGCCCGTTGCCCTCCAGCTCTGCGAGCGCCTCGGCTCCGTCGGCGGCCAGTGCGACCTCGTAGCCCTGCAGCTCCAGGGCACGGCGCAGCGAGTCGCGGACGGCGCGCTCGTCGTCGACGACGAGAATCTTCACGCCGACATTGTGGCTGCAGGCGCTAAGAAATCTCTGAGAAACCCCGCGCCCGCAGCCACTCTCCGTGCGAACGCGCGCGACTGTTGCGCGTTCGTGAAGCGACTAGGCGGGAACCGGCTCCGGCTGGGCCGTCTCGCCGGCCTGGGCCTTCCAGACCGGGTTCAGTCCGCTCTGGAGATAGGCATTGAAGGCCAGGGAGATGACGATGAAGAGGATCAGCGCGATCCAACCGTTGATCGGCTCGATCCCGGTGAGCCGCTGAGCGGCCTGAACGCGTTTGGTCGTAGTCCAGACCGAGACCAGCGCCGGGACGATGATCAGCGCGCCGAGCGTGACGGCAAGGAGTGACTTCACGGGACTGTCGCCCAGCTCTTTCGTCCCCTTGGCGCGTCCGTAATCGGCCATCTCGCGGTTGATCTGGTACCACCAGTAGAAGAAGTAGATCCCGAGCGTGATGATCGGGAGCAAGGCCGGCGCAAGGATGTGACGGATCTTCGCCGTCCCCTGGGTCCCTCGGATGTTGACTATCTCGGCCACTTAGGCCGCCACCCGCGAGAACTCGGGGATGATGCGGTCGCCGTAGGCGGCGAGCGTCTCCTCCTGGCTGTGCGTCATGAGGTAGATGTTGAACTGGTCGACGCCGACCGCCTCGAGCTCCCTCAGCTTCTCGGTCGCCTGCTCGACGCTGCCGAGGACGCAGAAGCGGTCGCAGATCTCGTCGGTGACGAACTCGCCGTGGGCGGCGCCGACGCGGCTGTGGTCCTTGTAGTCGTAGAACTTCCGCGCCTTGACGTAGTCGGTCAGTGCCTCGGGGATCTCGGAATCCCAGCCGTACTTCTCGATCAGGTCCATGACGTGGTTCGAGACCATGGCCGGGAACCACCGGACCTGGTTGCGGGCATCGGCGAGGTCGCCCGAGATGTGGCTCGGCGCGCCGACGATGCACTTGAGCTCCGCCGGGTCGCGGCCTGCCTCCTCCGCGGCTTTTCGCGCGGTGTCCATGATCCACTGGATGATGACCGGATCGGCGAGCTGGATGATCACGCCGTCCGAGACCCGGCCTGCGACGGCAAGTGCCTTCGGGCCGTAGCCGGCGATCCACATCGGGATCTGCGGGAGGTCGTCCCGTGCCCACCCGAGCTCGAGCTCCTTGCCGTTCCAGTCGACCTTCCGGCCGTTCATCAGCTCTTTGATCATCGCGCAGCGCCGCTCGAACTCCGCCACGCGCACCGGCTTCAAACCGACGACGCGCCGCGACGAGTCGCCGCGGCCGATCCCCATCACCATCCGGCCGTTCGAGAGGTCCTGCATCGTCGCGTACCAGCTGGCCGTGATCGTCGGGTCACGGATGCCGGGGTTGGTCACGAAGTGCCCGAGCTTGATCCTGCTCGTGCGCGCCGCCGCCTGCGGCAGCGTTGCGTAGGACTCCTGCCAGAGGATGTGCGAGTCATAGGTCCAGGCGTACTCGAACCCATGCTGCTCGGCGAGCTCGACCAGCTCGAAGAAGCGCGCCGACGGCGGATCGGGCAGGACGGTGACGCCAAAGCTGAGCATCGGGCCTCCTCAGAGCCGGTGAAGCAGGGAAACGGACATTTTCCCTTGAACTCTCCGCCGTGGCAATTTGGGCGTACCTGCTGTTCGCGCTCGCCGCCGGCGCGATGCTGCCGATCCAGTTCGGGATCAACGCTCAGCTCGCGACGTGGGTGGGCGGCTCGGTTCGCGCCGCGTTCGTCTCGTTCGCGGTCGGTACGGCGGCGCTCCTGCTGGCGGTCCTGGCGACGACGCGCGGCTGGCCCGAGCGCGCCGACGACGCTCCCTGGTGGGTCTGGACGGGCGGGCTGCTCGGCGCCTTTTACGTCCTCGGCTCGATCGTGACGGCACCGAAGCTCGGCGCCGCGACGCTCGTCGCGGCGATTCTCGCCGGGCAGGCCGTGGCGTCACTCCTCATCGACCACTTCGGTTGGGTCGGCTTCGAAGAAGAGCCGATCACGTTGCTCCGGGTCGTGGGGATCCTGCTGCTGGCCGGCGGCGTCGCTCTGGTGCGGCTCTCGTAGAACGTCACGACTTGCGGCGCCGATGCGCCATCTCTGAATCAACTTCGTCGCGGGCACGCCCACCGGACCGACGCCTCCGTAGCGTGAGAATTGCGGAGGGTGAAATCTCGAGGCGAGATGCGTGATTGCCAATCACAGCGACCGGTTAGCCACCGGTTCCGGTTCGAGTCCGGCGCCCTCCGCGCCAACGGCGGCCGAGGCCGGGTGCGTATCGCCTCGCTAGCATGCGAGTCGATTGGCAGTCGCGCGCGGGGTGGCTCCCCGCTTCACCAGCTTCGGCCCGCCGTACGGCGGGCCGTTGTTCGTTCAGCTCGCGGCGAGCCAGTCCATCGTCTTCGCCGCTAGGCGGTCGAGCGCCTGCACCGAGAGCTCGAGGTGCTCCTCCTTCGTGTCCTCGAGCTTCGTGTGCGAGAGCCCCCGGAGGCTCTGGACGAAGACCATCACCGTCGGGATTCCGGCGCGCGAGACCTCCGCGGCGTCGTGTAGCGGGCCGCTGGGCAGGCGATGCGACTGCCCGGCCACGTCCTGGATCGTCTGATCGGCGAAGCCGATCAACGTCTCGTCGAACAGGATCGGCTCGATGTTCCAGATCCGCTCGAAGTCGACCTCGAGCTGCTCTTCCTCGGCGAACTGCGTGCAGCGCCCCTTCGCGTCGTCGAGCAGCGCGGCGAGCTTCTCGGCGTCGAGGTGCCGCTGGTCGAGCAGCTGCTCCGCCGTCTCGACGACCGACGTGACGATGCCGGGTGAGCAGACGACTCCACCGGACGTGCAGACTGCGCCGTCGCCGGTCCGCGCCGCGATGTGCCGAAGCTCGAGCGCCAGCTTGGCGGCGCCGGCGAGCGCGTCGCGGCGCTGATCCATCGGCGTCGAGCCGGCGTGGGCGGCCTGGCCGCGCCAGGTGACCCGGTGCCGCTCGACCCCGTAGGTCCCCAGCACGGCGCCGAGCGGCAGGTCCAGCGACTCCAGCACCGGCCCCTGCTCGATGTGCAGCTCGAGGTACGCGGCGGCGTTCGCGAGCTGGGCACGCGACTCCGTCGCGCGATCGAGGTCGACGCCGTGCGCTGCGATCGCAGCGGGCAGCGAGATCCCGTCGCGGTCGGTGAGCTGCCGCAGCTCGTCCTGGTCGGCCATCGATCCGGCCGCAGCGCTAGACCCGAAGAGCGAGCGACCGAAGCGCGCGCCCTCCTCGTCTGCCCAGCTGACGAGACGAACGGTGACGGGCGGCTCGCCCTCCTCGGCGATCCGCCGGAGCACCTCCGAGCCCGCAACGACGTTCAGCGCCCCGTCCAGCCACCCGCCGTTCGGCACCGAGTCGAGGTGCCCGCCGATCAGGAGCTCCCGCTCCGAGCGCCCGCGGAGCGTCCACCACTGGTTCCGCGCCTCGTCGAACTCCATCTCGGCGCCGGTCGGCTCGAGCTTTCCGGCCAGCCAGTCCTGCGCCTGCACCCAGGTGTCGGTCCAGGCAACGCGCTGCGCGCCGTCCTCGTTCCCGGTCAGCTCGCGCAGCTCCCTCAGCTCGGCGACGGTCCGGCTCGGATCGAGCGGGCTCACGGGTCGAGCCTAACGTGGTAATCATCGGCCGATGGCGTCCATCGCCGTGGAGCAGCCTCCGAGCTGGCGCCCCGTTTTCGGCCGGGCCGCAATGCTGGCCGGCGTCCTCGTCGCGCTGTGCCTACTGTGGGAGGGATTCAAGTGGTTCGGCGAGACCACCGGCCTCAAGATCGGCTCGTTCGTCGTCAACGACCGGACCTTCCCGCACATCCACGACATCGTCGGCCAGCTGTTCGAGCCCTCGCGCAGGAACGGGCCCCTGCTGATCGAGGTGCTCTGGGACGCGGCGCTCTTCACCGCGAAGGAAGCCGCGGTCGGGTTCGTGCTCGGAGCGTCCGTCGGCTTCGCCCTCGGCGTCCTTCTCGCCCACTCCCGGCTGCTGCAGCGCGGCTTTCTGCCGTACATCGTCGCCTCGCAGACGATCCCGATCCTGGCGATCGCGCCGATGGTCGTCGTGTGGCTCGGGGGCCGTGGGTTCCCCGACTGGTTCTCGGTCTCCGTGATCGCGGCCTACCTCACGTTCTTTCCGGTGACGATCAACACGCTCCGGGGCCTGACCTCGGTCGACCCTCGGGCGCTCGAGCTGATGCGCTCGTACGCGGCGAGCCCACTCCAGATCCTTTGGAGGCTGCGGCTCCCGACCTCACTGCCGTACCTCTTCGCCGCCTTCAAGATCGCGGCGACGGCAAGCGTCGTCGGCGCGATCATCGGCGAGCTGCCCGCCTCGATCCAGGACGGCCTCGGCGGCGCGATCCTCAACTTCAATCAGTACTACGCGAGCTCGCCGGAGAGCCTCTGGGCGACGAACCTGATCGCCGCGGCGCTTGGAATTGCCTTCTTCCTCGCGGTGGTCATCGTCGAGCGGATCGTCGTCAAGCGCGCCCCGGAGCACGTCGCGTGACGGTCGTCAGCCTCGAGGGGGTCTCGAAGGAGTTCGGCACCGGCGGCGTTCGAGCGCTGCAGGAGATCGGCATCGAGATCGCCGAGGGCGAGTTCGTGTCGCTGATCGGCCCATCGGGCTGCGGCAAATCGACGCTCCTTCGGATCATCGGCGACCTGATCCAGCCCACCAGCGGCGCCGTCGTCGTCAACGGCAAGACCGCCCACCAGGCTCGGCTCGACCGCGACTACGGGATCGTCTTCCAGGACGCCGTGCTCTTCGACTGGCGGACGGTGGCGAAGAACATCGGGCTGCCGCTCGAGATGATGGGTTGGGACCGGCGGCGGCGGTCCGATCGCGTCAAGCAGCTCATCGACCTCGTGGAGCTCACCGGCTTCGAGGGCCACCATCCCTGGCAGCTCTCCGGCGGGATGCAGCAGCGGGTCTCGATCGCGCGGGCGCTCTCGTTCGATCCGCCGCTCCTGCTGATGGACGAGCCGTTCGGCGCGCTGGACGAGATGACGCGCGAGCGGCTCAACCTCGAGCTGCTGCGGATCTGGGAGGCGAGCGGCAGCACGGTCGTCTTCGTCACCCACTCGATCTCCGAGGCCGTGTTCCTCTCCACGCGCGTGGTCGTGATGTCGCCCCGGCCGGGCCGCATCGTCGGAATCGTCGGCGTCGACCTGCCCCAGCCTCGCACCGCCGACACCAGGGAGAGCCCCCGATTCGCGGAGCTGATCCGCGACGTGCGCCGGATCCTGCGGAGCGGCGGCGGCCTTGACGTCGAGGAGCCGAGCGGCGAGGAAGCGCTGATCGCGGCCGAGGAGGGACTGCAGTGAGCAGCACGGTCGTCGAGCCGGTCCCGCGCGGGACGCTCGGCGCCCGGGTCGGCCGCGGCCTCAAGGACTGGGTGCCGGCGCTCGTCGTCTTCGTCGCCGGGATCGCGCTCTGGGAAGGCCTCGTCCGCGGGCTCGACATCCAGAACTTCCTGTTGCCGCCGCCCTCCGACATCGTCCAGACGCTCTGGACGGAGCGTGATGTTCTCTGGAGCGCAGCCTGGTTCACGTTCGAGGAGGCGCTCGGCGGGTGGGTGATCGGCTGCTCGGCCGCGATCGTCGTGGCAATCGTCCTGGCGCGCTGGCCCCTCATCGCCGCCGCCGTGATGCCGTTCGCGATCGCCGCCAACGCCGTCCCGATCATCGCCTTCGCTCCGATCACGAACAACTGGTTCGGCGCGCTGAACCAGCTTTCGAAGATGGTGATCGCGGCGGTGCTGTGCTTCTTCCCGGTGCTCATCAACACGCTCCGCGGCCTGACGTCGGTGCGGCCGCAGCAGATCGAGCTAATGCGGTCCTACGCGGCCGGCGAAACGCAGATCTTTCGCCGCGTCCGGATCCCGAATGCCCTGCCGTACATCTTTACCGGGTTGAAGGTCGCAACCGTTCTCGCGATGATCGGCGCAATCGTGGGCGACTACTTCGGGGGCTCGCAGAATGCGCTCGGCATCCAGATCAGGAGACAAGCCGGCGTCTTCGCGTTCACCGAGGCGTGGGCGGCGATCATGATCGCAAGCATCCTCGGGATCGCCTTCTACGCGGCGGTCGCCGCAGTCGAGCGGCTGACCATGGGCTGGCATCCGTCGGCCCGGGCAACGACGGAGTGACGGGGCAGAGAAGGGGGAAGGAAATGAGGAAGAGCAAGTGGCTGTGGCTCCTCGCGGCGCTCGCCGTGCTGGCGCTGTCCGCCTGCGGCGGCGACGACGGCGGCGGTGGTGGTGGGGGCGACTCGGCCGCCAAGGACAAGGTCACGCTTCAGTCCAAGTGGGTCGTGCAGGCCCAGTTCGCCGGCTACTACGCGGCCCTCGACCAGGGGTTCTACGACGACGAGAACCTGGACGTCACGATCAAGCCCGGCGGGCCCGACATCGTCCCCGAGCAGGTTGTGCTCGGCGGGCAGGCCGAGTTCGGGATCAACTGGCTCGACTCACTGCTTCAGACGAGGGACAAGGGCCAGAACATCGTCAACATCGCCCAGGTCTTCACGCGCAGTGGCATGACCGAGATCACCTGGAAGGACTCGGGTCTCGACCAGATCACCGACCTGCGCGGCAAGAAGGTCGGCGTCTGGCTCGGGGGCAACGAGCACAAGCTCTTCGCGGCGCTGAACAAGAACGGCATCGACCCGCAGCAGGACACGGAGATCGTCGCGCAGCCGTTCGACATGAACCTGTTCCTGAACCGTGAGATCGACGCCGCCGCCGCGATGACCTACAACGAGCTGGCCCAAGTGCTGGAGACGAAGAATCCGGACACCGGCCAGCTCTACACGCTCGACCAGCTCAACGTCATGAAGATGTCCGACCTCGGCACCGGAGCGCTCGAGGACGGGGTGTTCGTGCGCGACGACTGGATCCAGGACGAGGGGAACCAGGACATCGCCAAGCGGTTCCTGAAGGCGAGCTTCCGCGGCTGGATCTACTGCCGCGACAACCCCGAGGACTGCCTGCGGATCGTGCTCGACAACGGTCCGACCCTCGGTGAGGGCCACCAGCGCTGGCAGCTCAACGAGGTCAACGCGCTGATCTGGCCGGCGCCGCTCGGCATCGGGATCATGGATCCGGAGTCGTTCGACATCACGAACGAGATCGCTGTCAGCGGCAAGGTAATCAAGAAGCCGGCGACCGACGACGCCTACCGGACCGACCTGGCCGAAGCCGCGGTCGAAGAGCTGAGGAACGATGACGTCGACGTGGAAGGCGAGAACTGGCAGAAGGAGACCGTCGAGGTGACCGAAGGCGGCGCCTAGACGCTAAAAGGAGGGAGATCCGTTATGAGTTCCGTTCTGATCAAGGGAGGCCGCGTGATCACGGCGGCCGACGACTACGTCGGCGACGTCTTCGTCGAGAACGAGCGGATCTCCCTCATCGGCGAGTCGCTCGACGTCGACGCCGAGAAGGTCATCGACGCGGTCGGCAAGTACGTGCTCCCGGGCGGCGTCGATCCGCACACGCATCTCGACATGCCGTTCGGGGGCACGGTCACGATCGACGACGTCGAGTCGGGCCAGACTGCCGCGGCCTTCGGCGGCACGACGTGCCACGTGGACTTCGTCATCCAGCCGCAGGGCCAGACGTTCGCGGCCGCGCTCGACGAGTGGCGGGCGAAGGCGAACGGCAAGCAGGTGATCGACATGGGCTACCACATGGCGGTCACGGACCTGCGTGAGGGCGGGACGCTCGAGGAGCTCGCGTCGCTGCCGGACCAGGGGGTTACGTCCTACAAGCTCTTCATGGCGTACAAGGGCGCGCTGATGGTCGACGACGAGACGCTCTTCCGGACGATGGAGGTCGCGGCCGGGACCGGCGCGCTTGTCATGGTCCACGCCGAGAACGGCGACGCGATCGACGTGCTCGTCAAGGAGGCGCTGGCCGAGGGCAGGACGGAGCCCAAGTACCACGCGCTCACGCGGCCGCCGGAGACCGAGGGCGAGGCGACGAATCGGGCGATCCAGCTGTCCCGGGTTGCCGGCTCGCCGTTGTACGTCGTTCACGTCTCGTGCCAGGAGGCGGTCGAGCCGATCGCGATCGCGCGGGAGAAGGGCTGGAACGTCTGGGGCGAGACCTGCACGCAGTACTTCTTCGTCGACTACACGTTCCTCGAGCGGCCGAACTTCGAAGGCGCCAAGTACGTGTACACGCCGCCCCCGCGGGACAAGGCGAACCAGGACGTGCTCTGGAACGCGGTGCGAACGGACATCCTCTCCGCGATCTCGACCGACCACTGCGCGTTCAACTGGGACGGCCAGAAGACGCTCGGCCGCGACGACTTCTCGAAGATCCCGAACGGCGGGCCCGGGCTCGAGAACCGGCTGCACATGATCCACGAGTTCGGGGTTCGTGCGGGGCGGATCACGCTGAACCGGATGGTCGAGCTGCTGTCGACGAACCCGGCGAAGCTCTTCGGCCTCTACCCGCGGAAGGGGACGATCGCGGTCGGCAGCGACGCCGACATCGTCGTCTTCGATCCGGAAAGGACGCTGACGATCTCAGCGGCCGAGCATCACTCGAAGGTCGACTACAACCTCTACGAAGGCACCGAGGTCACTGGGTCGCCTGAGGTCGTGCTGCTCAGGGGCAACGTCCTCGTCGAGAACGGCGAGCTGGTCGCCTCGCCGGGGATCGGACAGTTCGTGGCGCGGGCGCGCTTCGGCGAAGAGCTCAAGGCTGTGCCGGCCGCCGCGTGACGGATCCGGACGGCCACTGCCCGCTGGTGGGTCACGTCTAGACCCGTCCCGTAGCGCCACCCCGCGGGTGCCAGGCACCGGCCATGGCGCCAATCGTCACGCTTTCGTTGGAGTCGCGACGCACCGGCGCGGCTACGGTCGAGTGGTGCCTCGAGCGCTCCGCGATCAAACCCCCGGCTACTTCCACGTGACCACGCGGGGGAACAACGGCCGCGACGTGTTCCAGACCGCCGACGACCGGCGGGTCTTCCTCGCTTTGCTCAGGCGCGTCGCCCGCGACGGGGAGTGGGTCGTGCAGACCTGGTGCTTGATGACCAACCACTTCCATCTTCTCGTCGAGACCCGCCACGAGAACCTCTCCGCGGGCATGCAGCACCTGAACGGCGTCTACGCGCAGTGGTTCAACGCGTGGTATCGGCGCACCGGGCACCTCTTCGGGAAGCGCTTCTGGTCGAAGCGGGTCGAGGGCGAAACCCAGCTCCGGGACACCGCGGAGTACATCATCCACAACCCTGTGAGAGCGGGCCTCTGCGCCGACCCGTGGGACTGGCGCTGGACCGGCGGCGCTCTCTTCCGCGAACCGGACCGGCCGGCCGCCGCACGCATACCGTGACTGTTGGGGCCGTGTCCGGTGCCAGGCACCGGACACGGCCGCTGTGGGTTCCGCCAGGTTGCGGAGCGCTCAGCAGTGAACCCGCGGGTTCCATGCGTTCAGGATCCCGCTCGGGTTCGGCTTCCAGATCCACGCGTGGAGCGCGTAGAAGGGCGGCAGCCCGTACCGGTTCCCGGCTGGAACCAGATCGAACTCGCGCCCGAAGAGGCTCGGTGGACTCGTGCCGGACCAGTCACTCACGAAGACGAGGTACTCGAGGGCGGCGAGCTTCAGCCGACCCTTCGCCGTCTGCTCGTAGACGAGCAGCTCGGGGTTCGTGGCGTCGATCTCCCCATCCAGAAGCGACGGCTTGAGCATGTGCACACCCATTCCGCCTTCCGCGGAGGCGATGCACGTGGCGCCGCTCAGGTCGGCGACGCGGACGGCGTAGCCCGCTTCGACCGCCTTGTCGAGGTCGTGGAAGCGGGCAGTGGCCGACTTCGCTCCGTCGAACGCTCCCGCTGCAACCGCAAGACCGACTACGACGAACGGGACGACGACGAGCCCTGCCACAACGAAACGTCTTGACTTCATCTCTCCTCCTCAGGCCGCATAGAAGTAGAAGTAGGGATCGAGCACGCGGATCGGCGTGATCGAGTCGACCGGAAGCCCGTTACGCGCGGCCGTGCGTCGAATCGCCTCCGGGCTCGGTCCGTCGTAGACGCAGAACGTCTTGCGACGGTCCTCGGTGACGTAGGAATGGAGCCAGGTCACACCCGCCTGGGTGTTGTTCTCGACGACCGAGAGACAGGCGCGGGCGCCGTCCTCCGAGGTCGGAATGCCGAGCCCTTCGCCGAACGTGCGCTCCACCAGGTACCGGGGCACTGCGTACCTCCTTCGATCGCTCCCCGACGACGCTAGAAGGACGGCACCGCCGCCACATCGGGCGCGCTCCCTAAGTTGGCTGCGCGAGCTCCCTATCTTGCGCGGCGAGCTTCGCCGCGTCGTAGCGGGACCTGACGCCGAGCTTTCCGAGGATCGAAGACACGTGGTGGCCTGCCGTCTTCTCGCTGATCACGAGCCGTGAAGCGATTTCAGCGTTCGTCAGGCCCTCTCCCAGCAGCTCGAGAACCTCCCGCTCGCGGCGAGTGAGACCGGACGGGTCCCGGCGCGTAGCAGCGCGCGGCCCGCGCGCAACGCCGCGCGCGCCGAGCTCGCGGAGCCTCCGTGCGACGATCGCCGCTCCGGGCGGCGCGCCGAGCGCAAGGAACTTCTCGTGGCTGCGCCGGAGCTCGGCCTCGTCGTCGCTCTGGGCAAGCGACATCGCCGCGTCGTAGGGACAGCCGTGCGCCGACCACCAGTCGGCCGCCGCGGCATACTCGCCGGCCAGCTCGAGCTCGAACGGCTCGGGGATCGATCCGGTCTCCTCGGCGACTCCGCCAGCCCGGCGGCGCCAGACGGCGAGTGATCCGGCGATCCAACGGTCCAGGAGCTCCGAGGCCGGGATCGTTCCCAGCTCGACGAGCGCGCGATCGATCTCCCCCTCCAGGTACGCGACCTCGGCACGGACGAGCGCCGCCGGGACGATCTTCTGCGGCGCGTCGCCGCGCACCAGCTCCGCAACCTCCTCGAGGAGCGGCCACGCCCCCGGGTCGCCGATTCGGGCCCGGAGCAGGGCCAGGACGAGCAACGCCCAGACGCGGGAGAGACGTGCGTGCGGATGGTCCAGCACAGTTGATGCGTCCGCCGCAGCCTCCTCCCACCGACCCTGATAGACGGCAAGCGCGGCGCGCCACCCGAGGAGGTACAGGCGTCTTCCGTCCAGGTCGCGGTCGGCCGCGTAGCGGATGCCCGTGTTCAGCCAGTGCTCGGCCTCCGGCCAGTCCCTCCGTCTCACGGCAGCGAAACCGAGACCCGCGTACGCGCGGGCGACGCAGTCGTCGGTGCCCTGATCGAGGGCCAGCTCGAGCCCGTGCTCGAGGCGAGCCGTGCCGCGGCCGGCGATCGCCTCGGCGATCCCGACGCTGATCGTGGGGTCGATGGAGAGTGTGTCGAAGCCAAGCTCCGTCGCGAGTGCGATCGCACGCTCCCCCCACCCCACAGCGCCGTCGAAATCGAGGTCCATCTGGGCCACGTGGGCCATGTGCCCATAGGCGAGGGCAAGCTCGACGCCCGGCGGTAGCTCCTCGAGCACGGTGACCGCCTCCCGCGCCGAGGCTCGTGCGTCGTCGATTCTCGCCGCCAGATAGGCAGTGCGGGAGATCCAGCGGAGCATGTCGCCTTCTTTCAGCCTGTCGCCGGCCGCCCGGTACAGCTCGAGTGCCTCGCTCTGGGCAGCGAAGGCCTCCCCGATCTGCTCGGTCAGGTAGCACTGGTAAGCCCGAGACTCGAGCAGCTTCGCAACCGTTGTCGCCGGCAACCCGTCTGAGAAGCGAAGCGCCCTGGCGTACTGCTCGGCGGCCTCGCGATGCGCGCCGAGCTTCGACGATCGTTTCGCCGCCGCCGGGGCGAACTCGAGGACGGCTTCGGCGTCTCCGGCCCCTTCCGCGTGGTGGGCGAGGCGGGCGAGGTCGGTGCTCTCACGAAGCGCCGACAGGGCGCGGGCGTGAAGGTGCACGTGCTCGACCGGGTCGATGGCCTCCTCGACTGCCTGCCGAGCGAGCTCGTGACGAAACGTGACACCCCCGCCTGCCCTGCGAAGCATGCCGGCTGCCAAGCACTCGTCCAGGCCGCGAGGCTTCGCGCCGAGCACGCCCTCCAAGAGCGGGAGATCGGCGCCCACGACGGCCGCGGCCTCGAGAACGACTCTCGCCTCGGCACTGAGGCCGTCGGCACGGGCCAGGACCGCATCGCGGATGCTCGAGGGGACGCCGTCGCCGCCGGCGGCGAGTACCTCGGTGACGAAGAATGGATTTCCTCCGGTGAGGCGGTAGAGCTCGACCGTGTCGACGTCGGAGCCCGCTGCCAGCGTGCGCACGCCTTCGACGGTTAGGGGACGGAGCGGGATCCGGCGAGCCTCGTCGACCTCGGCCAGGAGCACGCGCAACGGGTGTTGCGCGCCGAGCTCATCATCGCGGTAGGTCGCGAGAAGCAGGGTCGGAGCTGCCAGAAGACGGCGGGAGAGGTAGAGGAGCAGGTCGAGCGTCGCCTCGTCGGCCCAGTGAACGTCCTCGACAACGACCAGCGTCGGCTCGCGCGTGATTGCCTCGAGCGTGGCGGCGAAGACCTCGCGCTGCGGGCCTTCCGCGCTCAGCCCGAGGTCGTCGAGTGGCGCCAGCGGGTGGGGCGTGAAGAAGCCGTCACACGCCGCCCAGAGGACCCGAATACCTTCGAGATCGGCGGCGAACCGGCGCACGAGCGCGGTCTTGCCGACGCCGGCCTCGCCGCCGATGACGACGAGCCGCCCTGCGCCGGCCACCGCCGCAGCGAGGTGGTCTTCTAGGTCGGCGAGTTGTGCGCCGCGTTCGACGAGCATCACCACAGGATCGTATGCAGCTCACCTAGCCGCGCGCGATCGCGGGGTTTTCCCGGCCGCAAGACGCGCAGGTCGCTATCGCGTCTGCGGGAAGCCGAGGTCGACCTTGCTCGTCGCCGGGTCGGGCCAGCGCGACGTGACGACCTTCCCCCGGGTGTAGAAGTCGATCCCCTCCGGGCCGTAGATGTGCCGGTCGCCGAAGAGTGACTGCTTCCAACCGCCGAACGAGTAGTACGCGACCGGCACGGGGATCGGCACGTTGACTCCGACCATCCCGGCCTGCACGTCGAACTCGAACTGGCGGGCGACGCCACCGTCACGGGTGAAGATCGCCGTCCCGTTTCCATAGGGGTTCTCGTTCACCATCCGGATCGCCTCGTCGTAGGTGTCGGCGCGCGTGATGCCGAGCACCGGGCCGAAGATCTCGTCCTTGTATGCGTCCATCTCCGGCGTGACGTCGTCGAGCAGCGAGACGCCGAGGAAGAACCCGTTCCCGTCGGGCGCCGTCTCACGTCCGTCGGCGACGAGCGTCGCGCCCTGCTCCGGACCGGAGTCGAGGTACGACGCCACCTTGTCCCGATGCTCCCGAGTGACGAGCGGGCCCATCTCGACGCCTTCGTCCATGCCGTTCCCAACCTTGATCTTCGGCAGCCGCTCCTTGATCGCCGCGACCAGCTTGTCGCCGGCCTCGCCGACGGCGACGACGTGCGAGATCGCCATGCAGCGCTCGCCCGCGGAGCCGTATGCCGCCGAGACCGCCGCGTCCGCCGCCATGTCGATGTCCGCGTCCGGGAGGACGATCATGTGGTTCTTCGCCCCGCCGAGCGCCTGGACGCGCTTGCCGTGCTTCGTGCCCGTCTCGTAGATGTAGCGGGCGATCGGCGTCGAGCCGACGAAGCTGACCGCGGCGATGTCCGGATGCTCGAGGACGGCGTCGACGGCGACCTTGTCGCCGTGGACGACGTTGAAGACGCCGTCCGGCAGGCCGGCCTCCTTCAACAGCTCCGCGACGTAGTTCGATGCCGAGGGATCCTTTTCCGACGGCTTCAGCACGAACGTGTTGCCGCACGCGATCGCCGGCGCCCACATCCACATGGGCACCATCGCCGGGAAGTTGAACGGGGTGATCCCCGCGACGACGCCGAGCGGCTGCCGGATCGAGTAGACGTCGATCCCGGTCGAGGCCTGCTCGGAGAAGCCGCCCTTGAGCAGCGTCGGGATCCCGCAGGCGTACTCGATCACCTCGAGCCCGCGCTGCACCTCGCCCTTGGCGTCGGAAAAGACTTTGCCGTGCTCCTCGGTGAGGATTGCGGCGATCTCGTCCCGACGCTGGTGGACGAGCTCGCGGATCGCGAAGAAGAGCTCCTGGCGCTTGGAGAGCGAGACGGCGCGCCAGCCCGCGAACGCCTCCTTGGCGTTCTGGACGGCGCGGTCGACCTCCTCGACCGACGCGAAGTCGACCTCCTTCGTCTGGATCCCCAGGGCAGGGTTGTAGACGGGGCCGCTGCGGCCCGACGCCCCGGGGACGGACTGCCCGCCGATCCAGTGGCTGACGCGTCCAAGCTCGGTGGCTTGCGCTTCCTTCTGCTCCAGGACCTCAGTCATCTCGCCCTCCTTGACGCTCTCGGCCAGACTAGCGCCGATGCTCGAGCTTCGAGGGGAGCGGGTCGTGTTACGCCCCTTGACCACGGACGACATCCCGGCCGTGGCCGCGATCCAGGCACAACCCGGGGTCTCGAAGTGGTGGGGCGAGCCGACGGAGGAAGACCTCCGCGAGAAGGTTGACGGAACGGAAGGTGTCGTGCCCCTCGCGATCGAGGTCGACGGTGAGCTGGTCGGCCTGATCGAGTACCACGAGGAGGAAGACCCGATGTACCGGCACGCCGGGATCGACCTCTTCCTCTCCGAGCACGTGCAGGGACAGGGCCTCGGCACCGACGCCGTGCGGACGCTGGCCCGCCACCTAATCCACGACCGCGGCCACCACCGGCTCACGATCGACCCCGCCGCCGACAACCTGCCCGCCATCCGCGCGTACGAGAAGGTCGGCTTCCGCCCGGTCGGCTTGATGCGGCGGTACGAGCGCCTGCCCGGCGGCGATTGGCACGACGGCCTGCTCATGGACCTGCTCGCCGACGAGCTCAGAGGCGAGCGCTAGGATCGCAGCGTGGCCATCGTCGAGGCCAACCCGCAGCTCGGCGAGCAGATCGTCGAGGACGCGAAGCGCCATGTCCTCTACTCGTGGTCGGTGCAGGACGCCGTTGCACCGATCCCGGTCGCCGGCGGCGAAGGCCGCTACTTCTGGGACTACGACGGCAAGCGCTACCTCGACTTCGCGTCACAGCTCGTCAACCTCTCGCTCGGGCACCAGCATCCGAGGCTCATCGCCGCGATCAAGGAGCAAGCCGACCAGCTGTGCACGATCGGCCCGCCGATGGCGAGCGAGTCGCGGTCGAGGCTCGGCCGGCTGCTGGCGGAGGTGACGCCGGGCGACCTGACGATGTCGTTCTTCACAAACGGCGGCGCCGAGGCGAACGAGAACGCGATCAAGCTGGCCCGTTGGTACACCGGCCGCCACAAGATCATCGCGCGCTACCGCTCCTACCACGGCGCGACCGCCGGCGCGATCACCCTCACGGGGGACCCGCGGCGCTGGCCGGTCGAGCCCGGGATCCCCGGCGTCGTGCGGATGCTCGATCCCTACACGTACCGCTGTCCCGCCGGGCATCCGGATCCGTGCCCGGTCTGCACCGGCGGCCCACACCTCGAGGAGCTACTGATGTACGAGGGGCCGAACACCGTCGCCGCGGTCATCCTCGAGACCGTGGTCGGGACGAACGGGATCATCGTCCCACCGGACGGCTACCTTCAGGCGATCCGCGAGATCTGCAACCGCTTCGGCGTTCTGCTCATCTGCGACGAGGTCAT